>Ga0213841_1000798_pt1 | contig 24088 bp, 26 predicted proteins | sample SWPATP23_FD_160125 | JGI IMG/M metagenome (GOLD analysis project Ga0213841, IMG submission 160125) | Coastal seawater microbial communities from Marineland, Florida, United States - SWPA TP2 #3 | ecosystem: Environmental > Aquatic > Marine > Coastal | place: USA: Florida | collected 2016-08-14 | reverse complement strand
CACCGCTGCGAGCCGCGGGTAGAGGCCGATCCGCTCCGCCGCCTCCACTCCCGGACCAAAGAAGTCCATCATGTAGCCGTCGGGGCGCGGAGCGGCCGATTTCTCGAGCAGTTCGACGTCCCATCCGGCCAAGCCGAGCTGGCGTGCCGCGACAAGGCCTGCAATGCCTGCCCCGACAACCACAGCCTTCATGCCCCGCCTCGAACGATCGATCGGCCGGGCTGAATGGGCCCGGAAGCGCAGGAGTTCCGCCGACACCCGCCGGCTCATTCTTGACTCTTTCCCAGCGGTATGTCCAGACCGCAGAATTTCGGGGCGGGCACCATGCCTGGGATTTTGTGTGTGGGCAAGGCGGGACCGGACAGTAATAGGGGCGTCCCGCCCGGTCAGCCCACCAAACCACGCCCCCACGGACGCATGCCCGGGTAGCCTGATGATGGGGCCATACGAGCAGAGGGAGTGCCATGCGTGCCGCTGACTTGCAGGTTGCTTTACCCGTTGTCCGTAGAGAGACAACTGCGGTGGAGGCCGCCCGGCTCATCGCGGAGGGCGGCCTTGTCGGTCTGGTCATTGCCAATGACGCCGGAACCCCGGTGGCAATCCTTTCGGCTGTGGACGTCCTGCAGCTCATGGTGCCGGACTATGTTCTGGACGATCCGTCACTTGCCGGTGTCTTTGATGAGAAAGGCGCCGCGGAGCTGTGGGAGAGTCTTGACCGGCGCACCATTGCCGAGCTGATGGACGATAACCGTGTGGCCGTGCGCAAGATCCTTGCCGTCGACCCCGGGGACACGTTGATCGAAGTGGCGGCACGAATGGTCGAAGCGCGTACTCAGATTGTGCGTGTGAAGGGGGCGCCACGTGAGTCCCCCGTGTTCGTGACCCTCCCCTCGGTCATGAGCGCGATCCTCCAGGACTGGTCCGGCACGGGTCACGAGAGCGGTTCGGCGTGAGCGTACAGATCGTGCTGGCCCTGGCGGTCTTTGCCGGAGCCTACGTGCTGATCGCAACAGAGAAAGTGCCTCGCGTCACGGCCTCCCTGGGCGGTGCGGCGGCCATGATCCTGATCGGTGCGACGGATGACCACGGCATCTTCTTTTCTGAGGACAGCGGAATCGATTGGAACGTCATCTTCCTGCTCCTGGGAATGATGATCATCGTCGGTATCCTCCGGCAAACCGGTCTCTTTGAATTCCTTGCCATCTGGGCGGCAAAGAAGGCTCGCGGGCGGCCCTACGCGATCATGGTGATGCTTGTGGTCATCACGGCCGTCCTGTCCGCGTTCCTCGACAACGTCACCACAGTCCTGTTGGTGGCGCCGGTGACTCTGCTCGTCTGCGGACGGCTCGCCGTCCCTTCGGCCCCGTTCCTGATCGCTGAAGTGATGGCAAGCAATATTGGCGGGACCGCGACGTTGATCGGTGACCCGCCAAACATCATCATCGCCAGCCGCGGCGGGCTGACCTTCAACGACTTCATCGTGAACCTTGCGCCGCTGATAGCCGTTCTCCTGCTCGTCTTCATCGTCCTGTGCCGGGTGCTGTTCCGTTCCGCTTTCCGCTACCAGCCCGAGCGTGCGGCACGAATAATGGCGCTCAAAGAGCGGGAGGCAATCGCGGAAAAGGCGCTGCTGGTCAAATGCCTCGTCGTCCTTGGCCTGGTGCTGTTCGGATTCATTGCCCATCCGCTGACCGGGCTCGCGCCGGCCATCGTGGCGATGCTCGGTGCAGGTCTGCTTGTGATGCTTGCGCGCCTCGAGCCGCAGAAAGTCTTCGGCGATGTCGAATGGGAAACCCTGGTGTTCTTCGCAGGGCTGTTCATCATGGTCGGATCGCTGGTCAACCTTGGCGTCATAGCCGCGGTCGGACAGACAGCGGCGGCCATCGTCGGCACTGACTACGGCCTCGCGGCCATTTGGTTGACGGTCGTTTCGGCAGTTGCCTCCGGCGTCATCGACAACATCCCGTACGTGGCCACTCTCGCCCCGATCACCGACGACCTCGTCCGTGCAGGCGGCGCGGCAGCCCAGCCGCTCTGGTGGGCCCTTGCACTCGGCGCCGATCTGGGAGGCAACGCCACCGCAGTCGGTGCCAGTGCGAACGTCGTCGTCATCGGAATAGCCAAACGCCACGGCGAGCCGATTACGTTCTGGACCTTCACCAAGTACGGACTCATCGTCATGCCTGTCACCATCGCAATAGCCGTGCTCTATCTTTGGATGCGCTACTTCGTCTGATCGCCGCCAGCGACCCGGCTATCCCCGAACTGCCGGGCAACGACGACGTCGGACGGCTCAGTTCGCCCCGCCAGATGAGCCCAGGACATCTTCGACGGCGTTCCATGCGGCGATTTCACAACCGTCTTTCAAGCTGAAGCTCACCTGCACCTGCCGGCCGTCGACGACGCCAGTGACGGTCGCCGTTTGCGGGCCGCCGTACTGCTGGGTGCAGGCTTGGACCTTGCTTACCGGAACCGGGTTGAGGATGGACGGGTTGTTCTTGATCGCGAGGCATGCTGCGGCGGGGTTGGGATGCTGGCTCGCGGCCGCAGGAACCCCGTTCTGGCAGACGAGCGTGAAGTTGGTCGGCGTGCCGGTTTCGGACGGTTTGATCATGATGGCGAGATCGGCGTTGCCCTGTCCCGGGCCGGACGGAACCGGTTCCGCGGACGGCGGCGGGGCCGGGGACGTGGTCTCCGGCGGTGAGCCGGTCGGGGTGCCGGGCGACGGACTGGAGGGGGTGCCCGTCGTCGTGCCGCCCGAGGGAGACGGTGAGGGCCCGCCGTTCGGCACGCAGGCGGTCAAGCCGGCCACGGCCATCAGGATGGACGCCAGAACGAGTGCCGGGCGGCCCGATTGCGTGCGCATCAGCAGTCCTCCTCCGATTCGCCCAGTCTACCGCCGGGGCGCGTCTTCCGAACCGGGCTGTGTGGCGGCGATCAGGTCCATCATGGACGCGTGCAGCTGGCCGATTTGTTCGCGCGTCAGGCCCAGCCGCTCCATCATGATGCCTCCATGGAGCCGCTTTCGCTGGGTCTTGATCCCCCGCCAGACCGGACGTCGTAACCCAAATTCTCCGAACCTCACTACTGAGTCGCAGCAGCGCGGCCGCGTATCCGCTTCAATGTCGCGGGGCCGGGGTGTGCCGCCCTGCCTGGTTTTCCCTTAAGAAATCTGTGGTCATGTTCGTCGGCGGTCCGTCGCTGGTGAGACGCTGCTGTGGTTCGCCTTGGGCGGCGGACCGCAATGCCTGTACTGTCCGAGTGCAGCGAGGGCTTTTTCATTCTGGCTCGCCAAGGCCCGCTCGTCGGCTTAGGACGCTGAGGAGCCGCCGCAACTAGATGATTAAGTACCATTGCGTTTAGTGGTCGCAGGCGATGAATGAGCGTTTTGCCGGGTGCGTTGATCCGCCAGTTGTTCCAAATGCCGGCGGCGAAGGCGAGGAGTCTTGGGTGTCTAAGACGGATTCGATCCATTGCCGGATGCCGCCGAGTTTGCCGAAACGGGGGTTCTCGTCCTCGTGGTCCGGGCGGACGAGGTGTGCGCCGAGGACCCGGTGATGAACCGTTCGAAGTTGCGGCCGGCGGCCCGGAGACGTCATGTAGCCGGATTGTTGCGGGATGCCAGGGAACACGCCGGGCAGATAGACACGGGAGTACCGGATCCATCTGCTTCTCCGAGGAGACGCGCGGCCCCTCAACGGCAATAGGACGTACGCATCTAGTGCTGCGGGATCAGGGCCTGGGCGGAGGCCCGGTCCGACCGGCTGTCGGAGGTCCCGGCGTGACCGGTGGCTTGCCGGGCCGGTGGCGGCGTTGGCTTCGAAGCTGGAGGATCCGCGCCGCGCCAGCGATTGCAACCAGAATCCCGCCCGCCACTGCTGCGATGAACAGCGCCATACCGAGGGTCAACTCACCAGCGGCGCCTAGATAGTGCACGGTCACGCGATCCTGGTTCTGCAGGATGAAGATGATCAGCAACACCAGGACCACCAGCCCCGCGCTGACGGCAACCCAGATCATCCCGGCCCGCGTCACGTCCCCGTCCTCAGTCCTGTCCGGGGGCGGTTTCCGGGGCTGGCGGTTCGGCCCGGAAGGCCCAGGCTTCTGTATCGGACGCGAGGCGGGGTCAGGACTCGGCGCTGGATCAGCAACCACGTTTTCATCCCCTAAAACCGGAGCAGTTCGTCCGTGCCGGACGGATACTTCATAGCGTACTCCTCCAGCAAGCCTGCGTCCTCTGCCGGGTACGGCCCAGCGGTACATAGAGTCCGGGACGGCATCGGAATTGCATGTCCGCACAGGCTAAGCTTGGCGCGCCACACGCGATCCTCTGGTGAGAGAGCGGATGTTCGCCGCGACGGCCGGGGGATCCGGTCTCGGCCTCGGTTGGGTCGGCACACGTCGGAGCCGCCCGGCGATGACCCGCGGATACCGGCGCAACGGTGGTTGCTGCACGTTGTCAGGTGCCGATGTTCTTGGCTCAGCAGCAGAAGTCCGCGCCTATAGGGGACTGGGACCGGCGGGCCCGGTGAATTTGATCACCGCCCGTCCCCCAGCAGCTCGGCCAACGAATTAGGCTCTGTCCATGACCGAATTTGAGTTGGAGCAGTCGTGGTGGGATAAGTTGTCCGGGCGAACCCGCGCCAGGCTGCTGGCAGACCCGACAGGACCGGTTCCTGCGGAGCTGATACCTGAGGTTGTGGCCGCCGGAGGACTGGTCGCTGGCACGGACTGGTCGGGAACCCAGCACCATTCGGACGGGTTCGTGCTGCCGGAAAGTTTTCAGACATTTCTCCAAAGACTCTCTCCCGGCGGGCGGAGGCTCTGACCCGGAGCATCGGTTGTCCGTACTGGCGACCAGCCCGATACCGACGCGCCGCCGCAGCTCGAACAACTTCCGCATGCGGCCCTTCGGGCTGCAGTCGTAATAGGGACCGGCTTCGCGGTACCGGACAACCCGAAGCTGATTCCGGGCCGCAACGCCATCGACGCTACTTCGTGAACCCGTAGCTCAGCCGGGAGAGCAGTGGACTCCTGATCCTCGAGTCGCGGGTTCGATCCCCACCGGGTGCGCCCCGCGTAGCGGCGCCAAGGCCCTCTGGCTACTGCCGTCGGCAATCCGTGCCTGTAAGCAACTTCCGGCAGGGACGCCGGGCAAAGGGGCTCCTGGCCCGGGCTAGTCCTCGAAGTGTGCCCTTACGTCTGCTGTTCCGGCGATCGAGGCGATCACGGACTTCGCAACTTCGTGATGCGCGAATCGGACGCCTCCTTCACGAACGCAAACGCCCTGTCGGGGTGGCACCGGCTTTGCGCCATGATGGCCCCCGACGACATGGCGATGACGGTCTATGACTCCATCGCGGCGGCCCGGTGCGCCGGGCGTCGTGGAGACGTCCCATCCTCAAAGCCAGCCGCGACGCCATAGAGGCCCAGTGGGCGAATTCTTCCGCCCGGGTGATGTCTGGGCGGTGAAGGCGGACGGGGCCCGTGCGTAGAGGTTCAGTGCGGCCGCGTCTGGTCTTCGGGTTCGACGGGGACACCCAGGATTGACGCGTAGTCCCGACTGACTGCGGCCTGTGAGAAGGCAGGCCACTGCTTGTCCCGGCCCAGGTCCCGTACGTGGATGGTCTTCAGCTCACCCATTGCTACCAGGCACGGCCCGTCTCCGGCCTCGTTCTGAATCTCGTCCATGGCGAATGCCTCAAGGTGGTTCCTGGAGGAATTGAGGTGAGGCAACACGGCCCGGTCGGACCGGTGACACGTAAGAATCCGGGCGTGTGACGGATGAACTACGTCGTTCCGGGTTCAGGGCCTGGCGGGGGAGGTTTCTGCCCGCCCGGCCCGTAAAAACCGAACCCGGACCCGTTACGCGGGCCGATGCGGCTAAGGAACCAGTGGGCACCCGCGCCCATCAGCAGAAAGCCGATAACGCCCACTATTGTGAGCTGTGTCATGATCCCCGCGATGACGATCGCGAAGCCTGCCACCAAGGCCAGCATGCCGTAGACCGCGCGGGCAGCCATGCCCCGGGGCCGGCCCGACTGCAGCTCAAGATTCAGGTCCGGATCGGCGGCGGACAGGTCCTGCTCGAGCTTTTCAAGGCGTCTGCGCTCTTCATCCGACAGCGGCATGGGAACCTCCTCCCGGCATTACGGCCACAACCCGGAGCACAGCTGCATGACAGCGGCTCCCCTTGCTGTGAGCTCGGGCTGTGCTTGCCTTTATTATCTGCCTCTTCCCACACGCTATCCATACCACCATTCCGGCGGCGGCGCGGGACTTGGACGGGCAATGGCAACAGCGGAGCGCCTGACATGAGGACGAGACGCACCGCAGCAGGAAGCGACCGCTAGGCCCATTCCCGCCCCCACTTCGGTCGTGGTTTGCTGGCGGGGCATTTGCCTTTAGCCAGGTCCGGCCGCGAGGTAATGAGGTCGCCTGAGTAGAGCGAGAGGCAGTGCCCGCCCCGTAGACTGAAGGGAGGTGAGCCGGGAAGTCTGGTCGGCAGTATTTTTGTCGACTCAACTTTAGGACTCCTTCATGGGCCAGAATCTTCCTTCCCCTCCGCCGCGGCTCACCATCTTCGGGCGGGGCAGCTATGCGGAATCTCTGCGCATCGGCGAGATCCTGCGCAAAGAAACCGTCGGCGGCGTGGTGCTGGTGGCGGCTGCCGTCATCGCATTGATCTGGGCCAACTCTCCGGCGTCGGAGAGTTACTTCGCCCTCAGGAACCTCAAGATCGGCTACGAACCCTGGCATCTTCAACTGAGCCTCGGCGCTTGGGCAGCGGACGGGCTGCTGGCCATTTTCTTCTTCCTCGTGGGTCTGGAACTCAAACGGGAATTCGTTGCCGGGGACCTGCGGCAACTCAACAAGTCGATCGTTCCCGTCACCGCCGCCGTGGGTGGAGTGGTGGTTCCCGCACTCCTCTACGCAGCGATCAACATCACCAGCCCCGGGACGCTTCGCGGATGGGCCATCCCCACCGCAACCGATATTGCCTTTGCCGTCGCGGTCCTGGCCATCATCGGATCGCACCTGCCCAGCGCCCTGCGGATCTTCCTCCTGACCCTTGCCGTGGTCGATGACCTCATCGCCATCAGCATCATCGCCTTCTTCTACTCCAGCGACATCCAGGCCGGACCCCTGCTGTTGGCCCTCATCCCTCTGGCCCTCTACACATTTCTGGCACAGAAGTACCGGCGGTTCTTCAAAATGAATGCTCCGGCGGCGTGGTTGATCCTACTGCCGTTGGGGGCTGTCGTGTGGGCGCTGGTGCATGCCTCGGGCATCCACGCCACCGTCGCCGGCGTAGTGCTGGGATTCGCCGTTCCGGTCCTGCGTTCCAAGGCCAGCGGCGGCCCGGAGGCAGGGCCAGGCCTTGCCGAGGTCTTCGAGCACAGGTTCCGCCCGCTCTCCGCCGGCGTGGCGGTGCCGGTCTTCGCGTTTTTCTCCGCCGGCGTGGCCGTCGGCGGCTGGGACGGGTTGGTCTCTGCGTTCACGGACCCGGTGGCCGTGGGCATCATTCTGGCGCTGGTCCTGGGCAAGCCGGCCGGAATTCTCGGAACCACCTGGTTCCTCACCAAGGTCACGAAGGCCCGGCTGGACAGCACTTTCACATGGGTCGACGTGTTCGGGGTGTCCGTCCTGGCGGGGATCGGTTTTACCGTCTCGCTGCTGGTGGCCGAACTGAGTTTCGGCAACGGAAGCGTGCACGAGGACCACGCGAAGGTGGGGATCCTCGCAGCGTCCGTCCTCGCCGCGCTGCTGGCCGCCGCCGTGTTGCGGACCAGGAACCGGCAGTACCGGCAGGCCCACGAAGCAGAGACGATCGACTCCGACGACGACGGCATCCCCGACGTCTACGAATCCCGGAGTTCCTCCTGACAGTTTCCATCACTGCCGTCCCCGGGGATGGTCGCTCCGCGAAGGTATGAGGAATGGGCCATGACCTCCCAGTTCACCGCACCAGACACCACCCCGGCGAAGTCGGTGCCGTGGCACGCACTGGGTTCCGAGGCCGTCTTTGCCGGGCTGTCCTCCGGGCCGGGCGGACTCAGCACCGCTGAGGCCTCCCGTCGTCTGACCGACGCCGGGCCCAACGAGTTGAGCTTCGCCGCGGCCACGCCCTGGTGGAAGGTCCTGCTCCGTCAATTCATCAGCCCCCTGATCGGGATCCTGCTGGTTGCGGCGGTCGTCACGCTCGTCCAGCAGCACTGGGTGGACTCCGCCGCGATCTTCCTCATCCTGTGCATCAACGCCGGTCTGGGATTTGTCCAGGAGCGCAAGGCAGAGGCCGACGTGCGGGCGCTCCAGTCACTGTCTACACCGTCCTGCCGGGCGCTGCGGGACGGTACCGAACAGGTGGTCCCCGGGCGTGAGGTGGTCCCCGGCGATGTGGTGCTGCTGGAAAGCGGTGAACGCGTCCCGGCCGATCTCCGGCTTTTCGAAACCAACGGCCTTCAACTGGATGAGTCCATGCTCACCGGCGAGCCATTCGCGGCCACCAAACACACGGAGCAGCTGCCGGTCGATACCGGCGCCGCGGACCGGGCAAATATTGCTTTCAGCGGCACGTTCGTGGGCAGCGGCCGCGGCAGGGGCGTCGTCATTGCAACCGGCGCCGGCACCGCACTGGGTGAAATCAACGCCCTCGTCCAGGGTCCGCCCGGCAAGTCGCCCCTGCAACTGCTCAGCCACAGCCTGGAACGGCGGATCGGTCTGATCGTCCTCGCCGCCCTCGTCTTCATCTTCATCGCCGGGCTCGTGCTCGGCAATGACGTGTCGACCATGTTCCGCACCTCCGTCGGACTCGCGGTGGCGACCATCCCCGAATCCCTTCCGATCGTCCTGACCGTCGCGCTCAGCCTCGGGGTCTCCCGGATGGCGACACGAAACGCCATCATCCGTACCCTGCCCGCCGTCGAAACCCTGGGCTCCACCAACGTCATCGGATCCGACAAAACGGGGACCCTGACCGAGAACCGGCTGACCGTGGAAAGAATCTGGACGTCCGCAGGCCTGCTGGACATCACAGATACAGATTGGGACGGTGGCGGCGCAGCGGATCCGGCACCTGTCCGCGCTGTCCTGCGGGCCGGTGCTTTGACCAACGAGGCGACGCTCTCCTCCGAGGACGCGGACCTGGAGTACTCCGGGGACGCCGTCGACGCGGCCATGGCGAAGACCGCCGTGGCCCGTGCCGCCATCAGCGAACAGGACCGCGCCGCGGAACCCCTGGCCCACCAGCCGTATGAACCGCACCTGAGGTACTCACAGACAGTCCACGCCGATACCCACGGACGGCGGACCCTCTATGTCAAAGGGTCGCCGGAAGCGTTAATGGATGCCTCCAGCACCATGGCCAATGAAAACGGCGAGGGCCCGTTGGACGAGTCGCTGATCCATGCGGCCAACGAGGCGATGGGCCGGGACGGACTCCGGGTCATCGCCACCGGCTCCCGGATACTGGCCGACGACGAGGAGCTACCTGCAGCACTGCCGGCGCCGTCCGGTCTCACGTTCCTAGGCATGGAAGGCATGACCGACCCGCCGCGGGCCGGGGTCGCCGAGGCCATTGCGAAGTGCCGGCGGGCCGGGATCAAAGTCATGATGATCACCGGAGACCACCCGGTGACCGCGACGGCCATCGCCGGCCGGCTCGGCCTGGTGACAGACAAACCCGCACTCACCGGCGCCGAAATGGCGGACCTCGATGATCACATGCTCGCCGCACGCCTCGAACAGACGTCCGTCGCGGCCCGCGTCTCCCCGGTAGAGAAGCTCAGGATCGTGCACGCCCTGCAGGCCGCCGGGAAGGTCGTTGCCGTCACCGGCGACGGCGTCAATGATGCCCCTGCCCTCAAAGCAGCCGCGATCGGCGTCGCCATGGGTAAGTCCGGCACGGACGTCGCCCGCGAAGCAGCCGACGTGGTGCTGACCGACGACAATTTCGTCACCATAGTGCACGCCGTGGAAGAAGGCAGAGTCACTTTCGCCGCCATCCGCAAAACCACGTTCTTCCTGCTCTCCACCGGGGCAGCAGCCCTGGTGGCCGTGACCCTGAGCGTCTTCGCCGGCACACCCCTGCTGTTCCTGCCCGTGCAGATGCTGTGGATGAACGTGGTGACCAACGGCGTCCAGGACATCGCCCTGGCCTTCGAACCGGCGGAGGGCGATGAACTCACCCGCCCGCCCCGGCCCCCGTCCGACGGCATCCTCTCCCGCACCCTCTGGTTCCGGGCCGGCATCACCGGCGCCTGGATGGCCCTCGCCGTGATCCTGAGCTTCATCGTGGAACTGCACAACGGCTACCCCGAAATCCACGCCCGGACACTCGCGCTGACCATGTTCGTGATGCTCAGTTTCTTCCAGGTCTTCAGCTCCCGGGCCGAAAACAAATCCCTCTTCCAGCTCAGGCTGATGGCCAACAAACCGCTCCTCTACACCTCCCTGGCCGCCCTCGCGCTGCACTGGGCCGTCATGACCTGGCCCGTCACCGCCGGGCTGCTGGAACTCACGCCCCTGAACGCCTGGGAATGGCTCCTCTGCGCGGCCGTAGGCTCCACCGTCCTGATTATCGTCGAGGCAGAAAAAGCCGTCCGCCGCTGGGCGCACCGCAACGACGCCCCGATGGAATAGCGGCAACCGCAACAAGGGGGTGTGCCGGAGCATGAGCGATTCCACTTCTCGGCACCCGCCGTGACGAGCCGTCAGCCTCCCCGGCGGCGGACTTCAACGGGCGAGGTGGGAATGGCCAGGCGGCAAAACAGCCGCTCCGCAGGTGTCGAAGACCTTAACGACGACGCACCTCCCGGTTTCCCGGAAGGTGCGTCAGGCTTGAGTTATCCGGCGTCAGTGGCCGGCGCCGAGTTTGCCGCCGAGGCGTTCGCGCATGAGTGAGCTGGCATCGTTGAGGCCGACGATCTTCACGTCCCTGCCGTGGTGGTGGTATTTCTCCGTGATCGCGTCCAGCGCGGCGATCGTCGAGGCGTCCCAGAGGTGGGAGGCGTGCATGTCAATGACCACGTGCTCGGGATCCATTGAGTACTCGAACTGGGTGTAGAGGTCGTTCGAGGAGGCAAAGAACAGTTCGCCGTCGACGACGTAGGTGGCGGTTTCGTGGCCGCCAATGGTCTTGACGGACCGTTCGACGGTGACGAAGTGGGCGACCCGCCGGGCGAACATCACCATCGCGACGAGGACGCCGACGCCGACGCCGATGGCCAGGTTGTGCGTGGCGACCGTGACAATGACGGTGGCGACCATGACAGTGGTTTCGCTCTTGGGCATCATCTTCAGGGTCCGGGGCCGGATGCTGTGCCAGTCGAAGGTGGCCACGGAAACGAAGATCATCACGGCCACCAGGGCCGCCATGGGGATCACGGAGACGATGCCGCCCAGGACCACCACGAGGATGAGCAGGAAGACGCCGGCGAGGAAGGTGGAGATCCGGGTGCGGGCGCCGGAGGCTTTGACGTTGATCATGGTTTGGCCGATCATCGCGCAGCCGCCCATGCCGCCGAAGAAGCCGGTGACGATGTTCGCGACGCCCTGGCCCCAGGCCTCACGGGTCTTGTGTGAGCGGGTGTCGGTGACGTCGTCGACGAGCTTGGCGGTCATGAGGGATTCAAGCAGCCCCACGAAGGCCATCGCGAGGGCGAAGGGGAAGATGACCTGCAGGGTCTCGAGGGTGAACGGCACGTTCGGGATGAACAGTGTCGGCAGGGAATCGGGCAGGTCGCCCTTGTCGCCCACGGTCGGAACCGCAACCGCGGCCAAGACGGTGATCAGGGTCAGGACCACGATGGCAACCAATGGTGCCGGGACCGCCTTCGTCAGCTTCGGCAGGCCGAACACGATGACCAGGCCCAGGGCGACGAGCGGGTAGACCAGCCACGGGACACCGAGGAGTTCGGGGACCTGGGACATGAAGATCAGGATGGCCAGGGCGTTGACGAACCCCACCATGACCGAGCGCGGGATGAACCGCATGAGCTTGGCCACTCCGGACAGGCCGAGGATGATCTGGAAGATGCCGGCGAGGATAACGGCGGCGACGAAGTAGTCCACGCCGTGGGACTTCACCAGCGGAGCGATGACCAGGGCGATCGCACCGGTAGCCGCGGAAATCATGGCCGGCCGGCCGCCAACGAAGGCGATCGTGACGGCCATGGTGAAGGAGGCGAAGAGCCCGATCCGCGGATCGACTCCGGCGATGATGGAGAACGCGATGGCTTCCGGGATCAGGGCCAGCGCGACGACGAGTCCGGCGAGGACCTCGGTTTTGAGCCGGCGCGGTGACATCAGGGTGCCCCGGACCGATTGCAGCTGTTCAGGGGTGAACGCCGGGGGGTGTTCGGCTTTTGTGACGGCCATTGCTGGCTCCGTTCATGGTCAAGAAGGCGCGCGTCTGCGGCTTCGTTTTTGCTAATGAATGAGGGGCGCAGCGCCGCGCCGGGACGAGGGAGAATTAGTCTTGAAGGTCTCACCCCACCACCTAAACCCTACCCTAACGTGATGGTAGGGTTTAAATGAGGACAGAACGGAGGCGCTGATGACGACCAAGATCAGCAGCACCAACACCATGCACATCGGTGAACTGGCGGAGCGTACGGGCCTGTCCCTGCGGACCATCCGCCACTACGACGACGTCGGGCTGCTCCCGGCCACGGCACGGACCGAGGGCGGCTTCCGCGTGTATACGGAGGACGCCTTCGAACGCCTCATGGTCATAAAGCAGATGAAGCCTCTCGGCTTCTCGCTGGAGGAAATGGCCGAGATCCTCAGCCTCCTAGCCACCCCCGTCAGCCTGCCGGTCCCTGAAGGTTCCGGCAGGCTGACGGAATTCCTGGACAAGGCCGTCCACCAGCGGGCCAAGATGGCCCGGAACCTGGCCCAGGCGGATGAGTTCATCCAGAGGCTCGGCGGGTAGCGGCGGCTACACGGTGACGGTTCGGCGGCCCCCTGATGGGCGTTGTTCCCAGCGCCGTCCCCATCCCCCCGTTCCCCTTGTACCTGCGGCTGTCCTTGATCAAGATCCGTGACCACGAGCAGCAACCGAACGTGTCATCTCGAACCCGTCGAGACACCCCCTGGTGGGGCCAGATACCCGTCCAGCCGGAGCCAAAAATGGACTGACATAGCGACCGTGGGCTTGGACAGTGAGCGAGACTCGAGTGATCCAAACACGCCTGGGTCCTGTGGAGGTCATGTACAGGCCCGGGGGCGAGCCGGCCGTGTTGTTCTTCCCGGGAGGTCATTGCTCTGCGGCCGTTGATTGCGGCTGGAGCCTTTACACGTCAGCAGGGCACGGGGTGCTGGCGTTCTCACGCCCAGGCTACGGGAACACGGATGTGGGACGCCTGAATGCTGCCGAGTTTGTTCCCGCGGTGGCTGAGTGCTGCGAGGAACTGGGCATCGGCCGGACTGCAGGGGCGGTTGGCGTTTCCTTCGGCGGTATGCAGGCTCTTCATGCCGCGTGGTCCCTGCCGGAGTTGGTGCCTCGACTGGTCCTGCACAGCTGCGCCGCTTCGACGCGGGCGTATCCGGACGGCCGACTGGAATCACTGTTCGGCCCGCTGGCGTTCTCTCCGGCCCTACAGGGCTTCACCTGGGCGATGGTGGCAAGTCTGGTCGGATCCGATGCCGGGCTACGCCGGATGGTCGGCGCACTATCCAAGACGCCGGTGGAGAACTGGTGGCATACCTGGTCCGTGGAGGACAGGGCCGGGCACGGGACTTGTTCCGGACGATGCGCTCCGGAAGCGGGTTCGCCAACGATCTGCAGCAGGCCCGCCCCGATCGTGCTTCATACCGCCGACTGGTCCAAACACGAACCGCCTGTCCGACGCTGGTGACCGCGTCACGCCAAGACGCAGGTGTCGCCTTCGCCCACGCAGAGGACTACGCGGACACCATCCCCGGGGCCATGCTCATCGAACTGTCAGCGCCCAGCCACCTGTTCTGGCTCGGACCGGCACGCGAAGAAGCCCAAGCAGCCGTCACTGACTTCATGGCATCCCGTGCCTGACCGGCTCCTTTCGCACACGATGGCCCTCTAGGCGGTGAGGTCCCGCCGTCGGATGGAATAGGCGGCCAGCCCCGCCAGAGCGGCCGCGACGACGGCCAGGCCCCATGCCCCGACCGGGTCGAAAGGCTCCACGGGCATGGCCGAGGAGTGCCGGAACGGGCTCAGATCCTGCAGCCACACCGGCAGGCCGAACAGCTCCCCGAATTCGCCCAGCACCAGTCCGGCGGCCAGCATCCCCCAGCCCAGCGGAATGCTCAGCCGTGGTGCGGCGGCGAAAGCCAGGCCGGCTGCTGCCAGGAACACCAGGGCGGCGGGAACGTGCGCCAGCGCCGCCGGCACCAAGGACCCGCCAGCACCGGTGGGGGTGCCCGAAACTCCCAGGCCAAGGGCGGCCGCAGCGCCGGCCGTTGCGCAGACAAGGGCCGCTGAGGCCGCGGCGATGAACAGGTTCGCGCCCAGCCACCGGGCCCGGGATACCGGCGCGGCGAGAAGGAGTTCGGATCTGCCCTCGGCTTCTTCTGCGCGCATCCGCAGCACTGCTTGGATGCCTGCGGCCGCCGCGAACACCCCGGCCACGCCGAGCAGGGCAGTGATGAACACATCGATCAGTCCGGCCTGGCCGCCCGGCACGAGCCGGGAGATGAGTTCCTTCAACGGCGCCACGCTGGACACGGTCTCGGTAACCAGGGGGCCCAGAACCCCGGCCACGGCACCCAGTGCCGCGGCCCCGACGCACCATCCGGCCAGGGTGGAGCGCTGCAGGCGCCACGCCAGGCCGACGAACGAGGTTCCTCCGGCTCCGGCGCGCTCCCTGCCGTCGCCTTGGGGCAGAAGGCTGGCGCCCACATCCCGCCGTCGCCGGATCAGCCGCGCCGCTCCTCCCAGGACCAACGCTGCGGTGCTGAGTACCAGCAACGGGAACAGGTCCGGGCTGGTGAACGGCCGTGAGCGCTGGCCCCAGCCGATGGGCGACAGCAGCGAAGGCCACGCACTGCTCACGTGCAGCAGGTCCGCCGCCGGAGTCCCCAGCGCGTCCCCGATACCCCGGATCAGATAGGCCGCCCCGACCAGGGCCGCAGCGGCACCGTTCGCGCTCCTGCCCGAGGGCAGGACCTGGGCGACGACCGCGGCAAGGCCCACAAAGGACACACCGACAGCACCGACGGCGGCTCCGGCCCATACCGCGCCGGGGACCGGCAGCCCGGCCGCGACGAACCCGGCGGCAACAAACCCGCCCAGGAGCAGGTTCGCAGCCGCGCCCAGCAGAAGCGCCGCCGCCACGGACGCTGCCCGCGGGAGCGGGACCGAGCCGAGGAGTTCGGCCCGTCCGAGCTCTTCATCGGTGCGCGTGTGCCGCACAACCAGGAACGTGCTCATCAGTGCCGCCAGGAACGCCGGGTTCGATGCCGCCAGGGTCAGGATCGCTGCCTGCGCGGCCTCGTCACCGAATTGCGTGGCGACCGCGCTGGAGGTGGCGAATCCGAGCACGGTGATGCCCAGGATCCAGACCGGCAGCGTCACCCGGTCCCGGCGTGCCTGAAACAATGCCAGCCGCACCACGCCGGACATCACTTCACCCCGCTGCCGTTGCGGTCGCTGTAGTGGCGCAGGAACAAGGACTCCAGGGACGGCGGCGCGACAGTGAGTCCGCTGATCCCCGGTTCGGCGATCCCGGCCAGGACAGCCCCGAGGTCAGCGGCATCGGCGTCGAATTCGGCGGCGGTGCCGTCGATGCTGATCCCGTGGGTGCCGGGCAGCGCCGCCAGGCGGGCCGGCTCGGCCAGCCCGGTGACCCGGAAATGCGTGCGTTTCAGGTGCCGGAGTTCACCCAGGGTCCCGGTCTCGACCGCGGTTCCGGAACGGATAATAGTGATCCGGTCACAGAGCTGTTCGACCTCGCTGAGAATGTGGCTGGAGAGCAGGACGGTCGCCCCGTCCCTGCTGACACGGTCGATCTGGCGGCGGAACACGGCATCCATCAACGGGTCAAGGCCGGCGCTGGGCTCATCGAGCAGATACAGCCGGGCGGGGCGGGCGAACGCGGCGATCAGAGCTACCTTCTGCCGGTTGCCTTTCGAGTAGGTCCGGGCCTTCTTCCGCGGGTCCAACTCAAACTCCTCGATGAGCTCCCTGCGCAGAGTCCCGTCGGCGCCGCCGCGCAGGCCGGTCAGCAGATCGATGGCTTCCCCGCCGGAAAGGTTCGGCCACAGACTCACATCCCCCGGGACGTAGGCGATGTCCCGATGCGTGGCCACGGGATCGGCCCAGGGATCCAGGCCGAACACCCGGGCCGTACCGGAGGTGGGGCGGATCAGCCCGAGGAGCACTCTCAGGGTGGTGGATTTGCCCGCGCCGTTGGGGCCCAGGAAACCGTGGATTTCACCGGCGGCGACGCTCAGGTCCAGGCCATCCAGTGCCCGTGTCCGGCCGAAGTCCTTAACAAGACCGAGGGTTTCGATGACAGATTGTGTTGCTGCATTCATGAGCCGTCCGCTCCTCAGGTCATCACGCGAACACCCGAGGCGGTCGCCGGGGCATTCCGCGGGCTCCGCCCACGGGCCGACCAGGCTTCCCGGCTCTCCGATCCACAGCATACAAGCCCCCGAACGGTCCAGGAAGACCGGCACACGCCTTCCAGCCCGCACATGTGCCCGGCACCGGAAACAGTCAAGGCCTGCCGCGCGCACGGGGACCGGAGGCATTAAGGATTCGTCAAGACTGCCCCGCAGCCCGCCGGGCGCCGGATCTCCAATGCTAGGCTCCGTGATGTTCCCGGCAGTCCGGCCGGGCCGCGGCCAGGTATACGCAGGGCCGGCCGACGAGCGGAAAGGACCATTCGATGCCGGCACCTGACAGGGTCGCGCCCGGGCGCGGCCTCGCCGGAGCACTCCGTTCCCGGACGGCGTTGCTGCTGGCATTCGCTTTTGCCGTGATGGCCGACCCCGTGTCTTCGGTCGCGTACGCGATTGAGGCAGCTCTCCGGGCGCTGAACGGCGATCTGGCCTTGCTCGTGCCCACGATGATCCTCGTCGTGGCGATCATCGCCCTGGTAATCGTCAATTACCGGCAACTGGTCATCCGCTACCCGCAGGGCGGCGGAGCGTCGGCAGCAGTCGGGGAGGCCTTCGGTGACAGCTGGTCGTTTATTCCGATCGGCGCGCTGGTGGTCGATTTCGTCCTCACGATCGCCATCAGCGTCTCGGCCGGGGCGTCGGCGGCCATCGCATACTTTCCCGCCCTGGCGCCCTGGCGGTTGCTGCTCGCGCTGGGACTGGTCATCCTCGTCGGTGCCGCGACGTGGTTCGGGCATCTGGGCCGGCTGGTGTTCGCCGCGATGACCGTCGGATTCATCATCGTCTCGGCCCTCGTCCTGTTCTACGGGCTGGGCGCCACCCCGCAGCCGGTGGGCACGATCACGGACACGCCCGGGCACACCCCCGTTCTGGCCGTGGTGCTGGCCTTCCCGGTGGCCATGGCCCTGGCCACGGGCGTGGAAGCCCCGTCGTCGGCGATCGCCCAGCTGGGCCAGCTCGATGATGCCGGCCGGAGCCGCTTCGGAAGGGTCACATTGTGGCTGACCCTCGCCATCGTCGGATCGATCACCCTGGGCCTGACCCTGGAAGCCGTGCACCTGCAGGTCGGCATCCCGCCCAAGGACAGCACGCAGATCGCTGAACTGGCACGACTGGCTGCTCCCGGCCCGGTATTTGCCGCCTTCCAGCTCGTGACCGCCCTGCTGCTTCTCTCGGCCGCCAGCTCCTCGTTCCAGGCAGGACCTGGCCTGCTCAAGGCCCTCGCCCGCCACACCAACAGCCAGGACGACACCGTCGGCATCCTCCCTCCCGCGCTGGGACGCACGAACACCCACCACACCCCCTACTGGGGGGTGGCACTGTTCATCGCTCTGGCATGCGGTGTCACCGCCGCAGCCGGCGGCAACGACCAGGAACTTGTCCTCTTCTACGCCGTGTCAGTCTTCCTGAGCTTCCTGGCCGGTCTGCTTTCCATGGCCCTTTTCTCCCACCGAGACGGCCGCCGCGGCTACCTCATCATGAATCTCGCAGGCGCCGCGGTGGTGGCCTTCACCCTCATCGCCAACCTCTCCCGGGGCCTGCCAATTATCAGCCTGGCCGCGGCCCTAATCATCGCTGCCATCCTGTACCTGGCATGGGTCAGCTCCGGACGCCCGCGCGGTATCCGCAACGTCGAGGCCGAAGCCGAGGAGATGTCCGAGTGAGGACCGGCGACCGACGAAAGGATCTGAAAATCCGCAACACCCCCCTGAACGGCGGACGCCCAATGCAGTCCTGGATCAGGGCCCAAGGCGACCGTGTCGGAAGCGCGCTGCTGCATCCCGTCCGTTCGGTCCCGCTGGCGTTCCTCGCCGTGATCATTCTCGGCTCGGGACTCCTGATGCTGCCCGTCGCGCGTACGGCAGCCGAGGCAGATGCCACACTGCCTGCCCTGTTCACGGCCGTCTCGGCGGTGTGCGTCACAGGTCTGATCACTGTCGACACCCCAACGTTTTGGACGCCTTTCGGACATGCCGTGATTCTCGGACTCATTCAGGTCGGAGGATTCGGCATCATGACGCTGGCGACATTGCTGGCGCTGCTCGTGCGCAAAAGCATCGGGCTCCGGGGCCAGCTGGTCGCACAATCCGAAACGCACACCCTGAACTTCGGCGACGTCCGCTCCGTCGTATTCCGGGTCGCCCGGATCATGGTCGTTTTCGAAGCCGTCACGGCCGCCGTCCTGACCATCCGCTTCTGGCTCGCTTACGACGACAACCCGGGCACAGCCCTCTGGCACGGGACGTTTCACGCTGTTTCAGCGTTCAACAACGCCGGCTTCGCCCTCTACAGCGACAACCTGATCAGCTTCGCCGACGATCCCTGGATCATCATCCCGATCTGCCTGGCCGTGATCGCGGGAGGACTCGGATTCCCCGTCCTCATCGCCCTGCTCAAGGGCGGCGCCAGGATGAAAGACTGGAGCATCCACCTGCGCCTGACCGTCTACGGCACCCTGCTGCTCCTCGCTGCCGGGTGCGCGCTCTTCGGAGCCTTCGAATGGAACCGGGACGAAACCCTCGGACCCATGACCGTGGGCGGGAAACTCCTGGCAACCCTGACCGGGAGCGTCTTCCCACGCACTGCAGGTTTCAACAGCATCGACTACGCCACCGCCGCCCCCGAAACCCTCATGATCACCAACATCCTGATGTTCATCGGCGGGGGCAGCGCGGGCACCGCCGGCGGCATCAAGATCACCACGTTCCTGGTCCTGGGATTCGCGATCTGGAACGAGATCCGGGGCCGGGACCATGTGACCATCGCCCACCGCTCCATCAGCTCCTCCGTCCAACGCCAGGCCCTCTCCGTCGCGCTCCTCGGGGTCGCCGCCGTGATCAGCGGCACGCTGCTGCTCCTGATGTTCACGGACTACAGCCTCGAGAAAGTCCTCTTCGAAGCGATTTCCGCGTTCGCTACCGTGGGCGTCAGCACCGGAATCACCTATGACCTGCCGCCCAGCGCCCAATGGGTGCTCATGGCTCTCATGTTCACCGGACGCATCGGCACCATCACCGTCGCCTCCGCGCTCGCCCTGTCCTCCCGCCCGCGGCTGTACCAACTCCCGGAGGAAAGACCCATCATCGGCTAGCCCGCCCCGTCCCCGGAAGGACGGGCTCCCATGGCGGGACTTCCGACACCTGTCAGGGAACCCGGTGTCGTCGGGAGACGCATCACTGCCCGCGAAGGGCGGCAGACGGGTCCGAAGGACCCTTACGGGGAATCCAGACCCGGGGGCGTCTATGTGCCCGCACCGACGGGTTGGTTGCGGGAGTAATGGATTCCAATTGCCATGAGCCAGCCGCAGGCGGCGAGGAGCGATAGTTGCTCAAGGACCCCGGCCGGTGCAGGCCGCCAGATCTCCAGTGCGTCCAAGCGGAATGCGATCCCGGCCGCAAACGCGAAAACGAGGATAAGTGTGCCGGCAACGAGCGAGAAGTTCGCCAGCCCCCGAGCATCAGAACGGAGCCGTCTTGCGAGGATGAATGCTGCTGCGGCCATGCCGCCGAAGACGAGGATGCCGGCGCCTTGGTGGATCCGCCCGGCAAGCGTTGCGACGGGCAGCTCCCCCGGCGGGTACCCCAGCGCCGGATCCGTGGGCACCAGGCCGCCGATGATGAAGCCCGCAGCGGCCACGGCGATCACGAGGGGACCCCACGTCGCTCCACGACCAGATCCCAGCACGCGGCGAAGTCCGAGCGCGAAGAATCCGAGGAGAACTCCGCCGAGAACGAACGCGACCGCGAACACCCATGCTCCGTCTCCGGTCCCAAGTTGACTCACGCCATTGCGCCACACGCTGTACCCGTGGCGGGTGGCGCCGGCAACTCCAAGAGCGATGGGCAACATCGCTCCCGCGACGATGCCGCCGGCGAGCAACGACCGGGTGAGAGCACTATGGGCGGCCATGGTGGTCTCCTTATTCGACGAGGATCCATCCCTCTCTATGAAAAGGCTACCCTGCGCACTTCTTGTGGCCTGGCCTAAGGGCCACCTGCAAAACCCCTGCGTTTATGGCACCGCGATGCGCTCCAGCGCGGTTACCGCTGCGGATATTCCGTCCTCGGCGCGAACACGGCGGCCCAACTCCCGGGCGGCACGTGCCATATCGGAATCCGTGGCGGCGGTGGTGATGGCGGAGGCAAGGCCGGCGGCCGTGAGGTGGCGTTGCGGCTGTGGTGCGGGAGCGACACCGCGGTCGTGTGCCAGTCGAGCCCAGAACGGCTGGTCGGCGATGAACGGGCACACCACTTGCGGGCGCCCGGAGGCGAATGCGGTGCCGGCTGTTCCTGCGCCCCCGTGGTGCACCACGGCAGCCATTCGGGGGAACAAATTCAGGTAGGCAACATCCTCCACAGCGAGAACGCCGTCACTTTGTATGCTGCTGTCCAGCCCGCCCGATCCCGCGCCGATCACCAGACGTACCCCGGCGCGGCGTGCGGCTTCCAGGACCAAGGCGGTGCTGCGCGCGGGGTCTCGACCGGACATCGATCCGAATCCGACGAACACCGGCGGGTCGCCGGCGCGAAGGAAGTCCTCGACCTGCGGCGGCAGCGCCTCGTCCGAGGGCGGGAGGAACCAGTAGCCCGTGGTGTGCACCGAGTCCGGCCAGTCAGCTGGCGGCGGCAGCACCGAGGGGCTGAACGCGTGCAGCACCGGAGCCTGGCCGTTGTCCGGCCGGTGCAGCGGGTCGTGCCGTCCGCGGCGGCGCGGGAGACCGAGGATGTCTTCGCGCCACCGGTCGACGACCCGCCCGAATATTGCCGCCGGGGCCTTCATCCCCAGGAACGTGGCCCGGTTGGCGGCGGCAGGCAGCCAGGACGGCATGGCCACGCCCGGCCAGGGAAACTCTTTGGTCGGCACGTATATCGGTATCGGCAGGGCCAGCACCGCCGGGATGCCCAGCTTCTCGGCCACGTGCTGACCGGCGATGATCTGGCCGTTGTGCACCACGACATCCGCACCGGCACCCGCGCCGTCTGAAGCGACGGCCCAGCAGTCGGCCAGCACTTGGGTGAACATCGCCGGCATGTTCCGTACCTGCTGCAGCCGGGCGCGCACCGCCCTCGATCATCGCACCAGCCATTGCCGGGTCGTCCATCAACCGCATCGGGCCGTCGTCCACGCCCGCGAACGGCACGCCGTGACCAGCGGCGAAGCCGGCAAACCGTTGCGGCGCGGTGAGCACCACTTCGTGCCCGGCCGCAAGCAATCCCCGTGCCAGCGCTATGAACGGCTGGACATCACCACGCGTCCCCAGCGTCATGATCAGTACCTTCATCAGCAAGTCTCCTGTCAGCCGAGGCCGCGATGGTGAACGCCGCGCTCCGCGAGGAGCAGGCAGCGGTCAAGAGGGTCCAGGACCCCCCGCCGGCCCGGCGCAGGGAGCCCTACGCCCTCACGCCCCCTCCAAGGGTGATGGCCACCACATTGTTGGGCTTCAGCCGAGCTTAGCGCGCAGAAGACCCCGTTCAGTTCAACAGCCCGTCCGGGCCGACGAGCCCGATTCCCTGTCCCCGGGCCTGGGACAGGAGCGGCTGCGCTAACTCTTGCTGATCCACATCAGTTGCCATGGGATCCATGGTTCCGCCCATGATCAGTCCTCCCCGCCAGCCACCGCCCGGCGTGTCAGGCCAACCCCGAATCCACCGATATCAGACACTCCCGGTAACGAAAGAGGCGCCGAATGAAGCCCCGGAGCAGCAGCGAGGCGGGCCGGTCCGATTGTGGGAAAGGACCGGAGCTCACCTGGTGGACCGTGAATATCTCCGGAGGGCTATGGGGACCCTGGCATGAGCCCGAAGCCCTCCGCCGATACACCGATACACCACGTTTCACCGTCTTGGCCCGAGGTAGTTATGCCGAGACCCTGCCTAAGAGCGACGATGGCTTTAGAGCCGTCCCAGAGAAAGAGTGGCCAGGCATCCGAGGAACATGCATGCTTGTCTGCAGCGGCAACTCGTCAAGTTTCAGCGGCAAACTTTTCGTGCCAAGTCCGTGGTGCTGAAGGCCTCTGTTCGTTCTCGAAGGAACAACTGCGCCGGCCCGCTAAGGAGGTCCTCTCGTGGGAGGAAAGGTGAGGCGGTGAGTGCGTCAGGCCGGCTTCTGGGCTGGCTGCTTGGCCTTCCGCCGGTTCGGGCGCCATCCGTGCGGGTGCAGCGTGATCTGGCGATCCCGGCGCGGGACGGTGTGGCGCTGTTGGCGGACCGGTATTATCCGGCGACCGGCGCCCGGTCACCGGTGGTGTTGATCCGGACACCGTACGGGAGGCGTTCAGCCAACGTCCTCATGTCTCGGCTGATCGCCGAGCGCGGCTACCAGGTCGTTATCCAGAGCCTGCGCGGCACCGGCGGCTCTGGCGGGACCTTCAACGGTTTTGTGATGAATCGCGACGACGGCCTGGCGACCGTCGAGTGGATGCGGGGCCGGGAGTGGTTTCCCGGCGCGTTCGCCACGTGGGGCGCCAGCTACCTCGGGTACGCCCAATGGGACCTCGCATCCCAGCCGATACCCGAATGGAAGGCAGCGATCATCGACGTCGGCCCGTCGGATTTTTATCACACGTTCATGTACCCCGGGGGTGTCTTCGCCCTTGGCAATGCCCTCGGATGGACCCAACTGGTGAACAGCATGTTTAGCCCGGACCAATCCATCCGGACCCAAACCATTTCCGCCCTCACGGCCAAGGCCCGGCTAGCGCGCGCCGCGAATCACCTGCCGGTCAGTGGAGCGGACCGGGTCGCCGCCGGTGAACGGATCGGATACTTCCAGGAATGGATCCGGCATGAGCGTTACGACGACTACTGGGCGGCAATGGATTACCGCCCCAACGCATCGAACATGCCTCCGGTCGTGCATCTGGCCGGGGGGTGGTGGGACTTCTTCCTCCCCAACGTCCTTGCCGACTACGCGGCGCTAAGCCGCACCGACCGGTCCGTGCGGCTGTTCATCAGCTCCGCGGCTCACGGCCGGAACATGGCACTCCGGTCCTACCAGCGCGCTGCGTTCACCACGCTTGACCTGGCGCTCGCGAACCGGCGCCCGCCAGAACCTGATCTGCCGGTCAGGGTCCGGGTCACCGGCACCCGCCGCTGGGCCGACCTGCCCGGCTGGCCCCCCGCGACAAGCCGTCCCGCCCCGTGGTACCTGCAGCCTGGTGGAAAACTCGACACGCGACCGGCCCCGTCATCGGACCCATCCCGTTACGTTTACGATCCGGCCAACCCGACACCCGCGGTTGGCGGCAGTATCGTCGGTTTAGGCGCTGGCCGCCGGGACAACAGGGCACTTGAAGCCCGCACCGACGTCCTGACCTTCACCAGCAAGAGGATGGAACTCGACCTCGACGTCATCGGACCCGTCACCGTGACACTGTATGTACGCTCCAGCCTCGAACACACAGACTTCCACGCCAGACTCTGCGACGTGCAACCAAACGGCCGGTCACTCAACATCTGCGACGGGATCATCCGCCTCCACCCCG
>Ga0213841_1000789_pt1 | contig 24355 bp, 15 predicted proteins | sample SWPATP23_FD_160125 | JGI IMG/M metagenome (GOLD analysis project Ga0213841, IMG submission 160125) | Coastal seawater microbial communities from Marineland, Florida, United States - SWPA TP2 #3 | ecosystem: Environmental > Aquatic > Marine > Coastal | place: USA: Florida | collected 2016-08-14 | reverse complement strand
GGGGGTCGGCGGAATCGTCGCGGACGCTCAGAAGGCGTGCCATGAGGATGTCCACCCCGTGGCGCAGCAGCTGGGCAATCAGGTCCGACTTGCTGCCGAAGTTGTAATACACCGTGCCCTTGGACACCCCGGCGGCTGTCGCGATCTCGTCGACGGTCACGCCCGCCGCGCCGCGCTCTCCGATCAGTTCCATGGAGGCCTCGAACAGTTTCTGTTTCGTGGCGTTCGTGCGGCCGGGACGGAGTTTTTTCTCCGCGTCCGAGGAACCTGCCGTGCTGCCGCCGCTGGGGCTGGTGGTCATACGGCGATCTCCGGTTTCAGTGTCTTGAGGGTCCAGTACTTGTTCTTGCGGACGGCCACGGTTGACATGGCCAGTCCCAGCAAAGTGTAGCCAACCAGCCCCAGCATGGTGGGCAGGATGATGGCGAGGTCGGCACCGTAGATCAGGTGCCGCATGCCGCTGACCACGTAGCCCATCGGCAGGATCTGGTGCACCACGTGCAGCGGCTCGGGCGTGGTCTGCCACGGGAAGGTGCCGCCGGAGGACACCAGCTGCAGCACCAGCAGGATCAGCACCACGAGCTTGCCGGGCGAGCCCAGGAGCGCCACCACACCCTGGATGATGGCACTGAACGCCATCGCGGCGGCCAGCATAAGGAACCACATCAGCACCGGATGGGCGGGGTCCAGTCCGAGCCCCACGTCCACCACGAGGGTCAGCAGGCTTGCCTGGACGGCGGACACCGCGAGGAACGGAAGCCAGCCGCCGGCGGCAATTTTCCAGGCGGGTGCGTTGGAGGCGAGTGCGCGCTGGGTTACCGGCCGCATCGCCTGCACCAGCATGAAGATGCCGATCCACAAGGCCAGCGTCAGGAAGAACGGTGCCAGCCCGGCGCCGTAAGACCCGGCTTTCGCCTGCGAGACATTGCTGACGGCGACGGGGTCCGCCATGACCTTGGAGAGGCTGTCTTTTTGGGCATCGTCGGGGTTGGGGACCTTGCCGGCGCCCTGGGCGAGTTCCCCGGCCAGGGTTCCCGCGCCGTCGGAGGCCGTGGCCGCGCCGCTCTCCAGCTGCGCCGCGCCGTCGTCGAGTTTCTGGGTTCCCTGCACGAGCTTCCCGGCGCCGTCGACGGCGGTCTGCTGGCCGGCGGCGAGCGTTGCGGAACCGCCGGCGAGCTGGTCCGCCCCGGCGGAGGCTTTGGCGACGGCGTCGCTGAGGGCCGGAGCGGCGCCGGCCAGTTGCGCGGCGCCGGCGCTGACGGCGGCGGAGCCATCGGCCAGCTTCTGGACCTGGGCGGCGGCAGCCTGCAGTTTGGCGGCGGAAGCCGAAGCGGAACCGGATGACGCTGCGGGCGGCGCGGGGGTAGCGTCGACGTCGGCCACTACCTTGTCGGCCTGCTCCTGGGTGAGGACCCCGGCGGCAACCAGCCGGGAGGTGGACGCCACCACCCGGCTGCGCTGGCCCTGCGCGGCGGCTTGTTGTGCGGCCTGTTGCGCGGCAGCAAGCTGCCCGGGGATGGCCTGCATCTGGGTGTTGAGCGCGGCGTTGCCGGCCGCCACCTGGGCGGCGCCGTCGGCCAGCTGCTGAGCGCTGGCGGGCAGTGCCGCTGTCTTGTCCTTGAGCTGCGTGAGGCCGCTGCTGAGCTGGCCCGCGCCGGCGCTGAGTGACGTGGCGCCGTCCCGGAGCTTGACCTCGCCGTTGTAGAGCTCGGTGGCGCCGGTTTTAAGCTCGCCGGTGCCGTGGTGCAGGGTCACGGTGCCGTCGTGGAGCCGGGCGACGCCGTCGGCCAGCTGGGCCGCGCCATCGGAGGCCTTGAGCATCTGCGTATGGATGGTGCCGAACCCGGTGAGGAGCTGGTTGGCGGTCTCCTCGCCCACCTCCTTGGCGACCGTCGTGTGCACGGCGGTGGTGAGCTTGTCCACGATCGTGCTCAGCAGATAGTTGTTGGCATCGTTGGTGGTGACATTGAGCATGGCCTGGTTGGCGGCGTCGAAGCTGCCGGGGGAGACCAGGTTCGCGGAAAAGTCCTGCGGGATTTTCAGCGCGAACGCATACGTGCCGTTGCTGACGCCCTGGTCGGCTTCCTCGGTGCTGGTGACCGTCTTCCAGTTGAAGACGTGGCCGTCCACCAGGCTCTCGGCCACCTTCTTGCCGGCCTGCAGCCGCGTGCCGTCGGCGGACGCGGCACCGGAGTCCTGGACCACCAGGGCGGCATCGATCTGGTTCAGCTTGCCGTACGGATCCCAGTTGGCGTAGAGGTACACGGCACCGTAGAGCAGCGGGACGAGGGCCAAGGCCAGAATGGTCAGCTTCGGCAGCAGCCCGCCGGTCATGCGTTTGAGCTCGGAGCGGGCCAGCCGCAGCACAGTCACTTTGCGTCCTCGGTTTCGGGTAGGAGGGATTCAGGCAAACGGGGTTCAGGCAGGCCGGCGTCATCAGCCTGGCGTTCGCCGGCAGCGGCGTCGTCAGCCTGCGGCACGGCATTGCCGATCACGGCGCAGGGACCGGTCCAGCCGTCCGGAATGCGGGTGACGGTGGCGACGACGGCGAGCGGCCGCCCGGCGTCGTGGGCCAGTTCTGCCAGCCGCGGCAGCCAGTCGGCGGCGTCGCCGCTGTGCCGGTCGGGGGAGTCCACCACGAGGAGGCCGGTATCCGGGTTGGCGAGGGCGAGCGCCGTGAGGAGCTCGACACGCCGGCCGGCCGGCAGCTGCTCGGTCCATAGTCCGGCGATGTCCTCGAAGTTGTTGCGCTGCAGCCAGGGGGTGCTGCGCAGGGCGCCGCGGTGGCGGCGCGGAACCAGCGCCAGATCCTCCGTAACGAGGTCACGGACACTCAGATGCTGTTCGGGCTCGTTGACGCCGGGGGAGTCCACCACACTGCTGACCTGCCGGAGCATCTTGATCCGGGCGCTGCCGTCCCAGCCGATGCTGCCCGAGCTGGGCCTCATCCGTCCGCTCAGCGTCAGAGCCAGGGCTGTGCGCTGGTCCTGGCGGGGGCCCTGGACCAGCAGGAGTTCACCGCGCGCGGCCTCCAGCGAGGTCGGCGGCAGGAGATCATCCCGCCGGCCGGTCACGGAGAGTTGTTGTACGCAGAGCAAAGCGTGCCTTTCGCAGAAACGGTGTCTGCCTCAAGGCTAACTAAACTGACTGGTCAGTTCAAATAGAATGCAGGGATTGTGATGAACGAGACGCGCCGGCTGCCGCGCGGGGTCCGCCGCCGGCGTCCGAAGCGCCGGGAGTCGCGCTGTGCGCGCGGAGTCCCGTGTCCGGTTCAGAGGCCGTATTCCTCCAGCAGGCGGAGCCAGACCTCGCTGATCGTCGGATAGGACGGCACCGCGTGCCACAGCCGGTCCAGCGGCACTTCCCCCACCACCGCAATGGTGGCGGCATGGAGGAGTTCGGCCACGTCTGGTCCGGCGAACGTGGCACCGAGCAGCACCTTGCGGTCCTCGTCGACGACCAGCTGTGCCCACCCCTCGTAGTGCTCGGCGTGCAAGGAAGAACCGGCCACCTGGATGGGAAGCTCCACGGTGGAGGCCCGGAAGCCGTCCTTCTCCGCCTGCGCCGCGGTCCGGCCGACGTTTGCCAGCTCCGGGTCGGTGAACACCACATTCGGTACGGCGTGGTCATAGGCGGTCTGGGCGAAGCGGGACCACGGTGCCGGCTCGCCGGTGAGCTCGCCCTTGGCCCGTGCGGCGATGGCATCTCCGGTGGCCCGGGCCCCGTACTTGCCTTGGTGGGTCAGCATGGCCCGTCCGGCGGCGTCGCCCGCCGCGTAGAGCCACGGGTTGCCGGACGCCGCGTTGTCCGCCGCGTGGTGGACTAGGCCGGTGGAATCGGTGGTGAGCCGCAGGGTCTCGCCTTCGGGCGCGGAAAGCCCGACGCTGTCCAGGCCGATCCCCTCGAGGGCGGGGTGCCGGCCGGTGGTGACGAGCAGTTTGTCGGTGGTGAGGCTCGTACCCGCCGCCGGATCCGCCGCCGAGCCGCCGCCGCTGCCCTGGCTGCCATGGGGGCCGCCGTCAAGCACGAGGGTGAGGGAGCCGTCGTCGTTCTCGCTGACGCTTCGCGTACCGGTATGCAGGCGGAGGTCGACGCCGTCGGCGCGCAGGCCGGCCGCGACAAGTTCGGCGGCCTGCTCCGGGAACGCGCCCAGGAGACCGCCGCGGGCCACGAGCGCCACGGATGAGCCAAGGCGGGCGTAGGCCTGGGCGAGTTCGACGCCGGCCACCCCGCCGCCGAGCACCGCGAGCCGCGCAGGGACTGCGCGGGCGGAGGTCGCCTCCCGCGTCGTCCAGTACTCGATGTCGTGAAGCCCCTCGACCGGCGGCTGATTGGGCGTGGATCCCGTGGCGACCACCACGGCGTGCCGGGCCGTGAGCGCGTAGCTGTTGCCGTCCAGCCCTGCCACTTCCACCTGCCGCGGAGCGGTGATCCAGCCGTGGCCACGGATCAGTTCGATCCCGGTGTCCTCCACCCATTTAACCTGTCCGTCGTCCTGCCAGTTCGAGGTGAAGTAGTCCCGGCGCTTCAGGACGGCGGCCGCATCCAGGGTGCGGGTGACAGCTTCCCGGGCGCCGGGGACAGTCTGTGCGCCGTGCAGGGCAGTGCCTGGCCGCAGAAGTGCCTTCGACGGCATGCAGGCCCAGTAGGAACACTCGCCGCCCACCAGCTCGGCCTCGATCAGCACCGCCGTCAGGCCGCCGCGAACCACGCGGTCCGCCACATTTTCCCCCACGGCGCCTGCGCCAATCACAATGACATCGAATTCCCGCTCAAGCTCTGCCGTCATGGCACCAGCCTACGCCGCGGCCATGGCCGGATCCGGGCGGCCGCTCCGGGCGCCGACGGCGTTGGATCCGGGCGTAATGTGCCGGGCAAGGCTCTTTGCAGGAGCGGGGAGCATCGCTACTGTTGGGACCATACTTGGGGGAGGGACGGCCATGGCCGCAGGCAATATGACAACAGGCAAGACCGCGCCGCTGGCGAGGTTCAGCGCGCGGACCCGGCTTCGGGCGCTTCAGGATGACATCCTGGAGCTGATCCTGGAGCGGGATCTTGTTGCGGGAGACCCGTTGCCGACAGAGAGCGAGCTCACGGCCGCACTTGGCGTCGGGCGCAATACGCTGCGGGAATCGCTGAAGGCGCTCCAGGCCGTGGGCATCATTGAGATCCGGCACGGGTTCGGCATGTTCGTGGCGCCGAGCAATTTCGAGGCCCTGACCGACGGGCTCACCTTCCGGGCCAGGTTGTCGCTGCGCCACCACGGGGAGGAAGCCATGCAGCTCGTGGAGATCCGGCAGGCGCTGGAATCCGGCCTGGTGGCCGGCGCCATGGAGCGGATCACGGCCGAACAGTTGGCCGGGATGGAGGAATCCGTGCACCGGATGGAGGCGTTGGCCGATGCCGGGGAGTCCTTCATCGAAGCCGACGCGGAGTTTCACCGCAGGCTGTTCGAACCGCTGAACAACGAGCTCTTGATCAGCCTGATGGACGTCTTCTGGAAGGTCTACCGCCGGATCCACCTCGAACTCGGCGGCCCGTACGCCGTCGACCTCGTGGAAACCGCCGCGCAGCACAGGAGGATCTATGAGGCTGTCGCCTCGGCGGACAAGGCCCTCGCCTCCGAACGGCTCAGCAGCCATTTCGACGGAATCCGCAGGGTCATCGTCAACGCCACGGCCTGATCGCCTGAGGCACCGCCAACCGATGGATAGCGGCCTGCCGGAGCGACGCTTAAAACAGAAGATCCGCCCCGGCGAACCGGGACGGATCTTCTTTCATTTGTGCGCCCAAAGGGATTCGAACCCCTGACCTTCTGTTCCGTAGACAGACGCTCTATCCAGCTGAGCTATGGGCGCATTCTCGGCTCTTGGAGAACTTCTCGCTCCCCGAACCTCGAATTACTTTACGCGAGCCCGGGCCCAGTTACAAATCGAAACGGGTGTAATCTGCGCGACTAGACCGGTCTACGTGACCTTAGTCACAAAAAGTGCCGCCATGGACCGGCAATTTCCTTGGATTTCCGCGGTTTTTGATTTGCTGCTCCCCGGTCATCCCACGTCCGGGCCCGAATTGGGCCCCGCCGCGAGCCCTAGCATTTAGGACACACCACTGAACCCGAGGAAGGGAACCGTAATGGGAGATCTGGCGCGACTGCCGTTGCTTGAAAAAGCACCCACCACACATGCCGGTCTGCTGGCATGGGTTGAAGAGGTGGCTGAACTGACCCAGCCGGACCGGATCTACTGGGTAGACGGATCCGAAGAGGAAAACACCCGGCTCACGGATGAGCTCGTTGCCGCAGGTACCCTGACCCGGCTGAACGAAAACCTGTTCCCCAAGTCCTTTGCGGCGTTCTCTGACCCCGCCGACGTGGCCCGCGTCGAAGAGCAGACCTTCATCTGCTCCGAGAACGAGCGCGATGCAGGATTCACGAACAACTGGATGGCACCGGCGCAGATGAAGGAAAAGCTGCGCGGCCTGTTCGCCGGCTCCATGCGCGGCCGCACCATGTACGTCATCCCCTTCGTCATGGGCCACCTGGACGCCGAGGACCCCAAGTTCGGCGTCGAGATCACCGACTCCGCCTACGTGGTCGCCTCCATGCGCATCATGGCCACCATCGGCACCAAGGTCCTGGAGAAGATCACCGCCACCAACGCGTTCTTCGTCCCCGCCCTGCACTCCCTGGGCGCACCGCTGGCCCCCGGCCAGGCGGACGTCGCATGGCCTTGCAACCCGGACAAGTGGATCGTGCACTTCCCGGAGGAGCGCTCCATCTGGTCCTTCGGTTCCGGCTACGGCGGGAACGCCCTGCTGGGCAAGAAATGCTACGCCCTGCGCATCGCCTCGGTGATGGCCCGGGACGAAGGCTGGCTTGCCGAGCACATGCTCATCCTCAAGCTGACCTCGCCGGAGAAGAAGAACTACTACGTCTCCGCCGCCTTTCCCTCCGCCTGCGGCAAGACCAACCTTGCCCTGCTGGATCCGACGATCGAAGGCTGGGAGGTCGAAACCCTCGGCGATGACATCACCTGGATGCGGATCGGCAAGGAAGGCGAACTGCGGGCCACCAACCCGGAGGCAGGCCTGTTCGGCGTCGCCCCCGGCACCGGCTGGGGCACCAACCCGAACGCCATGCGCGCCATCGCCAAGGGCCACAGCATCTTCACCAACGTCGCCCTCACGGACGACGGCGGTGTCTGGTGGGAGGGTATGACCGAGGAAGTTCCCGCGCACCTGACCGACTGGCAGGGCAACTCCTGGACGCCCGATTCGGACAAGCCCGCAGCCCACCCGAACTCGCGCTTCTGCACGCCGATCGCCCAGATCGACATGCTGGCCGAGGAGTACTACAGCCCCGACGGCGTGGAGCTCTCCGCGATCCTGTTCGGCGGGCGCCGCAAGACCACGGTTCCCCTGGTGACCGAGTCCCGCAGCTGGACCAACGGTATCTTCATGGGCTCCACCCTGTCGTCCGAGACCACCGCCGCGGCCGCCGGCCAGGTCGGTGTCCTCCGCCGGGATCCCATGGCCATGCTGCCCTTCATCGGCTACGACGCCGGCGACTACCTCAAGCACTGGATCAGCGTTTCGTCCAAGGCCAACCCGGCACGGCTGCCCAAGATCTTCCTGGTCAACTGGTTCCGCCGCACGGCCGACGGCGACTTCGCCTGGCCCGGCTTCGGCGACAACGCGCGTGTGCTCAAGTGGGCGATCGAGCGCATCGAGGGCAAGGCCGACGCCGTCGAGACTCCCATCGGGTTTGTGCCGGCCGGCCATGCGCTGGACCTCACCGGCCTGGACCTGACCCACGCCCACGTCGAAGACGCCGTCCGCGTCGACCCCGATGAGTGGGCCGCCGAGCTCGCCTCGATTGAGGAGTGGTACGCCAGGTTCGGCGACTCCTTGCCCGAGGCCCTGCGCACCGAGCTGGACGGCCTGAAGGCCCGCATGGCAGCCCAGCAGTAGCAAACCGGCACGCAGCAACAACGACGGCGGCCCCGCACCTTGGAAATAGGTGCGGGGCCGCCGTTTGCCGTTGCGGCCGGTCGCGCCGGGACTTAGGTCCCTAGGCCGGATCCGACGAGGCCCCTACGCTTGTCCGCATTCCATCAGCCCGGCCGACCGCCGACTGGAGAAGGCGCCGGAGGCACCCCAAACTGCTGTCATTGTGCCCCTGGGCCGGCTCGCAGCCAGCGAGATTTCAGGAGTTCCACCATGTTGGTCAACGACGACATCCATGCCTTGTCCACGGCCGTGAGCGGCATCGTGGCCGTCCCGGACAGTCCCGAATTCGCCGAAGAAACGTTTGCGTTCAACGTCGCCACCGTCCACCGGCCCGACGTCGTCCTTGGTGCCGCGGACGCCAAGGACGTCGCCGCCGGAGTGAAGTGGGCGGCGGAACGCCGGCTGCCGGTGTCCGTCCAGTCCACCGGGCACGGCGCGGAATCCGCGGTCGAGGGCGGACTGCTCATCACCACCCGGCGCCTGCAGGAACTGCACATCGACCCGGTCGAACGGACTGCCCGGGTGGGCGCCGGGGTGAAGTGGCGGAGCGTCCTGGAGGCGAGCGTCCCCCACGGGCTGATCGGACTGCACGGCTCGAGTACCGACGTCGGAGTGGTCGGGTACACGGTCGGCGGCGGGCTGCCCGTGCTGGGCCGCGCCCACGGCTTCGCGGCGGACCACGTCCGGAGCATGGACGTGGTGACCGCCGATGGGGCGTTGCGCCGGATCGACGCCGAGGCCGAAGCCGAGCTGTTCGCGCTGATGTGCGGCGGCAAGGGCAACTTCGGGATCGTCACCGCACTGGAGTTCAATCTCTTTCCGCTCGGGGATTTCTACGGCGGAGGGATCATTTACCCCGGAGCGGACGCTGAGCCGGTGCTGGCCGCGTTCCTCGAGTGGCTCCCCACACTGCCTGAGGACACCTCGCCGTCGATCTCCCTGCTGCGGCTTCCGGACATGGACTTCGTGCCGCCTCCCCTCCGGGGCCAGTTCGTGGTCCATCTGCGCTTTGCGTTCCTCGGGAACCGTGCGGACGGCGACGCGCTGCTGGCTCCGATGCGCGCGGTATCAACCCCTCTGATGGACACGGCCGGACCCATGAGCTACCTGGACGTGGACCAGATCCACATGGACCCGGCGGATCCGCTCCCCTTCACGGACGGCGGTGCGCTGTTGAAGGATTTTGACGGGGAGGCTGCCGCGGAACTGCTGAGGCTGGCGGGGGACGGCACGGACTGCCCGCTGCTGTTGATCGAGATCCGGCCACTCGGCGGGGCGCTGGCCCGCGGCGGGGTCCTGGCCAACACCGTGTCCGGACGCGACGCGGCATTCCTGCTGTTCCTTGTCGGGTTTAAGGTGCCGGATGCGGTGGAGGCTGTCACCGCATCCATCCGCGCCATCCTTGCCGCGATGGCTCCGTATTCGACCGGGTACACGCTGGTGAACTTCCATGGCGAGCCCGGCGATGAGGCCGACAGGGCCCGGGCCTGGTCCCCGGCGGTCTACGAGCGGATGCGGGCCGCGAAGTCCACCTACGACCCGGGCAATCTGCTGCGCTTCGGCCACGCGATCAACGGGGCGCCTGCCGCCTCCTGAGATTCGGCGGCGTTCGTTCGCGTCCCAGCCCAGGGCGCCGCAACCGGACCACGACGGCGGCCCCGCACCTCTTTTGCAAGGTGCGGGGCCGCCGTCGGACTCTATTAGCTGGCGAGCCAGATGTCCGGGCCGAAGACCTCATAGTGGATCTTCGTGGCCGGGATGCCGGCGTTGATGGCCTCGTTGCGGATGTTCTTCATGAACGGCAGCGGACCGCACAGGTACAGGGACGCGTTTGCGGGCAGGTCGACTTCGCGCAGGGACATGAAACCGGTCTTGGCTCCTGCGGCCGGCTGCTCCAGCCAGAGCTGGAGGTCGGCGCCGTCGAGGCGCTCGACGTCGTCCGTCATCTGGGAGCGCAGCGCCCAGTTGTCCAGGGTGCTTTCCGCATGCAGGACCAGGACCTGGCGGTCCGAGCCGGACTCGGCGAGGGAGCGCAGGATGGACGCGGTGGGCGTGCAGCCAATACCGGCGGAGGCCAGGACCACGGGGCCGTCGCCCTCCTTGAGCGTGATTTCACCGTAGGGGTTGGAGATTTCGATGACGTCGCCAACGGCCACGCTGTTGTGCAGGACGGGGGAGACCTCGCCGCCGTCGTCAAGCTTGGTGGTGAAGCTGCGGCTGGTGCCGGCGTCGCCGGAGAGGGAGTACTGGCGGACCTGGCGGAGCCCGTCGGGCAGGGTGACCTTGACGCTGACGTACTGGCCCGGGAGGGCGGCGGTGATGGGGGTGTCGTCGGCCGGTTCCAGGGTGAAGGTCAAGGACCCGGTGCCGGCGGGGGTCTTGGCGGCAACCTTCCAGGGGGTCCACATCTTGCCGTTGGCCTGGGCGGCGTAGAGGCCCTTCTCGAGCTTGATCAGGGCGTCGGCCATGAGCCAGTAGACCTCGGTCCAGGCCTCAGCGATTTCGGGGGTGATGACCTCGGCCAGGTCCTCGGCGATGGCGGCGAAGAGGTGCTCGTAGACCACCTGGTACTGCGGTTCGGTGATGCCCAGGGAGGCGTGGCGGTGGGCGATGCGGGACAGCACGGTCTCCGGCAGGGTGCCCGGGTTGCTGACCAGGTGGCTCGCGAAAGCGGCGATGCTTCCGGCCAGGGCCTGCTGCTGGTTGCCGTTGCGCTGGTTCGAGCGGCTGAAGAGCCCGTCCAGCAGTTCGGGGTGGGCGGCGAAGAGACGCGCATAGAACTTGGGGGTGATCTCCCCGATCCGGGAACCGACCAGCGGCAGGGTGGCCTCGATGACGGGGAAGGACTTGTCCGAGAGCATGTTGACTCCTGAGATAGGGGCCCGGGGGTCTTCAACCGGACCGCGACGCAAATACTGATATTTGAAATGCGAGTATTTACCCCTCAGTTCTACATGTTGTAGAAAACATCTTCAAATCGGGGGGAATCCCGGGCGTGGCGGGTTCGGCGTGGCGGGTTGCGCGGCGGGGTCGGCGCGGCCTGTGGCGCGGCGGGTTGGCTCAGAGCCCGGGGCGCAGCCCGATCGCCTGGAATACGGGTGTCATCTGCCGGGATGTCGGCAGCGACGCAATGACGATCTCATCGAGTTCACGGTAGAAAGCCTCACGGGCCCGGGCCAGCGCGGACCGGAGATGGCATTCGGCGATGAGCGGACAGGTCCCGCCCGCGGCGACGCAATCGGCCGGGTCCTGGCGGGTGTCGAGCTGCCGCAGCAGCTGGCCGACCGTGGCGCTCCGGCCGGCGCCGCTGATCCGGGCCCCCCCGTTGCGGCCGCGTTCGACGTCGATCATGCCCAGTTCGCGCAGTTTCGCCATCGCCTTGCTGACGTGGTTGTAGGGCGTGCCGACGGCGTCGGCGATGCTCTGGGTGGTGAGCAGCCCGCCGTCGGGAGCGGCCGCGAGCACCATCATGGCGCGCAGGCTCACGTCGGCGAACGCATTGATCTTCATATCCCCAGCCTACGGGCGGTCTAGTCCACCCACACGGCGGGTTCGTTGGTATCGGCGGCGAGCTGGCCGAATTCGAGTTCGTGCGTCCCGGCGTTCGGTGCGTACGGCAGGACCGCGGCGAACAGGGAGCCGTCCTGGTGCTCCGCCGCGACGTGAATGGCGTCCGAGTCTTCCTCGAGCAGCGTGATGTCACAGACAACGGCGGCGGCCCGGAACTCGTCCCGGTGCTGCCGGAGCAGTTCGTGGAGGTCCCGGATCATGGTGTCAGCGTCGAAGTGGTCGTCGGATCCGTCGCTCGCGTCGGCGGGGGTCACGGCAACCAGCCGGACTTCGCCGTCGTTCTGCACCACGAGGGCGAACGGCAGGAAGCCGCCGTTGCGCTCCAGCTGCTCCTGCGCGGCCCCGACGCCGGTGCCGAGCAGGTTCTCCAGGTCCGTGGCGCTAGCGTCCGGCACGGAATCGCGCCAGGAACCGGTGTTTGCGGATTCTTCGGGATGCGCGGCCATGGCTAGCCCCGGACCAGCGCCAGGACGCGGTCGCGGACGCGTTCCATGGTGGCGGTGTCCGTGGCTTCGACGTTGAGGCGCAGGAACGGCTCGGTGTTGGACGGGCGCAGGTTGAACCAGTAGCTGCCGTCGGTGGCGATGAAGGTGCTGCCGTCGAGGTAGTCGACCTCGACGTCTTCGTCGTGGAAGTCCTTGCGGACCCGCTCGACGGCGCCGGCCTTGTCCTCGATTTCAGAGTTGATCTCGCCGGAAGACCGGTAGGGCTCGTATTCGCGGCCGAGCTCGGACAGCGGGCCGTCCTGTTCGCCCAGGGCAGCCAGGACATGCATGGCGGCCAGCATGCCGGTGTCCGCATTCCAGAAGTCGCGGAAGTAGAAGTGGGCTGAGTGTTCCCCGCCGAAGATGGCTCCTTCTGCGGCCATGACGGCCTTGATGAAGGAGTGTCCCACGCGGGTGCGGACGGCACGGCCGCCATGGCGTTCGACGAGTTCCGGGACGGCGCGGGAAGTCAGGAGGTTGTGGATGACGGTGGGCATGTCCTCGCCGAGGGCCTGGGCGCGGGCGATTTCGCGGCGTGCCACCATGCCGGTGATGGCCGACGGCGAGACGGGCTCGCCCTTCTCGTCAATGACGAAGCAGCGGTCGGCGTCGCCGTCGAACGCCAGTCCGATGTCCGCGCCGTGCTCCACGACGGCGGCCTGCAGGTCGCGCAGGTTTTCCGGCTCCAGCGGGTTGGCCGGGTGGTTCGGGAACGAGCCGTCGAGCTCGAAGTACAGCGGCACGATCTCCAGGGGAAGCTTGGGCAGCAGCGCATCGCCGAGCACGGCCGGGGTGGTGAGGCCGGCCATGCCGTTGCCGGCATCCACGACGACCTTCAGGGGCCGTGAACCGCGCAGGTCCACGAGGCCGCGCAGGTACTCCGAGTAACCCTTGAGGACGTCGTGCACACCCACCAGGCCACGAGTGCCGGCCGCGGGGATGGTGCCGGAATTGAGGTATTCCTCGGCGCGGGCCTGGATTTCCTTGAGCCCGGTTTCGGAGGAGATCGGCACGGCGCCGGCCTTGGCCATCTTGATGCCGTTGTATTCGGCCGGGTTGTGGCTGGCCGTGAACGTGGCGCCGGCGGCATTGAGAGCGCCGCACGCGTAGTACAGCTCATCGGTGGAGATCAGGTCCAGCAGCTGGACGTTGGCGCCGCGGGTGGCGGCGCCGTTGGCAAAGGCCTTGGCGAACTCGGGGGAGGAAGGGCGCATGTCGCCGCCCACCAGCACGGTCTGCCCCATGAGGTCCAGGACATCAACGAAGGCAGCCCCCACGGCTTCGACGATTTCGGCGGTGATGGATTGCCCCACGATTCCGCGCACGTCATAGGCCTTGAACGAATCCGAGAGGTTAAAAGTCTTTGTCTTGTCCGTAGTCACGCGTCTTATCTTACGTTGCGGCCCCGACGCCGTGACCTGACGCTGCCCCAGACGCTGCGACCTGACGCTGCGACCTGGGGTATCCCCGCCGTGGGATTGTCCACATGGCGGGGGTGCTGGCTGGGCCGGTGTCGGAGGGTGCTGGGATACTGAAGCAATGGCCAGTAACCAGAACGCCCTTTCCGACCCCGCCTTTTCAGACCCCGCCCTTTCCGACGCCGCCGTATCCGACGCCGCCGTATCCGGCGGTGCCGTTTCCGACGCCGCCGTAGCCGGCCCCGCCCCATCGGCCGCGGCCGCATCCTCGACCCGGGAACAGGCCCAGGATGTGCTGCGGGAGCTCGTGGGCCACCCGGAAGCGCAGTTCCACGACGGTCAGTTCGAGGCCATTGAGGCACTGGTCGACGGCGGTCGGCGGGCCCTGGTGGTGCAGCGCACCGGCTGGGGGAAGTCGGCCGTGTACTTCGTCGCCTCGCTGCTGCTGCGCCGCCGCGGCGCCGGACCCACCCTGATCGTGTCCCCGCTCCTGGCGCTCATGCGCGACCAGGTGGCTGCCGCGGCACGGGCCGGGGTGCGGGCGGTCGCCATCAACTCCGCGAACCAGCTGGAGTGGGACACCGTCCGCGAGCAGCTCGCCGCCGACGAGGTGGACGTCCTGCTGGTTTCGCCGGAACGCCTCACCAACCCGTCGTTCCGGGAAAACCAGCTCCCCGAGCTCGTCCGCCGGACCGGGCTGCTGGTGATTGACGAGGCCCACTGCATCTCGGACTGGGGGCACGACTTCCGTCCCGACTACCGGCGCATCGCGGACCTGATTACCCAGCTGCCGGATACCGTCCCGGTGCTCGCCACCACCGCCACGGCCAATTCCCGGGTGGTGCATGACATCGAGGAGCAGCTCGGCAAGGACGTGCTGACCATCCGCGGCGCCCTGGGCCGGGAGTCGCTCCGGCTGGGTGTCCTGACCCTGCCGGATTCCCGGCAGCGGCTGGGCTGGCTGCTGACCCACCTGCAGGACCTGCAGGGCAGCGGCATCATCTACACGCTCACGGTGTCCGCGGCCGAGGACACCGCCCGCCTCCTGGCCGAGGCCGGGCATGAGGTGCTGGCCTACACCGGCCGCACGGACCCCGCCGACCGTGAACGCGCCGAGCAGCTCCTGAAGGACAACCAGGTCAAGGCGCTCGTGGCCACGTCCGCCCTGGGCATGGGCTTCGACAAGCCGGACCTCGGCTTCGTGGTGCACCTTGGTGCGCCGTCCTCTCCCGTCGCGTACTACCAGCAGGTGGGCCGCGCCGGGCGTGGCGCGGCGAACGCCGATGTCCTGCTGCTGCCCGGATCCGAGGACCGCGACATCTGGCAGTACTTTGCCACCGCGTCCATGCCGTCCGGGGAAAAAGCTGCCGCCGTTCTGACGGCACTTGCCGAGGCCGGTACGGCCGTGTCCACGGTGGCTCTCGAGGCCCGGGTGGACCTGCGCCGGACCCCGCTGGAACTGCTGCTGAAGGTCCTGGCCGTGGACGGCGCGGTCGAACGCGTCGGCGGCGGCTGGCGCTCCACCGGGCAGCCCTGGAGCTACGACGCCGAACGGTACGGCCGGATCGCCGAGGCCCGGGTGGATGAACAGGACTCGATGGTCATCTACCAGGACACTGCCGGCTGCCGGATGGAATACATCACGTCCGTACTCGACGACGAAACGGCCCGCGCCTGCGGCCGTTGCGACAACTGCGCGGGCCGCTGGTTCCCGGCTGATATCGCCGACGCCGCCACGGAGGCCGCCGGGCAGACCCTCCGCCGGGCCGGCGTCGTCCTGGAACCGCGGCTGCAGTGGCCCAGCGGCATGGACCGCCTCGGGGTGCCGGTCAAGGGCAAGATCAAGCCGGATGAAGCCTTGGCAGACGGCCGGGTGCTGGCCCGCCTGACAGACCTCGGCTGGGGCGGGGCCCTGCGCGAGGCCTTCGCCGCCGGCGCGCCGGACCGGACCGTGGACCCCGGCATGCTGCAGGCCTGCGTCCAGGTACTCCGGGAATGGGGCACGGGAGACGCCCGCACCCCGGGCTGGAGCGGGGCCGGCCGGCCGGCCGCGATCATCAGCCTGCCCTCCCGCGGGAAGCCCGCCCTGGTGGACTCCCTGGCCCGCGGGATCTCCGAAATCGGCCGCATCCCGTACCTCGGCCAGCTGCAGCTCCAGCACGGCGGGCCCACCGGCGGGCGCGGCGGCAACAGCGCCTACCGGCTGGCCGGGGTCTGGGACCGCCTGGCGGTGGGGCCCGAGCTCGAGGAAGCCCTGGCCGGGATCCGCGGCCAGAGCGTGATGCTCATTGACGATCTCGTGGACAGCCGGTGGACCCTGACCGTCTCCGGGCGGGCCCTCAGGCTCGCCGGCGCCGGCGCCGTTCTGCCGCTGGTGCTGGGCCAGGCCGGCTGACCTCGGCGCCCGCATGGCGGGGGAGGGCCAGGCTGTCCAGCGTGCTCAGGAGCATCAGGACGGCGATGGCGGCGAACGCTGCCCGGTACGGCGCCGCCGTATCTCCGGCCGCGGGATCGGCGAGGACACGGCTGCCTGACTCGAAAACCCGCAGCAGGAGCGCCCCTACGGCGATCCCGGCCGCGGTGGCGAGCTGGACGAGCGTGGCGGAGACAGCGTTGGCGGACGGCAACTGGGCCGGGACGACGTCGGCGTACTGAACGGAAGCGTAGGCCGAGAACCCGATCGAGCGGAACGCTCCGCTGGCCACCAGCAGGGCGACGATCAGCGGCTCCGGGGTGCCGGCGTCGAGCAGTGCGCACAGCGCAAAGGTCGCCGCCGAGGCCAGGGACGCGAACACCAGAACGGGCTTGAACCCGAAACGCCGGATCAGGGGAGTGGTGGCGGGTTTGATCCCGATGTTCCCCACGAACACGGCGGACACCATCGCCCCGGCGCGCAGGGGGTCCCAGCCGAAGCCGGCCTGGAACATCAGCGGCAGCAGGAACGGCACGGCGCTGATGGTCAGCCGGTACACAAAGCCGCCCGTGGCGGTCGCGCGGAACGTCCGCGCGCCGAAGACCGTCAGGTTGAACAGCGGCGTGCTGGTCCGCCGCATCCAGGCCACGGCGGCGGTCAGGAACAGCACGCCCGCCGTGATCCCCGCGGCCGCCAGCAGGCCGGCGTCCCGGCCGCCAATCAGTTCCAGGCCGAGCAGCAGGGAGCCCACCCCGAGCGTGGTCAGGGTCAGCCCCAGCCAGTCCAGGCGCCGGGTGGTGTCGCCGCCGACCGCCGGGACCAGACGCAGCGCGGCCACGAACGCCGCCAGACCCAGGGGGAGGTTGACCAGGAAAATCCAATGCCAGGACAGGTAGGTTGTCAGCGCCCCGCCCACGAGCGGGGCCAGGACCGGTGCCAGCAGCCCGGGCCACACCAGGAACGCGGTGGCCCGCAGCAGATCCTTCTTCGGGGTTCCGCGGAGCACCACCAGGGTGCCCACCGGGACCATCATGGCGCCGCCGGCACCCTGCAGGACGCGGCTCAAGGTCAGCATGGTGAGGTCCTGGCTGAGTGCGCACAACAGCGAGGCCGCGGTGAAAACCGCGATGGCCAGGCAGAACACCCGGCGTGCGCCGATCCGTTCCGCCAGCCAGCTGCTGAGCGGAATACCCATCGCCACGGTCATCAGGTAGGCCGTCATGGTGATGTTGACGTCCGCGGCAGGCACCGAGAAATCGGCGGCGATACTGGGTATGGCCGTCGTCAGGACAGTTCCGTCGAGGAATTCCATGAAGAACGTCGCGGCCACCAGGAGGGCCAGCCGCGGGCTCCAGCTGCCCTCGGCCGGGACGGCGCTGCGGGGGGATGCTTTCATTTGCATGTGTTCACGTTCCGGGTCACGCGTTGCGGAGCGCGGGCCCCGATTCCAGCACGGCCATGGCGGCGTTGTGCCCGCCGATGGCGCTGACGGCGCCGCCGCGGCGGGCGCCGGAGCCGCAGAGCAGGATCTGCGGATCGTCGGTCGCCACGCCCCAGCGGCGCGCCGGTGTGTCCAGCGGTTCGCCGTCCTCCACGAACGGCCAGTCGAGGCCGCCGTGGAAGATGTTGCCCCGGGGCATGCCGACGGCGCGTTCGATGTCCAGGGTGGTCTTGGTTTCGATGCAGGCCCGTCCTTCGGCGTCCGTCAGGAGAAGGTCTTCGATGGGCTCGGCCAGGACGGAGTTCAGGGACGCCAGGACGGCAGCCTGCAGTTCGGCGCGCCGGTCCTCATTGTTTTCCGGGGTGACCAGCCGGTCCGGGACATGCAGGCCAAAGACGGTGAGTGTCTGGGCGCCCGCGGCCTGCAGCTCCGGGGAGAGGATGCTGGGGTCCGTGAGTGAATGGCAGTAGATTTCGCACGGCAGCGGCGAGGGCACGGATCCGGCGGCGGCGCTGAGGTAGGCGGAATCGAGTTGGGACCAGGTCTCGTTGATGTGGAACGTCCCGCCGAAGGCCGCCTCCGGGCTGACGGACGCGTCCAGGAGCCTGGGAAGCCGCTTGAGCAGGAGATTGACCTTGACCTGCGCGCCCTCGCGGCGATGGTTCGGATTCACGGTGCCGGTGCGTGGTCCGCTGTCCCGCAGCCGGTCCAGGACTACCGGCGCCACATTGGACAGGACCCACGGCGCGGAAGCCGAGTGGTCCTGCCCGCCGTGGCGGTAGCGCACCACGCCGCCGGGCCGGACGGCCGTGACTTCCGCCGAGGTCAGGATGGTCGCGCCGGCGTCGCGGGCCGCCCGCTCCAGCTCGCCGGAGACGGCGCCCATGCCGCCCACGGGCACGTCCCAGTCGCCTGTCCCGCCGCCGATCAGGTGGTAGAGGAAGCAGATGTTCTGCTGCAGGTCTTCGTCATCGGCCCGGGCGAATGTCCCGATCAGCGCATCCGTCAGGACCACACCGCGGACCAGGTCGCTGTGCAGCTCCTTGCTGATGGCGTGCCCGATGGGATGTTCGACTATGGCCTCCCACGCCGCGGAGGCTCCGGCCCGGGCCGCGAGGGACCGTGCTTCGGACCGTGGCAGCAGCGGGGCGGTCATGGTGGGCCAGAGGGCCTCGGTGAGCTGCCGGCAGGCGGCGTAGAACCCGGTGAAGGCGCGGAACTCGCCGTCCGGAGCACCGACGGCGGAGAAGGACGCCGCGGTGGCGGCCTCGTCCCCGTTGTCCACCAGCAGGGCCCGGCTGCTGTCCCGGGGGTCGGGGGTGTAGGAGGAATAGCGCCGCCGCGCCAGTTCGATGCGCAGCCCGAGGTCCTCGATGATCTGCCGGGGCAGGAGGCTGACCAGGTACGAGTAGCGCGAGAGGCGGGCGTCGACGCCGTCGAACGCGTGCGCAGACACCGCGGCGCCGCCGGGGTGCTCCAGCTTCTCCAGGACCAGGACGTCCCGCCCGGCCTGGGCCAGATACGCGGCCGCGGCCAAGCCGTTGTGGCCGCCGCCGACGATGATCGCGTCAAATTCCGTGTTGCTCGACATGGGTCCATCCAACCATCCGCGCCCGGCGGCGGCCCGAGGCGTCCGGCCATCGGACGGGATCTCTCCCGAGCTGTCCCACCCCGAACTATCCCAAGGAACGCAAAAGGCCCCGGTCCAAGGACCGGGGCCAAACGCGGAGACGGGGGGATTTGAACCCCCGGTGGAGTTGTGCCCCACACTTCATTAGCAGTGAAGCCCATTCGGCCGCTCTGGCACGTCTCCAATTGCTATTAACTAGCCAACCAAGGATACGCAGAAGGTGCCACGCAGTGCAAAACGGCCGCTCCAGAACAACGCGGGGTCACTTCGCGCCCATGACGGGGCGCCGGATGGGCCGGATATGACCCCGTGTTGCCGTGGGCGGCCGGGGCGCGGGGTCAGGCCTCCCGGCCGGCGAGGGCGCGCCACAGGAAATGCTGGCTGCGGCTCTGCAGGGCTGCCGCCTGCCGGTTGTCCGAGGCGCCGGCGTGGCCGCCCTCGAGGGCCTCATGGAACCAGACATTCGGGATGCCCATGGCCTGCATGCGGGCCGCCATCTTCCGGGCCTGGACCGGCCCCACCCGGTCATCCGATGTGGCGGTCCAGATGAACGTCTCCGGGTAGTCCACGCCGTCCCTGAGCAGGTGGTACGGGGAGAATGTCTTCAGGAACTCCCATTGCTCCGGGACGTCAGGGTCGCCGTATTCGCCGATCCACGAATAGCCCGCCGAGAGTTTGGAGTACCGGCGCATGTCCAGGAGCGGGACGCCGCAGGACACGGCGCCGAACAGTTCCGGGTACTGCGTGAGCATGTTGCCCACCAGCAGCCCGCCGTTGGATCCTCCCACGCAGCCGAGCCGCTCGCGGGAGGTGACGCCGCGGGAGATCAGGTCCCTGGCCACGGCGGCGAAGTCCTCGTAAGCGCGGTGGCGGTTCCCCTGCAGCGCGGCGCGGTGCCAGGACGGCCCGTATTCGCCGCCGCCGCGGATGTTCGCCACCACATAGACGCCGCCGCGGCGGTGGGGGGCTTCGCCCTCGGCACCATTGGACTCCGCGGTGCGCCGCTCCAGCCACGCCCGGCCGACCGCGCCGCTGTAGGCCGGGGTCCGGGAGATCTCAAAGCCCCCGTAGCCGGAAAGCTGGGTGGGGTTCTGGCCGTCCAGGACCAGGTCCCTGGCACCCACCTGGAAGTAGGGGACCTTCGTGCCGTCCTTGGACACGGCGAAGTGCTGCTGCACGTCGTAGTCCGCCTCGTTGAAGAACGACGGCGAGGTCCGGATCACCTCGTGAGTGCTGGCCACGCGGGCATCTGCCCCGGAGCCGCTGCCGCGGGTGAGCGTTCCCCGGGTCAGGGTGGTGGGCGTCGTGAAGCCGGTGGCTACGAGCCAGAAGTCGTTCCCTGCTCCGGGAGCCTCGCCCTCGGAAATCGCGGCATCGCCGCCGGTGCCGTCGTCGTCCAAGTCTTCGGCGTCGTCTTCGTCATCCACCGCGAACGCGTTGACGTCGTGCAGGGGCGGGCAGGCGTCCAGCACGGTGGCCGCCCAGGCGGAGTCCGTCCCGGGGCGACGCGGGTCCAGGACATGGATTTCCGAGGACACGTCGCGGAGCAGATTCAGCAGCAGGAAGTCCCGGGTCCAGCTCCAGGACTGCAGCGAGGTGTGCGGATCCGGGGTGAAGAGCACCGCCAGGTCCCGGCCGCCGGCGAGGTAGTCCTCGAACCCGGCCGCGAGGAGGGAACCCGCCGGGTGCGTGGTGCCATTGACGGTCCAGTCGCGCTGCGGGCGGAACAGCAGCCAGTCACGGTGAGAGCTCAGGTTCACGTCGGCGGGCACGTCGATCTGCACCCACTCGCCGTCCCGCAGCACCGAGGTGTTCTTTTCGAAGAAACTGATCCAGTCGACGGCAAACGTCCGTTCGAAGCCCGGCGTGGAGTCGTGGGCCACGATCGCCATCATGTGGTCTTCGGGGATGTCGAAAATCCTCTCGGCCTGCGTCAGGGACTCGCCCCGGCGCAGCTTCACGCCGGTCCGGGCATAGGACGAGGTGGTCCGCGGCAGGTCCTCGGCGGTGGTGGCGACGAGCAAAGTGTCCCCGTCCAGCCAGGAGGCATTGCCCTTGCCGGTCGGGAGGTCGAAGCCGCTGTCGGCCGGGTCCACGAAGCCGCGGGCCTCGACGTCGAACTCCCGGTAGCGGTTCGCGTCCCCGCCGTCGGGGGAGAAGGCCAGCAGCGCCAGCCGGTGGGGTTCGCCCGGGGCCGGGCGGAGGAAGTTGGCGCCGTGGAAGACCCAGTCCTGGCCCTCGGCGGCGGCGAGCGCGTCCACATCGAGGAGGACGTCCCATTCGGGGCCCCGGCCCGGTAACTGTCCCAGCCGGTCCGCCGCCAGAGACCCCTGGGGTTGGCCCGGTCCTTCCAGAAGTTGTAGTACCACTCGCCGTGCTTGCCCACCATGGGGATCCGGTCGGTGGAGTCCAGGACCTCCAGGATCCTGTCTTCCAGCTCGGCGTAGTCGGCATCCTCGAGGAGCTCCTCGGTGCGGGCATTCTGTTCACGGACCCATGCCAGCTGCTCCTGGCCGTAGATGTCCTCCAGCCAGATGTTCTCGTCGACGGGTTCGGGGGAAGCCCCTGCAGCCGGGCTGGCAGCGCTGGCTTGGCCGGAGGCGGACGGGTGATCAGCTTCTGTGGTGGTCATCTTTCCATCCAAGAACATCGATGAGGCAGTGGCAAGTCACACGACGGGTCAAGCCCGCGGCCCGGTTGCCGATACGCTGGATGCCGTGGGCATATCGCGAAGCATCCGGACGGCAGTGATAGGCGCCGGTCCCCGGGGCACGAGCGTGCTGGAACGGCTCCTCGCCAACTGGGCCTCCGCCGGGCCCGCCGGAACCCTGCACGTCGACGTGATCGACCCGTACCCGGCCGGCCCCGGGCACGTCTGGCAGCCCGGACAGTCGCGGCTGTACCTGATGAACACACAATCCTTCTATCCCACGGTCATCCCCGAGGACCAGGGGCTCGCGGCGCCCCTGGCCGGGCACACCTTCGACCAGTGGCGCGAGCTCCAGCAACGCCGCCCGGACCCGTCGCTGACTGACGAGGAACGCGCCGAGGTGTCCGGGCTCGGCCAGACGGACTTCCCCAGCCGCGCCCTGTACGGCCGCTACCTGCGCTCCACCCTCGAGGAACTGCTCACCAGGCTCCCGGCCGGCGTCACCGTGGACTTCCACCCGGCCACGGCGACATCCGTCCGCCACGCGGCAGCCGGGCCCGGAGATCCGTCGGCCGCACCGGAGAAATCTGCGGTGCGGTTCGACGTCGCCCTCGACGACGGCACGGTGCTCACCGTCGACTCCGTCGTGCTGGCCCTGGGCCATCTGGACGCGCAGTTGAACCCCGAGCAGCGGGAGCTGCGCTCCGCGGCGGAGGAACTCGGACTCCTGTACGTGCCGCCCGCGGCCCCCGCCGACGTCGACTGGTCGGTGATCCCGGCCGGCCGGCACGTCCTGGTGCGCGGCATGGGGCTGAACTTCTTTGACGTGATGGGACAGCTGACGGAAGGGCGCGGCGGCCGGTTCCTGGCCGCGGAGGCCAATGGTGAACTGACGTATCAGCCCTCCGGCCGCGAGCCGCTCATCATCGCCGCCTCACGCCGCGGGACCCCCTACCGGGCGAAGGCGACGCTCACGGGCTACTACCCGGGCGCGGTTCAGCTGCGGTACTGCACTGAGGCCGCAATCGCGAAGTTTGCCGACTCCGGCATCCGGCCGTCATTCGACTATGACCTCTGGCCGCTCCTGCACCGTGACGCGATCTGGGCCTACTACTCGACGCTCGCGCGCTCGCAGCCCGATGCCGTCCTGACCGGCCCGGCCGAGTTCCTGCGCGCCCTGGACGAGTCCCTGCGGCCGCATGCGCATTCGACCGGGAAGTGGGAAAACGCCGCGGAATCCGTGGTCGCGGTCCATATCAGGGAAGCCCACCGCCTGAACCTGCTTGGTCTCGCCGCGCCTTTGGCGGGTCGTTCGTTTGACTCCCGGGCGGAGCTGGATGCCGCCGTCGTCGAGTACCTGCTCGATGACGCCCGGCGCTCCGCACTCGGTGAGGACGACCCCGTGAAGATGGCGATCGGCGCCCTGCATCACGGCCGGGCCGTGCTCAAGACTGCCGTGGCCGACAGCGGCATCACGGACGAATCCTGGGTGGCGGGCCTCCGCGGCTGGTTCGAATCATTCGTGGAAGGCCTCGCGAGCGGTCCGCCGGCGCTGCGCGCGGCGCAGCTGGCGGCGCTGGCGCGGGCAGGTGTCGTCCGCTTCGTGGGCCCGGACCCCAAGTTCGGCGTCGACCGACGGGCCCGGATGTTTACCGCGGCGTCGCCTTGGGTGGACGAAACCGACGGCGGCACGGAGGAAAGCGTCGACGGCGGCTCGGAGATCCTGGGGGGTGCCGTGACGGGTGCCGTCTGCGCGACGGCGATGATCGAAGCGTTGGCGCCGGCCAACAGGGTGGCCGTCAACGCCTCGCCGCTGCTGGAACAGTTGCTCGCCGAGGGGCTGGTGCGGCCGCGCCTCATGATGACCGTGGAGGGAATCCCGGTGCAGACCTCGGGGCTGGATGTCGTAACGCATCCCTATCGGCCACTGGGAGCCAACGGGTCCGTGACGGACGGACTCTACGTACTCGGGCTCCAGCTCTCCGCGACGCAATGGGGCACGGCCATCGCCGCCGAGGCCCGGCCGACGTCGGGCCCGGTTTACCGCAGCGGCCAGCGCACCCTGCGCGACGCCGACGAGATCGCCCGCGACATCCTGGCCCTCTAGCCAGGGGCTGCCCGCGTCTGAAAAATGGACATGCCCTCCGCCCGGCCTGAGCTTTGGACACTTGTTGCTTATGTCCATTGCTGCGGGCCAAGGGAGGGCATGCTCACTGGTGCGGGCTAGGAAACCCGGGCTACGGAATTTGCCGAATTAGCCTTTGAGGCACTTCTGGTACTGGATCCAGGCGATGGAGTACTTGATCCACCCGAAAACGTCGTACCACTTCTTCGGCGGGACCGGAGCCGTGCACCTCGGCGGGACGGGGACGCTGGCCGCGACCAACACCATCGCTTTCACCACTGTTCCGGATTCGACGGCGGTGAGCACCAGGGTGCCCGCGCCCGCAGCGGCGCCTGCGGGGACCAACACGCTCACCGTGGCGGCGCCGCCGGCCACCGGGGCCGTACCAAGGGACGTCACCGTACCCGCGGCATCCCTAAACTCCACGCGCAGCGAGGCATTAACCGGGCTGCCCAGCGAGGTGAGATCCAGCTTGGAAACCGCCAGAGTGACGGATTCGCCGCCCTTGACCTCCGCCGCCGTCGTGTTCACGACCGCCACGGAACGGCGTGCGAAGTCGGGCGAGACGGGGTTGTGGCCCTGCAAGTACTTGATCCACGCATCGCGGTCCACG
>Ga0213841_1000785_pt1 | contig 24452 bp, 23 predicted proteins | sample SWPATP23_FD_160125 | JGI IMG/M metagenome (GOLD analysis project Ga0213841, IMG submission 160125) | Coastal seawater microbial communities from Marineland, Florida, United States - SWPA TP2 #3 | ecosystem: Environmental > Aquatic > Marine > Coastal | place: USA: Florida | collected 2016-08-14 | reverse complement strand
GCGAATACCTTGATCTCGGACCGTCCTGCCACCTCGCAGACTTTGCGGGCGTTTTTGGCAGTCAGCGCCAGCGGGACGTTGCCCGCCACGGCAGTGATGCCCAGAACCTCGATTTCTTCGGGGCTGGCCAGTGCCAGAAGGATGGCAACTGCGTCGTCCTGTCCAGGATCGGTATCGATGATGATCTTGCGGGGCATGGGGCCTCCTGTTTCGCGCGTGGCGTCAGACTATCGACGGCGGTCCGCTTTGCAACGTCTCCGGCGGGAGTATTTGGGCCAAGAAGAAGCGGCAGGCGCGTTAAGGTTAACGGGCGGCGGTTCAGGATCTGTTAACGGATCAGATCACGCCCAGTTGCCACAGAAGGAACAAGGTCAACGCCAGCGTGATCGCCCCGCGCAGGGCCAGTTCACGCCAGTTGGGTGTGTTGAGATCCGAGAGCCCCTTGTGAAAACCGAAGGCCAGCCCGCCCGCGATCAGCAGAATGGCGAGGGGAATGTAGTCGAACAGCCCCAGGGTGCCACCCGCCACCAGCAGGATGACACCCGCCACCGCCGGGGGGACCGCACGGCGAGACAGGTTCAGCGCCATCCCTTTGCGGCGCGCGGCCATCTTCTCGCCGATCAGCCGGCGCAGCCAGGATAGGCCAGTGAGAATGGCGTAGAAACTGACAAGCGTGGCAAGCGGCAGGATGAGGGGGAAGAGGTCCATATCGGGTTCCTTTCGGTTGGGCCTGATCTAGGCCCGTCCTAGGGGCGTCGCCAGAGGTCAGGTCAGCGCACCGCCTCGATCGGGCCATCCGCTGACCCGGTGATGAACTGACGCAGATAGGGGTCATCGGCGCTGTCCATCTCAGCGACCGGACCTTCCCACCGGATCACACCGCCATGCAGCATCGCGACCCGGTCGGCGATGGCACGGACCGAGGACATATCGTGGGTGATGGTCATGGCCGTCGCGCCCATTTCAACGACGATCTCGCGGATCAGCTCGTTGATGACACCTGCCATGATCGGATCAAGCCCGGTCGTGGGTTCGTCGAAGAAGATCACCTGAGGGTCCGCGGCAATGGCGCGGGCAAGGCCCACCCGTTTCTGCATCCCGCCTGACAGCTCTGCCGGGAATTTTTCCGCCACATCGGGCGTGAGGCCCACACGGCGCAGTTTTTCGATTGCGATCTCTTTCGCTTCCTTCGTCGGGCGTTTCAGCGACCCGCGCAGCAGGCGGAAGGCGACGTTTTGCCAGACCGGCATGGAATCGAACAGCGCGCCGCCCTGAAACAGCATCCCGAACTTGGCAAGGAAGGCGTCGCGTTCGGCTTTGGCCACGTCTTCGCCATCCAGCAGGATCGTGCCGCTGTCTGGCTTGACCAGCCCGAGGATGCATTTCAGCAGCACCGATTTACCGGTGCCAGAGCCACCGATGATGACCGTAGACGTTCCACTTTCAACCGTTAAGTCAATGCCTTGCAGGACGTTGTTGTTGCCGAAAGCTTTGTGAAGGGCGCTGATTTCAATCATGATGTAAAGAACAGTCCCGTCAGCATGTAGTTGGTCGCCAAGATCAGGATCGAGGCCGAGACGACAGCATTGGTGGTGGCCTTGCCGACCCCGCGCGCGCCGCGGCCCGAGTTCATCCCGTGATAGCACCCCATTAGTGCCACGACGAAGCCAAAGACCGCGCCTTTGATGAGGCCGGAAATGACGTCCCACGCCTCCAGGAAATCGGCAGTGTTGTGCAGGTAATTGGCCGGGTTAAAGCCGAGCCTTGTGGTGCCAACCAGATAGCCGCCGAAAATGCCGATGGAATCGCCCACGGCCACCAGGATGGGCAGGGTCAGCGTAGCGGCCAGCACGCGCGGCACGGTCAGGTATTTCATCGGGTTGGTCGAGAGTGTCACCAGCGCGTCGATCTGTTCGGTCACTTTCATGGTGCCGATCTCTGCCGCGATGGCGGCGGCGACGCGGCCTGCCACCATAAGGCCGCCCAGAACCGGGCCAAGTTCGCGCGTGATGCCGATGGCGACGATCGAGGGCACCACCGTTTCCGCGTTGAAGCGCGACCCGCCCGCGTAGATCTGCAACGCCAGCGCGCCCCCTGTGAAAAGCGCGGTCAACCCCACCACGGGCAGCGACAGCCAGCCGATTTGCAGGATCTGCACGGCCAGTTCGCGCGGATACCAGGGCGGGCGCAGGATGTGGCTGATCACCTGCACAGCATAGATCGCCACCCGGCCGATAGAGGCCAAGAGCGCAAGGGTCGAGCGGCCGAGCGCCGCGAGGGGGGACAGCAGAATCACGCCGCGTCTCCGCTATAGGCTCGGCGGTAGCGCGGGCCGAGCGAGGTGAGGATTTCGTAGCCGATGGTCTGGGCCGCGTCGGCCAGTTGGTCCACGGTCTGATAAGGCCCGAGAATGTCGAGGCTGTCGGGAATCTCGGCCAGGTCAGTGACATCGACGGTCAACAGGTCCATCGACACGCGCCCCGCCAGTTTGCAGGGTGTATCACCGGCCCAAAGAAGCGCCACACCGCTCATCTGTCGGATTAGCCCGTCCGCGTAGCCTGCTGATAAGGTTGCAATTTTGGAAGGCCGCGCGGCAGTCCAGGTGGCGGAGTAGCCGACCGTTTCACCGGGGGCCACGCCGCGGATCTGAATGATCGGCAGGGACAGGCGGACCACGGGGTGTGCGTCCTCGAACGGGAAACCGCCGTAAAGACCCACGCCAGGGCGGCACAGGTCGAAATGATAGTCGGGGCCCAGAAGCGTGCCGCCGGTGGCGGCAAGGCTGCGTGGCGCGGCGACGCCTGCGGTCATCTCGGTGAAACAGGCCAGTTGGGCCGCGCTTTGGGGATGGGCAGGGTCATCCGCACAGGCAAGGTGGCTCATGACCAGCGTCAGGGGGCCAGCCCCCAGATCGCTGCGCAGAGCGGCCCATTCGGCGGGTTCCATCCCCAACCGGTTCATGCCGCTGTCAAGTTGAACGCCATAGGAAGCATCAGGCAGCGCGGTGCGGTGGCGCGTGACCTGATCGGCGCTGTTCAGCATCGGGATCAACCCCGCTTCGCGGATCAGCGGCGTGTCACCCGCCATATGGCCGGAAAAAATGTTGATCTCTGGCCCATGTCCCAAAGCGGCGCGCAAGTTGACGCCTTCCTCGGCGGTAGCCACGAAGAACCGACGCACACCCGCACGGGCCAGCCGCAGCGCCACCTTGTCCGCGCGCAAGCCATAGCCGTCCGCCTTTACCACGGCGGCGGTTTCAACAGAGGTTTTCGCATCCAGCGCGGCCCAGTTGGCGGCGAGGGCGTCAAGGTCGATATGTAGCGTTCCGGTAGCCATATGGCCTTGTTCCGCGCGGGGGCCGAACGGTCAAGCCCCCTTGGCGTCCTTATGGGCGTCATAGCCCGCTTCCAGCTCGCTGCGCAGGAAATCGGCGAAGATCAGCGGATCAAACCGGGGCGCGCCCGTGCCGGGCAGGGGGGCAATTTGCGTGGTTACATGCGGGTCGTAGAAGAACGGGCAGGAATAGCGTTCGCGGCCCGACCGGTTGATGACCCGGTGCGGCGTGGACAGAAGCCGCCCGTTCGACATTCGGTGCAGCATGTCGCCCACATTCACCACGAAAGCGCCCTTCATCGGCGGCGCATCCACCCATTGGCCTGAAGGTGTCATCACCTGCAATCCACCCACATCGTCCTGCGCCAGCAGGGTCAGACAGCCGAAATCCTTGTGCGGGGCAGACCCATAGAGGTCTTGGGGCGCTTGCGGGGGCATCGGCGGGTAGTGCAGCAGGCGCAGCCAGATCGTCGGGTCGTCAAAGGCCGACAGGATTGTCCGGTCATCCACACCGATCGCTTGCAGGGCAAGGCGCATCAGGCGGTGGCCAAGGCTGCTCATCGCCTCTGCATAGGCCTCGCAGGTTTCGCGAAAGCCGGGCAGGTCGGGCCATTGGTTGGGGCCGGACAGGTACACGGCAGGGTCATGCGCCGCATCTTCGCGCATCATCATGAAGCTGGCGGATTGGTTGGGTTTCGTCACCTCGGCCAGATCGGTGGTCACGTCGGTCGAGGTGTTGATGGCGATATAGCCGCGGTGGTTGCTGTTCACGGCGATGGCTTGTTTGGCGGCCATGGGCAGGGCGTGAAAGCGGCGGGAGGTTTCGAAAATGCCTTGGCACAGATCTTCGGGAACGCCGTGATTGACGACATAGCCAAAGCCCGTTTCGCCATAGGCGCGGGCGAAATCACGGGCGAGGGCGTCCGTGTTGCGCCCCTCGGTCAGCGGCGCAAGGTCCAGCACGGGGATGTCGGTAAACTCGGTCATGCGTTCGCCCGCGTATCTCAGAACCCCTGATCGCCGCCCTCTTGCCAGGGCTTCACGAGGTTGCCGAATCGGGTGAACCGCCCGTCAAAGCTGAGGTCGATGGAGCCCACAGGCCCATGACGCTGCTTGCCGATGATGACCTCGGCCTTGCCGTGCAACTGTTCCATATCCTGCTGCCATTGGGCCATGGCCTCCAGGTTTTCTTCGCCCGGTTTTTCCCGTTCCTTATAGTATTCGCCCCGGTAGACGAACATCACCACGTCGGCATCCTGTTCGATCGAGCCGGATTCGCGCAAGTCGCTTAGCTGCGGGCGTTTGTCTTCGCGGCTTTCGACCTGACGGCTAAGCTGCGACAGGGCAATCACGGGGATGTTCAGCTCCTTGGCGATGGCCTTCAGACCTTGGGTGATCTCGGACACCTCGTTCACCCGGTTGTCAGCCTTGCCCGAGCCGCGCAGCAGTTGCAGGTAGTCCACGATAATCAGGTCCAACCCAAGGCGCGAGCGTTTCAGCCGCCGCGACCGGGCCGCCACTTGGGAAATCGGCAGGGCGGGCGTGTCGTCAATATAAAGCGGGCAGCTCTCCAGCTCCTGCGCGGCGCGCAGATAGCGCTGAAATTCCTGTTCGTTGAGGTCGCCTTTGCGGATCAGTTCCGAGGGCACCTCGGCGGCCTCAGAGAGAATCCGCTGCGCCAGCTGCGCCGCTGACATCTCCAGACTGAAAAAGCCCACGACACCGCCAGAGATCGTGCCCTCGGTTCCATCAGGCTTCGGCCCACGCTTGAACGCCTTGGCAACGTTGAAGGCCACGTTGGTGGCCAGCGAGGTTTTTCCCATCGAAGGCCGCCCGGCGAGGATCAGAAGGTCGGAGTGGTGCAGGCCCCCCAGCATCTTGTCCATGTCGGCCAGTCCGGTCGACAGGCCAGCCAAGCCGCCCCCCCGGTTATAGGCAGCATTGGCGATGTCCACGGCGTCGGTCAGCGCCCGCAGGAAGCTTTGAAAGCCCTTCGATGCCGTGCCGGAGGAGGCCAGCTGGAACAGTTGCGCCTCGGCATCAACGATCTGATCGTCGGGCGAACTTTCGTCACGCACCGTGGTGGCCTGATCGGCGATGTTCTTGCCCAGTTTGATAAGCGACCGACGCAGGGCCAGATCGTGGATCAGCTGCGCGTAGTCGCGGGCTGCCGTGGTGGCGATGGCCGAGAGTTGCAGACGCAGCAGATATTCCACCCCGCCAAGCGCCTTTAGCCCCTGGTGGTCGGCCATGAAATTCTTGAGCGTCGTGGCGTCGGTTTGCATTCCCGACGTGATGCGCTTGGACGCGAGCTCGAAAATATCGGCATGGACGGGGTCGTAAAAATGATCCGGTTTCACCAGATCTTCGATCCGGTCCAACACATCGTTGGAGGAGAGAATCGCCCCCAACAGCTGTTGCTCGGCCTCGACATTCTGAGGAAGGTCAGCGGTTTCAGCAGGTTGCGGCAGGTTACCTGGCAGGTTGCTGATTTCGTTCATCGCTGATCCCCTGATGTCTTGCTGCCCCTGAGGGTCGTGTCATAGCAAATCGGCAGGCGGGGCGGCAATCTGGATATCCTGTGGATAGGCTGTGGAGAAGCTGCCCGGCCCGGATTTCGCGGCGTCGCTGGCCGCGATACCAACTATATGATGTCGTGAATTGTCAGGCCAATCGCTGGCCACAGGCGGGGGTAAGGGCCTTGCAAGGCCCTTTTAAAAAGGCGTTTGCAAACGCCTTGGCGCTAGCCTCTCGCGGCGCGCCAAGCTTCGGGATTGGTGAGGAAATTTTCAACCGAGTCGAGCGTCGCGCTATCGAAATCCTCGGCGCGACGGGCCTCGGCCAGCACGTCCCACCAGGTGCACAGGTAGTGCAGTTCCACCCCATGGACGCGCAGGTTCGGGATCGTCTCTTCGAAGATGCCGTAATAGAAGATCACCGCCGTGTGCCCGCAGGTCGCGCCGGTCTTGCGGATTGCATCGACGAATGTCAGCTTCGATCCGCCATCGGTGGTCAGGTCCTCGATCAGCACCACGCGCTGGCCTTCGCTCATATCCCCTTCAATCTGGGCATTGCGGCCATGGCCCTTGGGCTTCTTGCGCACATAGGTCATCGGCAGCGCCATCCGCTCGGCCACCAGAGCGGCGAAGGGAATGCCAGCGGTTTCCCCACCGGCCACGTTATCAAAGGCCTCCAGCCCGGCATTGCGCATGAGCGTACAGGTCAGGAAATCCATCAGCGTTGACCGGATGCGCGGATAGCTGATCAGCTTGCGGCAATCCACATAGGTGGGCGCCTCTTTGCCGTTCGAATGGACGAAGGGCGTTTCAGCGTTGAAATGCACGGCCTTGATGTCCAGCAGCATCCGGGCGGTCAGCTGCGCGATGGTGGCCTGATCGGGGTAGGTGGCTGGGATCATCTGGTCTCTCTCGTCGTTTGCCGGGGATGCCTCCGGCGGGAGTATTTGGTCCAAGAAGAAGGGATCAGGCAACGCGCCAGTAAAGCGGGTGGCCGGGGTCAAAGACGGTCACGGGGCCGTCGCCGGTGTCAATCTTGGCGGGGTAGGGGACGGGCGCGGCGTCTTTGACCAGTGTGATGGTCTCGTCATTGGGGGCAAGGCCGTAGCGGGCCGGGCCGAACAGCGAGGTAAAGCCCTCCAGCTTGTCCAACGCGCCCTCCTCTTCGAAGACATGGGCGAGGCAGGCCATGGTGTTGGTCGCCGTGAAACACCCGGCGCAGCCGCAGGCGTTTTCCTTATTGGCGTCATTGTGGGGGGCGCTGTCGGTGCCAAGGAAAAACCGCGGATTGCCGCTGGTTGCCGCCTTGCGCAGCGCCTCCATATGGTCGCGCCGTTTGGCAACCGGCAGGCAGTAGTAGTGCGGCTTGATCCCGCCCACGAGGATGTGGTTGCGGTTGATCATCAGATGATGCGTGGTGATCGTGCCTGCGATATCGCCCTCTGCCCCCGCCACATAGTCGATGCCGTGTGACGTGGTCACATGTTCCAGCGTCACTTTCAGGCCGGGGGTGCGTTCCCGCAGCGGGTGCAGGACGGTGTCCAGGAACACCTGTTCGCGGTCGAAAATGTCGACGTGATCGGTTGTCACTTCGCCGTGGATGCACAGCGGCAGGCCGATCTCGGCCATCTTTTCCAGCACCGGCCGGACCTTGTCGAAATCGGTGACACCGGAGGCAGAGTTCGTGGTGGCCCCCGCCGGGTAGAGCTTGACCGCCGTCACCAGTCCGCTCGCGTGGGCGGCAGCGACGTCGGCGGGGTCGGTGTCCTCGGTCAGGTAGAGCGTCATCAGCGGCTGAAACGACATCCCCCCCGGCAGCGCGGCCATGATCCGGTCGCGGTATGCAGCAGCCTGCGCACCGGTCACCACGGGCGGCACCAGGTTGGGCATGATGATCGCGCGGGCGAAATGGCGCGCGGTTTCAGGCAGGACACCGGCCAGCATCGCGCCATCGCGCAGGTGTAGGTGCCAATCATCGGGGCGGCGGATCGTCAGGCTTTTGGTCATGGCGTTTGCGCTACACCGGATTTTTGTCCCATGCAAAGGGGAAAGCGCCGCAGGAGCGCCCTTGTGCACCATCTTAGCGATCGAGCCAACCGCTGCCGCCTGCGCGTTCCGGCCAAGCAATTGCTTGCCGGTGGGTGCCCCACCCGCGTCATGCCGCAGTGCAACAAGCCTGCGATCTGGTCTATGCTGATAGCGCAATATGATGTCCAAGGACGGTTCCTGATGTTCTTCAGTTTTGTTTTTGGCCTGCTGGCCGGTGCCCTCGAACCCCATGCCGAGCCGCATGTGAAAAAGGCGGTTGAAGATGTGTTCGATCTGGCGCTGCCGGTGGAGCGGTCGGAATATGACATGCTGACCCTGCTGTTGCTGCTGGCCGCTGCCGGGATGTTGGCGGCGCTGCTGTCCGAGGTCATGCTGCTGCCCTTGCTGGTCGGCGCATTCCTGGGGTTGTTTGCCAAGCGGCTTTATGGTGCGCTGACCGAGGTTCATATCCGCCCCGGCCCGCGCGACGACGGCTGATAGCCCCGCCTGTCGTTCAGGATTGAACCATTCCCGGCCCACAGACGTCCCATAGGGGCAGGCGGGGGTCGCGGACCGGCCCCGGTCGGCAGTTTCTTTTTCCCAGGGGCTGGCCAAGCCGGAAATTGCAGTCAAAGATATTTTCGGGCCCGACAACGGTCGCTACGGCCCCACGCAGAAAGCCCCGGTCAACGGGGCCGGTCGCTTACCTGCCAGGACCAGAATTTCGGAAGGACCACGTCATGATCCAAAAATCCCTTTTCACCCTTGCCCTTTTTTGCGCGGGTACCGCCGCGCTGGCCGATTGCCCGACCTCCATGGCCGATACCGGCGATGGTGTGTTTGTCAGTTTCACCGATTTTTATGTGCGCTACGACCGGCTTGCCGATGGAACGGTGCTGGAACACGAGGTCTATCTGGAAGATGGGGCCGGGTTCCGGGTGCACAGCCAGTCCGGCGCGTTCGTGTTGCGTAGCTGGGATACCCACTATGGCGCGCTGGTCGGAAATACCTCGGAGGTGACGGAATACGCGGTCGGGGTAGAGAACCTGCCGACGCTGTTTCCGGGTCAGACATGGCAGGGCAGCACCGTGCGCCGCCATGATGACGGATCGACCAATGTGGAAACCCTCGATGTGGTGATGGAGCCGGAAGGCACGATTTCCCTGGGGGCTTGCAGCTATCAGTCCTGGCCGATCCGTGTCACCACCACCGGCGATGACGGGGCGGGCTATGTGGATCGGCTGACCTATCTGCCAAGCCTGGGCTTTGCGATCTACCATGGCGGGGCCGATGTGGGTGAAGGGTTTGTTCCCGATATGCCGGTGGCGATCTCGACCCAGCCGCCGACGGTCAACGGCGATGGCACGATGATCGGTGCGGCTGCCGGAAATCCGACACCGGCCCCGGCGCCCGCCCCGGCGGCCCCGCAGCCCTCAAAGTAAAGATCATCTGAACCGGCCCCCATGCGGGCCGGTTCTGGCAGGCGTCGCCCATCCGGGGGATGATCAGGCCGTGCCGGCGTCGGTGGCTTCCAACGTCATCATGTGGCGCGCGAAATGGGCGTCCCCGGTGGCGGCCAGCCCGCGCTGCGCCACGATATAGGGCAGTTTCGTGCCACCGCGCTCCTCGGCACGGTCCAGCAACCGTTTGAGATAGGCGGGATTGGTCTGCCGCAGCCGCCGGGTGATCTGGGCAAAGCGCAAAGGCGACATGCGACCGTTTCCGGTGGCTTTCAGCAGCCGGTCCAGATTGGCGTTCGGGTCCAGCAGGGACAGCAGGTTGCGGCCCGCGCCGCGGAACCTGAGCCGGGTCACATTGCGGCCCCGGAACTGGGCCGCATGGGCCGCGTCCAGCAGTTCCAGTGGATCGTAGATGATGAAGGCCTCGCTGGCGGCGCCGATCATATCGGGGGCATATCCGAAACGGTCGGTGAACGTCTTGCGCCAGGCCTTGCGAAAGCGCAGCTCATAGGGCGCGGCGTCCCGGTCCAGCGTTGCGGCGGGGGACAGGGCCAGCACCTTGGCCCCCGGCGCCGCATAGCCACACATCGGACCCGCACCCAGAAAGATCACCTGGTCGAAACTGTCGAAAAACCCATCGTCGATCAGTCGGTCAAAGAACCGGTACAGCGCCTCGTCCCGGAACCAGGTGTCGCCCTCGGCCATCAGCCCCAGATAGGACCATTCCCGCTTGCTGACCGCATCGAACCCGACGGGCAGTGCATCGCGCCCGTTTCGGATAATGCGCCCCACCTCGTCAAAGGTGACCAGCAGCGTATCGCCTTCCTGGACGTAAAGCGCGCGGTGATGGGCCCCGACCCGGTCGAAAAAGCCGTGCATATTGCCGATCTGGTCCATCCGGGCCAGCCAGTCGGCATGTGTCGGGCGGTTGCCTTGGGCGGGCATCTGCATGTCGTTCATGGGGGTCTCACTACGTCGGCACTGGTTAACTTAGTGCAAATCTGGCGGGAGAGTAAGGCATAGCTATGAGCTCGGTAGGAAATTACCGTGGGATATCTGTCGCTGATCTGGCGGTCTGTTCGCGGTCCTGGCAACAATACCTGCTGACCGACTGGCATTGATCCCAACCGGCGCATGGTTAGTTTCCTGTTTACCGGTCGGGCGAGGATTGGGCCGGACCGGGGCGGGCCGGGATTCGGACGCCAAGGCTTGACCCGCGTCCCGCGAGCGGCCTTGATACGGACCAAAGAGGGAGGGATCATGCAGTCCATCGACGAGGTCCAGGCCGCGCTTGGCGACCAGAACTATGTGTGCGGGCGGCCATTGGCCACCGTTCTGTTCCTGGCGCTGCGCCTTGGGCGCCCGCTGTTTCTGGAAGGTGAGGCGGGCACCGGCAAAACCGAGATCGCGAAATCCATTGCGGCGGCGCTTGGGCGGCGGTTGATCCGGCTGCAATGCTACGAAGGCTTGGATGCATCCAGCGCCGTCTATGAATGGAACTTTGCTGAACAGATGATCGCCATCCGCGCCGCTGAGGCCGCAGGCGGGGCCGACCGCGACGTGCTGAAGGGAGAGCTGTTTACAGAGGAGTTTCTGATTGAACGCCCCCTGCTGCAAGCGATGCGCGCGCAGGCCGGTGGCGCGCCGGTCCTGCTGATCGACGAGATTGACCGCACGGATGAACCGTTCGAGGCCTTCCTGCTGGAGGCGCTGTCGGATTTCCAGGTGACGATCCCGGAGCTGGGCACCATCAAAGCGCCCGAGCCGCCGATTGTCATCCTGACCTCGAACCGCACCCGCGAAGTGCATGACGCGCTGAAACGCCGGTGCCTGTATCACTGGGTGGATTACCCCACGTTCGACCGTGAAATGGAAATCCTGCAGGCCCGCGCGCCCGAGGCCGCCGAAAAGCTGAGCCGTGAGGTGGTGGGCTTCGTTCAGAAACTGCGCACCGAGGATCTGTTCAAACGCCCCGGCGTGGCCGAAACCATCGACTGGGCCAAATGCCTGCTGGCGCTGGATGTGCTGGAACTGTCGCCAGAGGTCATCGCCGACACAATCGGGGCGATCCTGAAATATCAGGACGACATCCAGAAGCTGCAAGGATCAGAGGCCAAGCGCCTGCTGGATGAGCTGCAAGCCGAGACGAACGGGTAAACACAGCGCCCCGGTTTTCCGTTTGTGGTCAAACCATGGGACTCGCAGGCTTTTCTCTGTTACCTTGGGTCATGCAGGGACGCCGGGGGACGGCCCGGCTTGTTCCTGACTTGTTAGACACAGGGAGCATTTGCCATGATAAGACGTTTTCTTGCGCTTGCGACAATGATCGCGGGCCTTCTGGGTGCCAGCCAGACGCTGGCCTGCCCGAACTGGAACAACCCCACCGTTTTTGGCCAGCACTATCTGAACGCGGGCTTTCTGCCCGACCCTTACGTGCGCAACATCACGGCTGGCGGGCGCGTGAACCTGGCCAATTGCTATCCTTATTTGGGTCCGGGCTGGGTCGTGTCGCGGCCCGATTTTCGTCTGCACTATCGCGGACAATCCCCGACCGGCCGCCTGACCATTGCCCTGCAGGCGCGGTCCAATGTCGATCCGATCCTGGTGGTGAACGCCCCCGACGGGTCCTGGCACTATAATGACGATTATCGCGGCTATGATCCCGCGATCGTGTTCTTCAACCCAATGGCCGGTCAGTATGACATCTGGGCGGGCAGCTATCACCGCAGTTCCAACAACCCGGCGGTGCTGATCGTGACCGAATATACCTACTGATCGGCTTCGATTTCGTGCAAGCTGTGATGGCCTCGGTGATGTCACCGGGGCCCTTCTGATGAGGCGTCATGGCTGAACACATCCCATTGGAGCTGCCCGACACCCCGCAGCTGACTGCCAATATCACCCATTTCGCCCGCGCGCTTCGGGCAGGGGGCCTCAAGGCTGGGCCGGGGCGGGTGCTGGACGCGGTGCGTGCGGTTGAGGCGGCGGGGTTCACGGAACGAGCCGATTTCTACCACGTCCTGCAAGCCTGTTTCGTCAGCCGACCCGAAGAACGGGCAACCTTCGATCAGATCTTTCGGCTTTACTGGCGCGATCCCCGCTATATCGAACATATGATGGCGATGATGCTGCCTGCCATTCGCGGTGTGGCCGAGGAACGGCAGGTGAAACCGGCCGAGAAACGCGCGGCAGAGGCGTTGCTGGACGGGGTCGAGCGGGACCTGCCGGAAGGCACCGGGCAGCAGGAAGAGGGCACCGAGATCGAGGTCGACGCGACCCTGACCATGTCGCATGAGGAACGGCTTCGCTCGCTCGATTTCGAACAGATGAGCAATGCGGAAATGGCCGAGGCCAAGCGCCTCATCGCGGGGCTGTCGCTGCCGGTGAAACCCCTGCAAAGCCGCCGCACCATGGCAGCCACGCGCGGGCGGCTGCCCGACTGGCGGCGCACCATGCGCAGCGCCATGCGGCAGGGGGGCGAGATCACCGGCTTCGACATGAAGGCCCGGCGCATTCGCTGGCCCAATCTTGTGGTGCTGTGCGATATCTCCGGCTCCATGTCTTCCTACAGCCGGGCGGTGCTGCATTTCCTGCATGCGGTGGCGAACCGGAAGGGGCAGGGATGGGCGCGCGTCCATGCCTTCACCTTTGGCACGCGGCTGACCAACATTACCCGTCACATGGGCGCGCGCGATGTGGATGCAGCGCTGGCTGCCGCCGGGGCCGAGGCGCAGGATTGGGAGGGCGGCACGCGGATCGGCCAGTGCCTGACCGCCTTCAACCGAGACTGGTCGCGCCGGGTGCTGGGGCAGGGGGCGGTGGTGCTGCTGATCACCGATGGTCTGGACCGGGATGACCCGGATGCGCTGGCCGCCCAGATGGAACGCCTGCACCTGTCTTCGCGAAAGCTGATCTGGCTGAACCCGCTGCTCCGGTGGGATGGCTTCGCGCCGAAGGCCGCTGGAATCAAGGCGATGCTGCCCCATGTGGACAGCTTTCGCGCGGGCCACAACATCGCCGCGCTGCAAGGGCTGGCCGATGCGCTGTCGCGGCCGGACGATATGGGCGAAAAGGCGCGGCTGATGCGGATGCTGTCCCGCTAGGGTCAGTTGCCTGACACGATACCGGGCAGGGCACCGGGTGCCAGCGGGATAGAGCCGCCTTCTGTGACACTGTCAGGCTGTTCGAACCTGCCACAAGTGGTGCCAGGGGGCAGAACGATATTCCGGTCTTGATAATCGGAACTGTTGGCACGGCGGGCGGAAAGCTGGGTCGACTGTCCTGTCCGTGGCCCTTCCAGACAGGTTACTGTGGCGCGATATTCCCGTGCCCCCAGGCAAACGCCGGTTGGGCGATAGACATCATGCAACCCTCGTCGCGGGGCGATCAAATGCACCGGGTGTGCGCTGTTGCGCATCCAGCCGCCGCCACTGGCCCGCCGCCAGGGCAGCCAGCCAACATAGGTCTGGCGTGAACGGACCTGGACGCTGTCGAGTGCCACGGCAATCGGATAGGATCCGTCATTTTGGATTGTCAGATTGATATCGCAGCTTAGCGGTGTTGCGCGGGCGGTGCCGCGCGCGGTCAAGATCAGTCAAAGCATAAAAGCGGCGAATAGCCCTGGCAGATGTCTGGAAACGGGCATGGCCGATCCTTTGTGGAAAAAAGCACGTGTAAAATATGGCGCAGAGAGTGCGGCAAAACAGATGACAAAGTCAACGGAACCGCCTGGGCCATAGCAAGGCGCAGGAAGAATACGGGCGCTGTGCATTCTACCCGTTGACGCTGCCACGGGGCGCGGCTAGACCCGTCCCCGCGTTGCCCGTGTGGCGGAATTGGTAGACGCAGCGGATTCAAAATCCGCCGCCGCAAGGCTTGCCGGTTCGAGTCCGGCCACGGGTACCATTCCTCTCAACTTCTTGCTTTCGGTCTGTTTCAGGGTCGCAATGCTGGCGGTACTGTCTGGGAAAGACAGCGCCGCAACCGGCATTCTCCTGACAAGAACCGATGGGCGGAGCTATGCAAAGGTATAGGTCTCTATCCCGTAGAACAGGTGAAATTTGTGATTGTTCCTGTCACGAAGTTAGGGTCCTCTGCGGTTTTACCGACAGTGGCGAACACGGAGCAATTGATGAAGATCGTTTTTCTGATCCTTTGCCTGGCAGTCGCATTGGCTGTTGTCACCGGCCTGACCGGGACCGCCGCGCGCGCCGAGGGGCATGATACCGTGATCCTGACGGTCACAGGGCTGGAACCTCCGCGCACATTCACCCGCGCGGATCTGGAGGCCATCGGCGTCGAGAGCTTTGAGACCAGCACGATCTGGACCGATGGTATTCAGGAATTTTCGGGCACCCCGCTTCATGCCTTCGTCGCAGCGCTTGGATTGGAACAGGGCGTTCTTAACGCCATCGCAATCAATGACTACCGGGTTGAAATCCCGGTATCGGACGCGGTCGAGAACGGGCCGATCCTTGCCTTTGCGCGCAATGGTGTCAGCATGTCACTGCGCGATAACGGGCCGCTTTGGGTGGTTTACCCCTATGACAGCAATATCGACTACCGGTCGGAAGTGATCTATTCCCGCAGTATCTGGCAGCTTGAACGTATCGACGTGGTACAATAGCGGCCCAGGAACAGGGGCATAGCGTCGTGTCAGCCGCGAATACAGCCAGGCCACGCCACAGTCGGCGTGCCATCACCGCGCTGATGGCAGGGGTCATCGCGGCGGGTTTGGTCGGGATCTGGCTGCTCAGCGCCGATGCACGGCGCGAAATCGATGCCCTTGCCACCGCCAATGCCGACAGCGCCCAATGGAGCATCGCCCAATCCGAGGTCGAACTGCTGACGCTGGAGACGGCCATCCTGACAGCGATCATCGAGGGAACAGACGAGTCCCTGTCGATTCTGCGCCGTCGTTTCGACGTATTCTATTCCAGAATGCACACCTTGCAGCAATCCAGCCTATTCGCCCGGGTGCTGGACAGGCCGAATGTGCATATGGCGCAAGCCACCGCGACACAGTTCCTGGACGATGCCGTGCCATTGATCGACGGGCCGGACGCGGATCTTCGCGACGGGCTTGCGGATCTGCACAGGCAGGTGACAGAGGTGCGCCGGGCGCTGCGGGTTATCACGCTGGCATCGCTGCGTGTCTTTGCGCAGGATGCCGAATTGCAGCGCGAACGCGTTGCCAGCGCCCTCCTGGATCTGGCGGTATTGTCCATTGCCCTTGCCGTGGTGCTGGTCGGCACGGTTCTGGCAGTGTTCTGGGCGCTGTCGGTCGGGCGTCGCCAGACCGCCGAAATTGCGCAGGCCCAGGGCCGTTTGCGCACCATTGTCGGCACCTCTCTGGACGGGGTTCTGGTGATCGGCGAGGATGGGCGGATACAGGAATTCAACGGCGCCGCCGAACGCATCTTTGGCTATGGCCAGGACGAGGCACTTGGGCGTCATGTGGCCGACCTGATCGTTCCTGACCACATGAAGATTGCGCCGGATGCAGACATGACGGCCTTGCTGAATCCCGATCTCAGAAACCTGATCGATTCGGGCCTGGTGCAGTCCGAGGCCAAGGATAAATATGGCCATGTCTTTCCTGTAGAGCTGTCGCTTTCCTCGGTCGAGAGCGCGGATGGCAGTATCTTCGTCTCCTTCATCCGCGATATCTCGGATCGGATCGCATCGGAACGAGAGCTGGTCGATGCGCGGGACAAGGCGTTGGCGGGCGAACAGGCCAAGGCCGAGTTTCTGGCGGTGATGAGCCACGAGATGCGGACCCCGCTCAATGGCATTCTGGGCAGCCTGGACCTGCTGTCGGAGACGGATCTGTCCGATCGGCAGAAGGGCTTTGTCGAGATCATGGACAGCTCCGGCCGTATGCTGCTGGATCATGTGAACACGGTTCTCGACATTTCGCGCGTCGATGCGGGGCAGACGATCCTGCGCCAGGATGTCTTCGATCCGATGGATCTGCTGCGCGAAATCATCGACAATCAATCGGTGCAGGCCCATGCACGCGGAAACCGGATCGACCTGCGCCGGATCGGTCCGCCACTTGGGCCCGTTCTGGGCGACAAAACCCGGCTGCGCCAATGTCTTGTGAACCTTGTGGCCAATGCGGTGAAGTTTACCAAGAATGGCACGATCACGCTGACCATCGGCCGGACCGAAGAGACGGAAGAGGTAGAGTTCCGGGTGATCGACACAGGTATTGGCATTGCCCCGAACCAACTGCCGCGCATCTTCGACGATTTCGTTACGCTCGACAGTTCCTACGCGCGTGAGGTCGAGGGAACCGGCCTTGGCCTTGGGATCGTGCGCCGGCTGGCGACGGCCATGGGCGGCATTGTCGGGGTGGAAAGCACGCAGGCCAAAGGGTCTACCTTCTGGCTGCGACTGCCCCTGCCAATAGCCGAGGCTGAGGCCGCATTGTCCCCGGCGGTTCCAGAACGCATCGCCCGCCATGACCGGATCGGGGCCGGGGTCTCGGTTCTGATTGTCGAGGATAACGAGATTAACCGGCTGATCGTGCGCGAAATGCTAAGTGCTTTGGGCTGCACCACCACGGAAAGCACGGACGGGCAGGACGGCGCCGATCTGGCCAGGAAACAGCCCTTCGACCTGATCCTGATGGATATCAGTATGCCGCGGCTCGACGGTATCACGGCCGCGCGTATGATCCGCGGTGGCGACGGCCCGAATGCCCGGACCCCGATCGTTGCGCTGACCGCCCATGCCGCGCCCGCTGAAATTCGCCGCTTTCATGAGGCCGGAATGACCGATGTGATCGTCAAGCCGCTGGCCCTGGCGCGTTTGGCCGAACTGTTGCGCGACCTTAGGCCGGAATACCCCAGTCACCAGGCCAATTTCGCTGCGCCCGCAGACTCTCCGCTGGCCTTGCTGGGGTCGGACCGGGCGGCCGATACGCTCCGTCGGGCGCTGCTTGAGATTGAATCGTCGTTGGTGCTGATGGCCTCGCTGTTGGGCAATAGTGGCGATTGTGTTGAATTGGCGCAGGTGGCGCACCGGGCTGCCGGTCTGGCGGCCGTCGTCGGGCTGTGCGGCCTGCGGGACGTGCTGATGACGCTGGAACTTGCCGTGTCCGAGTTGGATGGCGAAGACGGCGAGACCGAGGCGCTGGCCGAAATGATCGCCGAGGCGAACCGCATTTTCGCGACAGAGAAAGCCAATCTTGGCCTGATGGCGACCTGAGGCCACCTGCGCAAGCCGAAAAACCGCGATCATGCCTTGCGCGATGCGATCAGATATTGACACTGCCAATCATGAATAAAGGAGGCCGCGAGATGGTGGACCGTATCGGATTTGTCGGGGTGGGGCTGATGGGCCACGGGATGGCGAAGAACATCCTGGCGGGCGGCTACCCTGTGCATGTGATCGCGCATCGCAACCGTGCCCCGGTTGAGGATCTGCTGTCGCGAGGGGCGAGCGAAGCCGACGATCTGGCCGGGCTTGCGGCGGCCAGCGACGTGGTTTTCCTCTGCGCCCCGGGATCGCCTCAGGTCGAGGCCATTGTCGCGGCGTTGTCCCCGTCGCTGGCGGCTGGCAGCGTGATCGTCGATTGTTCCACCTCTGATCCGGTATCGACCGAGGCGTTGGCGGCAAGCTTGGCGGATCGGGGTATCGCGCTGGCCGACGCCCCCCTTGGCGGCACCCCGGTTCAGGCCGAAGCGGGGGAGCTGTCGACCATGGTCGGGGCGGATGACGTCAGTTTCGCCCGGATCGAGCCGATCCTGAAAACCTGGGCCGCCTCTATCGTTCATATCGGCAAGACCGGGGACGGGCACCGGATGAAGCTGATCAACAACTTCCTCTCGCTTGGCTATGGCGCGATGTATGCCGAGGCGCTGGCGCTGGCCGAAAAGGTGGGGATATCGCCCCAGACCTTCGACAGCGTCATCCGGGGCGGGCGCATGGATTGCGGCTTCTATCAGACCTTCATGGGCTACGCGTTGCAGGGCAACCGCGACAGCCACAAGTTCACACTGACGAACGCGCACAAGGACATGCGCTATCTGGCGTCGATGGCGGATGCGGCGGGGCTGGCGAACCCGATCGGCAATGCGGTCAAGAACAGCTATGCGCTGGCCCGGGCGACGGGCGGTGCGGGGGCCGAAGACTACGTCCCGCATCTGGTCGATTTCATCGCCCGCGCAAACGGGATCGACCGATGAGACGCTGGTCCGACCTGTCCGAAGATGAACAGCTGGATCTGCGTATGGCCTATGATCGGGCCTCGGGCACAGTGCCGGGAACCTGCTCGATTGATCAGAAAATCCAACGGTTTACGGATTGGCTGGCGGGGCAGGGTGTGTCCTACGGGGTGGAGGATCTGCCAGCGCGTTTGCGGCCACAACGCTAGCCGTTAAACCCGCGCGGCGCTTTGGGGGCTGAGGCGCCAACGAAAAACCCGCGCCCACCGTTATGGCCGGGGACGCGGGGTGTTTGACAGTTTTTGTCGCCTGGGTCCAGGAGAGGCGATTTTCTGCCGAACGGGTGTTTGTTTTAGTCGAGTCCGAACTGGAAGAGGAGGCCGGTCTGGCATCCGTTTCCTTGTGCGACGTTTGCGTTTGCGCCGTTCCCGAACTGGAAGATGCCGTAGCTGTCGCATCCGTTCTGGGCGAGGGTTCCGTGGTGGCCGTTGCCTTCCTGGTGGACGACGCCGGTGTTGCCGCCGCCGGACTGGCCGATGCCTGCGGCGTTGCCATTGCCGTTCTGGTAGACATGTGCGGGGTCTGCGCCGTTGGCGATCTGGTAGATGGCGAGGCCCAGGCGGATGGCGTTGGCTTCATCTGCGTTGGTGGGGTTCACCTCGAAGGAGATGGTGCCTCCGGCCATGGCCATGGGGGCGGCCAGGGTTGCGATTGCGATGGTTGCGGCGGTGAGGGTCTTGCGGATCATGGGTCAAATTCCTTTGGGTTCTGTGTGCGTGTCTGAATGTGTGTCGTTTACACTAATGTGATGGTTCAATCAAAGATCGGTGGCGACGGCGGGGCAGCGGTAGGTCTGGCCATTCACCGTCAGGGTCAGCTCCGCGTCGAAGTCGGCGGGCGCGCCTGACAGCATCGACTGGCCGAGCGTCACGGTTTCCCCGGCGCGGGCCGAGAAGGGGCCGCCCTGGCGGATATTGGTGCCGCGCCCGGCGAGGGAGAAGCTGTAGGAGCCCGAGAGGCTCTCGGTGGTTTGCACGAGGCCGCGGAAGGCGGTGGCGCGGCCGGTCTCATCGACCGAGATCTGGCAGGCGAAGGGGGCGGTGGTGGCCTCCTGCGCGACCGAGGAGGTGGTGCAGGCTGCGGCAAACCCCGCCCCGGCCAGGATCAGGGCCGCGGGAAGGAACCGGCGTGTCTTGAGGGGGAGGGTCATGGGTCTGGTCCTTGGATTTGGGTCTTGGATTTGGGGTTTGGGGGGGAACGTATGAGGGTCTTGAAAGAGGTCTGGAAAAGGCGGCCCGCGGAGGGGAAGGGAGGGAGAGGGCCCCCCGCGGGCCGGACGGGATCAGTTCTGGACGATCACCGCGACATTGCCGTGGCCCACTTGCGTCGAGGAGGCAGAGTTGCCGTTGCCGACCTGGATCACGCCGACAGCGTTGCCGTTGCCCCACTGGGTGGTGTCAGCGCTGTTGCCTGCACCGATCTGGGCGACGCCGGTGACATTGCCGGACCCGTAGGTGGAGGAGGAGGCAGAGTTGTCCCAGCCCTGCTGGCCAACCACGGTCTGGTTCCAGTGGCCGTCCTGGGTGGCGATGGCGGTGTTCCATGCGCCGTCCTGATAGATGGTCATGTCGTTGAACATGCCGGTCTGGGCGCCACCTGCGGCGTTGCCCCAGCCATACTGCTGGACGTTGACATAGGAGCCGCCTGCGGCAGCGGCCCCTGCGACGGGCAGGGCGATGGCGAGGGCGAGGGCGGCGGTCTTGATGGTGGATACGATGGTCATTTGAAAAGTCCTTTTGGGGTGATGGTGTCGCTAGGGACGAGGGTGAATGTGATGATGCGGGTGTCGCGGTTGAGGGTGTCGATGTGCGGCGTTTGCGGTGTTGCGTTTGCCGATGACCAACACTTGGCCCGAACCCCGGCGGTCAGGCAATATCGGCGGGGGGAAAGGCGATAACACGGAGTTCGTAATTAAATAACACGAACTGGTTGGAGTATGTTATCGGATAACGAGGGTGGAATACTAAAATGAATTCAACGGCATAAATCCAGTCACCACACCCGACCCGCCCTGCCGTTCCCTATCCCGGCATCCGGGATTTCCTGAACGTGTCAAAATTCGATAACACCCCGATCCCCCCACTGCCACGCGATAACACCCAAATACGTGTAAATCACACGCTTTCTAAACCCGAAACACACCACATCCCCAAACCCAACCAGACTGATTCCCCCGCCGATTCCCCCGCCAAACCCGCGAATCGCCCGTGCCGACGGCGGCTTGCAAGCTCGTGGACAGAAAACCCTTGTGCTATGCTCCCAGGCCAAAGGACCCGCCAACAACCGGACCGCACAAGGCGGCTCCGACAAGGCTGGCCCCGGGGGCGTGGTTGAAAGGCGGGATGCAGTGCAGGCAGATTATGCGATCATCGGCGGCGGAATCGTCGGACTGTCCGTGGCCTGGGGCCTGCAACGGCGCGGGGTGCGGGTGGTTGTGCTGGATGGCAGTGACGGAGATTTCCGCGCCAGCCGAGGCAACTTCGGACTGATATGGGTACAGGGAAAGGGCCTGCGGAACCCAGGCTATGCGACCTGGACCCGGGGGGCTGCGGGTTTGTGGGGCGCTTTTTCGACGGAACTGGCGGAAGGCACGGGGCGCGATCTGTGGCTCCGGCAGGATGGCGGATATGAGCTGTTTTTTGACGAAGAGGAGCTGTCCACCATGACGGTCGCCTATGACGGGCTGCGGTCCCGGCTTGGCGGCGATTACCCGTTTGAGGTGCTGCAAGGCGCCGCCTTGCGGCGTGAAGAACCCGCGATCGGCCCTCGGGTTGTGGGCGCGATCCTGCATCCCGAAGACGGCCATACCAGCCCGCTGACGCTGTTGCGCGCCCTGGCCGATGACCTACGCCGCCTTGGGGGGCGGGTGCTGACCGGACGGCAGGTGACGCGGGTGGACCGGCCCGATGCGTTCCGTGTCGCTTGCGCGGATGGCACGGTTGTCGAGGCTGCAAAGGTGGTCCTGGCGGCGGGGCTTGGGGCTGCGGCGCTTGGTCCGATGCTGGGGTTTCAGGCCCCGGTGCGGCCGCAACGCGGGCAGGTGCTGATTACCGAGAAGCTGCCCAGGTTGCTCAGCCGTCCCACGGTCGATCTGCGGCAGGTGGAGGAAGGCGGCATCCAGATCGGGGCCACGAACGAAGAGGCGGGGTTCGACGACCGCGTCACGCAACCCGCCATGGCGCGGCTGGCTGCACGGGCGGTCGATACGATCCCGGCGCTGGCAAAGGCGCAGCTGGTGCGGTCTTGGGCGGCGCTGCGGGTCATGACGCCAGACGGGCTGCCGATCTATCAGGAAAGCGCCGCGATGCCGGGGGCCTTTCTGGTGACCTGTCACAGCGGCATTACCCTGGCGGCGGCCCATGCACTGCGCCTGCCCGACTGGCTGGAAGGGCGTGCCGATGCGCCGGACCTGTCGGCCTTTTCAGAGGCGCGCTTTTCGGGGTGACGGTGCTTGTGGAGGAGTTTGGGCATGGCTATGCATCAGCCATATCCACCCTCAGATCAGCAAGGGGCACCCCCAATGATAACACGTTTTGAAACCGGCACCCGTATGAGCCAGATCGTCAAGCATAACGGCACCGTCTATCTGGCCGGTCAGGTCGGCGAAGGTGCGACCGTGGCCGAGCAGACCCGCGATTGTCTGGCGCAGGTGGAGCGGCTGCTGGCCGAGGCCGGGTCGGGCACTGACAAGATGCTGCAGGCCATCATCTGGCTGGCCGATATGGAAGACTTCGCTGAAATGAATGCGGTCTGGGACGCCTGGGTGCCCGCCGGTCATGCCCCGGTGCGCGCCTGTGGCGAGGCAAAGCTTGCCGCGCCGAAATATCTTGTCGAGGTGATCGTGGTCGCGGCCTGCTAGGGCGTATTTGGCGTGGCTTTGCCCTGCGGTCTTGTCAGCGGTCATGATGGGGGCAGCTGACGTTGCGTGGCGCGCCAAAAAGGCGCTTCGAAGCGCCTTTCTACGGGCCTTCGAAGGCCCGTCCACCGCACATCATCCACCGGTCATCGAAAGCCAACCCTAGTAATCCCGCTCGAAAAACACCCCGACGCTGCTGTCGCCATCGGTGGTGAAGCCGCCGCGCGCGGTGATGTTGGGGGTGAGATCGAGGTTCAGGGACAGCTCGGCCTCGCCATCCGCGCCAATCTCGGCGTCGGTATAGATGTTGTCCGAGATATAGCGCCCCACCCGCAGGCTGGCATTGCCCTCGGAATCGGTCGACAAGTCCAGGTCGTCAACGCCAAGCCGGTCACGCAGGCCGCCGATGATACCTTGTCCCCCGGCGACGCCCGACACCGCATCGACCAGTTGCAGCGCCTGCACCGGCGACAGGCTGGTGGCGCTGCGGCCAAAGAACAGCCGCGCCAGGATTTCGTCCTGTGGCAGATCGGGGACGGAACTGATGGTCAGTTCGGGGGCCGAGGCCGGACCTTCGATGGTAATGAGCGCCGTGACCTCGCCGGTCTGGGTGCCCGCCACGACCAGCAGATAGGGATCGAAGCTGCCTTGCAGGCTGGCCGTTGCCTCGGAGATATCGAAGCGTTGGCCAAGGAAGGACAGCCGCCCACGGATCAGTTCGAACTGGCCAGAGGGGGCGACAGCGGCGCTGTTGCCGCCAAGGCGGATCGTACCGCCAAGTTCCGCGTCCAGGCCCGCGCCGCGCAGGAAGATGCGCGCGGGGGCATCTATGGTCAGGTCCAGCGTGACCGGTGCGCCACTGCCGCTGCCACTTTGCTGGATGATCCCGGCCCGGTCGCGGGTGACGTATTGTGCGCCAGAGGCCCCGATATGGGCGATGTCCGGGATCGGTTCCGAGGACCCGAAGTTGAGATCGTCCAGCAGCACATTGGTTTCACCGAGCGCGATCCGGCCAGTGACATGGGGGCCAGCGGTCAAAGCGCCGTCGATGGTGATCGTGGCGGTGTCGATAATGGTCTGAAACAGGTCTTCCTCGGTCACTTGCACGGCAGCCAGCGTCACGTCGACCCGTCCGGGCAGGCCGGGCGCTGTCAGGTCCAGTGATCCGTCGAATGTCATCCGTCCGCCGGGCTGAATGGCGCTGCTGCCCGAAAGGCTTAGCCGGCTGCCTGAGATATTGGTCGTCAGCTCCAACCCCTCCAGCACCATGCCGAGCGAGGGCAGCGAGACCCGTGCGCCATCGGTGGACAGGGTGCCGCCAAGCGAGGACAGGGCAGGGGGGCCGTCCAATGTCAGATCGAACCGCGCGGTTCCGCGGACCGACCTTGGTGTGATGAAACGGTCGGCCAGCGCCAGCGGCAGGCTGCCCGACAGGGCGAGGTCCACCGCCCCGTCGGGCAGGCCGATTTGCCCGGTGACCCCGGTTGTCAGACCGCCCTGGCCGCTGGCATCGCCCGACAGGGTCCAGGGCATCGCGTCATTGGCGCGGGTCAGGGTCAGGCTGGCCTCAACAGGCCCGGAAATGGCCGAGGTCAGAAGGCCCGCGTCGCGCAGCCGCGCGGTGGCCGATAGCGTGCTGGCCCCGGAGGACAGGCGCCCCTCGGCGCTGGCGGTCAGGGCCGATCCGGTCAGGTCGAGCAGGTCCAGATGCAGCCCCTCGCCGTCGCGGCGCAGGGCGGTTTCGATCCGGGTTTCGCCTGCGATCAGGGCAGGCGGTATCGCGTCGCCCGCCCGCAGATCCTGCGCAGTCAGGTCGGCGCTGGCGTCAAATGCGCCGGACAAAAGGTCGGCCTCTGCTTGCAGCGTCATCCGTGCCGACCCCGCCAGATCCTGCCCCGCAAGGCCCGCGAAGGCAGACAGATCGGGCAGCGCCCCGCGCAGGTCCAGCCCGGCGATCAGCGCGTTGTCCCCGGTTTGGAATGTCGCCGCCCCAAGCAGCGTGGCGGTGTCGCCGGTCATGTTGATC
>Ga0213841_1000782_pt1 | contig 24540 bp, 22 predicted proteins | sample SWPATP23_FD_160125 | JGI IMG/M metagenome (GOLD analysis project Ga0213841, IMG submission 160125) | Coastal seawater microbial communities from Marineland, Florida, United States - SWPA TP2 #3 | ecosystem: Environmental > Aquatic > Marine > Coastal | place: USA: Florida | collected 2016-08-14 | reverse complement strand
GCCCTATATCCGGGAAAACGGCAAACTGCGCAAAGCTAGCTGGCCCGAGGCGCTTGGCGCTGCTGCGGCGGCCATGAAAGGCAAGAAGGTGGCTGGCCTGGTGGGTGATCTGGCCCCGGTCGAGGCGGCGTTTGCGCTGAAACAGCTGGTCGAGGGGCAGGGCGGCAATGTCGAATGCCGCACCGATGGCGCAAAACTGCCCGCTGGCAACCGTGGCGCTTATGCGGGCACCGCAATGATCGAGGATATCGACAGCGCCAAGACCATTCTGCTGATTGGCACCAACCCGCGTGATGAAGCGCCGGTTCTGAACGCCCGTATCCGCAAGGCGTGGATCAACGGCGCGCGGATCGGGGTGATCGGCCCCCAGGCGGACCTGACCTATGATTACCACCATTTCGGCACGTCCCGTAAGGCGCTGACCGATCTGGTCGCCAAGGCGGAGGCCAAGCCCGACACCATCGTGATTGTCGGCCAGGGCGCGTTGCGCGAAGCCGATGGTGAGGCTGTCCTTAGCCAGGCGCTGGCTTATGTCGAGGGCTGTGGTGCGAAACTGATGGTGCTGCATACCGCCGCCGCGCGCGTGGGTGCGATGGATGCGGGCGCGGTGACCGAGGGCGGCATGGCGGCGGCCATCGACGGGGCCGAGGTGATCTATAACCTTGGCGCCGATGAGGTCGACATCGTAGCTGGCCCCTTCGTGATCTATCAGGGCAGCCATGGCGACCGGGGCGCGCACCGCGCCGACGTGATCCTGCCGGGCGCGGCCTATACTGAGGAACAGGGCCTGTTCGTAAATACCGAAGGCCGCCCACAACTGGCGCTGCGCGCGGGGTTTGCCCCGGGTGAGGCCAAGGAAAACTGGGCGATCCTGCGGGCGTTGTCGGCGGAATTGGGCGCGGCGCTGCCCTACGACTCGCTGGTGCAGCTGCGCAATGTGTTGGTGGATGCGGTCCCGCATCTGGCGATGATCGACGAGGTTCCGGTGAACGAGATCACCCCGCTGGAGCTGCGCGCGCCGGCGCAGGCCGATTTCGTGCCTGCGGTGAAGGATTTCTACCTGACCAACCCGATTGCCCGCGCATCGGCCGTAATGGCCGATCTCAGCGCGATGGCAAAGGCGCGGTCTGAGGCCGCGATTGCGGCGGAGTAAGCGGGGTGCCGGGCGGGGTTTCCCTCCGGCCCTTCGTGGGCAGCGTTGCCATGATGCTGGCGCTTGCAGGGTGCGAACCCGGTGCAGACGCGCGGCAGGACCGGCATCCGGCGCTGTTTGAGTATCTGGGGGTCGAGACCCGGCTTCTGGATGAAGATCTGGTGAATTTCCGCGTTGAAATGCGCGGGGCAAGGGGGCGCGAGGACGTGGCGGCATATGCCGAATGTGCAGCAGCTCAGTACACGCTGATCCGGGGCTACGGATTTGCGCGACATGTCCGCACAAATGTGCAGGAAGAGGCTGGCCTTTGGCACGCAGATGCGGTTTACACCGTGTCACCGGCGCTCCCGCGGGGGGTGCAGACGATGGACGCCGAAGTGGTGGTCGCCGACTGCGCCGAGCAAGGCATACCGACGGTGTGAGGATCAATGGCTGACTTCTTTACAACCACTCCCGGCATCGCGCTGATTATTGTCGCGCAATGTCTTGCAGTGATCGCATTCGTGATGATCTCGCTTCTCTTCCTGGTCTATGGCGACCGGAAGATCTGGGCCGCAGTCCAGATGCGCAAGGGTCCCAACGTGGTGGGGGTCTTCGGGCTGCTGCAATCGGTGGCCGATGCGCTGAAATACGTTCTTAAGGAAGTGGTGATCCCGGCGGGCGCTGACAAGCCCGTGTTCATCCTGGCACCGCTGACCAGCTTCGTGCTGGCGATGATTGCCTGGGCGGTGATCCCCTTCAATGATGGCTGGGTCCTGGCGGATCTGAACGTCGCCATCCTTTATGTCTTCGCCGTCTCCTCGCTGGAGGTCTATGGCGTGATCATGGGCGGCTGGGCGTCGAACTCCAAATACCCATTCTTGGGCAGCTTGCGTTCTGCCGCACAGATGATTTCCTATGAGGTCTCGATCGGCCTGATCATCATTGGCGTGGTGATCACCACAGGCTCGCTCAACTTTAGCGAGATTGTGCGCGCGCAGGATGGATCCTACGGCTTCTTCAGCTGGTACTGGCTGCCGCACCTGCCCATGGTGGTACTGTTCTTCATCTCGGCCCTGGCGGAAACCAACCGCCCGCCCTTCGACCTGCCAGAGGCGGAATCGGAACTGGTCGCGGGTTATCAGGTGGAATATTCGGCCACGATGTTCCTGCTGTTCATGGCGGGCGAATACATCGCCATCTTCCTGATGTGCGCGCTGATGTCCCTGCTGTTCTTCGGCGGCTGGCTGTCCCCCATTCCGGGCCTGCCCGATGGCGTGCTGTGGATGGTCGGCAAGATGGCCTTCTTCTTCTTCATCTTCGCCATGGTGAAGGCGATCACGCCGCGCTACCGCTATGATCAGCTGATGCGGATCGGTTGGAAAGTCTTCCTGCCCATGTCGCTTGGCTGGGTGGTGATCGTGGCCTTCCTGGCAAAATTCGAACTCTTCGGCGGCGCCTATGCCCGCTGGATGATCGGGGGCTGATTGATGACCCAAATCGACTACACCCGCGCCGCGAAATACTTTCTGCTGGCGGATTTCGTCAAAGGCTTCCAGCTGGGGCTGAAGTATTTCTTCGCCCCCAAGGCCACGGTGAACTACCCGCATGAAAAAGGCCCGCTCTCGGTCCGCTTCCGGGGCGAACACGCGCTGCGCCGCTATCCCAATGGCGAAGAACGCTGCATTGCCTGCAAGCTGTGCGAAGCGATCTGCCCCGCGCAGGCCATCACCATCGACGCCGAACCGCGAGAGGACGGCAGCCGCCGGACCACCCGCTACGACATCGACATGACCAAATGCATCTATTGCGGCTTCTGCCAAGAGGCGTGCCCGGTCGATGCCATTGTCGAAGGCCCCAATTTCGAGTTCGCCACCGAGACCCGTGAAGAGCTGTTCTACAACAAGGAAAAGCTGCTTGAAAACGGTGCCCGTTGGGAAGCCGAAATCGCCCGCAACCTTGAACTGGATGCCCCGTACCGATGACCAAAGCCCCGCAAAACCCGTTCGCGGCGCTGATGGCGCAGACGCAGGAAATGGCCAAGGACTGGGTCAGCCAGGTCAATCCTGCGATGGCGCAATTCACGCCGCAGGGCTTTGAAAAGATGTGGCCGACCATGCCCGCCGAGATGATGGAGGCGTTCATGGGCAAGCAGTTTAACCCCGAGGGGCTGGACGCCAAGACCCGCCTGCTGCTGACGTTGCAGGGGCTGACCATTCAGGGCGCCGTGGCAGAACCGCAGATCCGCCTGACCGTGCGCCACGCGCTGGAGGCGGGGGCCACCAAACAGGAAGTTGCCGAAACCATCGCGCAGGCCGCCATGTTCGGCGGTGTTCCCGCCATGAACAAGGCGATGGAGCTTGCCCGTCAGGCCATCGACGGAACCGAGGAGTAACCCCATGGGTATCGCCGATTTCACCTTCTACCTCTTCGCCATCACCACGGTGCTGGCCGGCATGTTCGTCGTGGTCAGCCGCAACCCGGTCCACTCGGTGCTGTGGCTGATCCTCGCCTTCATCAGCACATCGGGGCTCTTTGTCCTGATCGGGGCTGAGTTTGTGGCGATGCTGCTGGTCATCGTCTATGTGGGCGCGGTCGCGGTGCTGTTCCTGTTCGTGGTGATGATGCTGGACGTGGATTTCGCCGAGCTGAAGGCGGAAATGGCCAAATACATCCCCATGGCGGGTCTGATCGGTGTTGTCATCCTGATGCAGCTGTCCATGGCGTTCGGCCCCTGGGCCACCGCCGAGGGCGTTGACCTGCTGGCCACGCCCAATGCCACGCCCGAGGGCGCCGCGCATAACACCGCCGCTTTGGGCGCTGTGATCTATGACCAATACTTCCTGATCTTCCAACTGGCGGGCCTGATCCTGCTGGTCGCCATGATCGGCGCCATCGTGCTGACCCTGCGCCACCGCACCGACATCAAACGCCAGAACGTGCTGGCCCAGATGTACCGCGACCCGGCCAAGGCGATGGAACTGAAAGATGTGAAACCGGGGCAGGGGCTGTAAGCACCGCACCGGGGGCGAATTTACAAAGCGGGCCGCTGATAAGGGCCCGCGACGATGCAAAACCAAGGGGTAATAGGCCCCGGAGGGACGAGATGAGTATCGCACTGGAACATTACCTGACGGTGGCGGCGGCGCTGTTCGTCATCGGGATTTTCGGGATCTTCCTGAACCGCAAGAACGTGATCGTCATCCTGATGTCGATCGAGCTGATGCTTCTGGCGGTCAATATCAACCTCGTCGCCTTCTCCGCCTATCTGGGCGATCTGACGGGGCAGATCTTTACCCTTTTCGTGCTGACCGTTGCCGCCGCCGAGGCCGCGATTGGCTTGGCTATCCTCGTCTGCTTCTTCCGCAACCGCGGCACCATCGCCGTGGAAGACGTCAACGTTATGAAGGGCTGAGTACCAATGGAAACCATCCTTCTCTTTGCCCCTCTCGTCGGCGCGATCATCTGCGGGTTTTCCTGGCGGCTGATCGGGGAAACGGCGGCCTGCTGGACGGCGACGATCCTGCTGTTCCTGTCCTGCCTGCTGAGCTGGGTCACCTTCCTGGGCTTTGACGGTGAGACCTATACACGCGATCTGTTCACCTGGATCGCCTCGGGCACGCTGGACACCAGCTGGTCGGTGCGCATCGACCGTCTGACGGCGATCATGCTGATCGTGATCACCACGGTTTCGGCGCTCGTGCATCTGTATTCCTTCGGCTACATGGCCCATGACGACCATTTCCGCGAGGGTGAGAGCTATCGCCCCCGCTTCTTCGCCTACCTGTCCTTCTTCACCTTCGCGATGCTGTCGCTGGTGACCGCCGACAACCTGCTGCAACTGTTCTTCGGTTGGGAAGGCGTGGGCGTGGCGTCCTACCTGCTGATTGGCTTCTACTTCCGCAAGCCCACTGCCGGGGCCGCCGCGATGAAGGCGTTTATCGTCAACCGGGTGGGTGACTTTGGCTTCCTGCTTGGCATTTTCGCGATCTACAAACTGACCGACAGCATCAACTTCAGCGTGATCCTGGCGGAAGGCCCGCATCTGGCGGAACAGACCATCAGCTTTCTGGGGCGCGAGTTGAACGCGGCCAACACCATCGGCATGTTGCTGTTCATCGGCGCCATGGGGAAATCGGCGCAGCTGTTCCTGCACACCTGGCTGCCCGACGCGATGGAAGGCCCGACACCTGTGTCGGCGCTGATCCACGCGGCGACGATGGTGACGGCGGGTGTCTTCCTGGTCTGCCGCATGTCGCCGATCATGGAATACGCGCCCTACGCGTCGAATTTCATCATCATCATCGGGGCCGCGACGGCGTTCTTTGCCGCCACCGTGGGCCTGGTGCAGAACGACATCAAGCGCGTCATCGCCTATTCCACCTGTTCGCAGCTTGGCTACATGTTCGTGGCGGCTGGCGTCGGGGTCTACTCGGTCGCGATGTTCCACCTGCTGACGCACGCGTTCTTCAAGGCGATGCTGTTCCTTGGTGCAGGCTCGGTCATCCACGCGATGCACCATGAACAGGACATGCGGAACTACGGTGGCCTGCGCAAGAAGATCCCGTTCACCTTTGCTGCCATGATGATCGGCACGCTGGCGATCACCGGTGTGGGCATTCCGCTGACCGGCTGGATCGGCTTTGCGGGCTTTGCATCGAAGGATGCGGTCATTGAAAGCGCCTTTGCCTTTGGCGGCGGTCTGGGAACCTATGCGTTCTGGATGCTGGTCATCGCGGCCTGCTTCACCAGCTTCTATTCCTGGCGTCTGATCTACCTGACCTTCTATGGCAAGCCGCGCGGCGACAAGCACGCGCATGAACATGCCCATGAAAGCCCCAAGACCATGCTGATCCCGCTGGCGGTTCTGGCCGTGGGCGCCGTGTTCTCGGGCGCGATCTGGTACAACCAGTTCTTCGGCCATACCGATACTGTGGCCCGGTTCTTCGGTGTGCCCTATGCGGTTGAGGGCCATGCGGATGAGGCCGGTCATGGAGAGACCGCCATGGCGGCGGATAGCCATGGCGAGGCCGCAGCCGAAGACCATGGCGAAGCGGATGCCCATGCCGCCGCGCCTGCCGACAGTCATGCCACCGAGGACACCCACGCAGCTGCAGAGGACGGTGACCATGGCGAGGCGCACTACGTCTTCACCGGCCACGCGGGCGAGGGGGCCATCCACATGGCGCCGGACAACCACGTGCTGAACGACGCGCATTCGGTTCCGAAATGGGTCAAGTTTGCGCCCTTCGTCGCCATGGTGATCGGGTTCCTAACCGCGACGCTGTTCTACATCGTCAAGCCGGGCCTGCCCGCGCGCATGGCCGAGCTGTTCCAGCCCGCATATCAGTTCCTGCTGAACAAATGGTACTTCGACGAGATCTACAATGCGGTCTTCGTCATCCCGGCCATGTGGATCGGTCGGGTCCTGTGGAAGCGCGGCGATGGCAATATCATCGACGGCGGCATCAACGGGCTGGCCATGGGGATCATCCCGTTCTTCACCCGGCTCGCGGGGCGGGCGCAGTCTGGCTACATCTTCCACTATGCCTTTGCGATGGTTCTGGGCATCGCGGTTCTGATCACCATCGTAACCTTGAGCTTCGGGGGCTGAGAGCAGAGACATGCAAGACAATCTTCTCTCCATCGTTACCTTTCTTCCCCTGGTGGCGGCGCTGTTCACCCTGATCCCTGACGGGAAAACGGAAGGTGGCAAGAAAAACGCGAAATATGTGGCCATGGCGGCGACGGTTGCGACCTTTGTCGTATCGCTGTTCATCCTGCTGGAATTCGACGCGTCCAACCCCGGCTTTCAGCTGGTGGAAGAGGGCGAGTGGATGCTTGGCCTGACCTATAAGGTCGGTGTTGACGGCATCTCGGTCCTGTTTGTGCTGCTGACCACCTTCCTGATGCCGCTGGTGATCGCGTCCTGCTGGACTGTGGAACATCGCGTCAAGGAATACATGATCGCGCTTTTGGTGCTGGAAAGCCTGATGATCGGCGTCTTCGTGGCGCTGGATCTGGTGCTGTTCTACCTGTTCTTCGAGGCGGGCCTGATCCCGATGTTCCTGATCATCGGGATCTGGGGTGGCAAGAACCGCATCTATGCCGCGTTCAAGTTCTTCCTCTATACCTTCCTCGGCTCGGTCCTGATGCTGGTCGCGATGATCGCGATGTATGTGGATGCGGGCACCACTGACATCCCCAGCCTTTTGGCGCATCAGTTCAGCTCTGACAGCTTCTCGATCATGGGGTGGCATATCGTCGGCGGGATGCAAACGATCCTGTGGATTGCCTTCTTCGCCAGCTTCGCGGTGAAGATGCCGATGTGGCCGGTGCATACCTGGTTGCCCGATGCCCACGTTCAGGCGCCCACGGCGGGCTCGGTCGTGCTTGCGGCGATCCTGCTGAAGATGGGCGGCTATGGCTTCCTGCGATTCAGCTTGCCAATGTTCCCGGTTGCGTCCGACCTGATGGGCCCCTTCGTGATGTGGCTGTCGGTGATTGCCATTATCTACACCTCGCTTGTCGCGATGGTGCAAGAGGATATGAAAAAGCTGATTGCCTATTCGTCCGTCGCCCATATGGGCTATGTGACCATGGGCATCTTTGCCGCAAACCAGCAGGGCATCGACGGCGCGATTTTCCAGATGATCAGCCACGGCTTCGTTTCCGGCGCGCTGTTCCTGTGTGTGGGCGTGATCTATGACCGGATGCATACCCGCGAGATCGACGCCTATGGCGGCCTTGTGAACCGGATGCCTGCCTATGCGCTGGTCTTCATGCTGTTCACTATGGCCAATGTCGGTCTGCCGGGCACCAGCGGGTTCGTCGGTGAATTTCTGGTGCTGATGGGCGTCTTCCAGGTCAACACCTGGATCGCGGTCTTCGCCGCCACCGGCGTGATCCTGTCGGCGGCCTATGCGCTGTGGCTCTATCGCCGGGTGGTCTTTGGTGACCTGATCAAGGAAAGTCTGAAGTCCATCACCGACATGACCCCGCGCGAACGCCTGATCTTTGCGCCGCTCATCGTGATGACCCTGCTTCTGGGGGTTTACCCGAGCCTCGCGCTCGACGTGATCGGCCCTGCGGTCGAAAACCTTGTCCACCATTACGACGTGGCCGTCGGACAGACCCTGTCCGACACGGCCGTCGCCGCCAGCCACTGAGGTCCCGAGATGTTTGCGTCCGATATCGCCATTCTCCTGCCCGAGATCATCCTGTCCGTCTTCGCGATGGCGGGGCTGATTGCGGCGGTCTACACCTCCAAGGACGGCATGGCCCCGGCCCTTGTCTGGCTGACCGCCGCGCTGCTGGCCTTGATGGGCATCTATATCGCCCTGACGGGCGAGGGCAGCCAGGTGGCCTTTGATGGCATGTTCATCAACGATGGCTTTGCACGGTTTGCCAAGGTGGTGATCCTGCTGTCGGCGGCGGCGATCCTGCTGATCGGCAAGGAGTTCATGCAGCGCGACGACCTGTTGCGGTTCGAATACCCGATGCTGATCGTGCTGGCATCCGTGGGCATGATGGTCATGGTGTCCTCGGGCAACCTGATGACGCTCTATATGGGGTTGGAACTGCAATCCCTGTCGCTTTACGTGGTCGCCGCCATGCGCCGCGACAGCGTGCGCTCGACAGAAGCAGGCCTGAAATACTTCGTCCTTGGCGCGCTGTCCTCGGGCATCCTGCTCTATGGCGCCTCGCTGACCTATGGCTTTGCAGGCACCACCGATTTCGCGGGCATCCTGGCCGCGGCAGAGGGTGGCGCATCGCTTGGCCTGATCTTCGGCCTTGCCTTCATGCTTGCGGGCCTGGCCTTCAAGGTCTCGGCTGCGCCTTTCCACATGTGGACGCCCGATGTCTACGAAGGCTCGCCCACCCCGGTCACCGCCTTCTTCGCCACCGCCCCCAAGATGGCGGCCATGGGCCTTTTGGCCCGTCTGGCCCATGATGCCTTTGGCAGCGTGGTCGGCGACTGGCAGCAGATCATTGCGCTTCTGGCGGTGCTGTCCATGTTCCTGGGCGCCATTGCCGCGATTGGGCAGACCGATATCAAGCGCCTGATGGCCTATTCCTCGATCTCTCATATGGGCTTTGCCCTCATGGGGCTGGCTGCGGGCACCGAACAGGGCGTCAGCGCGATGCTGATTTACATGGCGATCTATGTGACCATGAATATCGGCACTTTCGCCTTCATCCTGTCGATGCAGAAGGATGGTCGGCACGTCACGAATATCTCGTCGCTGAATGCGTTCGCATCGAAAGAGCCGATCAAGGCGCTGGCGATCCTTGTGCTGATGTTCAGCCTTGCGGGCGTGCCGCCTATGGTGGGCTTTTTCGGGAAATACGCGGTGCTTCTGGCCGCTGTGGATGCTGGCCTGAACCTGGTGGCGATCCTTGGGGTTGTGGCATCGGTGATCGGGGCCTTCTACTACCTGCGCATCGTCTACTTCATGTATTTCGGCGAAGAACGCGAAGGCATCGATGGCAAGATGAGCCCGCTGGCCTATGCCGGTCTGATGGCCGCCGCCGCGATCATGCTGCTTGGGGTGTTCAACCTTTTCGGTGTGGACGGTCTGGCCGAGGCTGCCGCCACGACGCTGGTCCGCTAAGCCATGACGGGCTGGCCCGAGGGCGTCGGCCGCAGGGTTCTGCAATCTGTTGACAGCACCATGGCCGAGGGCGCGCGTATCGCGCCCGGGCTGTCCGGGCCGGAATGGGTTCTGGCGCTGGACCAGACTGCGGGCCATGGTCGCCGGGGGCGGGCCTGGTCTTCGCCCAAGGGCAATTTCTTTGCGTCGCTGGTTCTGCAACCGAAAGAAACGCCCGAACAGGTGGCACTGCGCAGCTTCGTGGCCGCGCTGGCCCTGCGCGACGCCTTTGTTGCGGCGACGGGACGGGCCGAGGCGTTCAAGCTGAAATGGCCCAATGACGTGCTGCTGAATGGCGGCAAGGTCGCGGGCATTCTGCTGGAAAGCGTTGGCGCGGGGCAGGGGGTCAATCACCTGATCATCGGGATCGGCGTGAACCTTGTGGCAGCCCCTGGGGCCGGTCAGGTGGAACAAGGCGCTGTGCCGCCCGTCAGCCTGCTGTCAGAGACCGGCATCCGCGTCAGTCCCGAAGAGTTCCTGGATCTGCTGGCCGCCGCCTATGACCGGCATGAGACCCAGTTCACCACCTACGGCTTTGCACCCATTCGCACCGCCTGGCTGCGCGACGCCGCGCGGTTGGGGGAAACCATTACCGCCCGCACCACCGCCGAGACCATGACAGGGCGCTTTGAGAGTATCGACGAGGCCGGTAACCTGATCCTGACCACAGCCAAAGGGCAGCGGGCTATTCCAGCTGCCGACATCTTTTTCTGACCACAAGGGGGCGACGCCCATGCTTCTGGCCATCGACACCGGCAATACCAACACGGTTTTTTCCATCTGGGACGGGCGGCAGATCCTTGCCACCTTCCGCACCACGACGGAACATCAGCGCACGGCGGACCAGTATTTCGTCTGGCTGTCAACGCTGATGGCGCACAAGAAACTGGATGTTACGATCACCGATTGCATCATTTCGTCCACCGTGCCGCGCGTGGTGTTCAACCTGCGGGTTCTGTGCGACCGCTATTTCGATTGTCGGCCGCTGGTGGTCGGGAAACCGGATTGTCTGCTGCCCATCTCGCCGCGTGTGGATGCGGGTACGCAGGTGGGGCCGGACAGATTGGTGAACACAGCCGCTGCTTTCGATCGTCATGGCGGCGACCTGATCGTGGTCGATTTTGGCACTGCCACAACGTTCGACGTTGTCGCCCATGACGGGGCCTATGTGGGCGGTGTGATCGCGCCCGGCGTGAACCTGAGCCTTGAGGCCCTGCACCACGCCGCCGCCGCGCTGCCCCATGTGGACGTGACCAAGCCGCAGAACGTCATTGGCACCAACACCGTGGCCTGTATGCAGTCGGGCATCTTCTGGGGCTATGTGGGCCTTGTGCGCGGGATCTGCGACCGGATCTGCGCGGAATATGAAAAACCCATGCGGATCATCGGCACCGGGGGCCTCGCGCCATTGTTCTCTCAGGGGGATGTGCTATTTGACCTGATCGAAGACGACCTGACGATCCACGGGCTGACCGTGATCTACAAATACAACAAGGATAACGGGCAAATATGACCTCCGCTTCTCGACTGATCTATCTTCCCCTCGGCGGCGCGGGGGAGATCGGGATGAACTGCTACCTCTATGGCTATGGGCCGCAGGGGGACGAGCGTTTCATCCTCGTCGATGTGGGCGTCAGTTTCCCCGATATGGATGGCACCCCTGGTGTCGACCTGATCCTGCCCGATATTGCCTGGATCACCGAGCGTGTGGACCGGCTGGACGGCATCTTCATCACCCACGCGCATGAAGACCACGTGGGCGCGCTTGGCCATCTCTACCGTCATTTCCCCAAGGTGCCGGTCTATGCCCGGCCCTTCACCGCCGCCATCGCCACCCGCAAGATGGAAGAGGCGGGGCAGGATCCGGCCATGGTGCAGGTCGCCCCGGTCTGGCCCGCGACCGTGCAGGCGGGCCCCTTTACCGTGGGCTTCGCGCCGACCTCTCACTCCATCCCCGAGGCCTCTGCCCTTGTCATCGACAGCCCCGAGGGCCGCGTCGTGCATTCGGGCGACTTCAAAATCGACCCCAACCCGCGCGTTGGTGAAGCCTTTGATCCCGAGATGTGGGAGGAGATCGGCAAATCCGGTGTCCGGGCGCTGATCTGCGATTCCACCAATGTGTTTTCCCGCCACGCGGGCCGCAGCGAAAGCGAGCTTCCGGGGCCGATTACCGAACTGGTGGAAAACGCACGCGGTATGGTGGTCGCGACCACCTTTGCCTCGAACATTGCGCGGGTGAAGACGCTTGCCGAGGCGGGCAAAGCAGCCGGTCGATCAGTCTGCCTGATGGGCCGGGCGATGAAGCGGATGGTCACCGTGGCCGTGGAAAGCGGCGTTCTGACCGACTTCCCCGCCACGATCAGCCCCGAGGAAGCCACACAGGTGCCGCGCGAAAACCTGATGCTGATCGTGACCGGCAGCCAGGGCGAACGGCGCGCGGCCTCGGCGGCGCTCAGCCGTGGGAAATACCTGGGACACGAGTTGAAAGAGGGCGATACGTTCCTGTTTTCCTCCAAGACCATTCCCGGCAATGAGGTCTCGGTCGGGCGCATCCAGAATGCACTGTCGGAAATCGGGGTTGAGATCGTCGATGAACAATCCGGGTTCTACCATGTGTCCGGCCACGCCAACCGGCCTGATCTGGAACGGATGCATGGGCTGCTAAAGCCGCAAATCCTGGTGCCCAACCATGGCGAACACCGCCACCTGCGCGAACATTGCAGGGTCGGCGCCACGGGCGGGATGACCCCGGTTCTGGCGCCCAATGGGTCTATGGTCGAACTGTCGGGCAACAAACCCGGTGTCGTGGAACATGTGGACGTGACGCGCGCCTATCTGGACGGATCGCGCGTCATCGGGGCGCTGGACGGGGTTGTACGTGACCGGATGAAGCTGGCGCTGAACGGTCTGGTCATCGTCGCGCTGATCATCGACGAGGAAGACGAGCCGCTGGAAGATTGCTGGGTCGAACTGCGGGGCCTGCCGGAAATGGTCGGCAATGAAAGCCTGTCCGAGATGATCGAAGATCAACTGGCCAAGATGTTGCCAAGCCTGACCCATAAGATGGTGATGCATGACGACAAGCTGGAGGATGAGGTCAAGCGCGTTGTCCGGCAGGTCTGCGTGTCCGAAATTGGCCGCAAGCCCGAGGTCACGACCATCATCTCGCGGCTGATGGCGGGTTAAGTTCCTGCGGGTGGGCGTAGCGGCCTTGATAGGCAGAGCGCCCGCCGCAGTCTTTCAAAAAAGGCAATTGCTGCGGGCATGATCGGGACCGATAGGGTATGTCTTAGCCCGATCCGGCAGGCCATGTCCGCAGCCGACCATCCCTTGGTCAAATCCTGCCCCTCCAACATGAATGGGCAGGGCAGGTATAGGAATTAGGCGGCGGTTTCGCTTTCGTCGTCGCCATTGCTTTCGGCGGGTTCCTGCGTGGCCTCAGCCGGTTTTGCCGGCCCTCCGCGACGCTCGGCAAAGCTCAGCGCGATGAAATCGGGCATGTGGTCGCCCATGCCGACGATCTGGTTGCCGCCACGACGCCCGCCGCCACCACCAGAGCGAGAGCGGCTGGTATCCGGCTTGCGGCGCGGTTCCTTCCGTTCGGGCCGAGGCTCGGGCGTGGCTTCGGCCTGCGGTTCGGCTGCGGTCTGCGGCTCTTCCGGCTTGTCCTCGGATTTGCGGCTGCGCGACCGGCTGCGGCTGCGCGCGGGCTTGTCCTCGGCGGGCTTATCCTCATCCGAGGGTTTACGGCGGCTGGCGGCCCCTGCAGTCGGCTGCCAGGGCGCGTCGATGCGCGGCACCGGCTGACCGATCAGCGTTTCGATTGCGGCCAGTAGCTTGTCGTCCGACGGCACGGCCATCATGATCGTGGTGCCTTTGCGCCCGGCGCGGCCGGTCCGGCCGATCCGGTGAACATAGTCTTCGGCATGGCCAGGAACGTCGTAGTTCAACACATGGCTTACGTTCGGGATATCAAGGCCACGCGCGGCCACGTCAGAGGCTACGAGAAACTTGATCGACCCATCACGAAAGCCATCCAGCGTCCGCATCCGGTGCGATTGGTCCAGGTCACCATGAATGGGTTCGGCGTTATAGCCATGCGTTTTCAGGGATTTGGCGACAATATCCACATCCACCTTGCGATTGCAGAAGATGATCGCGTTGGTGCAGGCGTCGCCTTCTGCATTGATGATGGCGCGCAGCATTTCGCGTTTTTGCTTGGCGGTCTGGTCGCGGCGGGTGGGTTTGAATTCCACCAGCTTCTGAGTGATCGTGTCCGAGGTCGTCGACTGACGCGCGACCTCGATCCGGGCAGGGGCAGACAGGAAGGTGTTGGTGATCCGCTCAATCTCGGGCGCCATGGTGGCCGAGAAGAACAGTGTCTGCCGGGTGAAGGGCGTCAGGCCGAAGATGCGTTCGATATCGGGAATAAAGCCCATGTCTAGCATCCGGTCGGCCTCATCCACGACCATCACCTTGACGTCCGACAGGATCAGCTTGCCACGCTCAAAATGGTCCAGCAGGCGGCCCGGCGTGGCGATCAGAACGTCGACGCCCTTGTCGATCAACTGGTCCTGTTCCTTGAAGCTGACACCGCCAATCAGCAGCGCTTTGGTCAGCTTCACGTATTTGGCGTAGGTATCGAAGTTTTCGGCGACCTGCGCGGCCAGTTCGCGCGTGGGGCACAGAACCAGGCTGCGCGGCATCCGGGCGCGGGCGCGGCCACGGGCCAGGGCAGTGATCATCGGCAGGGTAAAGCTGGCGGTTTTACCGGTGCCGGTCTGCGCGATCCCCAGAACGTCGCGGCCTTCGAGGGCAGGGGGAATGGCGCCGGCCTGAATCGGGGTGGGTTCGGTATAACCCGCCTCTTCCACAGCCTTGAGAACCTTGGGATTAAGGTTGAGATCAGAGAATTTCGTCATATGCGTCCAGTCTGGCGGGGTCATAGGCCCGCGTCATGTGAATGGAGCGCCTCTGCCACATCGCGCTCCGCGGTTCGGACATCGCGCGCGTCGCGATGCTGCGACAGCACATAAAACAAAACGTGGAAATGGTCAAATCCGAGTGGTTTTCGGGGGTTACGGCGACGGAATTTGTGGCGCGGAAGACGCCATATCGGCGAAAAGGGCAGCCGGGGCATGGATATCAACGCGCCCATAGGGACCGAGCAGATGGGCATCGAACCCCTCTCGTGCGGCGCGGGCGATCATGCCCGGCCCAAGCGCGATAAATCCGAGCGCCGCGTTGCGGCAATGCCCATGGGTGCAGCCGAGCCGCCGGTCCAGGCGGCGAAAGGGCAGCTCGTACCCGTCCTGCCACGCCTGATCGAAGCGCAGGTAATGCACCCCGTCGCGGCGGTGGCTGATCACCAGGGCGCGCATCGGCGTCCCGTCCTCACCGACCAGCGAAACGACATGCCCATAGAGCACATGATGCGGGTGGTCTGAGATCACGACCTGTTGGGAGTATGTACCGGTAATCCCCGTGACCGGCGAGGCGAACTCGCCGCCCGCAGTGACGCAGGCGGCGAGGCCCACGCAAATCACTAGATACCGGTACATCCGGCCAAGATGCGGCGGAAAAGGTAAACGGAAGATTAACAGGGGTTTAGCGGTTACCATTAATGCAGTCAGCCGGTTTCATTTTATCCTTTTCTTGAATTGTGTTCCAGCTTCTTGTCAAATCAAATCAGTTTTTGGGAGGTCAGGACGGTGAGTTTTAACGAAAAGGTTGAGCAGCTAGCAGCTCGCTCGAAGCACGCGACAGAACATGCTTTGACAGAAGAGGCCACAAAGACATCGGTCGTGATGCCTCTTCTCCAAGCACTCGGATACGACATCTTTTCGCTCGACGAAGTCATTCCAGAATTCGTAGCTGATGTCGGTACAAAAAGGGGGGAAAAAGTAGACTTTGCGGTCAAGGTCGATGGTCAGGTCAGAATTCTCCTTGAAGTGAAGCCAATATCGTCAGTCCTAGGGAAAAGCCAGCTTTCTCAGTTATACCGATACTTTTCCGTGACTGATGCGCGAATTGCTATGCTGACAAACGGTCGAGAGGTCTGGTTCTTCTCAGATATCGACGAGCGAAATCGGATGGATCGAAAGCCATTCTTCGTGTTTGACTTACAGTCCTATGATGAGGAGCAGATAAGAAATCTAGCTAGATTTCAAAAGGATGGATTCGACGTTGACGCAATTTTGGAAGCAGCGTCGAACTTGAAGTACGTTGGGGCGGCTGCAAATTTCCTCAAGGCCCAGCTTGAAGCGCCTTCCGATGATTTCACCAAGTTTGTTGGTCGTCAGATCTACGATGGTATGTTGACGAAAGGAGTAGTGGAGCAACTTCGCCCGGCTATCGCGGCGGCTTTAGATGATGTCATTAGGGATCGAATTCAGGACCGACTCAATATCTCTTTCAAGTCGCGAGAGGCCGAAAGCAAGGATGTGGACGGCGAGGCTGAGATAGTTGACGGAAGCAGCAACAAAGCTGATGTGGAAACCACGGATGAGGAATGGCAAGCGTTCTTCATTATTCGGGCGATAGCTGCAAAAGTGATAGACATTGAGCGGATCACAATGCGTGATGCTCGAACCTACTGTAGTGTATTTGCTGACAACAATAATCGTAAGCCAATTTGCAGGTTCTATTTCAACGCGAAGTCCATAAAATACGTCGGAGTCTTTTCGCCAGAAAAGGTAGAGGAAAAGGTTGAGATATCAGACCTTTCTGACATTTACAGTTTAGCGCGGCGGATTGAGGCAACTGCTGATCACTACGCCTGATCAGACCATCATTTCCTTGGTCGCGGTCAGCGTCACATCCGGGTAGTCGCGGGCGACGCGGTCGATATCCCATTGCAGGCGGGTCAGGAACACCGGGTCGCCATCGTTATCTGTGGCCATGTGCTGTTTGTTCGCCGCCGCGAATTTTTCGACCGCCAGACGGTCACCCTGCACCCACCGGGCCGAGGTGAACTGACTGGCTTCGAACCGCACGGGCAGGCCATATTCCAGCTCGATCCGGCTGGCCAGAACCTCGAATTGCAGCGCGCCCACGACGCCTACGATGAAGCCCGACCCGAAGGTAGGTTTAAAGACCTTGGCGGCGCCTTCCTCGGCGAACTGCATCAGCGCCTTGTCCAGATGCTTGGCCTTCATTGGGTCGCCTGCGCGGCAGGTTTGCAGCAGCTCCGGCGCGAAAGACGGGATACCGGTGAAGCGCAGCGCCTCGCCCTCGGTCAGCGCGTCCCCGATTCGCAATTGGCCGTGGTTCGGGATGCCAATGATGTCACCTGCCCAAGCCTCTTCCGCCAATTCGCGGTCAGAGGCGAGGAACAGCACCGGGCTGGAGATTGCCATGGGTTTCTTGGATCGCACATGGGTCATCTTCATGCCGCGCTGAAAATGGCCTGACGCAAGGCGCACGAACGCCACGCGGTCACGGTGCTTGGGGTCCATATTAGCCTGCACCTTGAAGACGAAGCCGGTGACCTTCTTTTCCTCCGGCGCAACCTCGCGCGGGGTGGCGGTCTGCACCTGCGGTTCGGGGCCATAGCCCGCGATACCGTCCATCAGTTCCTTGACGCCAAAGCTGTTGATGGCGGATCCGAACCAGATGGGTGTCAGGTGGCCCTCAAGGAAGCTCTGCTTGTTTAGCGGCGGCAGCAGCTCGCGCGCCATTTCCACCTCTTCGCGCAGCTTTTCCAGCAGATCGGCGGGGATATGTTTTTCCAGAGCCGGATCGTCCAACCCTTCGATCTTGACGCTTTCGGCCACCTTGTTGCGGTCGGCGCGGTCCATCAGTTCCAGCCGGTCGCGCAGCAGGTCGTAGCAGCCGAGGAAATCACGCCCGGACCCGATCGGCCAGCTTGCCGGGGTCACGTCTATGGCCAGATTTTCCTGGATCTCATCAATGATATCAAAGACGTCGCGGCTTTCGCGGTCCATCTTGTTGCAGAAGGTCAGGATCGGCAGATCACGCAGGCGGCAGACTTCGAACAGTTTCTGCGTCTGGCTTTCCACGCCCTTGGCCCCGTCGATCACCATGATCGCGGCGTCCACGGCAGTGAGCGTCCGGTAGGTGTCTTCGGAGAAATCGCTGTGACCCGGCGTGTCCACCAGGTTGAAACGGTACTTGCCATAGTCGAAGGACATGGCCGAGGCGGAAACGGAAATGCCCCGGTCTTTTTCCATCTGCATGAAGTCCGACCGTGTCCGCCGGGCCTCGCCCTTGGCGCGCACCTGTCCGGCCATCTGGATGGCACCCCCATAAAGGAGGAACTTTTCCGTCAGCGTCGTCTTGCCTGCATCGGGGTGCGAGATGATCGCAAAGGTCCGGCGGCGGGCGATTTCGGGCGGAAGCTCGGGGCGGTTGGTGGGCGTGTCCAGCATGGCCGCGCGTATAGGCGCAGCCATGGGAATTGGCAAGGAAATCCGGGGATCAACCGGGCCGCGCGATCAGCACGTCGCAGGGCGGCTGGCGCAAGAGATCGGTGGCCACGCTGCCAAGCAGGGCGCGGCCCTGACCCACCCGGCCATGGGCGCCCGCGGTGATCAGGCTGGCGCCCGTTGCGGCCAATTGGTCGGCCAGTACCTGCGTGACACTGCCAGGGCTGATGACGGTCGGGCCGCAAGCCTCGGGCAGGGGGCTGCGATCGCGCCAGCGGGTATCGTCCTCGGCCGCTTCCAGCCGGAAACTGGCAGTCATTTCGTCGATGCCCTGCCCACCATAGGTCATCAGCCCGGTATAGGGCACGTGGAAGGCATGAACCGGGGTGATCTGTGCCTCGGGGGCCATGTCATGGGCCAGGGTGATGGCGGCGGTGGCGGCAGGCGAGAAATCGGTGGCCGCCAGCACATGGCCATAGGCATGATCCACCCGGTCCGTGACCATCAGCACCGGGCAGGCGGACAGCCGGACAATGCGCTGCGCCGTGGTTTCCCGCAGCACGTCGAGGAACGGCCGGGGCCTGTGGGTGCCGAGGATCAGCAGGTCCGGGGCCTCTGCGGCGACAAGCGACAGGATATCGGCGGTCGGGTCGCCGATATCGACGCGGATCTCGCAAGTGACCTTGCCCGACAGGTTGGTGGTGAAACGGTCCAGCGCGGCGTGGGCCGCATCACGGGCCTGCGCGGCGATATCTGGCGGGGCGGCGTCATCGACGACATTATAGACGATCAGCTTGGCCCCCTGCCGTTCGGCAAGCCATATGGCCCGCTGAATGGCAAGGTCACTGCGGGCCGACAGGTCGGTCGCGACGATAAATGTCTTGGGCATTGGTGGTCCCCCTTGTCTCTTGGTTCAAGAGATATGGGGGGTGAGGGCGGGCCGGACAACGGAACCGGGGCGCTTTGCCGCTGCGGTTTAGGCGCAGGTCAGTCGGATTGTCCCCGGCTGGCGCGGGTCAGCCGCTCGGCCGGGTCGCCAGCCTCGTCCAGGGCCTTGTCGTCCACTTCGATATCCGAGGCCAGCAATCGGTCTGCATCGGTCTGGTCGGTTTCCACATCGGCGGGCAGCACGGCACGGGTCTGTGGCGTCACCAGCAGGCTTTCGACCGCCACCCCTTCGGCATAGATGATTTCATGCGCGCCAAAGAGGATCTGATAGCTTTCGGTGAACCCGCCTTCTTCCCGTTGAACCGTGTCACCATTGATCAGATGCGCAGCCTTGACCAAAACCTCGGCCCGGCCGGTGCCCAATTCGTCGCTGCGTTGCCAGATGAACAGCCGGTGATGGGGAAAGAGCCGAAGGTCGTTGGCGACATTGAGCGTGCCTTCGCGGATGCGGATCGGGGCCAGCGCCCCCGTCGCGCGTTGTACCTGCTGGCCGATCCAGCGCACCTCTTGCGGGCCGTGATCGCGGGTCAGCAACCTGTCGCCCTCGCGCAGATCTTCGACCGCTACCTGTTGGCCGTTGGCCATGGTCAGCCGTGTGCCCGCGATGAAACTGACGCTGGCGATATCGGCCAGCCGTTGCGTGGCCAGCGTCGGGTCCGAGGCGACGATTTCGTATTCTCCGCGTGGGGCCATCGGGGCCAGCGGCAGGAAATGGCGGGCGGTGTCGTCGTCGCCCGAAATGGTCAGGATCAGCAGTTCCAGGAAGGTGCCGTCAGGGGCCATCATGCTGTGGCAAACCTCCAGCAGCACTTTGTCGCCGGGTTGTCCGACCTCCGATCCATCGGCAACCTCGGTTCCCTGCGGCCCGTCCCAGATCGCGAGGGTTTTCGCGTCCGCCTCTCGCGCCAGGCGATAGCTGTCGCCGGCCACGACATCCTGCACCCCGCCGATCGGGTCCCCTTCATTCGCGCCCCAGTGGACGATCAGATCGGTGGCGGTATAGGTGGGAAAGCTGAACTGAGCGGTACGACGGGACATGGGCACTCCTTTGCGTCATGGCTAGTCCCGCAAGGGGCGAAGCGTCAAGCGGACAGAAGGTGGCAGGACGTAGCTCAGCATGGTAGTTCCACAGTTAACGAAACATGAAGAACAGGGAGCGGGACCATGGATCTCGGGATTACGGGAAAACGTGCACTGGTCTGTGCGTCGTCCAAAGGGCTTGGGCGCGGTTGCGCCGAGATGCTGGCGGCAAACGGGGTGAACCTGGTGATGAATGCGCGCGGGGTTGATGCGCTGGAAAAGGCCGCGGCAGAGATTCACGCCGCGCACGGGGTCGAGATCGAGACCGTGGCCGCCGACATTACCAGTGACGCGGGCCGGGCCGAGGTGCTGAAAGCCGCCGGAGAGGTCGATATCCTGATCACCAATGCGGGCGGCCCGCCCCCCGGCACCTGGCAAGACTGGGAGCGTGAGGATTTCATCAAGGCGCTTGATGCTAATATGCTGACCCCGATTGCGCTGATGAAGGCACTGATGCCGGGCATGATGGCGCGCGGGTGGGGCCGGGTGGTGAACATCACCTCGCAATCGGTGAAGTCGCCCATTGCGGTTCTGGGCCTGTCGAACTCGGCCCGGGCCGGGTTGACCGGCTATGTCGCGGGCACCTCTCGCCAGGTGGCAGGCAAGGGCGTGATCATCAACAACCTGCTGCCAGGTATCCATGCGACGGATCGGGCGGTGTCGCTGGACACCACGATCGCCGCGCAAGACGGGATCACGCTGGAACAAGCCATGGACCGGCGCGCGGCCACGATCCCGGCGGGCCGCTATGGCACGGCCGAGGAATTCGGGGCGACCTGCGCGTTCCTGTGTTCTCAATATGCGGGCTATATGGTGGGGCAGAACATCCTGCTGGACGGTGGCGCGCTGAATTCGACGCTGTAGAGCCCGGAATTTCCCGGTATCTGCAAGCCGCTTGAGAAAGCTTCGCTCTGTAACATATTGAATCTGATGTAGAACGCCCTGAGTGATCGGGGCGTTTTCTCTGTGCTTTGGTTTTGAAACGTCTCAGGGTAGGGCCACCCGGGCGGCGAAGAAACGATCTGCCGCGATATATGGGGAATGAATTGACTCAAAACAGGCTGAAAGGCGATGGTTCACGCGTGTGTTTTTGCCATTTTCCGGGAAAATCCGCGTGTTCTGGGTGAAATTTGATTCCACCTTTGCAGACTCTGTCCGTCATTTTAAGCGGTAGGCTTCGCTCAAGATTCCAGATTCACAACTTTCTGCGCGTATGGGCTCGATTTTCGCCTGGCAAAGGTGTTTTTGGTGCCCCCTAGGTTTTAATTTTTGATCATATCATGTGAATCTCGGGTGTTTTCCCCAGATTTCGAGGGGGCTGCGGTCTTGGTGGCACATGTCGCGCTGACAACAGCCCTGATCGCCGACAGGATGGCGTTGGCCGTCTTCTTAGCGGATTGATTAGCTGTGGATAACCCTGTGTATGAAGCGGATTCTTAACGAGGCTTCAGTTTGGTAGGCGACAAAGCTAAAAATTCTTTTAAAGTCGGTTCAGGGCCTAAATCGCGGAATTGCGGAGCCCTGGCGACGTAGACGGGCGCTTGAAACCTATGGACGGGGCTGATAGCTGCAAAGCCCGAGACAATTGATCGGAATTGCCCCGTGCACCAGCCCCCCAGACTTGCTGTCCAGAACCTGACCTGCGCTTTCGCGGGGCGGTCTGTTCTGCGGGACGTGTCGCTTCAGGTTGCACCGGGCGAGGTCATGTGCCTGCTCGGCCCCTCTGGTTGCGGCAAGACAACCACCTTGCGTGTCATCGCCGGGATCGAACGACAGACCGCAGGCGTGGTCAGTGTCGATGGAAAGGTGCTGGCAGACGGCGCTTTGCACCTTCCGCCCGAGGCGCGCGGTGTGGGGCTGATCTTTCAGGACTTTGCGCTTTTTCCCCATCTGAGCGTGGCACAGAACATCGCCTTCGGCCTGACCGGCACCAAGGCCGACAAGGCCAAACGGGTACAAGACCTGCTGGCCCGCGTGGATCTGAAGGGCTATGGCGACAAGGCCCCGCATATGCTGTCAGGTGGCGAACAGCAGCGCGTGGCGCTGGCCCGTGCGTTGGCCCCGCGTCCCGGCGTAATGCTGATGGATGAACCGTTCTCGGGGCTCGACAACCGCCTGCGCGACGGCATCCGCGATGAAACGCTGGAACTGCTGAAGGAAGAGGGAACCGCCGTCGTTCTGGTCACCCACGAGCCGGAAGAGGCGATGCGCATGGCCGACCAGATCGCGCTGATGCGCGGCGGGCGGATCGTGCAGCAGGGCGCGCCCTACAATATCTATAACGCGCCCGCAGACCGCGATGCGGCGGCGTTCTTTTCCGATATCAACGTGATCACCGGCACCGTCCAGGGGGCCCTGACGGATACCGCTTTCGGGCAATTCCTTGCCCCCGGCCACCCTGACGGCACCGAGGTCGAGATCATTTTCCGCCCGCAGCATGTGAAGATCGACTTTGACCGCGGCGGGCGCGGCCCCAATCCGACCCCGCTGGATGGTGCGCCTGCGCGCGGCGTGGTGGAACGGGCCCGGTTCATGGGACATGAAAGCCTTGTGGAGTTTCGCATGGATTTCAACAACCAGATCCTCAAGGCGACGGTTCCGGCGGTCTTTCTGCCCAAGCCCGGAATGGCGCTTTGGCTGACGATCCGGCGGGACCGCTGCTTCGTTTTCGCCAGGTGAAGCGCGCCACCACCGAAGATTTCGGCTGATTTCTGCCTGTATGTGACAGATTGGGGCTTTGATCCCGCCCGCAGAATCCATACGTATAGGCGATGACACTCACGGAGGCGGGCCAGACACCGCCCCGGATAAGGGAGACTGACATGCTCAACAATATTGGCCTGCCGGGCCTTCTGCTGATTGCGGTTGTTGTCCTCGTGCTGTTTGGCCGGGGCAAGATCGCGGGCCTTATGGGCGAAGTGGGCAAAGGCATCACTGCCTTCAAGCGCGGTGTGCGCGATGGCACCGAAGAGATTGAGAACGCGGCCAATGACGCAGGCGAAGAGGCCCGCGACGTGACCCCCGAACGCGATCGTGAAAACGCCTGATCCCCTGCGTGGGGTCGGCATAGCCGGGCTGAGGGGCTGCCATGTTTGACATCGGCATGTGGGAACTGATGGTTGTGGGCATCGTGGCGTTGATCGTCGTGGGCCCCAAGGACCTGCCCAAGATGTTTAGAACGCTCGGTCAGGTGACCGGACGGATCAGGGGTATGGCACGAGAGTTCCAGACCACCATGAACGCTGCCGCCAGTGAAACCGGGCTTGATGAAATGGCCAAGGATCTGAAGAAGGCCACCGACATCACCCGCGATCTGAGCAAGGTGACCAGCCCGCGCAAGATGGGGATGGACGCGGTCAAAAAGGCCACGTCTTCGGCCCTGGATGGGGCTGATGCGGCACAGGCCGATGCAACGCCCCTGACCGAGACCGAGAAACTGGCGCAAAAGCGCCACCGGGAGGCCGATGAACGGGTCGCCGCCGCGCAGGAACGGGCCACCGCCCGCGCCAGCGCCGCGCAGGAGGCAGCGGAAGATGCCGCTGCCATCGCCCAGGACGACCTGCCGCCAGAGCCCCGCACCGGAACCGCCGACACATGAAAAAAGACCAAATCGAAGACAGCGCTGCCCCGCTGATCGAGCATCTGGCAGAGCTTCGGACCCGGCTGATCTGGTCGGTGCTGGCCTTCGTTATCGCCATGGTGGCCTGTTTTACCGTGGCCGAGCCGATCCTGGAATTTCTGTTCCAGCCCATTCGCGCCATCCTGCTGGAACGGGGTGAGGACCCGCGGCTGATCTTCACCGCCCCGCAGGAAAAGTTCTTTACCCTGATCCGCGTATCAGTCGTGGTAGGGTTCGGTCTGGCCTTCCCGGTCATCGCCTACCAGATGTGGCGCTTTGTGGCGCCGGGGCTGTACAAGACCGAAAAGAACGCGTTCCTGCCGTTTCTGGTGGCTTCCCCCCTGTTGTTCCTGGCTGGCGCGGCCTTTGCCCATTTCGTGGTGACGCCGCTGGCGATGCGGTTCTTCATCGGCTTTTCCGATGTGATCCCGGCCCTGACGTCGCTGATCACCGGCATGGAATCGGGTGTGGAACCCGGCACGAATGACGAGCTTCAGACAGTGTTCCTTGGCTCGGTCAAGGAATCGCTGGATCTGGAACTGAAATTCATCTTCGCCTTCGGCATCTGCTTTCAGCTGCCGGTTCTGCTGACCCTGATGGGCAAGGCGGGGCTGGTGTCAGCCGAGGGGCTGTCGAACATGCGGAAATACGCGGTGGTCGGCATTCTGGTGCTGGCCGCATTGGTGACGCCGCCTGACGTGATCACGCAGTTGATCCTCT
>Ga0213841_1000778_pt1 | contig 24695 bp, 17 predicted proteins | sample SWPATP23_FD_160125 | JGI IMG/M metagenome (GOLD analysis project Ga0213841, IMG submission 160125) | Coastal seawater microbial communities from Marineland, Florida, United States - SWPA TP2 #3 | ecosystem: Environmental > Aquatic > Marine > Coastal | place: USA: Florida | collected 2016-08-14 | reverse complement strand
GGAATTCAGTGAACTATCGATGAGCGTGGGCTAACACCAAGTTTTTTGCAAAATTGATGGGAGCTAATATTCCTGCGCAGGCAGGAACTGTGTTCCTGTGCGCGTAATTCAGTCCAAAGTCCAATATTTCAGGAAAATGGTTTATCAGAAGAAGTGATTAGAAAATAACAAAATCACAAAAAAAAGCGGCCGGCCGGAAAATCGTCCGTTTCCACCGCCACAACAGTTCTTTCTGTGGAAGGTACTCGGGCTCCAGGTTCTCCAGTCGACCTACTACAATTATAGACTATCTTTTATAGACTATCTCTTGTTGCATAGAGGGATTACACTTTTTCAGAATCCGGCTAACGGAGGAAAAGTTATGGCTTCGGAAAACGGCAAAGCATGTTGTGGACCCGGTTACGCCTCTCCTGCAGAAGCAATGAAAGCGGCACCGGAAAAACTGTTATATACCGTTGCCTTATATACCGGCACCGGCGTAGAAAAACCAGACTATATGGTGACGATCGATTGTGACCCCGACAGTCCCACCTACAGCCAGGTGATCCATCGACTGGAGATGCCCGGCATCGGTGACGAGCTGCACCATATCGGCTGGAATGCCTGTTCCTCCTGTCACGGTGATCCCACCAAAGAGCGTCGCTACCTGGTCGTCCCGGGTATGCGCAGCTCCAACCTGCACATTGTGGACTGTTTGACAGATCCCAGAGCGCCTAAGCTGCACAAGGTAATCAGCGGTGACGATATAAAGAAAAAGACCAACCTGTCTACACCGCATACGATTCACTGCCTGGGCGCCGATATCATTATCTCCATGTTAGGGGATGCCAAAGGCGAAGCCCCCGGAGGATTCCTGCATCTCAATGAAAACTTTGAAATCGTGGGCCGCTGGGAGAACGACATCACGGGTATGAATTTCAACTACGACTTTTGGTATCAACCCCGTCACAACACCATGGTGTCGACGGAGTGGGCAGCCCCCAACACGTTTTTGCCAGGCTTCGATCTGGAGGATGTGAACGCCGGCAGATATGGTCACTCCATCCATTTTTGGAACTTCAACGAAAAAAGCATCGCCAAGGCGGTTGATTTGGGCGAGGAAGGCATGATTCCGCTGGAAGTACGCTTTCACCACAACCCGGACTCCACCCATGGCTATGTGGCGGCGGCCCTGTCGTCGAATGTCTTTCACTATCACAGGAACGGCGCCAGGTGGGAGGTAAACAAAGTCATCGATATACCGTCGCTAGAGGTTGAAGGCTGGCCTATTCCGGTACCTTCCCTGATAACCGACATTCTGCTATCGATGGATGACCGGTTTATGTACTTCTCCAACTGGTTGCACGGTGACGTGCGCCAGTACGATATCTCGGACCCGGCCAAGCCAACGATGACCGGCCAAGTGAGGCTGGGCGGCCTGTTGGGCAAGGCTCCCAAGATAAACGGCCACAAGGTAGCCGCGGGTCCGCAGATGATCCAGTTGTCGCTCGATGGCAAGCGTCTGTATGTCACCAACTCCCTGTTCTCCACCTGGGATAATCAATTCTATCCCGACATGAAAGAGATCGGTGGCTACCTGGTGCAGGTCGACTGTGATACGGACAAAGGAGGGTTGTCGATCAATCCCGAATTCTTTGTGGATTTTATGAAAGAGCCGTACGGGCCGGCCCGGGCGCATGAAATGCGTTACCCCGGGGGTGATTGTACGTCTGATATATGGATCTGATGCAAAATACCTAACGAGGCAATATTAAAGGAGGGAATATAATTATTTTTGATCAGTAATAGTAGGGTTTGCTCTTAATTAGTTTTGTACACAAGAGATCTACAGTTACAGCGGATTTTCTGGTAGTGTCGCACCTCCAACGCCACTGCCAACCACTGGGTTGTGAGAAAAAAGTATGCGCAAAACCATTACTACCGTCTGGCCACTGTTTTTTGGTCTGGCTCTGATTGCTATCAGTACCGGGGTACAGAATTCATTGCTGGGCATCCGCGCCGACCTGGAGGGATTTGACACCGCTTTTACCGGCTTGATTATGTCCGGCTACTTTATCGGCTTTCTGTTTGGCTCAACCCAGGGACCACGCATTATCCAGCAGGTGGGCCATGTACGAACCTTCGGCGCTCTGACCGCACTGGCGTCCATTACCGTGTTATTACACGCACTGTTCGTACATCCCTGGCTGTGGTTTTTGTTGCGGCTGCTGACCGGGCTGGCCATCTCCGGGCTTTATGTGGTGGCCGAGTCCTGGTTAAACCAGGCCGCCACCGACCGCAACCGCGGCCAAATCCTCTCGTTTTACATGATCATCATGTTGCTGGGCATGTTTGCCGGCCAATTTCTGCTCAACCTGGCAGACCCAAGCAGCTTTGAGTTATTCGGCACCATTTCCGTACTGATGAGTTTTGCCGCCATTCCGATTCTGATTACCGTCATACCCACGCCCACGATTGAGCCGAGCAGCTCCATCGGAATCCGCAAGCTGCTGGGCTGGGCCCCCTACGGCCTGCCCGGAGCCTTTCTGGTCAATATGTGTTTTGGCATGATCTTCGGCATGGCAGCGGTTTACGCTAGTAAAATCCAGTTAAGCACCCGGGAGATATCCTGGTTTATGGCCGCCATTCTCTTCGGTGGCCTGGTGTTGCAGTGGCCACTGGGTCGACTCTCGGACAAACTCGACCGGCGCATTGTCATTGTCGGCGCCTCGGCCGCCGCCGGCCTTTTCGCCCTCCTGGCCGCCACACGGGGGCAGGAGACCCTGGGCCAGCTGTTGCTCTATGTCGCCCTCCTGGGCGGCTTTTTGCTGCCCCTTTACGCCCTCTTTGTCGCCCTGGTAAACGACTATATGCGACCGGAAAAAATTGTCGCTGCCAGCGGCACAGTGCTACTGGTGGGCGGATTGGGTGCTGCCATTGGGCCACTGCTGATCGCCTGGGTGATGGATGTATTTGGCACCAATGGCTTCTTCTGGTTTATCGGCGCCGTCTGCGGATGCGTGGCGGCACTTGGTCTTGTTCGAATCATTTTCTTCCCCTATGTCCCGGAGGAGGACCGCCACGAGTTCTCCATTTACGCTCCGGCCACCGTGGGTACAGTACTACATGCGGAGCAGCCGGAAACCAGCGACACCAAAGCAAAGGAACAAACCCTCGAAGCGCCTTTTGAGTAGAGGTTGGGGTACGGCGAGCCAAGGCCGCGACTACAGGCTTTCCGATCACTATCCACGAGTTATACTGCTTTATACACTCATCAAAATAACGTGTCAGCTCCGGTGAGAATCCATCAGCGACTAATCCCCTACTCCTTCAAAGTGGAGGCCAACAGCCTCACCGCCCGCATTCTCCTCGCCATGGTGACCACTGCGGGCATCTTTTACGTCAATATTCTGCCTATTCTGATAGGCGGTCTGGTGGACGGACTGGGCTTTAGTAAACAGCAGGCGGGGTATGTGGCCTCTGCCAATATTTACGGTGCGGCGCTGGGAGTATTGTTCGCCGCGCTGCTCATCAAAGCCGTGCCCTGGAAACAACTGGTTGGCTCATCCCTGGTGCTGTTGATTGTGATGGAAATCGGCTCCAGCGCCATTAACCAGCCCATGTTATTGGTTGTCGTTCGCTTTATCGCCGGTGTTTTCGGCGGTGTTATCACCGGTATCGCCATCGCCGTAATCGCCCGTACCCATCACCCTGATCGCAGTTTTGGGGTTATGCTGGTGATGCAATTTGGCCTGGGCGGCCTGGGACTATTGTTGTTACCCGATATCGTGGTAATCATGGGCCCCCGTATAATCTTTCTGACAATCGCCACTTTGAGCTTTCTCGCGCTGGCCATAATCCCCCTGCTGTCCGATTACCCTGTGGTTTCTGCCGACCATCACACAGCAACAGCAAAAAACCTAATGGCAACCGAATTAGTGATTCTCACGTTATTGGCGATATTTTTCTTTCAGGCTTCTGGTATAGGTGTCTTCGCCTTTATCGAACGTCTCGGGCAGTTTTACCACCTTTCCATCGAGTGGATAAGTTTCTCACTGGCGCTGAGCTCCTGGGTAGGTATTCCAGGCTCCTTCGCCGCAATACTGCTAAGCACGCGGTTTGGTCGCCTGGCACCCATTGTCGGCGCAATCGCTGTCGCCTGCTTCGGCTTCTGGCTACTTCTCTTCGCCAAGAACCCACAGGTCTTTCTCTGGGGCAATATCCTGCTTGCCTTTGCCTGGGCGTTTATCCTGCCTTACCTGTTTGGTATCTGTGCCGAACTTGACAAGGTCGGACAGATGGCTGCGTTCGGGGGTATGGCTTCCAAAATCGGGCTGGCAACCGGCCCCCTGGTTGCCGCCAAAATTTTATCGGGTGACAACTACGAACTGCTTATTTATACGGCTATCGCTGGATTGATCGTCTGTTTGCTGGCGGCAGCCTACCCGGCGTTGATCCTGGACAAACACAGAATTAAACAGAATCACTGATAAGCTTGCCTTATCAATCCTGTTTCTGCCCCATAATGATCGCGATCATGTCGTCAAATACACTCAGGAACTTGTCGAGATCCTCTCGGGTATGCTGGGGGCACAGCAGGAACATATTGAAAAACGGCATAATCAACAACCCGTGGTACAGAGATAGGCGTGAGCAAATTCAAACAGACCACCAAAACCGATCTGGGTAATACCGGTCAACGGGTCTTCACAGCGATCCGGAATAAAGTGGAAACAGAGGCGGTTGCCCATCATCTCCGACCTAAACGGCGCCTGGTAAGCCTGAGGAGATGGCCTTGCCGCAGGACCACATATCGAATTCGAGGCCCTGAGCTCCGACTGACCCGTTCCAGGCATGCCCCAGGGTGTGGGTCTCGTCGTAACACAGTAAAGTGCCGTATTTTTTCGTGAGCGCACGTACGCCATCATGCCACCCCTCTTTCGGCCAGGCCCAGCCGAAATTACTCATAATAGGTTCCATCATGACCACGGCCACGGTTTCATCCTTGAGACACTCTTCCAGAGATTCCAGATCGTTCCAGACAAAAATTTTAGTGCCCTGATCCACCTCACCCAGGTACTGGGGCATTTCGTGATAGCGGGAGATCACACCCGGCTCCGGCATCATCTTTTGGGTTTCATCAATGGTGCCGTGGTAGGTAAAGTTGGGAATCGCAATATTAGGACGACCCGTTACACAGCGGGCTATCGACAACAGATAGCGGTTGGCATCGGAAGCGGTCAATGCGTGCATCCACACCGGCAGCTTAAAATGTTTTTCCAGTTCCGCAGCGGTCTCCGCCTGATCGGGCGTACCCATCATGGGGTCGATACCAAAATTCATCAGGAACTCAGCCGCTGCTTTCACGGCAGGGTTTTCCGGACCGTGACCAAACATGGAGGGATTGTCGCCGAACTGCAGGTCAACATATTCGTTGCCGTCCACATCCCACAACTTGCCACCCAGGCAGTTTTTGGCAAACGGCAGTACCGGTGTTTCCCAGTCTTTCTGGTAGGAACCGAAGATCCCCCAGAGCATATTTTTACGGCCTGCCTCCTGCAACTTTTCGAGGTCGGCATCTTGGCCTGCCACAACTCCAGGTATTTCTCATAGAGCTCCAACAGCTGGGGCTGGGGAATTACACCGTTTTTTTCCTCTATAGTCAAATGTCTGAATGGCCGCTTGATACTAGATATATAGACTCGTTAGAAAAATTTGTGGGTATGGCCTGGTCGAAGTGTCTATTAACTCTTTGATATTCAGAATCTTTTAGCTCCAGGCTGGTTTTTTAATTCGGACTCATTTTATAAAAGATTTAACGACTACCTGATTGTCAGCAAAGTGCCATAACCGGACGGTTGCATGATTTGATCTTCGGGAGTGAATTCGAACATGGTCGTGGTGGATTACGGCAAAAAAACACCTAATCCACCCTACGGTGCTCCGTAGCCGCGTAGGTCGGATTTAAATCCGACACGACCATGTGCAAATTCACTTCCACGAATCAATTCGTGTGAATTTCCGGTTATGGCACACAAGAGATATCGTCACGATAACTTTAACCCAAGCAATCCATAATTTTTCCTGAAGACCCTTAATGTTAAAAAGAGAAATGACGGTTTGTTCCAATCCCGACAAAAAGCAAAAACAAAGCCAACAAAATGACAACCGCACACACGGCCAGCAACACAGGGAATCCACTCTGCCCCACCAGCAGCATTCCCCCCGCAAACGGCCCCAGGGCAGCACCCACAGAAACCAAACAGTTACTTAAGCTGGCCAGTCGACCTGACGGATCCAATTCCACCAACAGACCGATGACATAGGGCATCGCAATACAGAGCGAGGTGAGCACCAGACAGCTAAACAGTTTGTATTGAGCCGCAGAGGCAAACAGGTGCAAACCGCCAAAACTGACAGCCATAACGGAAAGTGCCGCGATCACCGGTAATTGGCGTCCCAGCCTGGTGCCCCAATAAGCCACCGCCAAACCGCCCAGCATTGCGCTTAAATTGGTCAGCGAAAGCGTATCGTTAACCACCTCCGAGGCGAGACCGCCACCAGTGCCAATACGGTCCAGATAGGCGTAAACAGCCGTATTGGCGGTATACATTAGCAGCTCCGCAATCAAGATCAGCACGGCCCCCAAAGACAGAATCTTTAGCAAGGGTGCATCCGCTTGTGGCGCTCGTTCTGAAAACGAGCGCACCGGCATCACGCCCACGCACAGCAATAAGGGTACTGCCAACAACGCCAGCACTACAAACAGGCCGGTCACGGAATACAGCGCTAGCAAGGGCCCCAGGAATTGGTAGAACAAGACCCCAAAACCCAGCTGCCCCACCAACATCAGCGAGGCCACACTGTCCGGGTTTTTGAGGCTGCCCAAAACACCCAGACCGCTAACCACCATCAAGCCGCCGCCGACACCAGCCAAAAACTGCAAACCGATTAACAGGGGCAATGACAAAACCTGAGTGCAGAGCAATTGCATCACCAGCACCAGACCAGCACCGAGCACCGTCGTCAGGCGCAAGTGCCAGCGGTCCACGGTGAAAAAACCCAGCAGCGAAGTCAGCGCAATTCCCGCGAGGTTCGCCGCCCCCACCTGTCCCGCACCGGCAGGGTCATAACCCCGGTTTTCCACCAATGCGCCCACCAAACCGGGCATCAGGATCAGTACCGCAAAAGCACATACTGCCAGAAGCACCACGTAACACTTCAATGGCCAAGCGTCGGCGGCTTCAACGGGTTTCATAGTCAGCCACCGCTGAATGCAAAGCGCTTTTTTCTTCTTCGCTCGCCCCGTCGCTGGCCACATGGTGCGACGGTTTTTGATCAAACCACTCCGGCTTAGCGCCTTCCAATTGTGCCGCCAGCTGCAGCAGCAGTTCTTCCCTGCACCAGGCGGCCGACAGTTGAGCCCCCAAGGGCACCCCCTTATCGTCCAGGCCCACGGGCACCGATATCGCCGGATAACCGGCGTCATTGGCTGCGATCATAAAGCGGCCATTATCGGTCATGCGTTGAATAAAGCCTACCGCCTCGCTTTCGCTGTTGACCGCATGTAGCGGCGACAAAGTTCCCTCTGGGCCACAAAGCGGCGCACTCACCGCCTCCACCGGGCTTAAAATCAGATCGTAACGCTGAAAAAACTCGCCAAACTGGCGGGTATAGATCTCATTGTCCAGCTGCATTTGCATAAAGTCTTGCAGATCGTACCGCTTGGCGGCTTCAATCAGATAACGAAAAACCGGTTCGCAGTTGTCTGTCGTGATTTCAGCCCCGTGAGCTGCAGCCATCTGGGGCCAAAACTGCGTTTTGCCGATCCAGTTAACCTCAGCCCCCCGCCACAACACAGACCAGTCACAAATATCACGGCTGGCGACCTCTTCCACTTTATGACCCAACGACTCCAGCAAACTGGCCACTTCTCGGATCCGCTCTATGACTTGGGGTTCAACCGCCGACTCGCGACCGCAATCGTCTACCAGCAGAGCAACGTGACAGCTGGCCGGTGGCTGCTTTAGTGCTCCGGCGTAGGAGCTTTGCGGCGCGGCGATAGGGATAAAGCTGTCGCCGGGTCGATGTTGACACATCACATCATAGGCCAGGGCAGTATCCCGCACCGTGCGGGTCAGCACCCCCTCGACGCCGATATGGCCGGAAAACTCGTTGTAACCGTAGGGCATCGGCAGCAAACCGCGGGTGGGCTTGAGACCGATCAGGCCGGTATGCCCCGCTGGACTGCGGGTGGAACCACCACCGTCGGAGGCGCTGGCAATGGGTACCATACCCGCGGCCACCGCGGCCGCCGAACCGCCCGAGGAACCACTGGGTGTATGATCCAAGTGCCAGGGGTTGCGCGTCACGCCGTGCAACAGGCTGTCGCTCACCGGTGCGCACCCCATGGCTGGCAGGCTGGTGCGGCCGATCAGATTAAAACCCGCACTGCGCCAGTTTTGCGTTAAGGGATCGTCCTTCTCTTTGCGCACACCCTGCAGAAATTTGGCGCCATACGCCTGACGCCGACCTTTTGCACCACTGAGCGCATCTTTCAATAACATGGGGACACCGTGGAAGGCTCCCTCCACATTCATGCCGTCTCGGTAAGGCGCTTCGATCACGTCCTCGAACACCTCCAGTACCGCATTGATGCTTGGATTTAACTTCTTCACAGCAAGCCGGGCTTGCAGCGCCAGTTCTGCGGCCGTCACCTCACCACGTTGCACCAGTTGCGCCATGGCTGTGGCATCCAATGCGGCCCATTCAGACCAACTCAATACTAAACTCATAATGTCTCTTGCCTAACCAGAAAAACCAACACCAAGCCCATTCGGGCCTACAACAGTTGCTCCCCTAAAAAGAACCGCCAACACAACGTTGACGGTAATCAAGGAGAGAGCAATTGGAAAATTTAAAACCAGTTGTAGTTAAAACTGACACCGTAGGTTGGACCCATGGCGGTATAACGGGACAGATTTAAAGTCACGATGGTATTGGAAACCACATACTCTTCATCGCCGAGGTTTTTACCCCATAGCGACACCGACCAGCGATCCTCCGCGTCAGACAGACTCAACCGGGCGTTAACCAGGTCGTAATCCTCCACCAGCACCTGCTCATTATTGGACAGGTAGGAGTAGTACTCATCGCTGTGGGAGTAATCCAGCGTAATTCGGCCTAACAACGCCTCACCGATTCCCCATTCGTAACTTGCCAGAAGGTTATAACTCAGCTCCGGCGTTTGCGTCAGCTCGTTGCCCGAGGCATCAGTAGGAGCAAAGAGTACGAGGTCAAACGCATCCTCAAAATCTTTGACTTCGGAGTCGAGCCAGGTGGCCGCTGCGCGAATATTTAAACCTTCCAAAGGAAGCCACTGCAGCTCCAGCTCAGCGCCCTGCACCTCACTTTCCGGCACATTTTTAATCTGTGTCAGCACTCCAAACACCTGGGTTGGATCAGCCACTACGTCCGAGACCTGCTTGTCTTCGTAGTCGTAGTAAAACAGGGCCCCGTTCAGTTGCATCCGGTTATCCAGCAACGTGCCCTTAAAGCCCAACTCATAGGCAGTGAGCGTCTCCTCTTTGTAGGGAGCAAACTGCTGCTCCAGCAAAGCTAGAAACGCGTTAAAGCCGCCGGATTTAAAGCCGGTACCTACACTGCCGTAGATCAACCAGTCTTCATTGGGCAGATAATCCAAACCGATTTTGCCGGTAAATTCCGTGGTATTGATTTCGTCACTAAAGGGGCGTCCGGAAATACTGACATCCAGCACTGTGGGGTCGTCAAAAGCCGTGGCACCGGTACTGGCCAAGGTTGTACAGCCCTGAGCCACCGCGGCACTGCCGGGCAGGTAATCCCAACCAAAACCCCCGCCGGATACAGATTCAATAAAGTCCAGGAATCCGGCAAAGTTGCCGTCGATATCCGCGGTACAGATATTCGCCTCACGCTCCTCATCCGTATAACGCGCCCCCAGGGTCAAGCGCCACTGATCTGCCAACTGCCACTCCACATGTCCGTACAAGGCCTGTGTTTGGGTGTCCTGCTCCACCAGGTTGGCATTATCGAAGCCCGCCAGATCGCTCAGCAAACCAAAAGCGGTTTCTTCGACGTTATCGTCGGAATAATATAGGCCCGCAATCCAGGAGAGATCCCCGTCGCTGTTGGAACTCAAACGCAGCTCCTGAGAAAAGGATTTTATTTCCGTATCGTAGCGGGTATCTGTGGTAAACACGTCAGCGCCATCCCAGTCGATCGACTCCTCGCGCTCAAAGCGGTCATAGGCACTGATGGAGGTGAGCGTAAAACTCTCCAAATCCCAATTGACGGTGACCGACCCGCCCCAGGAATCTACCTCGCGCTCCGGTTGGTTGCCCCAGCGCGCGGCATTGATATCGTTGAGGTCACTAACCACCGGTACAGCGGGATCAAAGCTCAGATAGGACTGTGGCACCTGCGTGTCGGAATCATCACTAAAGCCATGCAGGTTAAACAACACGCTGATTTGATCGGAGACCTGCCAATCCACTAACGCCCGCATGGCCAGCTCTTCGCGCTCGCCGTTGGTCTCACCGGTCACTTCGTGACGCTGCCAGCCGTCACCCTGATTGACACTGCTGACGGCCAGTCGACCGGCGACCGTATCGGTCAGCCCGCCAGAGACAAAACCTTCGGCGCGCAGATAATCGTATCGGCCGTAATCCAGTGAAACCCCCGCCTCAAATTCTTGTGATGGTTTATTGGCGATAAAATTGACCGCACCCCCCGTGTTGTTACGTCCATACAGGTCACCCTGGGGGCCTTTCAGTACCTCCACCCGTTCAATATCGAACTGTGCTCCCCGGCTCATCACCGGATAAGGCAGCGCCACTTCGTCCACATAAACACCCACGGTCGAACTGCTGTTGGAGCTGAAGTCATCAAAACCAATGCCGCGGATGGTATAGACAGGCACACCCCCGCCACCGGAATTGGTCACCGCAAAACCCGGGGTTTGCAACGCAATATCTGCTGCGGTCGACAGCCCCAGTTCTTTCATCTGCTCGCCGCTATAGGCGTTAACGGCGATACCGACATCATTTAGGCTCTGGGCGCGCTTTTGCGCAGTCACCACTACCTCCTCTAACATCAAGCCTTCCTGGGCCACTGCTTGATCCATGGTCACGGCCATAGCGAGGCTCGAAACAGCAAATGCCAATGCTTTTGGCGCACAGTTTTTTAGGGGGCGAGTCATGGCTTTTCTCCTCAGTATTCTGTTTTTATCAACAGCTTGATTGAACCTATCAACTTCGCACAGGGCGAGATTTTCACCCTGGACACCCAGACTACAGTGGGTATACCATGCATTAACAGTCAATTACTGACGGAAACTCCGACAGATCGACCTGCTGGACGCTCCCCGAAAGAAAAACCCTGAAAAATCAAAAGGTAATATGAGCTTTAGTCTGGAACAGTTAAGGGCCTTTACCACCGCGGCGGAACAGGGTTCTTTTTCCGCTGCGGCCCGCAAGCTGGGCAAGTCCCACTCCAGTGTCAGCGAACTGATCAGTGCATTGGAAATCGAATGCAACCTGCCGCTGTTCGATCGCAGCAAGCGCAGCCCGGTATTGACGGAGGATGGCCAGGCATTGTTACTGGAAGCCAAACATATCCTTTGGGCCGCTGAGAATCTGGCCGGCAAGGCGCGGGGGCTGAGTGAAGGTGTGGGCGCCAAGCTCAGCCTGGTGTATGACGACGCTGCGCTTCCCAAACAGGTGCTGACCAAGGTGCTGGAAGATTTTGGCAAGGAATTCCCACACGTCGCCCTGGAGATTTTGCAAGCGACCTCACGCGATGTCTACGAGCTGGTCAAGGAGGGGCGCGCAGAGATTGGGGTAATGCTGACCCAGGAAAACCTGGTTAAAGGTGTCCATTTCCAAGGCATCGGCAGATCCTCTTTTATTCGTGTGGTGGCACCGCAACACCCGCTCAACAAACCGGGGTTGATTAGCGAGGCGGAGTTCCGCCAACACCGGCTGATCACCCATACCGGCCTTATCCACTCAGAAGCACTCAAGTGGGAGGATGTCAGTGCCTTGATCTGGTATTGCGATACCTTTTCCGCGGTGGCGGAGCTGGTTCGCAAAGGACTCGGCTGGACCACCATCCCAACCCATCTGGTGCAAGCGGATATTGAAAATGGCGATCTGGTAGAGATCACCTATGCCAGCCAGCCAATCCCCTATCCCATCAACGTGGATTGCATCTGGAGTACCGACAAAGTACTGGGCAAAGCGGGGCACTGGCTACAACAGGCCTTACAACGGGAGCTACATCCAGATAATTAGTGCTACTTTGTCACGTTGAACCTAAATTATCTTGTAGGGTGGATTAGCGGTAGCGGAGCGCCGCCCGGCGTAATCCACCAAGAAACGTGCCTTTAGCAGACTAATTGGTGGATTACGCTACGCTAATCCAGCCTACGTTGGCGACAGTATTCTTGCGAGACAAAGTAGAATAAGTGACCATCCATATCCTCACCAAACTATCGGAAAATCCGACACTAACTGACTGTAAATAGACGGCATATCCTCGGTAGTATTGACGAAGAGCGGCTCAATCTGACCAATTGAGCAAAGTTCCCCTGTCCATAACATTTTGATCTTGTGGAGAATTCCCTATGCCCGCCCCGACTCGCACACAGGAAGAGACTCGAGCCTTTTACCAGCGCCAGAATATTCTCGGCGAGTCTTACGAGCCCATGAAAACCTCACGCTTTAGCGAGATCCCCACCTTTATGCGTGCCCCCGCTGTGAGCGATCTCAGCCAGGTGGATATCGGCATTATCGGCATACCCTACGACGGCGGCCTCACTTGCCGCACCGGTGCACGCCACGGGCCGCGGGAAGTGCGTAACCAGTCAAGCTTGATGCGAGCGATCAATGTGGTGACCGGCGTGCGCCCATTTGAACTGGCCCGCGTCGGCGACATTGGCGATGTACTGTTTGGCAATATGTTTAACCTGGGTGAAGCGATTCTGGATATCGAGAAGTACTATGATGCGATTGCCAACGCGGGTGTGATACCGCTGGGCATCGGCGGAGATCACTCGGTCACCTACCCGATCCTCAAAGCCCTGGCAAAAAAACAGGGCCAGCCACTGGCCATTATTCACGTGGATTCCCACACCGATACCTGGCCCGAATACCAGGGTTCCAAGTTTCACCACGGCGCACCTTTTAGGCTGGCAACCGAAGAGGGCCTGATCGATCCCGCCAAGGTGGTGCAGATCGGCATTCGCGGTGGCCAGAATATTGCCGATGGCTTGAATTACTCTCGCGACAAAGGTATGCGGCTGATTACCATCGAGGAGTTTGATGACCTGGGCTGGCAGAACGTGGCCGAAGAGGCACGCGGTATTGTAGGCGATGCGCCAGTTTACCTCACCTTCGATATCGATGGACTGGATCCGGTGTTTGCCCCGGGTACCGGCACCCCCGAATCCGGTGGCATCACCATGCGCGAGGCCCAACGCCTGTTGCGCGCTCTAAGTGGCCTGAACTTTATCGGTGGGGATATGGTGGAAGTGGCCCCGCCCTTTGACCCCAGTGGCATGACCGCCCTCAATGGTGCAACCATTGCCTTCGAAATACTCTGCTTGTTGGCCGGGCAGTTTCAGAGGAACTCGTAACTACGAACAGCAACACCAAGCTTAACTGCAAGTGATACCACCGTTTTCCAACAATGCTTTCAGTGGTGCCAATTGCTTTTCGTAACGGCGCCACTTACCCACAGAACTGGTATACACCGGCTGCCGCACCTGAGCTGCGCTGGCGGTCATACTGGCCTGGGGGTTGTTATAAAACTGCAGACACTGTTCTTCCCACTCGAGGCCGCAATAATCGATCAGGCGCCGACTCTCCGCCTCCTGATTTTGCACCAGGTTTTCATAACTGACATCCAGGATCCGCCCTGGCAGCACCCCGTGCCAGTGGGCCATCAGCTTGTGGTAGGCCAAGTAATAGCGCCCCAGGTCTTGCTGGTCGTAGGAGAAGGGATAGGCTTCCTTAAACAGGGTTTTGTAAATGGCGTAACAGGCATCCATGGGGTGACGGGTCAGGTGGATAATCCTGGCCTTGGGCAGGGCCATGGCGATCAAGCCAAGATAGAGGTAATTCAGCGGTAGCTTGTCGATAAAATGGGCACACTGCCCGGTCATTGGTCGGGTACTGTTGATATAGTCTTGCCCCAACTGCGCAAAATCAATCGCAATCGATTTTTCGATCATGCGCTGCTTGTCGAGTTGTTCACCGGGATTTTGGGCAATGACCAGTTTGATCATTTCTGACGCAAAGTTCTGCAATTCCCCTGCCGAACGGACCGCACTGTGACTATCCACGATCCGCTCCACCAGGGTAGTGCCGGTACGGGGCAAGCCGAGGATAAAAATCGGCTCCGCCGAGTCATAACCCGCACTGGCATTTTCGATCCCGCTCTGACTAAAAGTGTGGATAATCTGCTCAATTGCTTGCAGATCCCCTTCCACCTGGTAGCGGGTCTGTTGCCGCCGCAGGTTGGCACCCTGTTGTAATGCCTCAAAGGATTCCTCGTAACGGCTAACATCTTCGTACTCCTTGGCCAGGGCAAAACAGATCTGCACCTCGTCGCGCCAATTGGCAATGTTATTTTCCAACAGGCCCTTTAATTGGTCGATATGGTTGCGCTCCGGGGTTTGTTTGCGCAACTGCGAGCGGTTGGCATAGGCCTCGCAATCCTGGGGTGTGGCGGCAATCACCTTGTCATAGGTGGCCTCCGCCGCCTCCAACTGGCCATTGCCCCGCAAGGCAGTGGCCAGGTTAAACTGGTAGTGAATCACTTTTGGCTCCAGAGCCACCGCCTTTTCAAACGCCACCTGGGCTTTGACCAGATCACCACAGCCGGTATACACACTACCCAGGGCGTCCCAGGTTCTGGCACTAATGCCCGCCAGGGATTCAACCGCTGCTGCGTCTTTCAAAGCGCCCGCCAAATCCAGACTGCGCAAGCGGGCATTGGCCAACTGTGCCCGATAGTCCGGATTAACCGGTGTCAGCTCTGTGGCCTTTTGGGAAAACTCAATTGCCTTGCCCGCCTGCCGCAGTGCGAGGGCAATAATGCTGTACAGGTGCCAATAACCGGCTTCCCGGGGGTGCTGTTGCACCAGTTTCGCCATCAACGGTGCCGCTTCGCGAAAGCGCTGCCGCTCAACCAGGAACAGGATATCGCGGTACGGATCGGAGCTTTGGCCGAAGGCAGAGTTAATCATAGGATTCAAGCCATTGCAGGTGAGATATTTGGGGCTATTAATACCATAAAATCTGCAAGTCTGCCTCCGGTACCGCTTATATCCCTGACTAGGCTCTCACGGACGAATCCGATCCCAGGGAGGAAAAATGGCGACGCAAGAGCACCACCACCGGGTAGATGGCCAACCAACTCAGCACGTAGAAGCCAAACGCCAGGTTGATACCGGGCAAGTAACTACCCTGCCCGACCAGCTGCGAGGCCAACAAGGGTCCCAAAGAGGCACCCAACATGGTAGCAAACTGCCCTGCCACCACCACACTGCCGGTGTGGTCAATATCCGCCTGCAACCCCTGAAAATAAGGCAAGGTAAACGCCCAGGCGGCATTAAACAGCAAAACCGAGGTGGCAAACGTCAGCGTTCCGTCACTCTGGCCCAGGCCGATCATGGCTACAGCTGCAGCGCCAATACCGACGGTCAAAGGTAACAAACGACCCCAGCGGATACCGATCAACACTACCGCAAACGCGCAGGGAATGGACAAAATCGAAGCCAGTGACAAAATGGTGCCGACCTGCTCCGCGCCGATACCGGTGACACTGCCGATACGTTCCACGTAAGTCCAGATAGAGGCGTTACCCGCTTCAAACAGGCAAATGGCCAATAGCGAGAGCATCGCCGGTTTCCCGAGCAGCACCTCGGTTTCAAGCTGCACCTGTTCCTGTTCACCTTCAAACAGTGACAGCTTCACCGCCAGTACCAGGGTGGCTGCTTCCAATGCCACCAGGACCAACAGCAATCCTTCCAATGCCTGCCAGCGCAGTACCAACGGCAACAGGTAGAGGCCCACCGCCGCCAGGCCGAACTGCAGTACCACAAAGATCGCATAACCACGCTCCGGTACCGCGGTGCGCGCAATGGCGCTCATGACCGCGGCCGAGACAGCACCGCCGCCGATACCGGCCAAAAACCGTAGCCCCAATACGGCGCTGAGATCGGTGACAAACAGCGTTAACATATCGGCCAACATCAACACGCCCATGCCGATAAGCCCGATGGGCACCAGGCGCCAGTGATGGATTTTTAACGACACCACGATGGAGACCAGGGCGATACCGGCAAAATTGGCCGAGGCGATCCAACCCACCGCTTGATCAGACAGGCCCCGGTAATCCACAAAGGCACCGCTCATAATGGGCAAAATCATCAGTTGGGCTAAACCCACTGTTCCCAGTATGGAGATAATGACTATCGACGTCAGGGAATGATCCTGCGCTTGACTGCTGACTTGTTCACTCATTTAATGGGCCTACTGCTTTCGTCTATTGGCTATTTTGTACTTTTTAAACTGCTTCTGCACGCAACAGGGACTTGACCTGTGGCGCACTCGCGCCCTGGGCCTTCCGTTTGCGATGTTCCCGCGGCGAACACTGCCAACGGGTACGAAAAGAGCGGGAAAAACAGGTAGAACTGGAAAAACCGGTCGCCAACCCAATTTCGGTAATGGACATGGCGGTTTGCTCCAGTAACTGCCGGGCACGATCCAAACGTAAATTGACATAGAACTCGCCAGGGGTGGCACCGAGATAGTTTTTGAACAATCGATCCAAGTGCCGGCGGGAGATCCCCACCACCGCGGCCAACTGGCACATGGTCAAGGGATCTTCGATGTGCCGCTGCATCTCCCCGATCACACTTTCCAACTGAGGGTTATGGGAATTATAGCGCACACTGATCCCCGCTTTCTGGGCATCCTGGTGCTTTCGGATACGCTCATGTATCAACTGATCCGATACTTGCTGTGCCATGTCCCGCCCCAGCGCCGTTTCAACCAGTTCCAGCATCAAGTCCATGGCCGCCGTGCCACCGGCACAACTGATACGGCTCCGATCGATATGGAACAGGTCTTCACACACCTCAACCCGGGGGTATGTCTCGGCAAATGCCGCTAGGCTCTCCCAATGCAGGGTAGCCCGGTAACCGTCGAGCAAGCCGGCCTCTGCCAGCAGGTAGCTGCCGGTATCCAGGCCGCCCAGGCAGCTACCACGCTCAGCATGAACACGCAGCCAGTTTAATAACCGGCTGTTGCAGTACTGCTCGGGATTGAAACTCGCGCACACCAGGATTGTGCTGACGTTCTTTACCTCATCGATGGCGGCATTAACCAACACAGTCATGCCGTTACTGGCTGTCACCGGTTCGCCGTCCACAGAGACAATACGCACCCGATAGACTTCCCGACCGCTCAACCGATTGACCACCCGCAGGGGTTCAACGGTTGAGGTAAAAGCCATCATCGAAAACTCCGGCACCAACAAAATGGTAATCAGCTGCGTTGTCTCTGCCGGCGCATTCTCGCCGGAGAAGACTTGTTGCAGTAGATTGCCCATACCCATTCCCCCCGCGTTAGTTGTAGCTCCTTAGTTACCTTTCCACAGGCCTTCGCGGCTTACGTCTTCCATGGCCAGCTCAATTCCGCGACGCAGTTTCTCTACCAGCTCGTCGATCTGCTCACAGGTAATGATCAGCGGCGGCGACAGTACACACATATTCACAATGGGCCGCACGATCAATCCCAGCGCCTGAGTGTGTTCGTCAATACGGGCGCCCATGCGGTAGTCCTCCTCCAGGGATGCTCCGTCCTCGCTCAACATGCACTCCACGCAGGCCATCAATCCCTCGCCACGCACCTCGCGGACGATGGGGATATCAGTCAGCTCTTGCAGGCGTTGTTGAAAATAGGGCCCCACCTCGCGCACGTGTCCGAGGATGTTTTCGTTCTCCATGATTTCGATATTTTTCAGTGCCGCTGTACAGCACACAGGGTGTCCGGAATAGGTGAAACCGTTGGAAAAAATCGAGCCCTTGGCCTCTTCGCCCCCCATACCCTCAAACAGGCGATCGGACAGAATACAGGCCCCCAAAGGCAGATAACCAGACGTCAGGCCTTTGGCACAGGTGATGATGTCCGGTTGCAGATCAAACACGGCTTCCGAGGCAAACCAGTGACCCAGACGGCCAAAGCCGGTGACCACTTCGTCGGAGATATAAAGCACATCGTGTTTACGGCACACCTCGAGACACATTTTCTGGTAACCGGGCACAGGCACAATCACGCCACCGGACGCCAGAATGGGCTCGGCAATAAAGGCGGCCACCTTGTCGGCCCCCAGCTCCAGAATCTTGTCTTCCAGCTCCTGCACTTTGGCATCGCGGAACGCTTCCAGAGACATATCGGCGGGACGTTTCAGCGGATTGGGGGAGCCGATGTGCACCATGATATGGTTGGCGGCATCCTGGAGGTTTTTGTCCCGGGTTTTGCCCGACGCGGAAGCACTGAGATAGGTGCTGCCGTGGTAGGCATCCTGGCGAGAGATCACCAGTTTTTTCTCGGGACGCCCCAGGTAGTTATTACGGAAACTGACAAAGCGCAATGCGGTATCGACTGCGGTGGAACCACCGGTGGTAAAGAACACATGATTTAGATCCCCCGGTGCCAGTTGCGCCAGCTTTTCCGCCAACTGAGTGGGCACATCGCTGGTGAGGTTAAAGGGCGAGAAATACGGCATCTGCATCACCTGCTCGCTGATGGCCTCCGCCATCTCCTTGCGTCCATAACCGATCTGGGTACACCACATGCCGCCGGGACCGTCGATCAACGTGTTGCCCTCGGAGTCGATCAAGTAGATACCCTGGCCACCGGACGCGACGGTGCGTTCGTTACTGCCCATATACCCCATGTCCTCCCAGGGGTGGACAAAGTGACGGTTATCGCGCTCGCGAATTACCTGGGTGTTTTCCTGAATAAATTCCTGTTTCGCATTCATACCAATCTCCGGTCGCAGTTTGTTACTGCGCATTGCTGTTCTCGCCCGTTACTGACGGGCGAGGCGTAAGTCTTAGGAAAGTTTGAGCCAGGCGGATTTGGACTGGCTGTAACTGAGCAGGCTTTCAAAGCACTTGTCCTTGGCGTTGCCACTTTGTTTAAAGCCGCCAAAGGGTTGGGTCATGTCACCTTCGTCATAGCAATTCACCCAGACGGTGCCGGACTGGATATCGCGCACCATGCGGTGGGCGCAATTGAGGTCCGTGGTCCAGATACCGGCGCCCAGGCCGTAGATGGAATCGTTGGCGATGGCGATGGCCTCGGCTTCGTCTTTAAACGGAATTACCGCGGCGACGGGACCAAACACCTCTTCCCGAGCAATAGACATGGATGGTTCAACATCGGAGAAAATTGTGGGCTGAACATAAGCCCCCGTCTCAAAACCTGGTGGCACCTCACCACCGCACAGGCGAGAAGCCCCCTCCCCCTGTGCTTGCTCTATCATGCCCAGCACTTTGCGCTGGTGGGTAAAAGTGACCAGAGGCCCCAGAGTGGTCGACGGGTCCAGGGGATCACCGGCGATATAAAGCTGTGGTGCGCGACTGACAAAAGCTTCCAGAAATTCGCCATAGATAGATTCGGCGACCAGGATGCGGGAGCCGGCGCTACAAACTTCGCCCATATTGGCAAAGATGCCGTGACAGGCGTATTCCACCGCCAGTTCCAGGTCCGACAGGTCCTCCATAAAGATATGGGGAGACTTGCCGCCACACTCCAGGGCCACCTTTTTCAGGTTGGAATCGCCCGAGGCCTGCATAATCTGCTTGCCCACTGCGGTGGAACCGGTAAAGGAGATTTTGCTGACCGCCATATGCAGCGCCAGGGCCTGGCCCGCCTCGGCTCCGCGGCCGTTAACCACGTTAAACACCCCGACGGGACCACCGGCTTCCACAAACAGTTCAGCTAAACGCAGACTGCTAAAAGGTGTCTGCTCGGCGGGTTTTAATACCACGCTGTTTCCCGCTGCCAGGGCCGGCGCGACCTTCCAGGCGGCCATCAGCAACGGATAGTTCCAGGGGGTAATCGCACCTACAACTCCCAGGGGTTCGCGCTGGATATAGTGCAGCACATCATGGGCAGTGCTGGTGACAGCGGATTCCACCTTGTCGATACACTCGGCAAAAAAACGCAGGCTCTTTGCCGTTTCCGGGATATCCACCGCCAGTACCGCACTGACGGGTTTGCCCGAGCACAGGGATTCCATCAGGGCCAGCTCCTGCGCGTTCTGCTCCACCAGCGCTGCCAGGCGCTCCAGTACCGCCATCCGCTCACGGGGGGCGCGAAGAGCCCAGTCGCCACACTCAAAGGCCTGTTTGGCGCTGGTGACCGCAGAGTCAATATCCGCCACTTGCCCCAGGCCTACAGCGCCGATCTCCCGACCGTTGGCCGGATTGATGACGCCGCAGCTGTGTTCGGCTTGCCGCAGCTCGCCATCTACAAAGTGCCCTGTTGGGAGACAGGCGCTTTGTGCCAGCTGCTGCCAACCCGCCAGGTCCAGTGTTGTTGCTGTCTCGATACTCATGATTTGCTCTCATTCGAGTTTATATGAACACACATTCATTAAATGTATGTCCGTTCATTCATTTAATATACGCTCATTCATTTTTTATGGCAAATGGTTTTTTCACTTGTTATCATGCGCAGATCAAACACAGTGCTCTGCCAATGAGAATTTGGGAGAGCAGAGAAGAGATACGGGTGATTATGGACAACAGCGCAATCAAACCGGCCGGCCGTGAGGCCACTAAAGCCTGGCACCGTCAAAAGATTCTGGATGCGACAATAACCGTCATCGCTCAACACGGCATTGTGGGCACCACCATCTCACGGGTGGTGGAACAAGCCGGTCTGTCCCGTGGCATGGTGAACCTGCACTTTAAAAGCAAAGACAGCTTGCTGATGGAAGTGATCAAATACCTGCTGGATCAATATATCGCCACCTGGCACCAGGCGATGGAAGAGGCTGGCGACTCCCCCGCCGATAAGATCAAGGCGATGATCTGTGCCGACTTTAACCCCCGTATCTTTCACTCGGAAGCCGTCGCCGTCTGGTTCGCCTTTCGGGTGCAGGCGCGGGCACAGCCGGAATACCTGCCCTATGTCACCACCCGGGAAGACGACAACCTCCGGAACTTTACCGAGCTTTTTGTACAGCTGGTGGAGGAAACCGGTTGCCACCACATTGATCCCGGCAGCGTCGCCCGCGGCATGATGGCGCTGGAAGAAGGCATGTGGCTGGACTTTTTCCTCCACCCCCAGCGATTCGATTCCCGCAAGGCGCTGCGCAGTGCATTCACTTTCCTGGCAGCCATCTTCCCGGATCACTTTGATGTTGAGGAGTGTGTGGCGGGTGTCGAGATAAACTAGCCCGAACCTTTTTAAAACCACGTTGAATTGTTGAAAGCGATGCAAAAGAGCGGGTGTGAAGAACGTTTCGCGAAATTGGATCGCTACCTCTGGTGGAATTTTGGTGCCGCCCTCTGGTAACAGCGACGTTTGACCCGCGACTGTAATCTGTAAAGCAAATTGCAGGTTAATTAAGTCGCTCAAACTACGCCTGTTACACACCGGATTCCCAGAGGAAACAACAATGAACCTCCCCCTACACACCCGGGCTGCCCGGGTATTTCTCAATGGCAAAATCTACACCGTCGACCCGCAACGCAACTGGGCCGAGGCGGTGGCTATCGCCGACGGCAAAATTATCTACGTGGGCGACAACGCCGGCGCAGAAGCCTATATCGGTGAAGATACCAAGCTGACCGATCTCAACGGGCAGATGATGTTGCCGGGCTTTTTTGATTGTCACGTCCACCTCACTTCCGGCGGTTTGCAAGAGCTGGAGTGCAATCTCGCAGAACTCAAGGGCAAAGAGGAAGTATTGGCCAGACTGCGTCACTTTGTAGAAGCGCAGAAGCCGGATAACCAGGGCTGGATCCGCGGCTCTGGCTGGTCCATCGCCCATATTCCCGCCCCCCGAAAAGAGTGGCTGGATGAGATTGCACCGGATCGCCCGATCGCCCTGAACTGCAACGATGGACACTCACTCTGGGTGAATTCCCGGGCGTTGGCGCTGGCCGGCATTACCGATGACACCGAAGACCCAGCTGCCGGTGAAATCCAGCGCGACCCGGAAGCCGGCGAAGCCACCGGATTGCTGTTCGACTTCGCCGGACAATTGGTCAAGGATGCGATGCCGGAAACCACACTGGAAGAAAAGATCGCCGGGTTGCAGGCAGGCATCCACCTCGCCCACCAGTTTGGCATTACCTCCATCATCGAACCGGGATTGGACGGCGATATGATTGCCCCCTACGTGGCCCTGGCTGATCGCGGTGAGCTGAACATCCGGCTACGGGCGGCCATATCGCCCATCAACTGGCAACCCGGCGCGTTTGGTGATGAGATCTATCCCTTTGTCCTGCAACGGGAGCAGTATCGCCGCGACCGGATCGATGTGGATTCCGTGAAGATGTATATCGACGGGGTACTTGAATACGGTTCGGGTGCGCTGTTGGAACCCTACCTGTTGGAAGACCTGAATGAAGGCGCCGAACCCTTTCACACCCAGGAGCAGCTCAATACCTATATCACCTGGCTCGACAGTCAGGGGATTCAGGTGCACACCCACGCCATTGGCGACCGCGGCACGCGTATGGTGCTGAACGCCTATGAGGCGGCCCGCAAGGCCAACGGTGACAGAAATAACCGCCACCAGATCTGTCACCTGCAGATGATAGACCCGGTCGATGCGCCGCGCTTTGGTGAGCTCAATGTCATGGCCACTTTCCAGCCCTACTGGGCTTACGAAGACAGCTATAAACCGTTTGTGCGCAAAATTCTCGGTAACGAGCGCACTGAAAGAACCAACTATCTGCTCGGCAGCGTGCACCGCTCCGGCGGCCGACTGGTCGGCGGCAGCGACTGGTTTGTTACCAGCCTGAATCCACTGGATGCCATATCGGTGGGGGTACGGCGGATGGATCCCACACTGGCGGATGGTGAAGGCCCGGTGTTCAACGCCAGTGAGTGTGTCGCTCTCGATACCATGATCGCCGCTTACACCATCAACGGCGCCTACGCCAACCACCGTGAGAATCAATTGGGCAGCATTGAGGTGGGCAAGCTGGCCGACCTGATTGTGCTCGATAAAAACCTGTTTGAGGTACCCGAAGCCGATATCGCCAAGGTCAAGGTGCAACTGACCTTACTGGAGGGTGAAGAGGTTTACAGGAGGTTAAACGATGAGTATTAACGCAAAACCTATTCCCGCCACCGTGATAGGCGGTTTTCTCGGTGCCGGGAAAACCACGTTACTTAACCATATCCTGCAATCCGATCTACCCCTGAAAGCGGCAGTTTTGGTCAACGACTTTGGCAGTATCAATATCGATAGCCAACTGATTAAAAACAGTAACGGCAAAGTGATGAACCTGGCCAACGGCTGCATCTGCTGCAGTATACCCGGCGATCTGATCGGTCGGATCAAATCCCTGCTCGACATGCCGGATCCGCCGGAGTACCTGCTGATCGAAGCCAGCGGTGTCTCCGACCCAGCTCGTATAGCAGGGGCACTCAACTACAAAATCTTTCGCGACAAAGTAAGGGTTGATGCGGTGATTACCCTGGTGGATGCCGAGCAGTTTGAAACGGTCCGCAGCGAATACCCGGAACTTGCCACATTGCAGCTGCAGACCGCCGACATAGTGGTCATCAATAAAATCGACCTGTGCAGCAAACAGCAGCTGGCGAAGTTCCGGGAACGTTGGCTACCGCAAGGCAGTGTTGTTATCGAAACCCACCATGCCCGTCTGCCCTTGTCGCTATTGTTGGGGGTGGACGGGAACCTTCATACAAACAAGCATTCCAGTATGGAGCCAGAGCACCGCCACCACCATAACGAGCAAAACAATCACAGCGAGCAGTTTGAAAGTATCAGCTGGCAAAGCGACCGGCCTATTCATGCAGAAGCCGTAAAAGTTGCAATTGAACAACTTCCGGCTGCGGTCTATCGCGCCAAGGGAGTTTTCACAATTGACGCAGATACGTCCCAACGCCTTGTGATGCAGAAGGTGGGAGCGCGAGTTAACTGGTCGCTGGAACCGGCAGACTCGGCTGGCAATATCGGCTCTTCTCTTGTGCTGATTGGGAAAAAGGCCGGGTGCGACCTTAAGAATATCGGGGAATTGTTGGAGAAAGGTCTGTTTTGATTTCAACCCCCGACCCGCGATTGCGGGTTCGGGGGTTGAGACGTGTGCGGCGGCAGTGCCAATGAAAGAATAAGAATCCCCCTATTACCACCGAACCGGACCGAATCACCTATGAACTGGCGCCATAACGGAAGTCAAGCGGAGTTCGAAGGGTTGGTGATGATTGTACCTTCTTCATAGCTGACATTTAGTGCATGTGAAAGAGAGTTGTTGAACGAGTGCTGACTACCCAATTCGGAATTTGGTAGCTTATATAATTGAGAAATTTCTTTGAGAAACACAGTTCTGGAATAAAACGTTTACCGATCATTAACTCCATCAACTATTACCTGCGTAGGGTGGATTAGCGATA
>Ga0213841_1000772_pt1 | contig 24901 bp, 24 predicted proteins | sample SWPATP23_FD_160125 | JGI IMG/M metagenome (GOLD analysis project Ga0213841, IMG submission 160125) | Coastal seawater microbial communities from Marineland, Florida, United States - SWPA TP2 #3 | ecosystem: Environmental > Aquatic > Marine > Coastal | place: USA: Florida | collected 2016-08-14 | reverse complement strand
ACTACCGGAACAAGCTCCTCACACAACTTTTCCTCGTGTTCGTGATCTAGGCGTTCGACACCGTACTTTTTACAGGCCTCATCATAAGTAATACGAGGGAACTTTCCATCCTCTCCAGGAGTATATCCAAGATACTTGAGCAACTCGGCCTCAGTTTCTAGCAACTCTTCGAAACAGTCCTCAGTAGTACCAGGGCGTTCGAATTCCATCAAACAGAATGCCAGGTTGTGCCGTCCTACAACCGGATTAGGTTCTTGACGATATGATGTGCCGAAACTGAAAAGTCCGGGAAGTTCGGGATTGGTCAAAAGATCGTGCTCGGCCCACATCTGCAAAGTTTGCGATAATGGCCACACTTGCTTGTTGTAATTAACAGTGGCTACAGTTCGTGGGTCTTCACAAGCTGCTAGAATACTGAGGCGATTGGCCGGATAAGATTCTAGCATACCCTTGGAACGCCAGAAGTCTTGGATCTTCTTGAAAACAAAGTCGATGTCGCGGGGGTCATAGTGGCAGATGCTCATAACGTAGTTTTAGTGTAGTTTAGTGTAGTGTGTTGGTTATACTGTATAATAGTACAAAACTTTAAGTATATTTTGCCTATCATTTTGCATATATCAAAATTTGTGCCTCACACACTCAAAAAATAAACCCACTGAAAGCGTGTGCACGAAAAAACGCAAAAAGTGACACCCACACATTAGTGTGTGCACAATTTCGTTCCATTTTTCAAATATCATATTCATATTTTGAAAATCCAAAAGAGTGATTTCAAAAATGGAATAAAATCGTGCACACACTAATGTGTGGGTGTCACTTTTTTGCGTTTTTTTCGTGCACACTTTTGTTCCATTTTTATTTTGTCACTAAGATATTTTCAAAATCCAAAAGTGTGATTTCAAAAATGGAATAAAATCGTGCACACACTAATGTGTTGGTGTCACACTAGTGTTGCGTTTTTTTCGTGCACAATTTCGTTCCATTTTTCAAATATCATATTCATATTTTGAAAATTCAAAAGTGTGATTTCAAAAATGGAATAAAATCGTGCACGATTTTGTGTCACTTTTTTGCGTTTTTTTCGTGCACACTTTTGTTCCATTTTTATTTTGTCACTAAGAGATTTTGAAAATTCAAAAGTGTGATTTCAAAAATGGAATAAAATCGTGCACAATTTTGTGTCACTTTTTTGCGTTTTTTTCGTGCACAATTTTGTTCCATTTTTATTTTGTCACTAAGATATTTTCAAAATTCAAAAGTGTGATTTCAAAAATGGAATAAAATCGTGCACGATTTTGTGTCACTTTTTTGCGTTTTTTTCGTGCACACTTTTGTTCCATTTTTATTTTGTCACTAAGAGATTTTGAAAATTCAAAAGTGTGATTTCAAAAATGGAATAAAATCGTGCACAATTTTGTGTCACTTTTTTGCGTTTTTTTCGTGCACACAAAATTGAGTTTGGGTTATATTTTGAAATCTCATACAATCTATTAGTATATTTTCAAACCTCATATAAAAAATATACCTATTAGTATACCTAATAAGTATAATATGATAATACGATAACCTTCAATAGAATATAGTTGAATGAATAAAACAGCACTTCCAACTCGTGTCGGAGAGTGGAAATGTGTAAATCCAGAAATGATATTTAAAACGACCAACACTGCCGAGGTTCATTTTTCGTACATGTGCGAGAAATGTAATTGGCAAGAATCTTATGAGTTTGAAAATATAGATGAATTATTAGAATACGATTCTTTTAGTGAGTTTTGTAGGGAAGAAGGAGTGAGATGTGATTGTGAAAATCTAGAATTTGATGGAACAATCGAAGGTGGAGTGACATATTATCATCCTGAAAAGATATGGTGTTCTAAACCACACTCAGCACCTCATAAACAGATCTTTTAGGTTTGGTATCGCGATATCGCTGGATACGCCAATCAAATTCTTGAGATAACAATCTTAAATCACTCTGGCGACTCTTGGAGATATACCGTCTATCCGTCATAAACAGTATATAAGGCCGAAACGTATCCATTATCATACGGATATATTGGTCTAGTTCTTCGTCGTGAACCGAATAACCTTCATCGGTGAAATTTTCGGTCAATGTGGTAATAACCTCCAAATAAATCGAGGTAAAATCAAACTTTTCGTAATAAGTGTAATTAGATGAATCGCGTAATTCAGATTTAAAGACACTTCGGCCGAAATCGACTAACACATATTTATTAGTGGAATATTTATACATGTAATTTTCAGTATGTCCATCAATATGATAGACTTCATATGAATGCAAATCAGTCAAGGTGTCGATGATTTGTTGCAACATATCGGCAAAAGTGTCCAGATTTAAATCTGGGTTGAGAGGACTTAGCAATTCAGTAATTGTCTTGTCGTATTTTTCGAAAATCATGACGCTAACTTTTTTACCAGAGTCTTTAGTGCAATCATATGTGAACTCGATACTGGGCATTCGGTCAAATCCCTTTTCATCCAAATAGGTATTTACTTGGAATTCTTGTTGGGCATCTTGATTTATACGACGACCAGTTTTAATCGGCTGTGTTTTCATAATATATTCGCAATCTCCTAGATAATCACCATGGTCTTCACACAGCTCGATAACCTGACCAACTGCACCTTTACCAAGAGTGTCTCCAAAATCTAATTCTTTACCATCAATTTCAGGAACATAGTCACATGTCCTATCAGGCTGATCCTTTAACCCAGGCCTATAAAAATTATATACGTGATCTTGGCTCATAAAAGTATTTAAACTATATATTATATAAATATATAATTGTGTATAAATTATAATTAAGTGATCGTATCGTATGGACGATTATACTGATCTTAAAAGATGGTGTGCATTGAACCGTTTTTACATGAGAAAGGAAACTTTGCGGGAAGGTGAAAGTTTCAGTCACTTTTTCATGGACGGCGGCTCACTTGTAATCCCATCCAAATGTCAAAATGAATTTATGAAAAAATATGTTAACGGACTCATTCATGGACACAAGTATTATTTGTCGGAATGTAGAACCGAATTGTTTAAATTTTTTATCGATATGGACATTTTCGAGTTATTAGAAAGTGGCATGGATACAGATATTGTAGTTGAAATTGTCAAAGAAGTACAAAATGTAATGAATAATTATTATCCGATTGAAGAACCGACTGTAAGTCTATTGGATGATGGTGGTGTATCAACCACTCAGCCAAGATCATCCAAAGATTTGCACTGTTATATTTGTTTATATGCCACCGGCAAACCCAAAGAGACCACCCATCGTAAAGAAAAAGCGTATAAAACAGGAGTGCATTGTGTATGGCCGAATATTGTGGTCGATATCCACCAGGCTTTGCAGCTCCGTGATTCTATTTTACACGCACTAATATTAAAATTCGGCGAAAGACCTGAATATAATTTGTGGAAAGAGGTGATAGATCATCGGGTATACACCCAAACTGGATTGAGATTGTGTGGATCAGGTAAATCGGAATTGTGCAAGAAATGCAAGAAACGCAAAGATCAAAATTGTATCGATTGTCTAGGTACTGGATATATTAAAAATGATGTTCACATCTATCTACCTAAATTTATCATGAATAATTTGGGGCAAATAAAAAAACTAACTGATAAAGACACTCAGTTAAAAACTATATTAAAATTGTCGATCAGACAAACTGATCACACTATAAAAACACCAGTAAATCCTAAGATCAGTGCGTTTTATGAACAAAAATCTTTGGAAGAACTTACAAAAAAACCACCCCGAAAATTTAAAAACAAAGACGGTGAAACAATCGTATCTAGCAAGGTATTTATCGCGCCATACGATGATCGCTACCAGGCTATTAAAACATTGATCAACGATTGTAATATCAATGAATTACAGTTTTACAAAAACGTAGAAATAACCGATATATTTTATCATGATTCTAACTATTACCTGGTTAGAACTAACAGCAGTTATTGCAACAACTTGCAGCGCGAACATTCATCAGTAACTATTTATTTCTACATAAACAAATACAAAATATTCCAGAAATGCTTTTGTAGATGTGATACAACTGCCGATCGTATTAAGGGATTGTGCGAGGATTATCGGTCAGATGGCGTATTCTTGACTGATGCAATGAGGTCTGCCCTATTCACCGATCTGGAACAAGAAATGTTTTTGATCGATAAAAGCTTGGCACAAAATACTCTAGACGATAATCAAAAAGAAATGACGACCATCCGGAAAAAACAGTCTGAATGTGAAACTCTAATGGCTAAATTACAGGCCCACATATCTCAAAACCCCTAAGGGTTTAGGTTACACACTCAAAACCCTTGAAAAGGGTTTCTTAAGGGTTTAAATAAACAATTCACCCGCATAAAACGTGCATATCCAAGCAAAGATTACATCAATTGTGTAATGTTTCCGCATAGATATCACTATAATACTTGAGACCATTGCGTTGAATATATAGATAAATAGGATAACAGAGTTATATACATTAGATAATTTGAGATACACCACTAGAGGTATCAAGGTAAATGACACATGACCACTAAATAATAGGTCGTGGCAACTTCCAGTAAGACCCCATTGTTTAAATTGGCATACTTGGCTACTATCCGGCAATACCGTAACAGTATAAGTAATAGCTCTTAGTACCATCAAAATAGATTGTAAATAAACAAATACACCTAGAGTATCATACCAGTTATACAATCTAAAATCAAGCGGGAAAGTGTTATAAATACGCAAAATAGGTGGTGAGGTATACGTGTAATATATAAATACTAATATTTGAATACATGGAACAAATTCGTTCAGATATTTATGTACTTTTGATTTAGATGTATCCTTGAATATCCGGTGACCCATATCAGGTAATCTTCCAGGATGTTCTAGATCGCAAGACAACTTTTTCAAATATCCTTTGCATAACCCCTGGAATATATATGCTACTAATAAGGCAAAAATCATCTTTTAGATGAAAATATTAAGAGTGTTTGATGGTAATTGCTTAAATATTTTTTACTAGAGTAATATATACTTGACGGTACTTGGGGTATACTACTAAGTTAAACTATGAAGTTTACTCAGAGTATGTTGGCATATATCAAAAAGAATCATTCCCACCCTTACGGATCTACGCGTACGAGTGGCCGTCCTATTGAAATGCGAAATGTCGTAAAATCTACCTAATTGTCTAGGACGAGTAGCGTATACACACACATATATTATATAAATATGCCCTTTACTGAAGAAGAAAAAGAACGTTATCAACAACAACTTGCAGAAGCAGCTGAATATGATATATTATTGACCCAGAGTAAAAAGTGTATGGAAGTCACCTTTTGGTGGAAATTTCAAGAAAAACTAGGGGCAGGTTTCGGTATTCAGCATTATTATTTACCAGAACAAAAAGAACAGATGAATTCAGATATATCGGAACACAAATCAAAGGGAAAAGGTAGGGTAGATAAATTATATATCCCCTTAGCCCATGAATAATTATGAAACCCTCGAAAAACTAGGTAATTTTACTCGAGTGTTTATACCTTAATAAGATATACAGAGCATAAATATAACCTAATAAATATGGATCTAATTAACGCATATCTTAGTGGCAAGGCAACCAACGATCTTGAGCAAAACGTTGCTAATGTGATGAACGATACTCTACAAGGTGTCATGAATGTGGCTGGAAAGGATCTTGAAAAGGCGACAAAGTTTGTAGAACGTATGACTCAAGAAATGGAATCTCTACGTTCGACGCGATCCACCAGAACAAACAAGGACCCGAATCTGTGTTATTTGCATGAAGGTGCCAGGACTATTAGTCTATCTTTCAGGTGGAATAAGGAACTGGGGTTGGTCCGATATGGTGCGGCAATTTTCAACCGTAATCAAGAAGGACATGAACACGTACCTCGCAAGTGTTTCCCTAGGAATTTCCGCAAGGTTTACCGAGAATTGTCTGATGGCCGTTTCGAAAAGTGTCCTGTTGTACTTCCTGTACCGGATTATGTGCAAAACCGACACGAACTAAAGAAGTTTATCCGCAAGAATATTGGAATGGCGCATCGTATGAAGGAGTTAAAGGAAGTCTCACGTGATTTTAGTGAAGACACTGTAGCTATTATGGATGGTTGGGAATTTTGTAATAACAACGGTCTCAAGGGTCCTCGCCTAGGTGCGCCATTTAGTTGGCAAGACTATCTACAAGAGGATGTTCAAGACGATGAGGACTGTCCACTCCTTAAGACTTCCGTAAACATCCCGGATCTTCTCAAGACATCCGATGGTGCGGTGCACTAGATACTACTTTTAGAAAAAGTATCAAATCTAATATAAATAAATACATATTTATTTAAGTTTTTGATCTACTTTTTTCAAAAAGTAGTAGACACCGTATGTATATACCAGATGAACTTTACGGATAACATCCTCGTAAGAGTGGCCGTAAGATTCACACATACTTTTTACAACCTTTAATATTTGCACTTGATCAGAAGATTTAAGGATGTTTTTGATTTTGGATTCAAGGATGTGTAATTGATTTAAAGAATGTAAATAGTGAAATATATAAAATACAGTGTGGTTGAATGAACGATTTTCAGGATTGACGATGCACAAGTCATTATATAAATACTTGACATCTATCGCTTTGCCGACTAATTTCATACGATCCATTTCCCGAATAGCCCAAGTGTTATTTTTGGTAGCACTAAAAGCGGCATCGGTTTCAAAGCTAGTTTTAACCCAGGAAGGTTTTTTCTTGCGTTTGTTGATGATAGGAACAGGCATGAAATAAACCAAGGACGTGTCCTCTAAATTGCAAAATATCCAGTCGTCACTCATATCTCTATAAATAACAATAGGTTACATTTATGTCAAAAGGACCTATTCTGAAAAAGATTAAAAGTACCTAAAGACTAAATACGAAATATAGCTAAGAACACCTAGATATACCACATATGACAGATACCGCTATTTATTCAATCGTCCAGATTTTCAATAACAATGTAAAGGCTAATTTTGTATCTCCTTGGAAAATGGGCGGGCGACATCACTGCACCGGTACCGGATTCTGTGTCGAGGTAAAAGACCGATTATACATTCTCACCAACTATCACGTGATCGAAGGGAACACTATGCTACAAGTTCAGCGTTATAGTGATCACAAAAAATACCAGGCCAGTGTAGTCTATGACGCCAAGGAATGTGATTTGGCATTATTGGATATTGGCGATCAAGAGTTTTGGGATAATATCGAACCAGTTGAGGTAATCAACAAACTCCCGGAAATGTCCGAGGATGTTTATGTAATTGGATATCCACTAGGTGGTGAAAATCTCAGTATTACCAAGGGTGTAGTGAGTCGTATTATGGACGCGGTTTATAGCTCTTCCGAGTGTGTCAAGAACCTGGTTATCCAAATTGATGCAGCGATCAATTCCGGGAATTCTGGAGGACCGGTCATTAACAGTGACGGGGAAGTCATCGGGATCGGTTTTCAAGGACCGGATCATAAAATCGCCGAAAATATGGGCGAGATTATTCCCATTGATGTCTATGAAAACATTTTCCTCCGCAATTTCCTAAACAATCCCAAGACTACTCTGGATGGATTATGTGCCTTGGGTCTAGATACTCAACCTATAGAAAACAAAGCATTGGCCCAATATCTCAAAATTGGAGATCGTACAGGTATTATGGTTAACGGAGTATGGGCATTTAGCAATTTACACGGCATCGTCCAGAAAAATGATGTGATTTTAGAGGTAGACGGACATCAAATTCTATCGGATGAAACCTACAAAATCAATGATGATTGCCGGATTAATTATGAGTATTTGATCAACAAAAAGCTGCCTGGTGAAAAGATTGTACTGAAAATCCTAAGAGATGGTGAAGAAATGACGGTGGAATCTAAAGCCGAAGCTATTGTACCGTCTATTCGGTATCCTATCAATGATATTCCGAATGATTATGTGATTATTGGCGGGATGGTTTTCCTAACTTTTAATTACATGTATTTCAAACAAATCCAAAAAGATAAAAAGCATCATATATCCCCATATTTTGTCAGCTTGATTACCAATGCCTACGACATCAAGGAAGAGGTGGTGATTTTGTCCAGCATCCTAGCCCATCCTGTAAATGCCGGATATCGCGCTCGAGAGTACAAAGATTGTTCTTTGCAAAAGTTTAATGATGTCAAAGTAACTTCTTTGAGGCACCTATTAACTCTAGTCCGTGAGGCCCGAGAATCAGGCGCCAAGTTTTATAAATTCGAATTCGGCCAAATATCCTCGGATATGTCTTCAATTAACAAGATCATTGTCATCGATGCTGAAAAATCTAGAGAAGCAAACTCTCAAATTCTAAAACAAAACAAGATTCAAAACGATACTTCATTCGATGTTGGTTCTATAGAATCGGAAAACTCTACATACAACTTGAGAAGTAAAGTGAAAACCAAGTAATTTTTACTCGAGTGTATAAATATATGATAACAACTAGTACTCTTAGTTGTTAAGTATACCTACATACAAAATGAGTAGCCCTACATTCGTAATTACAAACAAAGGAAACAAAATAAATCTAGATGAAACTGAAATTGTAGACACTAAAAAAGTGATGAAACGACGGCCGGATGGGTCTATGTACATCGCCAAAATTACTGTAAGACGCAAAATCGATCCGTTGTTGTCGGCCAGTGAAGAATTATTCGCCACTACAGTGGATTTAGAATGCAAAACGTCATTGCAAATTAAAAACAAAGAACGATTGAACAAAATCGTCAAAGGATGTTGCATATTGGCCTATTGTGAGATGAATAACAAGGAATGTGATCAGGAAAAGATCATTAAGAAATATACCCCAGTAACCGAAGAAAATATGCACAAGGAGTACAAAGTAAATCTAGTGGATTATGAGACAATCACCGATTTATTCGACGATAACCCGATCAAAAACCTGAACAGAGGCCAAATCAAGCAAATTGTCAAAATCATTATCCGCAATTATACGAATTATTTGGAAGAACAACAACGCCTGAAGCGAGAAGCACCTAAAAACAATCAATTTAGTTATATTGACGATTTGGTGCCTGACGACGATATCGACGACGGCGATTCGGACGATGATTCATCATTCGAAGATTCGGATGACGAGTCTGATGATTGCAAGCACACAAAAACAGTCACCGATTCCAGAGAAGGTATTGAAATCTGCGCGGAATGTGGACATATTGTCAACACGAATATTGTATCACAAGAGGCAGAGTGGCGAAACTTTTCAGATGACTTCAACAGTGGTGATAAGAGTCGTGTAGGTATGGCCAAAAATGAGATGTTGAGCAATATTTCAATGTCTACTGGATTTGGCGGTAAAAACCGGGCTCAAAGCAATCGAATGGATAGATTGCAAAAGATTTGCACATATGGTAAAAAGGAAAGCCGTGAATTTACATTGTTAAAGACGTTCAAAGAATTCGATCGTAAAAGTGAAGAGTATTTGCACTTATCTTCTAGTGGCCTTGAAGTAGCCAAGCATCTTTTCAAGATGATCAAAGAGATCAAAACAAAACGTCAAGGGCCTTTGTTGGGAATCAAGGCGGTTTGCATGCACACTGCCTCGGCTTTACAGGGTGAATATATTCCGGAAGAACTATTCGCCAAGGCCTTTAATATTGATATGAAAATGTACAACAAGATGAAAAAGTATTTCAATTTCCATATGAAGGATGTAGTAGAAAAGTTATCTAAAAACGGCGATGGACATACAACCAAGCGTATGGAAAATAATTCCAAATCGCGCGTATATATTTCCAAGCTAAAACTCAGGGCTAGTTATAGTGATGAGGTGGACAAATTGGTAAAAATAGTGATTGATAATAATATTTGCCAGAATCACGTAGAAAAGTCTATTATTCCAGGGGCTATTTTAATGGTATTGTTAATTCATGATAAATTGGAGTTTAGCAAAAATACCAAGCGTAAAAAGGCTCTTGCCAATCCGGATGGTGTGTGTATTATTGATAATGTCGAACCAGACAAGTATAATGCCATTGAATTGAAAAAGGAGATCAGTAAAGTGTGTGAGATTTCTACAGTCACCGTACACAATGTATTCAAAGAACTCAAGGAGTACAAGTCGGCATTGACTGAACTATTGCAAAACTAAGCAGTTTTTTCTCGAAAGTAATATATTTATATTACTTTATAGAATGGCCCCTGAATGGAAACTTATGTTTTTATCGGAATATTAGTGTTGATACTGATTGCGACCGCAGGGATTGCCTTTGGCATAATTTTCTATCAAAAGTATAATAAAAGTAAAATTTCGACACCACAGGATGATAGTAAAGAATTTGATAAATTAGTTCAAGCTGAAACTGATTCAGCACCTACAGTTCCGGTCGATACGACCGTTTGTGCACCATGTCCTACTATGACTCCATTAAAATGTCCCACTTCATCTACATTCACTAGCGGCGTGCGTGAAGAGGAATATTTGAATGAGATCAACCGTCTTCGGGATTTGAATCTTGAAGTCCAAGATCGTCTAGTCGGACTGGCCGATGAAAATAAGAAATTACAAAGCAATCAATTTACTCTAGACGATTGTCCTCCGTGTCAATTAACAATGGAACAGGCTCTTAAACAATGTCCCAAGACTGAATGCCCGCCGTGTCAATCCAATTTCCAATCCACTTGTCCTCGTGGATGGACTCATACCGGCGATGGTGTTACTTGTTTAATGCCTAAGAGTTATACTGGTCCATGTACTACACATGGAGCTCGAAATCTTCCCCCATTTATGTATATTGCCAATTACACTGATCCTCAAAAACGTCAATGGGAAAAAGCATGTCGGGCGACGTGGTAACGTAGTGCTAAGGTCGTGGTAACGTAACGTAGTTAAGCCAAAGGTGATTCTTGTGTATGCACACTTTTTACTCAAAAAGTGTTTTACTATTATAAAAGTCAAACCCTTTTAAGGGTTTCCCTAACAAATTCTTTTAGTTGTCGAATAAATTCGACGTTCATATTTACGATAGGGCGACGTTCTTCTAGAAAAGATATGGCGGAATCTACAGTCATATTGTGTTTGAATATCAAGTATAACGCACATATTGTAGCAGACCGGCTAGAACCCATGTAACAATGAATTAAAATCTTTTCATTTTTAGACGAATGTCGCATCAAGAAATCCAATGCATCACTCATAAAAGGTTTGAGGTCAGCCGAATGCACATCTTTTACTTTTATGGTATGGTATACATATCTTATAGGATAAAAATCAGGAATATCATCAGTAACATTGACGATATATTTAATTTCCAAGGAATCTATATTTTTATAATCGGCGGCATTATAGGCATTACCTAGATAAATATTGTCAATAATATAGGTCGGATGATCTACTAGATCAATAATACTATTCTTTTTAGAAGTATCCTTCCGCCGTACCTTGGTATCATTAAATAAATTGGTGATGGTTGTTAATATTTTATATTTAAGAACTTTGCATAATACTAGAAAGCTCATACCTACACGGTGTTTAATACAAATACAATATATATAATTATATATTATATCTGGTTAAGCTACGCTAAGCGTTTTTATTCCTTTCTACGTTAAGCGTTTTACTTCTTGGACTTCTTGGACTTCTTGGACTTGGTTTCCTTGGCGGGGGCGGGAGCGGCTTCGGCGGCAGGGGCGACAACGGCTTCAACCTCGGCGGCCTCCTTGGCAAGGCGATCAACCTCAGCGGTGAGCTTGGGATCCTCGATAGTAGCAGTAGAACCTTCAGGGGCGGCAGGAAGGTGATGGGTAATGTAGCGCTGGATGGCAAACATATCCAAGTGCTCATCAGGGACAGTCTTGTCAGATCCCTTGGTGAGGGCATAGAGAGCCTTACCATCCTTACCATCACGAGAAAGGAAGCGGCCATCAACACCTTCTAACCATTTGGCGTTATCCTTGTTCTTTTGATAACTGGACTGGAAACGGTCAGTAGAACTCTTGACCTCGGAGCGCTTGACACCAGCGAGCTTCTTCTCGCCTAGAGTCTTGCGCCACAAAAAGCCGGCGTGGTTGCGGGTAAGAATAGAACCAGCAGAAATGCCGATAAACTTACAGTAATCCTTGGAAGGAGCGCACAACTTCTTTTGGGCAGCAGGGATGAGACCCTTACGGGCGGAATTACCCTTGCGCTTGCTTCCAACCTTGTCTAGCTTCTTCTGAAGGGCATTGCGCTCGCGGAGAAGCTTGGCGTTGGAACGCTTGAGTACAGATACATTCTTGGTAAGACTGGACAATAGATCTTTAAAAGTCTTAACCTGAGAAGTAACCTCAGAAAGAGTCTCCTCAAAGGAAACTTCGGTGGCTGCGGCAGCAGCGGGGGCCTTAGTGGCGACAGTAGTGGTAGCGGTGGCGGTTGCGTCAGTCATAATAGTCTTTGTTAGTAGTATACTTTAGGCTGGTATGTTTTTATTGATGTTTTTACGAGTAAATATATCTTTAAGTTGTTTTCCTGCTATTTTATTTTTTATTTTTCTTATCTTGCATTTTTCTCATTTCTTCATAATCCGTTACACTGATTGTCTGTTTAACGGCTTCTTTTCCACTTTCCTGAATTATTTTTTTACCATCTGCCCTAGCACCTAACCTAGAACCTTTGGCTAGACTTTTGTGGATGTCTGTTAAACTAAACATACCACTACCGCCTTCACCCTTTGATTTATCACCACCATCCATATTGGCGTGAGGTTGAGGTTCTGCTGGTTCTGGAGCACCTACCGGTTCGTTCCGGTCGGGTTCAAAATAGCCTTCTTCGTCATCGACAACATCGTCGTCGTATGGATTTGTACGTCTAGGAGTCTTTTGAATAATAATACGATTTTCGGTGCCACCACTGTCATATTTTTTACCAGTTTGTTCGGACAATATTCGGCCACCTGGTAAACGATTATCCGGTACAGTTCCTGGTGCCACTCCAGGCGTATCAAAGGAATGTGGGAGATCTGGATATTGATTCAACATTAAAAAATCAATAAGTGGTTGGTCGTGATAAATCCGGCCTTCACAAATCAATGTCGGGATATGTTTCAAATCTTTTGGTAATTGATCGCTTTTTTTACCGTCAACTCGGACATAATTTAAATTGCGGCTGACTGGAGTATTTTCGACCATATTAAGTACATGTTTGGAATAAGAATCTCGGGGATCTTCGCTAAAAAACAAAAAAGATGCCATATGAACGACTAAAAGGAGCGAGTGTTACGAGTGTAGCGAGTGAATGCGAGCGAGATACGAACGACTGAAAGGAGTGTATATAGATATAATTAAATTATATTTAAATCTCGAATTTACGACGAAGACTCTACGAAGACGACTCGTCTTCATCATAGATGTTTAGACTATCTCGAGAGCGTGATCGGCGGGTCGGGGCAGATCTACTAGAACGGGGAGTGGGAGACTTGCGCTTGGCAATTGCCTCGGCCAAGGCAGCTTGGCGTTCGGCACCGGCTCTTTGAAGGTTAATACCAGCAGTCTTGGCCTTGGCCTTGGCTTCCATAACACCTAGCTTGGCCTGACGTTCGGCAACCTTGATGCGTTTGGCCTGGCGCTTCTCTTGATCCATAACGTTTCTGGCGCGAGACAGGGCAATAAGAGAGCGATCCATTACATTGGCACGCATAACGACAGCCAAAAGACCCATAGAGACGAAACTGGAAATACTGGCAGTCATAATAAGCTTGAAGAAAGATTTGAGCTTTTCATTACCTTTAACTACGTTGCTCATAATAACAAAAACGATACCTACAGCACCAACAATACCTAGCATAACATAGGTAACAGTAACATGGCGACTGAAATAGAACAACCGGGAAAGGTAAAAGGTGAGAGCAGTGATCAAGAAACCGATAGAAACAGCGAAAGCGTTCGTATCATTCTTGTTGGCGTCTAGGTCAAAATTTCTCTTGGACAAATTCAAGATGCTAATGACAAACATAGCGATAGCCAAAAAGGTCACAAAGGCCATATAAGTGGCGGCGGTAGTGTACCGGGTATGACGAGGAGCACCGGGCATATCAAGCATCTCTCTAGCAGACATAGTTTGACCTTTGTAGATAACACGTTGGTTAGGGTTCAAGTAAAAAGGTACATACTTGTCCCAAGCATCGCGTTCTGTCTGATAACCTCTACGAATTTCCTCATCCAACAAACGATCCTCCTCACTCATAACCGGAGCGGTTCTGCGAAGTGCTGGCTCATCATCTTCATCATATTCGCCATACTCGGATTCCAACTCGTCTAAATCCATATCATCAAAATCATCATATTCGTAATCACTCATAACGTTTCGTACTTTTAGTAGGTGACTAATATTATATAACATAGATATATAAAATTTCAAATAAAATACGTTGGCGTTCGTAAATATTCTAAATTATATATTATATTACTATATATAAACTCGCTACGCTCGTTCACTTCACTCGCTCGTAAATCCCACTCGCTCAGTAACTCACTTCGTTCGTATGAGTTCAGGAATTAAACATATCGATACCGAGGCAGACTGTTATAAAAACAGGGAAACCTATTCTGTACCTATTGATGTACTAGTCCCAAAGAATGATAGTATGTCCAAAAAACTATATAACGGGGTCAAAGAATATCTTTTGCTACTCGTTTTATTTATCATCTTTTCCAATTCGTATGTATATGGCGCGTTATCCGGTCTAAGCACTCTTCTGGTCACTGCCGGTGGATTGCCCTCGTTTTTGGCCACATTTATTACCGCGCTAGTCGTGGTTATCCTATTCGCCATTCTCCGCCGATTTATCTAATCTCGTAAATTCATTTAAAAAGTTAAATCTACTATAGTTATAGTAGCTTTCACTTTCAATTAACATATGAACGTAGCTGAAAAAGCCGCTGATACCGCCACCAGCGGGTTAATTAATATTCCAAATCAAATCCCAAATATTTCATATACAATAAATAGTAATTCCCGTTTCAAAAGTAAAAATCGCGTTTTTATGAAAACCTTAAAACGGTTCTTTGAACAAAAAGATCACGTCAAGACTTTTCTAGAAATCGTGAATGAAAAATCGCATATATCTCTACGGATTTTAGATTATTTGGTAACAATATATTCCAACAAGCAGAAGAACAAGCTAGGTAATTATATTATGTATCAACTCTACGATGAATCGAGTGGTCAATACAGAAATTTCAACATCCATATGGAATATAAATCCCAACTCAAGGCATATTCCAAAAAGCATTTCGACGCATTTCGAAGGAATGAGCGGATTGAGTTTTGCGTAGATGGACAATCCATCGAAACCACTGTAGCGCAACTCAATTTCTTTAGATGGGCCATTTCCAATGGATTGATTGAATATGCCACATTATATTACAATGAAATCGAAGGACATATGAACGCTTACGATAATGGCGAATTGCAGGATTTCGCCAAAAACTACAACCCACAAAATAATAAATTAATTGATCAACTGCCTGAATCTATCGACGTTGTAGACGTGGATGCTGTGGGTGCTAGAGGATGCGCATCAGCAGACGATGTGGCATCAGATACAGTCGAAACGATTAGTACTATCGGAGCAAAGAGTGAAGGTAAAAAGCATCGTAAAAAACATAAACGCCGGGCCAAAATTGAAAGCCTGATTTCCAAATTGGAAAGCCAAGGCGAAGCCTGTGAAACTGGCACAGCTGAAAGCGCCACCGAGGACAAACCGGCACCAAACCCCAAAAACATATATAATGTAAATATGTTCCAAAATATCGTAATTGATTTTGAATAAACCACCAGGTTCAAGCGCTAGCGTTAGAATAGTCAAACTTGACATCTCGATCCATTGATCTAAAATATTCTATATACACCCCGACTTTAATATCATTTGGTGTATTGAGATAAAGTGTGAATGTATGTTTATCTAATTTGATTTTGAAATTAGGAAAATGTGCCTTGTTCCGTTTATCATCCACAACCTTTAATACACCATCGTCATAAATGTTAAAATTGTTATAATAATTGTAAATCGATGTAACTGGTTTGGACTGATCCTCTTTGAAATTATAATCTAGTGCCAGGCATCGTATAGACATATACAAATTATCTTGTGGTTGGGTTGTCAGGGTAAATAGCGAGTCATTTCCTGCCTTTTTATCTACCAACACATTAACCGATTTTTTACATTCTGTTTCGTCCGAATATACTTTATTTAGTATGTTGGACATAACCGCGTAATCCTCTGTAACTGTGTTTAGCTTGCTCGATAATTCATCCAAGGTTTCTGTGGCTGTTCTGTGGTGCAAATTCGCTTGAATATCTATAGGTGCATATTGTATTTCTATATCGTCGTCGATACCGTTGCCCACGTCTCCACCGGATGGTGTATAATCATCGACACATTCATCGATATTCCATTCAACTGCCTGATCTAGATCTTCGGTTGGTATGTCATCGTCCAACCCCATCAATCCATTCATATAGTCATCTACATTTATTGCGAATTTGTCCACACTCTCACCTGCCACCATTTCCCCTTCCACGACAGGTAACTCAACTACAACCGGCTTTAAAACACTTTTGGTTTTAACAGTTTGAATTTTCATAATAACAAGCAGTTACAGTAAAAATACATTTAAATTTATAGATATTTACGTAAATATCGTTTCAATAAACTATCATATATTATTAACTCTATATAACACTCCTTTCAGTCGTTTCAGTACTCACACTTTGTTCGTATGCCATCTCCCAAACAATTCGTTGAAAATTTTAAACACGCGGTAACAGACCTCCGAAGTTATTTTCCAGATAATCAAAAGCTCAAGACATGTTACAATCGTCTAGATTTGCTTTTGGAATCTACCTATCGTCTATTCGTCCAAGAATATTATGACAGTATTTCACCTTATGAAGACGCTTTGATGGATTCTAACACCAAGGTATTTTTTGACAATCAGGAGAATATCGAAGTATTGCAAGAAATCGATGCCAGGAATTTATGGAAAGATATGACTGAAACCCAGCGCAGTCATATTTGGACCCAAATTCAGAATTTATACATGGATTCTTACGACATTCTTTTCCCTGAGAAATAGGTGCGTTAGGTATAACATATTAATTTACTTGTACATTAATATATACTCTGCTCCATACAGTCGTTCGCCACTCGCTAAGCTACTCGCTACGCTCGTATGATATCTAGGAAATATTTATGGATTGGGGTAGCAATTCTCATAGTTATATTAATACTCGTCATACTAACAGTCGTATATTTGAAAAAACGGAAATCTCCAACCAAGTCTAATTCAGATGATATTGTTATTCCAAGTGATGAAGATGAAGAAGGTGAAAAGGTAGAAAAGATATCTTCCACGATTTACACTACAGATTCTAGAGATGACGGACTATCAGCCGGAGAATCCACACCAGAGGATACATCAGAAGTTATTTCGGCAATACCCTGCATTTATGCATTTAAAACCATTGAATCGTTTTCAGAAGATAAAATCAAAAGTGAGTGGGTCATTAACAACAACATTCAACGCAAACTAGGGAATCATCTAGAAGAATATCAACCATCAGATTTTGACAAATACAATGATGAAATCTTGCTAAAAGTCACCAATGAAGTCGAGGATATGAATGAATTCTTAGATGAAAATGGATTGTCGGTATATAAGGACGCGATATCCGGTGGGTTTGATGAAGATAAGAACTTTATTTATGCTTCTATTTACAGTCCTGTATTAAAATGGAAAACTGAACGAGTTATAGGTACGGGATTAACGCTTAAAACAGGTGAAAAAGTGAAATCATTCATTGTGGATGCCGCAGTATATATGCCACCGAAATCTAAAAAGCTTTCGTTAAATACCATGCTCATTAAAATACCGACCAATATCAAAAAGAAATATGTTTATATTAAACCACTGAATTACACAAATTATTGTGACATGTCTACTGGATTCCAAAACAATCTTTTTAAATTGGATGATCTATTGACCAAATATCGCAGCGTATATACCAAGCAAGTTAAGAAACTTAAACACGTTGAACTTCCCGAAGTGATGTATATCGGACATTCCAAAATGGATTATTTGAATGGTATGACCTATAATTTATCGGAAGATGAATCTATCAGTCTAAGCAATTCACATCAAAATTACAACATAAACATGAATTTGTATGGTATTGGTGAAAAATCTAGAAAGGTTGTCTGTAGAATATCACCCAAAGATAATGAAACTATCTCGGTCAAAAAGACATTCGGTATGTGGATAGTTAACGCTGGCAAGGTCGAAATGTGTGCCATATTCAATAAAAATTCATTTATGAGAATAAAGTGATTACGATAAACTATCGTTAACGATGATCCTAGATACATTACAAGTATTCTTGGGATTTTGCGGGATGTGTTGGGTATTGGATTATATTGGTGCAGGGGTTACCACTATGTTCTGGACTTTTAAAGGATGGGATTTTATACACCCGTTTATAGAAACACCGGTTTCCCGATATACTTTATCCCACAGAACACGGTACGAGGTTCCTAGAGGTGACACTACCACATCCAAAGGTATGTTGATGTACATGTATAATAAATTGAAACCGCAAAATGATATAGTGCATATTAAAGAAGAGTACATATCTGAAGAGGAATTCCCCAAAAAGTTGGTACTAGTTGCTATTGAAACCACATTTGCCGATTCTACGCTGTTATATAGTTTCGCATATCAACTCAATCTAGAAAATCATTGGATGATCTCCAAGTTGGAGACTTGGTGGTATCTGTTTTATATGCGGTGCGTATTTTTCGTAAAACGCGGTACTCAGTCGGAAACCGTTCAGAAAATATCCGACTTTTTATCCGCAAAAGATGAGTTTGTGTTCGGAATATTCCCTGAAGGTACTACTCGTAGAGTTGAAAAATGGAAATCTGGATTTTATCATATCGCCAAAAATACTGGCGCAGATATCGGCATCGTTGTGATCGATCATAAGGCACAAAAGGTATATCTAGACAGTGTATTTACTCCTACTACCTACGAAGAGTCCTTGAAACATATCCAAAATAGACTATCGGAATACCCTAATGTATGTCATCCTGAAAAGTGTAGTTTATTTAGTTAAATTTACTAGTATATATACGTGTATATACTAGTACACTCGCTACGCTCGTATAGTATGATCACGGAAATCAATCGCCAGTTTTGCAAATCTCAAGGCATTTATTATTATTCGGAAGATAAATTTCAGAGAGATATTGAACGTCTAGGCCTAGTACAAAAGTATAACGAATACAGTTATTGTGAACAGTCGTAAAATAAGACAAATCATATTCGGAAAGACCAATCCAAAATATCAAAACACTGTACAAAAATATATGCTGGATTCTGTCATTTCAAAATTTGAAAAGGCTGGGTTTTGTACCAGGGATTCAATTGTATTTAGAACTCATGATGAATTTATGTTTGAAATGTCTGATGAAACTCAGTTAATAAAGGCGATCAATCTAGTCAATTCTCTAGAATTAGATTTACATCTAGAATATTTCAACCTTAAAAAGTTGGTTGACGACCAACCATTTTTTGTTAAAGAGTACCTATACTCTGATCGGGGATTGGAATATAAACTAGTTGGTGTTCCTGGAAAGTATTTTGCACAAGCATACCGATATTACCACAACCAACCTATCACTGAAAATGATTTGAGATTCCATGAAGATGGTCAGGATTGCAAGTTCCTTAAACCCTTGCAATCTTTCGTTAAAAAGTAGACACATCCTATCAAGATATTAAAGTTCGTAAGTAAAAAGATATTTATATACTATAAAATAGTATACTATTATCATATACTACATATACTGGTACAGTATATTGCCAAATATAAGGGAATGGGTAAACATATAATAAAATTAAAAGATGGTGAAACCAAGTTTAGTAAAAGTATGCTACTTTTATTGGATTATTTCAAAAACATAATTATTGAACATGGCGAATTACCTGATGTTTTTGATTTGCAATTCACCGATTTGTGTACAGAAGATTTCAAGATAATTCAAGACTTGTTTACAGATACCAAATTACCGAAATACAAAATAGATGAATACCGTACAGTAATTGAAAAATCAGATATATTTAAAGATCTGGCTACTCAAAATTCTTTCAATAAAGCCTACATGGCCAAGATGTATCGTAAAAAATGCAATTTCAAATTCGACAAACCGTTAAATATGCAGATCTGGCAACCTGTAGAAGAGGATTACAAGAAAACAACGGTTACATATACAGATAAGGACACGGGTGAACCGGTAGATGAATTTATGTATCAAGAAAATCCCAAAGCGTATAACAAAACGTCCAAGAATGAAAAGATGCTCAGTTTCAGATTATACGGAATTACTTCGGGTGGTAAATCCATTTGTTTGACGGTTACCGGGTTTGTACCATATTTTTATATCAAATTGCCCAAAATAGTGCGCAAAAAGGAAATCATCGACAACATAATGTCTATCGTAAAAAGTAGGATGGATTGGGCTTCAGGAGGTCTGAGACGACACAAGCGTGAAAAACGCCAGGATGTATTGTATTTCCGCGATGGTAAAAAGGATATGTTTTTAAAGATTTGGTGCGCATCCAAGCAAGCCTATAACAAGTGTATTAAGACATTTAAACAAAATAACAATTACCAAGAAGATAAAGTTACATATCAGCCTGGAGATGTAGATGATTGGGGTAATGAAAAACCTGCACCGTGGTACATTCATTTAGACGGTATTACCGAACCGGGTAAACCACTGAATTTGAAATTATATGAATCCAATCTACCACCATTACTAAGATTTTCGCATATGGCCGAAGCATTTCCAGGTGGATGGATTACAGTACCACCTAAGAGTTTATCACCAGAATGCATTTTACCATCCAACACTCAATTAAATGTCCAGCTAAATGATTGGACTAAAATCAAGAAATTAGATAAAGATGAAATCGGTGCAGCAATAGTGGCGGCTTACGATATTGAGTGTACTAGTGCAGGAGGATTTCCACAATCAGGTCGTCCGACTGATATGGTTATTCAAATCGCCACACTTTTTCAACGGGTTGGCGAACCTGAGCCGTTTTTAAAGCATATCATCACTTTAAAACAATCAGATCCTATCGATGGATGTATTGTAGAATCGTATAAAACTGAGAAACAAGTACTAGTCGGATGGACCAAACTTATTACTAAAATGGATCCGGATATTCTGACTGGATATAACACATTTGGGTTCGATGATCCGTATTTATTTGAACGCGCTAAACTCAACAAAGTCCAAGGTCCATTCATGAAATTGTCCAGAGTTTATGGGCAGGTGTGTAAACTTAAACGCAAAGAAATGAAATCCAATGCCTACGGATTTAATGAATGGAAATATCTGGACATGACTGGAAGGATTAGTATAGATCTCCTAGCTATTATCAAGAGAGAATACAAACTCCCATCATACCGTCTAGATTATGTTGTCAAGGATTTACTTAAACGCAAAGAAGCCAAAATTGATCTAAAACCCGCAGAAATTTTCGAAGGATTCGAACGAGGTACTCCACAGGATATCAAACGGATAGGGGAATACTGTATTATGGATGTGCAGTTGTGTTTGGATTTGATCTTTGACTTGAATATTTTGTCAAACATGGTAGAAATGGCCAAGGTTACCATGGTTCCGATAGATTTCCTAGTTTTCCGGGGGCAGCAAATCAAAGTATTCAGTCAAATTCTTTACGAAGCCAGGTTGGATGGATATTGTGTCCCGGCTAGTACCAAGCAATCTATCGATAATTATGCAGATGGTGATGATGAAAATCTATTAGCCGAAGAAGATGATACTTTTGTAGGTGCCACTGTACTTGAACCAGTTGTAGGCGCATACGGTATGAAGGAATATGATAAACGCGGAAATTTGGTCAAGGATGATAATGAACCTGTAACTGTATTGGATTTCATGTCTCTGTATCCAACTATTATGATCGCCTGGAATTTGTGTTATTCGACTCTAGTAAAACATGATAAATATAAAAATTTGCCCGGATACAAATACAGAAATGTAGAAGTAGAAGATAAAAGCGGGAATATCGAAACTCACACTTTTATTTTGCCGGATAACGGTCAACAGCGTTATAAGGGACTGCTTCCAAAAATTCTAGAAAATTTATTAGCAGCTCGTAAAAGAGCTAAAGGTGATCTGAAGAGTTGTAACGCCAAGTTAAAAGAAATGATGAAAAATCTAGAAAATGGTGAATATGAAGGTCATACCAAGGAAGAATATATAAACATGATTTCCAGACAACGTATGAATAGTCGTACTCTAGATGGCCGTCAGCTTGCATTGAAGATTTCTTGTAATAGTGTATATGGATTTACTGGGACATCTTCTACTGGGATGCTTTCATGCCGCCCAATTTCATCATCAACCACTACCATTGGACGTGAAATGATTGAGTTTACCAAAAACAAAGCCGAACTGGATTATCCTGGATCCAAAGTAGTCTATGGTGATACCGATTCAGTGTTTGTGAAATTTAAGCATGATCCATCATGGACTAAACAACAGTGTTTGGATTATTCTTTCAAACATGGTAACATTTTGGCCGATGCATGTACTGATTCATTCCGTCATCCGATTGTATTGGAATATGAAAAGATGTACCTACCTTTCCTACTTTACAAAAAGAAGAGATATGCCGCACTGATGTGGGAAAATACTGATAAACCAAAGTATATCGATTGTAAAGGTTTGGAAACTGTTCGTAGAGATAATGCCGATGTTGTCAAGGAAGTATTGAATACTGCACTAGATGCATTAATGAACCATCGCGATCCCAAATTGGCTATTGATAATGTCCGCAAAATTCTCCGAGATTTGCAAAATGGTTCTATTGATATGAATTTGTTAAAGATCTCGACTTCTCTAAAGGATACCGAATCATATAAGAATCCCCATAGTATTGCCAGTTGGGTATTAGCCCAGCGTATGAAAGAACGTGATCCGGGTAATTATCCCAAAGCTGGTAGTCGAATGTATTATGTATTTGTAGAAAATCCCAAGGCTAAGAAAAATGTAGATCGTGTAGAAGATCCTACTTTTGTCCAAGAAAATCCCGACAAATGTAAAATCGATACCTTATTTTATCTAGATAAACAAATCATTAAACCGTTGACTTCGTTGATGGAATTGGTAGTAGATAATCCGCACAACATCTACAAAGATATCCGGATAGAAATGGAAAATAAGAAACACGGCCGACGACCTATTACTGATTTTTTTAAAATCTCAAAGTAACCCTCGTAGATTTAAGCTTATATATATTTATATATAAGATATACTCTATACACTCGCTACGGTACTCCCTCACAAGTTCGAGAGTATGGCCATTACAATTCACACTTCACTGACGAATCATACTTATAATATAGAACAATGGCTTCCAGATTATAGCATTACGAATATGTATATATATGGCTCAGTGGATGGTAGTGACTCGTCAGAAACCCTCCCAGATAATTTCTTTGATGGGTATAAAGATTTGCAGATGATACTTTTTCAAAATATCCGGATAGATAAATTACCTACTTCGTTTGAAAAATTAACATCTCTTAAATCAGTCTCGATGATAGCATGCAAATTAAAGCAAATTCCGTTGGAGATTACAAAACTTAGATTGTTGGAATGTCTTCATTTGTGTTGTAATAAACTCACCTCGGTTAGACCAGAATTATGCCAATTACAAAATTTAACTGATTTGAATTTATATAGTAATGATTTAGTGGATATCCGGAATATATTTACTCTACCCAATCTAAGATTCTTGGGATTACAACACAACTGTCTTAAAACAATTCCAGATTTATTCCAACATACACCACTACTACTGGAAATACGGGTATATAATAATTCTATAACACATCTACCTCCCAGTATATGTACCTTGCGTAATCTAAAAAAATTATATATCTATTCCAACGAATTGATAGAACTTCCCGACAATCTAGGAGATTTGACAAATTTAATTGGATTATCATTTCAAAACAATCAAATCAGCGAATTACCACCCACCTTGCCTAGATGTAGAAATTTAAAAAGTTTGGATTGGCATAATAATCCTATTCGATATATTCCTCCAAATGTAGAAAGATTGATAGAACGATTGTTACATTTTAATAATAATCATATTAGTAAAAAGACTACCTATAAAAATTCCCAATCCACACACACATCAAGTATTCAGCGAAGTGTAATAGACAGCATTTATAATTTATTAAAGGATTAACCCTACTTTTTTAGTAAAAAGTAGTTAAAACTTTTCAGGGAATTGTCTTAAGAGACCCGAAGTCAACATATCACTCATACCGAGGGCTTGTTTGACAATACGGTTATAATTTTCAATATCGGAATCCCATCGTTTTTCCAAACGATATTTAACTTCGGCGGCAGTGAGATCTAGATGAGCCTTCATCATCTTGCGCATACCGGCCTCGGACCAGTTATCGGGATTAGCCTGATGCAAGAACATGGCCATTTCTTCACCATTTTTGTAAAGTTTCTCGACTGTTAGATCGAGTTTATCCTTACGGACAGACAACAAAACAAATTCGGTCATGTATTGGATATGTTCCTTCAAGAGTTGGGTCATTTGTTCACCGGCCTTTTTTCCGTAGAACGATCCGACTGCAGCACCTAAATCTTCTTGGTTTTTCATCAAACGTGCGGCATGAGCATTGGCATCTTCCGAATCGGCAATGGTCGAAATGATAAACAAACGGGTGTAACCGACGTGATCATACCACAATTT
>Ga0213841_1000771_pt1 | contig 24932 bp, 19 predicted proteins | sample SWPATP23_FD_160125 | JGI IMG/M metagenome (GOLD analysis project Ga0213841, IMG submission 160125) | Coastal seawater microbial communities from Marineland, Florida, United States - SWPA TP2 #3 | ecosystem: Environmental > Aquatic > Marine > Coastal | place: USA: Florida | collected 2016-08-14 | reverse complement strand
TGAATTTGGCCGGGAGCGGCTCCCAGCCGACCTTGCGGGACTCGAGCTCGGCCTCCTCGACCAGGAGGTCGAAGGTACGGGCCGCGATGTCCACGCGGATCCGGTCGCCGTCCTTGACGAACGCGATCGGACCGCCGTCGACGGCTTCGGGTGCGACGTGGCCGATGCACAGGCCCGTGGTGCCGCCGGAGAAGCGGCCGTCGGTGAGCAGCAGGACATCCTTGCCCAGGCCCGCGCCCTTGATGGCGCCGGTGATGGCGAGCATCTCGCGCATGCCGGGGCCGCCCTTGGGTCCCTCGTAGCGGATGACGACGACGTCGCCCTTGTGGATCCCGCCCTTGTCCAGCGCGTCCAGGGCGCCCTGCTCGCGCTCGAACACGCGGGCGGTGCCTTCGAAGACGTCCGCATCGAAGCCGGCGCTCTTGACGACGGCGCCCTCGGGGGCCATCGAGCCGTGCAGGATGGTGATGCCGCCGGTCTTGTGGATCGGGTTGTCCATGGCGCGGAGCACTTTGCCGTCCGGGTCCGGCGGGTTGATCGCGGCGAGGTTTTCCGCCACGGTCTTGCCGGTGACGGTGAGGCAGTCGCCGTGCAGCAGTCCGGCGTCGAGCAGGGCCCTCATGATGACCGGCACGCCGCCGATCTTGTCGACGTCGGTCATCACGTAACGGCCGAACGGCTTGAGGTCGCCCAGGTGCGGGATCTTGTCGCCGATCCGGTTGAAGTCCTCCAGGGTCAGCTCGACCTCGGCTTCGCGGGCGATGGCGAGCAGGTGCAGCACGGCGTTGGTGGACCCGCCGAAGGCCATGGTGACGGCGATCGCGTTCTCGAAGGCCTTCTTGGTCATGATGTCCCGGGCGGTGATGCCCAGGCGCAGGAGGTTGACCACGGCTTCGCCGGACTTGTGCGCGAAGGCATCGCGGCGGCGGTCCGCGGAGGGCGGCGCGGCGGAGCCGGGCAGGGACATGCCCAGGGCCTCGCCGATGCACGCCATGGTGTTCGCGGTGTACATGCCGCCGCAGGCGCCTTCGCCCGGGCAGATGGCCTTTTCGATGCGGTCCAGGTCCTCGCGGCTCATCTTGCCCGCGGCGCAGGCACCCACGGCCTCGAACGCGTCGATGAGGGTGACTTCCTTTTCGGAGCCGTCCTCGAGCTTGACCCAGCCGGGCATGATCGAACCGGCGTAGAGGAACACGGCCGCCAGGTCCAGGCGGGCCGCGGCCATCAGCATGCCGGGCAGCGACTTGTCACAGCCGGCCAGGAGCACCGAACCGTCGATCCGCTCGGCCTGCATGACCGTCTCGACCGAGTCGGCGATGACTTCGCGCGACACGAGGGAGAAGTGCATGCCCTCGTGGCCCATGGAGATGCCGTCCGAGACGGAGATGGTGCCGAACTGCATCGGGAACCCGCCACCGGCGTGGACGCCTTCCTTGGCGCCCTGGGCCAGCCGGTTCAGCGAAAGGTTGCAGGGAGTGATCTCGTTCCACGAGCTCGCAACGCCGATCTGCGGCTTGGCGAAGTCGTCATCGCCCATGCCGACCGCCCGGAACATGCCGCGCGCGGGGGCGGCGTGGATTCCATCGGTAACGACCCGGCTGCGGGGCTTGATGTCCGGCTTGGTGTCTGTTGCTGTTTGGGTGTCCTGACTCATGGCTCAAAGTCTAGGGCTCCTCCGCAGACGCCAACGACCCCATATGGGAGCGTTAAGCGGAAAACCGGGAATATTTCGATCAAATAGTGGACTCTCGTCTCACATATTGAAATCAGCGACCGGTTTGCCTCGGGCCCCGTGAGCCGCGTCACGAAGTTTGGGCGCCTCCGCGACTCCCCGGGCTTCGGCTTGGAGCATCGCCAGGACCTGCTGGATGGTGGTGCGGGCCGCGACGTCGGGACGCGCCAGCGCAACGATGCTCCGGCTCGCCTTCACGCCTTCCAGCGGGCGCAGGACGAAGCCACGGCCCTGGTTGCCCACCGCCGTATACCGCGGCAGCAGGCTAAGCCCGTGGCCTGCGCTGACAAGGGCTTCAAGCACCCGCAGATCAGGGAACTGCTGGGCGCGGACAGCCTGCGCGTCGGCCCGCACTTCGATCTGGCGCAGCACGGTGTCGAAGGGAAACCCCTCGGGAACGCCCATCCACGGGAACCCGACGACGTCCTCGGCGCCCAGAGTGGACCGGCCCGCCAGGACATGCCCCGCAGGCAGGGCGACGTCCAGCGGCTCGTCCAGCAGCGGCACCACCGTCAACCCCTGGCCGCCAAACACTTCCGGACCGTCCACGCTGTGCGCCAGGACGATGTCGTAGTCGGCGGTCAGCCCAGCAAAACCGGCCACGCCGGGATCCTCGAAGTGGGCTTCGAAACGGAGTCCCTCGATGGCTTTGACCCGGTGGAGCAGGCCAGGAAGGAACATCTCCGCGGCGCTGGGAAAGAACGCTGCCACCACCCGCGTCTGCCAGCCGCGACGGTAGGTGTCGATCGTTGCCTCCGCCCGCGCCATGGCCGTCGACACCTCGGCGGCGGCGCCTGCCATGGCCAGCCCCGCCTCGGTCAGCCGCACTCCCCTGCCCGACTTCTCCACCAGGACCACGCCCAGTTCTTCCTGCAGGGCTTTGAGCTGCTGCGACACAGCCGATGGCGTGACCTTCATGGCCTCCGCCGTGGCACCCACCGTGCCGCGGTCGGCCAGTTCGCGCAGAATCCGCAGTCGCTTGAAATCCATGAGCCGAGGCTACACGGCGGCCCCGGTGTGATTTCGGTTTCCGGCCTGCTCACCGGTCCGTCTGCGCGCCCCGGAGAGGTCCCGCGGTGGGCCCCGGGAAGGCTGGACAGCCGGCTTGGCCCGGACGTAACGTCAAGCATCGGCAACCATGCCTCATGGACTGTATATGGACTGAAAGGCTCTGCTATGGACTGGATTGTCTGGCTTACCGTCATCGTCGTGGTCGTCGCTGTGGCCTGGGCGCTGCTCAGCCGCAATAAGAGCCGCACCGGCGCAGACTCCACCCCGGCTGGAGCCACCAGCACCGGCAGCCCTGCTGGTGCCGCAGCGGCAGCCATGGCCGCGCCCGATGTAGCGCAAGCACCTGAGCCGGCCGTTCCATCCCGGGAGAGTGCCGCCGCCCCCGAAGCGGCCGGGCCCGCGGCAGCGCCGGAAGCCGCGCCGGCCGTGGCAGCAGCCGGGTCCGCAGCAGCAGCCGGGTCCGCGGAGGCGGCAACCGGGTCCGCGGATGCGGCTCCCGCGGACAACGCCGAGTGGGAAACCCAGTGGTCCGAGACCGCGCCGGCGGACACGCATGCCGCGGCGGCGCACCACGAACCAGCCCATGGTGCGCACGTCGCGGGGCTGGCCGAGTCCGGGGCAGATGCCGAACCATCAGCACCGGCGGGCCCCCCGGTCCACCACCCCGAATACACCGAGCCCCACGCGCCGACTCTGCCCGGGGCGGAATCGGCGGCTGCAGAAGCGGTCGAAGAAGCCGGCGCGGGCGCCGGCGCGACGATGCCAGGGGCACCGGCAGCAGCAGATGCCGCCGCCCTCGACTCAAAGCCAGTCGACTCAAAGGCCGTCGAATCACCGGAGGCAGTCGAGGCACAGCCGGCATCGGCAACCCCCTCGACGCAGGCGGCGCCCCTGGCGGACGCAGAAGCCATGCAGGCGGCTGCCGCATCCGCGGCGGCGGAGGGCTTCACGAGCCACACGGCCGAGCCCACCGGACACTTGGCGACCGAGCAGCCCTATGGCGAAGGATCGGCGGCCCCGGCGGCGGACGGCAGCGGGCCGGAGGGTTTCACCGTCAAGGGCAATGCATCGTCGATGATTTACCACGAAGAGAGCAGCCCCGCCTATGAAGAAACCCGGGCAGAGGTCTGGTTTGTCTCCGCGGCGCACGCCGAAGCCGCCGGTTTCCGGCCGCCGCGCCGGACTCGCCAGTAGGAGCCGGCCGGGCCGGCGTCGGATCCCTTGACACTCCGCCGCTCCGCTTGCAGGGCAACGGCCCGGGCTGCCACCCTGGCCGTTGCCTTGCTTTTGCTATCCGCCTGCACTGGCGGAGGAACGTCCCCGCCGACGGGTCAGCCCGGCGGCAGCGCCGCACAGGTCGCGCCGGGGACCGCGGGGCAGCCCACTGTTGCGGGCCGGATTGACGGGTTGCAGCTGCCCTGGTCCACCGTCTACTTGCCCGACGGCACAGCAGTCATCTCCGAGCGCGACACCGCGCTGCTGCGGACCATCAAGGGCGGGCAGCTGGGCACGCTTGGCGAGGTGCCCGGCGTCGTGCCCGGCGGCGAAGGGGGCCTGCTGGGCCTTGCCCTGTCCCCCGGCTTCGCGACGGACCGCTACCTGTACGCCTACTTCACTGCGGCGGCGGACAACAGAATCGCCCGCATGCGGCTCGAAGACCGCGGCGGTCGGCTGGAGCTCGGCGCCCCGGAAACCGTTTTCACTGGTATCCCCAAGGCCGGGACGCATAACGGCGGACGGATCCGGTTTGGGCCCGACGGCTTCCTCTATGTGGGCACGGGCGACTCGCAGCGCCGGGAGCAGCCGCAGGACAGAACGGCCCTCGGCGGGAAGATCCTCCGCCTCACGGCCGACGGCCGGCCTGCGCCGGGAAACCCCTTCGGCGAGAACCCGGTCTACAGCCTTGGCCACCGGAACGTCCAAGGCCTTGCCTGGGACAGCGCGGGCCGGCTGTGGGCCAGCGAATTCGGCCCCGACGTCAACGACGAGCTCAACCTGATCGTGCCCGGCGGCAACTACGGCTGGCCGGACGTGACCGGCGCCCCGCACCGCTCCGGATTCCTGGATGCCAAGGTTGTGTGGCCGTCGACGGCGGACTCCTCACCCAGCGGACTCGAAATTGTCGGCAACACCGCATACCTGGGCGCCCTGCGAGGCCAGAGGCTGTGGGTCGTTCCCCTCAAGGGCGAATATGCCGCCGATCCTGTGAGCTATTTCACAGGAAGGTACGGCCGGATCCGGAACGTTTCGCTCGCCCCCGACGGCCGCCTGTGGCTCCTCAGCAACGGCCAAAACCCTGATTTCGCGCTGATTTTGGACCTTCCCGGCTGACCTGGCGCATCCCGGTCCGCCCGATTTCACACAACGGCCAATCTCGTGTAGAGTTTCATGTCGTTGCGGAGAACAACGGGGAAAGAAAAAGCCCCGGTGAACGAGAACAACAGATGCACCTCTAGCTCAACTGGCAGAGCAATTGACTCTTAATCAATGGGTTCCGGGTTCGAGTCCCGGGGGGTGCACCACGAGCGAAACCCCGTCTTCACTGGCCAAAAGCCACGAAGGCGGGGTTTTGTTTTGCCCTGCGCCGCACCCCGGCCTGGAGTGGAGCTACGCCGCGAACTGCCGGGGTGGCCACGACCGCATTAAAGGTCACCGACACGCCGGGTACCGGAAAAGTCCCTGAACAGGGCTGATACGCTCCTGCTTTGGAGTCGGAGGGACTCCGGCCCCTTATCGGACTATCCCAAGGATCAGCTCCCATGGACTACAGCGTCGCCCGAGCGCGGGCTCGGACTGCAGAAGAAGGACTGCGCCTGCATGAGCCGGTCTCCATGCGCTCCATCCAGGCCCACCTGGAAACCGCCAGCGGGCGCCGGATTGTCATCAAGCCGATCGACAACACCCCCACCGACAAAGTCTGCGGCCTGTGGTTCGGACTGGACGACCTGGACCTTATCCTCCACGCCAAAGCGGCGTCAGAGGTGCACCGCCAGCAGATCGTCCTGCACGAGTTCGCCCACATGATCCTCCGCCACGAGCAGGAGAACCTCCCGCACGACTACGCCAAGGTCTTCTTCCCGGACCTCGACCCGGAGCGCGTCGTCTCGGCCCTGAAGCGCACCGACTTCTTCGACGAGCTCGAGGTAACTGCCGAACTCCTTGCAGACCGGCTGGCTTCCCGCATCCGCCGCTCCTACCGTCAGCCCGACGCGGAGCCGGGCAACTTCGGGGCGGTCTTCGGATGACGCAGTTCCTCATGGCCGCGGCACTGTTCCTGTTGGCCGGGGCCCGCATTCCCGCCCTGCTTCGCAGCCGGACCGACCTGGTGTTCACCTGTGCCGTGTACGGAGCCATGGGCTCTTTGCTCATGTCCCCGGTTGTCTACGTCCCCGTCGACACAGCCCTGGGCGGGATGAACCTGGTCAAACTGGTCCTGAACTCCCTGATGATCATCTCTCTCTGGTACCTGCGCCTGGCTGCATTCGCCGCCATCGCCCCGGAAACCGGCGGCCGCCGGTCCTGGTGGACGCGCACCCTGCCCCTGACGCTCACGCTGACCCTGCAAACGGCGTTCTTCCTCCTCACAGGACCCACCGTCACGACCCCCGCCTGGGGCATCTACGAGAACCGCTTCCCGGCTCTCTTGTTCTCACTGATGCTCACCCTCTTCATCTGTTCGATGAGCGCGGAAATTGCCGTGATCTGCTTCCGCTACGTCCCGCGGATGAGCCGCTCGTTCCGCATCGGCTTCTCCATGCTGGGCGCCGGCTGCATCATGGGTTTCCTGGTGATGGCCCAGATGTGTCTCTCCCTGTTGGCCCGACACCTGACATTCCTGGCCATACTGGTCAGGCCTGATTTCCCGTACCATCAGCTGGAACTGGTCGCGACCGTCCTGGCCGGCGCCGGACTCACTATCCCGGCGGTTGCCGGCAGGGCGGCCCGCAAAAACCTGCACCGCTGGAACACCCAAACCCACGCACGCGTCGAGTCCATCTGGGCCAAAGCGCTGCAGAGCACTTCCCCGGACCGGACCCTCGAGGCCGACCCCCAGGCACCCGTACAGGACAGGCTGCACCGTATGGTTGTCGAAATCCGGGACGCTGAACTCGCTGCGGGCACTTCGGCGACCTTCCTGACCGCGGAGGAGCGCAGCTACCTGCTCTCCGTCGAAGCCAAGCTCCATGTCTCCCCTGCCCTGGCATAACCTGCGGCAGCTACAGAAAGCCCCCATGCACCTTCTGACGCACCCGACCCGCCGTACACGCCCGAGCGGCACGGACATGTACGCGATCTACCGGGACATGGTCCTCTTCGATTTCAAGACGGAAATCCATTCGGGTTTCTTCGTCGCCTATTACCGCAACTTCGCCATCCCCTCCACAGCGAGGACCCTGGCGGCGACCGGGGAGATGAAATCCCGGCCGATGAAACGCTCCTACGACACCGGCATCGTCCTCCACGAGATCATCGCCAACGGGTTCGAGCACGAACGCAGCCAGGCCATGATCGAACTGCTCCGCCGGGTCCACAAGGGGGTGCCCGGCACCCCTGACGACTTTGTCTACGTCCTCATGACCTTGCTTGTCCTGCCGCTGCGCTGGACCGAACGTCACGGCTGGCGCCGGCTGACCGAGCTGGAGAAGCGGGCCGCCACGGACTTCTACACCGAACTGGGCCGGCAGATGGGGCTCGAGGGCATCCCGGCCACCTTCGCGGAGGCGGAACGGTTCCTGGACGAGTACGAGGACCGGAACATGGGCCCGAGCCCCGAGGGCTCGACGCTGTTCAATGCGACCGTCGCGGCCTTCGCCAGCCGCATCCCCGCCCGGCTTCGCCGGTTCACCCCGACCATCCTGGCGCTGATGATGGACAAACCCCAGGTCGCTGTTGCCCTGGGCCTGAAACCGGCCCCGGCAGCGCTGCGCGTACCGTTCAACGCGGTGCTGCGGTTCCGCGCCCTCAAGGCCAGGCGGCGCCCCTTGCCGACCGAGCCCGTATTTGTGCCGGGAAGGATGAACGTCGTGGCATACCCGGACGGATACACCCTGGACCAGATCGGCCCCTGGGGGAAATCAGCCAACGTCTGAGGCTCCCTCTGCCGCCAACAGCCCCGCCCGGAGTCCCCGGCGGGGCTGTTGCGTTATTGCGGTCCTCGCACCGTTCCTAGCCGACGTGGATACCCGGCCGGAGGGCCGGGTCCGGCTCCACCTCGCGGAGGATTTCACGCACCAGCGGGGCCGTGTCGCCCTGGCCCAGGAACAGGTAGCGCATGAGATGGCCGACCGGGTTACCCTCGGACCACTCGAAGTAGCACTGGGGCTGCCTGTCGGTCGAGTCGCGCAGGGCCAGCAGGACCGCGGCAATCGCGTTCGGCACTGCCGGGGACTTCACGCGCAGGACCCGGTAGCCGTCCACCTCGATGCCTTCGACCCGGAGGGTGTGGCTGAACGCCGACGGGTCGGAGATCTCAATCTCCAGGAAGATGACGTCCGCCGCCCCCGGGACCGGGTTCAAGCCGCGCTGTTCGTACTCCTTGTCCGCATACTCGGCCTTGTCACCGGCCTGGCGCTTGTTGGCGATGACGTTCAATTGCCCATCGAAGGCGATCGAATCGGTGACGAAGTGCCGGGCCGCCTCGTCGAATTCGATGGTTTCCAGCCGCAGCTCGGTGGTGCGCTTCACCCGGGAGATCAGCGAAACGACGATGATGCCGGCGATGAAGAACGCCGAGATCGCAATACCGTCAGGTTGCTCGATCACATTGGCGGTCAGTGCGTAAAGCAGCACCAGGGTCAGGGCGCCGAAGCCGACGGTCCCGGCGCGGCTGTGCCGGCGGACCGCTGAGACAGTCACGGCGACCGCCCCGGAGACCATCATGGCCAGGATCCCGGTGGCGTAGGCGCCGGCCTGGGCGTTGACGTCGGCGTTGAAGGCGATCGTGATGCCGACGCTCAGCACGGTGTAGACGATCACGACCGGGCGGACGGCGCGGCCCCATTCCGGTGCCATACCGTAGGCGGGCAAGTAGCGGGGCACGATGTTGATCAGTCCGGCCATGGCGGAGGCCCCGGCGAACCAGAGGATCAGCGCACTGGAAATGTCGTAGACAGTCCCGAAGCCGGCGCCGAACAGCTCGTGGGCGAGGAACGCGAGGGCGCGGCCGTTGGCCTGTCCGCCGTCCTGGAATTCCCTGGCCGGGATCATGACCGTGGTGAGGAAGCTGGTGGACATCAGGTAGACGCTCATGATGGCCGCGGCGGTGGTGAGCAGTTTGCGGGTGTTCCTGACACGGGAGGCCATGACCTCCTCCGGGGTGTTACCGGCGGCCTTGATCAGCGGCATCATGGACACACCGGTCTCGAACCCGGACAGGCCCAGGACCAGCAGCGGGAAGGCGATGACGGCCGGGCCGATCAGGTCCATCGGGCCGCCGCCGGCGCTGGCCAGCAGCCGGTCGGTCCAGCCGGCGGCCAGGGACGGGTCGGAGAAGACGTGCGCGAACCCGGCGGCGACGACGGCGGCGTTCAGGAGCAGGTAGATGGCCACGAGCGGGATGGCGACTCCGACTGCCTCGTTGAAGCCAAGCAGGAACACCCCGCCCAGGATCAGCAGCAGGATCACGGTGATGATGACGGCGCTGCCTTTCAAACCTTCAGGGATCATCGGGTTCTCCAGCAGATGCACCGTGGCGTCGGCGCCGGAGAGGGTGATGGTGATGATCCACGAGGTCGCGACAAACCCGAGCAGCAGCAGTACGAAGAACTTGCCGCGCCAGAACGGGAGCAGTTTCTCCAGCATGGCGACAGAGCCCTGCCCGTGCGGGCTCTCCTGCGCGACCCGGCGGTACATGGGCAGCATGCCCAGCAGCGTCAGGGCCACGATCAGCAAGGTCGCCAGCGGGGACAGGGCCCCGGCGGCCAGGGCCGCGATGCCGGGGAGGTAGGACAAGGTGGAGAAGTAGTCGACGCCGGTCAGGCACATGACTTTCCACCAGGCGTTGGGTTTGTGGTCTTCCTCGGCTTCGGGGCCGGAGGGTGCGACCTGGTTGGCGAGCAGCCAGCGGACCAGGGGTTTGCGTTCCGGGGCGGCAGCCTGTTTCAGGTCTACCTGGACCGGAACAGCGTGGTCAGAAGTGGTCGTCATGGGGTCTTTCTGTCGGTGGCCGGGCGTCAGCCTGGCTGGAATGCAGGCGAGGAACCGGCCAATTCTAGTCCGGTTGCTGCGGCTGGCTGTCAGCTTCATGCGGCGCCAGCGTCCAGCAACGGACGAGGGCGCTGGCCCGCTGCTCAAACTTTCGGTGCGCCGGACCGGGATTTCCGGCCGACAGGCGGTTGAACCCTACGATGGGGAGGATGAACTCCACCCGGAAGGCCTGTTACACATCCGCCGCGGCCCTGGTGCTCGCGGCCTCGCCGCTCGTCCTGGCTTTGCCCGCCGCGGCCGCGCCTTGCGCGCCGACAGGACTCGTCCCCGTGAAGATCTGCCCCGCCTCACCGACGCCGGCGCCGCCGTCCGCTTCACCAACGCCCGGCACCCCGGACGCAACAAACACGTCCGCGCCTCAAGCGCCGGATGCCGGTCACGGCGGAGCCCCCTCAGGCGAGGGGACGCTGAGTGCCGGGTCCGGCCCGGACGCCTCCGGACCGGACGGGCACAGCGGCCTTGCCGGCGGATCCCTGCTGGCGCTCAGCGGCCTTCTCCTGGGCCTTTCCGCCGCGATTGGCCTCAGCCGGCCGGCCCGGCCATGAAACGGCCGCCGAACCGCCACAGTGAGCTGGGGTTGTTCGGCGGCCGCGTGAATCACGTCGTGTTCTTAGACCTTCTGGCGGGACCGGTCTGCTACTTTCTCCGGTTCCTCGACCGTGAACTCCTTGGTGCGGCGGGGGAAGGCCCAGAACTTGAATTCCTTTGCCTCGGCCCGGGGCTCCCGGCGTTCCTCGGATTTCCGCGTGGCATCCTTGCTGGTGTCACGCCCGAAATCCTTGTAGTTCGAATAGCACATCACTGACCTCCTTCATGGTGATTGCCCTTTAATGGTCCCCCCGATCCTCGGGCGCGTCGATACTCTCTCGCTACCACAGCCGCCCCCATGTACGCTCTGTCTCAGAAGCTTCAGACCGCGTTGAACAATCGAGCTACCCGCGCCCCGCAAAGGATGAACAGCCATGACCGTCCCGCCCAGCACTTCAGCCCCCGGCCCTGGCTGGTATCCAGACCCTGCCGGCTCGGGCCGGCTTCAGTGGTGGAACGGTACGGCATGGACCGGACAGTTCAACGCTCCTCAGTTCCAGGCGCCGCAGTCGCCGCGACCGGTGGAACCCCGCAGGCGCATCAGTGACCGGACCCCGGTCTACAACGCGTATGTCTGGACGATTGTGGCGCTGCCGCTCGTGCCGCTCATCCTGCTGATGTTCTGGAACCCTGTGCTCCGCGTGCGGACGGTCGGGGCGCGGCAGGTCCAGACACTCGATCCGGCGTCGATCTTCACGGCGCCGTACTTTCTCCTGGTGGCCAGCGGCTTCCTGGTTTACGGCGTCTCCGCCCTCCTGGCCTATTTGGACTGGGACAAGCTGCGCAAGGACGGCGTTGTCCGGCCGTTTCACTGGGCGTGGGTGTTCCTCAGCCGGGAGGTCTACGTCATTGGCCGGTCCGTGATTGTGCACGAGGTGGCCCCGCGGCGCGGGCTCGCCCCGGTGTGGGCCACGATCGGCGTCACGATCCTCGCGGTGGTGCTCGTCGGCCTCAAGATGTCTTCCCTTGTGGCCACCCTAGCGAACCAGGCCGCCTCGATTTAGGCAGTGTTTGCCTAACTTTCAGTTCCAGGCCGGACGATCAGGACCGGACACCGGGCGTGGTGCGCGAGCTGGGAGGACACCGAGCCCAGCAACATCCCCGTAAATCCGCCCAGGCCGCGGGAACCGACAATCAGCAGGTCTGCTTCGCGCGATGCCTCCACCAGCGCGGCCGCCGCATTTCCCTCGACGAGTCGTCCGGTGACCGGAACCGCAGGGTCGGCCACGCGCTGGAGTTCGCCGTCGAGGATTAACCGTGCGTCCCGCTCGAACCCGGTGTAGTCCCAAACCTGGCCGGCGGCATCGGTGATGTAGGGATACTGCCACGATGCGAGGACAACCACTTGGCCGTTCCTCAGCTTCGCCTCCTGCATGCCCCAATCGAGGGCCGCTTGTGACTCCGGGGAGCCGTCGACTCCTACAACGACTACGAACGGGCTGCTGGTAGCCATGCCATTCCTCCGACCCGGTTGAGGTTCACTGGTTAGCACCATCATCCGCCTGCGGGCCGCCGCCGGACATCCCCCGGAAAGTATGGGACGCAACATCCACGGTGCACCATTCGCAGGAAGCTAACCGCACGGTCCCCCGGGCCGTTGGCCCCTACCAGCCTCGCCGTCGGAGCAGTGGAATGGCTTGCATGAACCCGGACAGGAGTGTTCCGGACAGTGCTGTGCCCCCGTCCGGGGCGCTATCCACGGATGAGGCGTCGTTTGCGCCGGATCCGCAGGAACCTCTTGAACGGTTGCTGAGGGACCTTCGCGGTCGTCCTGAGGGATTGTCCGAGCGGGAGTCAGCCAGGCGGCTCGTGGTGTTTGGTCCCAACCGGCTGCTCCGGCGCGGGAAGCGAAACTGGCCTGGCGAGCTGGGCCGCCAGTTCGTCCATCCGCTAGCGTTGTTGCTGTGGCTCGCGGCAGCGCTGGCGTTCGCAACGGGTACGGCGGCGTTAGCAGTCGCGATTCTGGCAGTCATTGTCCTGAATGCTCTTTTTGCCTTCTTTCAGGAGCGGCATGCCGAGCGCGCGGTAGAGGCGCTGTCGGCGTATCTTCCGGCCCGGGCCCGGGTTCTTCGCGAGGGCGCGGAAGTCCTGGTTGATGCTGCCCTGCTGGTTCCCGGCGATGTGATGGTGGTCAGGGAAGGTGACCGGGTCTCGGCGGACGGCCGGCTTCTCTCGGGTTCGGTGGAGATGGACATGTCCACGCTGACCGGTGAATCGCTTCCGGTCTTCAGGAGCGCGGACGTGCATCCATTTGTGAAATTGCCGCTGTTGCAGGCCCGGGATGTCGTGTTCAGCGGCAGCAGCTGCAGCGGTGGCGAGGCTTCGGCCGTAGTCTATGCGACCGGAATGCGCACTGAACTTGGCCGCATTGCGGCGCTTTCCCAGCGGGTGGGGCAGGACCCGAGTCCGTTGGAGCAGCAAGTCTCCCGGGTCGCGCGGCTGATCGCCGTCGTCGCCGTCGGCATGGGGGCCGGGTTCATTCCGGTGGGCATGATCCTGGGTGGCTTGTCGTTCGGCGACACACTGAACTTCGCGATCGGGTTGCTCGTGGCCAACGTGCCCGAGGGCCTCCTGCCGACCATCACACTGGCCCTTGCAGTGGGCGTGCGGCTCCTGGCCCGTCGCGGAGCGCTGGTCAAGAGAATTTCGGCCGTCGAGACTCTTGGCTCCACGAGCGTGATCTGCACGGACAAAACGGGCACCCTGACCATGAACCGGATGCAGGTCATCAACTTCTGGACCTCGGACGGACACCAGAACCTCCTCGCCGGAGCGACCCCGGCAGCACCGGACTCTGCAGCAGGACGCTTTGCGGTGGCGGCCGCGGCATGCAGCAACTCACGTCTTGAGGGGCCCTCCGGCGAGGGAGAAGCCGGTGACCCGACCGAGCTGGCCCTGCTTCACCTGGCCGCATCGCTGGGCGTGAGGGCGGAGGACCTCGGCATAGAGCGGCTGTCCCAGTTCCACTTCGATCCGGTCCTGCGGCGGATGTCCACCTTGGACCGGACGGACTCCGGGTTGGTCCTGCACACCAAAGGCGCGCCGGAGGAGATCCGCCGGAGGAGATCCTCCCCCTGTGCACACTCATCGCGGCGGGCTGTGCAGCCCGGCGGCTGACGGAGGCAGACCGGACCACAATTGCCGCGGTGGCTGACGAATGGGCGGTGCAGGGACTCCGGTTGCTCGCGGTTGCCGACCGCCCGATGCCGGAGGACACCCCTGCGGGTCTGTCGCGCGGCCAGGCGGAACGGGGCCTGACGTTCTTGGGCCTCGCCGCGATGTTCGACCCGCCACGCCCCCAGGTTGCCGACGCCGTGGCACAGTGCCATTCGGCAGGCATCAGGCTGATTGTGGTCACGGGCGACAACGGGCTGACAGCGGCCGGAATCGCCCGACGGATCGGCATCGGCGGCGAGGGGCCACAGATCATCAACGGCACCGAGCTGGACCGGATGAGCGAAGCACAGCTGGACCGGCTGCTGGGAACCGGAGCCGAGCTCATCTTTGCCCGCAGCTCACCCGAGGCCAAGTTACGGATCGCCGATGCCCTGCAGGACCTGGGGCATGTGGTTGCGATGACCGGCGATGGCGTGAACGACACACCGGCGCTTCGACGTGCCGACATCGGCGTCGCCATGGGCAAATCGGGGACCGATGTGGCACGGGAAGCGGCCACGATGGTCCTCACGGACGACGACTTCGCCTCCATTGTCAGTGCCGTCGAAGCGGGCCGCCGCGTCTACGCCAACGTCCGGAAATTCATCGTCTACATTTTCGCCCACGCGACCCCTGAAGTCGTCCCGTTTCTGATCTACGCCGCCTCCGGCGGAAACATACCGTTGCCTTTGACAGTGATGCAGATCCTCGCCATCGACCTGTTCACCGAAACGTTGCCCGCCCTCGCGCTCGGGCGCGAAGCCCCGGAACCGGGCCTGATGCAGCGCCCGCCACGGCCCCCGAGTGAAAACGTCATCAGTTCCCTCATGCTGGTGCGCGCCTGGGGCGTGATGGGCCGGGTGTCGGCCCTGCTGGTGAGCGTCATCTTCCTGGCCACGCTGCTCGCCGGGGGCTGGACTTTCGGGGCCGACGTCGGGACAGGACATCTGCCCGTGGTGTGGCAGCAGGCGACCACGATGACGTTCCTGGGGATTGTCGCCTGCCAGGTCGGAACAGCCATGGCTGCCCGAGCACGGCCGTCCCCGAAGCCTGGGAGCTGCTATTGCTGCTTCCCTTTCCGTTCCTTGTCTGGGCAAGCGACGAGGTCCTTAAGCTGTCCCTGCGGCGGCGGCAGAAGGAGGGACTTTAGTCCCTGTCCCGGGACCGGACACGGGCGTTGACTGGAAAGATGCTCCGGGCAACCGTCCCGGAACAATACCGGTCCTGAAGACCCGGACCGTCGACCGCCGAACCAGATCCCGGGCGGACAACTCCACTGATTATCATCTCGACTTCCCTATTCCCTGCCCGGGATTCTGTCCGGGGCTGCGGGATCTGCCGACGCCGGGGCGGGCTTGGATCGCCTTGAGCCGGCGGAACTGGCGGGGACGTCGACCCCCTCAAAGGATGAAGTTCATGAACAAGGCTATTCGCATCATCGGAACAACTGCTGTGACGGCGGCATTGGGCCTGGGCGCCAGCGCCCTGCCTGCCAGCGCCGCCGTTACCGGCTCCACCAGCTCCTGGAACCAGTCTTCGTTCGAGCACCGCCACCACATAAGGGACGATATCCGGCATGATGCCGGACACGGCTGGTGGGACGGAGAGAACCGGTGGCATGACAACGCCGACGGGTGGGGCTGGCGCGACGACCACGGCAATTGGCGTGACGACAACGACCACAACGGCTCATGGACGGGCCGGGACGGCTGCCGGCATGACAAAGACGGGTTCTGGGACCATAACGGACACCGGCACGATGACAACGGGCGCCACCACCGCTCGGGCACCTGGTGATCGGGCCCCGCTCTCAGGCGGACGAAGGGAGTCATCGGGACGGCGGGAGGTATCCCGCCGTCCCGATTTCGTTCGAGCCCGCAGGGGCTAATTCAGCGGGGTGGCCTTGGCCGCGAGTCCCGGCTCTGCGGCAGGGCGGCCTGCGGCAGGGGCGACGCCGGGTTCGGCGGCAGTCACGATCGCTTTGACCTCGGCGGACGAGGACTTGGTGGCCAGCACCCGGACCACGGACTGGAGCTCCTGGCGCAGCACATCCGGGTCAATCGGAGTCGATGCCAGCACGGAGCGTTCCATGTCCGCGGCCGCGGTGACGGCCTCACGGCCCTGATCGGTCAGCGACACTACGTGGCTGCGCCGGTCCGAGTCGCTGCGTTGCCGCGAAATGTGGCCGTGCGCCTCCAGACGGCTCAGCGTCTTGCCCATGGTCTGGGCCTGGACCCGGACCAGCTGGGCCAGTTGGGCTTGTGTCATTGGCCCATTCGCCGAGAGCACCTCCATGGCGATCACCCCGGCATGGGTCAGGCCAATGGCCCCCAATTTTTCGTTCCAGGAATGTTCTACGAGACGTGCTGCCGTGGACAATAGGCGGCCCGTGGGCCAGCGATCCATATCAGGCATACCCAAGAGTATAGCGAGCAGCGGATTGGTCGGGGGCCGCCCGGCTCATTACGCTGGATGCTCACCCCGCTTCGCGACGCGCCTCACCGCAGACCTCACCAAGGAGTACCCGTGCCTGAACGACTCATCGCCGGTGCCACGGCACCGGATTTCACGCTCAAGAATGCCGAAGGACACGATGTCAGCCTGCGCGATTTCCGGGGCAGGAACACCGTCATCTACTTCTACCCCGCCGCCTCCACGCCGGGATGCACCAAGCAGGCCTGCGATTTCCGGGATTCCCTGGCTTCACTGCAGCACGCAGGTTACGACGTGGTGGGCATCTCCCCCGATCCGGTCGGGAAGCTGGCCAAGTTTGCGGCCGCCGAGTCGCTGACCTTCCCGCTGCTCTCCGACGAAGACCACGCCGTCGCAGAGGCCTATGCGGCCTGGGGCGAGAAGAAGAATTACGGCAAGACCTACCAGGGCCTCATCCGCTCCACAATAGTCGTCGATCCCGAAGGCAGGGTCGCCGTCGCCCAATACAACGTCCGGGCCACCGGGCATGTCGCCAAACTCCGCCGGGACCTGAACCTCGGACAGTAGTTTCGACCGGCAGTAGGTACAATGGAGCCTGGCATCCGCCGCCGGGGTTCTACCCGGGACGACGACGGCGCCGCGCGCGAGTGGTGAAATTGGCAGACACGCAGGATTTAGGTTCCTGTGCCTTCGGGCGTGGGGGTTCAAGTCCCCCCTTGCGCACACACAGAGAGAACCCCGGTCTTCGGACCGGGGTTCTCGGCGTTTCCCGCTGATTTTCAGGGGATTCCCGGCAGCCGAAAAAAATTTCAATCCCCCACCCATCCGTTTCCTCCGAGCAGCCGAATACCCATTGAGACACCAACCAAGGGTCGGTGCCCAACAGTCGGGAAAGGGCCGCAGCGGCAACGTTCGCCGCAGGCAACCATCGGCACAACAAAGGAGAAACCGAAATGCAGACCATCAAGCGCACCACGTTCGCCGTTGCAGGTATCGCAGCTGCCGCCATGCTCAGCCTCACTGCCTGTGGCGGATCCAGCACCACGGCCGCATCCTCGGCCCCCGCCACCTCGGCACCGTCGGAAGCCAGCATGGCCCCGTCCGCTAGCCCCTCCGCCGCAGCCATGGATCCGGCCGCGAACCTTGTCGGCTCCGGCTGCGCAGCCTACGCCGCCCAGGTTCCGAGCGGTGCCGGTTCCGTCTCCGGCATGGCGCTTGATCCGGTAGCCACCGCAGCGTCCAACAACCCGATCCTGACCACCCTGACCGCCGCCGTTTCCGGCAAGCTCAACCCGAAGGTCAACCTGGTGGACACTTTGAACGGCAGCGAATTCACCGTCTTCGCCCCGACGGATGACGCCTTCAAGAAGATCGATCCGGCCACGATCGAAGCACTGAAGACGGACGATGCCACGCTGAGCAAGATCCTGACCTACCACGTGGTCCCCGGCAAGATCACCCCGGACCAGATCGTCGGCACCCACAAAACGGTTGAGGGCGGTTCCGTTACGGTTACCGGCACCAAGGATGCCCTCAAGGTTGACGGGGCCAACGTTGTCTGCGGCGGCGTCCAGACCGCCAATGCCACTGTCTACATGGTCGACTCGGTCCTGATGCCCAAGTAGGCAGCACCACAAGCGCTCCTGTACCGGCTCCAGCCTGACTCCCTGGACCATTAGGAGAAGCGAAGGCCCGCACCCTCCCGGGAGTGCGGGCCTTCGCTTGTGCGGCCACAAGCCGCCTGCTGCTGACGGCCTGCGTTGGTGCGCCCCGCAGGATGGCGGTCTCCGCCGTCAACTAGACTGGGGCTGTTCCGCAGCCGGCGGACCATCCAGTTTCCCAGAGGTGATTCCTTCAGTGCCCAGCAGTACAGTGCCCAGCAGGAGAATGCGGCGTATTGCCGCAAGTATCGGGGCCGTTCTCCTTCTGCTGCCGATCGCATCCTGCACCGGTACCTCCGACCCGGCACCGAGTTCCACCGCCGCCTCTTCCACCGCCGGCGCAACACCCACCGCGCTCTTCACCTTCGGCACCGGCTCGGAGCCGCTCGGGCTCGACCCTGCCCTGGTCTCCGACGTCGAGTCCTACCGCATCACCCGGCAGGTGCTGGAAGGCCTCGTGGGCGTAGACCAAACCACCGGCCAGCCCACTCCGCTTCTCGCCACCGAATGGTCGCAGAGCGATGATGGCCGGGCTTACACCTTCAAGCTGCGCGGGAAAGTCACGTTCCAGGACGGAACGCCGTTCGATGCCGCAGCCGTCTGCACCAATTTCAACCGCTGGTTCAACTTCCCGCCGGCCCTCCGTCAGCAGGCCACGGGCACCACGTTCAAGGGCGTGTTCAAGGCCCACGCGGACCAGGCGCCGCTGTCCATCTACAAGAGCTGCACCGCCGTGGCGCCGGACAACGTGCGGATCGACCTCACGCAGCCGTTCACTGGATTTCTCCAGGCCCTTACCCTCCCGGCCTTCGCGATCTCCTCGCCGCAGGCCCTCGCCGCCGAACACGCCGACGTCCTGGACCAGAACCGCGGCGGCGAGCCGATGTCCGCCTACGGCCTCCATCCCGTGGGCACCGGCCCCTACGTCTTCGGCTCCTGGGACACCGGCAGCGTCACCCTGAACAGCAACAAGAACTACTGGGGAGACAAGGGGCAGATCGGCACCATCAAGTTCGTGACCTACGATCACCCGCAGACCCGGATGCAGGCCCTCCTGGACGGCAAGATCGACGCCTACGACGCCGTCACCGTGGGGAACTTCGATCAGCTGGTCAAGAGCGGCAAGCAGATCATCCAGCGGGACCCCTTCTCCGTCATGTACCTGGGCATGAACCAGGAAGTCCCCATCCTGCAGAACCTCAAGGTGCGCCAGGCGATCGAAATGGCGCTGGACAAGGACACCCTGATCCGCCGGTTCTTCATCGACAACACCGCCCAGGCATCCCAGTTCGTCCCGCCGAAACTCAGCGGCTTCAACAACAACGCGCCCGCGCTCGGCTACAACCCGGACAAGGCCAAGGAACTCCTGGCCGAGGCCGGCTACAAGGGCGAGGAACTGAAGTTCTACTATCCGCTCAACGTCACCCGGCCCTACCTGCCGACTCCGGAAAAGGTGTACGCCGAGATCAGCCGGCAACTGACCGCCGTCGGGCTTAACATCAAACCTGTGCCCGTGGACTGGACCGACGGCTACCTGCAGAAAGTCACCTCCCCGGGTGACCATGCCCTGCACCTGCTCGGCTGGAACGGCTCGTACTCCGACCCCGACAACTTCGTGGGCCCCCTCTTCGGGGAGAACACCGGCGAATTCGGCTACCAGGATCCCCAGGTCTTCTCCAAGATCGCCCGGGCCCGGGGATTGCCGGACGGCAAGGACCGCACGGCGCAGTACCAGACCATCAACGCGCAGATCGCCGCCACGGTGCCCGCCGTTCCCATTGCCTTCCCGATCTCGGCGCTGGCCCTCTCGGACCGGGTCCTGAAGTACCCGGCCTCTCCGGTGCTCAATGAAGTTTTCACAAAGGTCGAGCTAAAGCCTTGACGCCCGGGGCCAATTTCAGTTAGTGGGCGGTGCGGGATATTCTGTGACAGCCAGAGCCGCTGCTATCGGAGACTGATTGTGACTTTCATTTCCAAGACCCAACATGCCGACGTCGTCCTGATCGGCGGCGGCATCATGAGCGCCACGCTCGGTGCTTTCATCAAGCAGCTCGAGCCGAACTGGACCATCTCGCTGTTCGAGCGCCTCGACGAGCCGGGACTGGAGAGCTCCGGCCCCTGGAACAACGCCGGCACCGGACACGCCGCGCTGTGTGAGCTCAACTACTCCCCCGCAGCCAAAGACGGCTCGGTGGACCCAGGCAAGGCCCTGAACATCAACGAGCAGTTCCAGCTGTCCCGCCAGTTCTGGTCCCACCTCGTCTCAAACTCCCTGATCGGCTCCCCCAAGGGCTTCATCAACACCGTTCCGCACATGAGCTTCGTCATCGGCGAGGACCACACCAAGTTCCTCCGCACCCGCTACGAGGCCCTCAAGCCGAACCCGCTCTTCCGCTCGATGCAGTACTCCGAGGACCACGCCGAGATCGCCAAATGGGCCCCGCTGATCATCAAGGGCCGCGACCCCAAACAGCGCGTCGCGGCAACGCGCGCCGCCGAGGGCACCGACGTCGACTTCGGCGCCCTGACCCGGGAGCTGACCACGTACCTGGGCAACAACGGCGTGGAGATCAACTACGGCCACAACGTCACCGACATCAAGCGCTCGTCCGACGGCGGCTGGGACCTCTCGCTGAAGCACGCCCAGAGCGGCGAGCACGGCTCCATCCGTGCCAAGTTCGTGTTTGTCGGCGCGGGCGGCGGCGCCCTGCACCTGCTGCAGGCCTCCGGCATCCCGGAAAGCAAAGGGTTTGGCGGCTTCCCGGTCTCCGGCCAGTTCTTCCGCTGCACCGACGAGAGCCTCGCGGCCAAGCACAGCGCGAAGGTCTACGGCCAGGCGTCGGTGGGCGCCCCGCCCATGTCCGTGCCGCACCTGGACACGCGCTACGTCAACGGCAAACGCTCCCTGCTGTTCGGCCCGTACGCCGGCTTCTCCACGAACTTCCTCAAGAACGGCTCCTACCTGGACCTGCCGCTGTCCATCCGCCCCTCCAACATCATCCCGATGCTGGCCGTGGCCAAGGACAACATGGACCTCACGGCCTACCTGATCAAGGAAGTCGCCAAGCGCCACGACGACAAGGTCGAGGCCCTGCGCGAGTACTACCCCGAGGCCGAGGGCGGCGACTGGGAACTCATCACCGCCGGCCAGCGGGTCCAGATCATCAAGAAGGACCCAAAGAAGGGCGGTGTGCTCCAGTTCGGCACCGAGGTCATTGCCGGACGCGACGGCACCATCGGCGCCCTGCTCGGCGCTTCGCCGGGCGCGTCCACTGCCGTGCCGATCATGATCGAGCTGCTCCAGAAGTCCTTCCCCAAGAACTTCAAGGGCTGGCAGTCCAAGCTCAAGGACATGATGCCCGGCTACGGCGTCAAGCTCAACGAGAACCCTGAGCTCGCCGCGCGGCTCGAGGCCGAGACGGCCAAGACGTTGCAGCTCGAACAGGTCGACGCCCGCAACTGAGCGGGCGAGGCCGGGCCAGGCCTGGACTACACTGCTGGTTTGGGACCGCTGCAACTCGGTGACGTCCCCGTTTTTGATGTCCCGTTGGGCAGGACGCCCTCGACCCACCAGGAGACCATGAGATGTTCCGGCTCGCAAAGCTGTCCCTCGCCAACCGGGCCCTGATCGCGCTGATCACGGTGTTCGCGTCGGTCTTTGGCGTGATCACGATGTCCTCGCTGAAGCAGGAACTCATCCCTTCCATCGAGTTCCCGCAGATCACCGTGATCACCTCGATGCCCGGTGCGTCGCCGGAGGTCGTGGACAAGCAGATCAGTGCCCCGCTGGAGACTGCGCTGAACAGCGTCGAGGGGCTGGAGTCGACGTCGTCGACGTCGCGGAACGGCGTCTCGCAGATCACCCTGGCGCTCACGTACGGCACCAACCTGGACCGGGCCCGGAACCAGATCGACCGCGCCATCTCCAACGCCAGGCAGGCCCTGCCGAAGGACGTCCAGCCGCAGGCCATCGCCGGGAGCATCAGCGACTTCCCGATCGTGTTCCTGGCCGTGTCCTCGGACAAGCCGCTCAGCGAGCTCAACGCCGATCTCGCCCGGCTCAGTGTCCCCCGGCTGCAGAAGCTCGACGGCGTCAGGGGCGCCGATGTGACCGGCGGCGCCACCCAGCACATCCAGATCCTGCCGCGGCCCGGGGACCTGGCAAAATCGGGCGCGAGTATCCAGTCCATCAGTGATGCCCTGAAGAACAACGGATCGCTGGTTCCGGCCGGCACGGTCGAGGAGCAGGGCAAGACCCTCTCGCTGCAGATCGGCAGCCCGGTGGATTCCCTCGACGCCATCAAGGCCCTCCCCCTGGGCGCGGCCCGCAATGCTGCCACGATCGGCAGTGTGGCGGACGTCAGCCTGGTCGAGGACGCGCGGACGTCCATCACGCGAACGAACGGCAAGGAAACCCTCGCCCTGTCCGTGACCAAGAAGCCCGAGGGCGACACCGTCGCGATCTCCCATGCGGTGAAGGACGCCATCCCGCAGCTCGAGGCTGAGCTCGGATCCAACGCCAAGTTCACCCCGGTCTTCGACCAGGCGCCGTTCATCGAGAAGTCGATCAAGGACCTCACCACGGAGGGCCTGCTGGGCCTGGGCTTCGCCGTCGTGGTGATCCTGGTGTTCCTGATGTCCGTGCGTGCAACCCTGGTGACGGCCGTGTCCATCCCGTTGTCGCTGCTGATCACGTTTATCGGGCTCTCGGCCACCGGCTACTCCCTGAACATCCTGACTCTGGGCGCGCTCACCATCGCGATCGGCCGCGTGGTGGACGACTCGATCGTGGTCATCGAGAACATCAAGCGCCACCTCAGCTATGGCGAGGACAAAATCACCGCCATCGTGACCTCCATCCGCGAGGTCGCCGGCGCCATCACGGCCTCGACCCTGACCACGGTGGCAGTGTTCCTGCCGATCGCGTTCGTCGGCGACCTGGCCGGCGAACTGTTCCGGCCGTTCGCCCTCACCGTGACCATCGCGCTGATTTCCTCGCTGCTGGTCTCGCTGACGATCGTGCCGGTGCTGGCGTACTGGTTCCTGCGCACTCCAGCCGTCACAGGCTCCCCCGCTGTCATTGCCGCGAAGGCACATGAGGCCGAGCAGCGCACGCTGCTGCAGCGCGGCTATCTGCCGGTCCTGTCCGGCACGCAGCGGCATCCCGTCCTCACCCTGGTCGCCGCGGCCCTGGTCCTCGGCGGCACCGTGGCCATGTCCCCGCTGCTCGCCACCGATCTGCTGGGCCGCTCCGGGGAGAACAGCATGACCGTCAAGCAGGCCCTGCCGGCCGGGACCAGCCTTGACGAGGCCAGCGCGTCGGCCATCCGGGTCGAGGACGTCCTGCGGGGCATCGACGGAATCAAGGATGTCCAGTCCACCACGGGCAACGCCCAGACCGGCTTCTCGGCCCTGCTCTCCAGCGGCGCGTCGAATTCGACGTTCACGGTGGTCACGGACGAAAAAGCCAACCAGGGCAAGCTCCAGGAGACCGTCCGCAATGAGCTCGCCAAGCTCGGCGACGCCGGAAAGATCACCGTCGGTTCCCAGCAGGGCGGCTTCGGCACCTCATCGACCGTGGACATCACGCTCAAGGCGGCCAACACCGCTGACCTCCGGGCCGCCAGCGACGCGATGGTCAAGGCCATGGACGGGGTGCCCGGCAGCAGCGAGGTGGCGACCAATCTGGCCGCCAGCCAGCCGGTGGTCCAAGTCAAGGTGGACCGGGCCAAGGCAGTCGCGGCCGGCCTGAACGAAGAGCGCGTGGCGGGGATCCTGGCGGCAACGATCAGCCCGATTCCAGCCGGGACGGTCCGGATCGACACCAACGACTTCCCCGTCCGGATTGGCGAAGGCACCCGCTTCACGAGTATCGACGCCGTCCGGGACATCCCGCTCCCGACGGCGGCCGGCGCCGTGCCGCTGGGCAGCATCGCCTCGGTAGAGCAGGTGGACGTCCCCGTCTCCATTACCGCCAGCAACGGCCAGCGCACCGCGCGAGTCTCCGTGACGCCGTCGGGCGCCAACCTCGGCGCGGTGAGCACCGAAGTGCAGAACCGCCTCAAGTCAGTACAGCTGCCGCCGGGAGTTACCGCCACGATCGGCGGCGCCACGACCCAGCAGGCCGATTCCTTCCGCCAGCTGGGGCTGGCGCTCCTGGCCGCCGTCGCGATCGTCTACGTGATCATGGTGGCTGCGTTCAAGTCCCTCGTGCAGCCCCTGATCCTGCTGGTCTCGGTCCCGTTCGCGGCGACGGGTGCGATCGCCCTGCTCGTGGTGACGGGCGTGCCGCTGGGGCTGCCTTCCCTGATCGGCATGCTGATGCTCGTAGGCATTGTGGTGACCAACGCGATTGTGTTGATCGACCTCATCAACCAGTACCGCCAGCCGCGCAACGGCGAACCCGGGATGGCCGTGGCGGACGCCATCACGCATGGCGCCCGCCAGCGCCTCCGCCCCATCCTCATGACCGCCCTCGCCACGGTGTTTGCCCTGACGCCCATGGCGCTGGGCCTGACCGGCGGCGGGGGCTTCATCTCCCAGCCCCTGGCGATCGTGGTGATCGGCGGCCTGATCTCCTCCACCGCCCTCACGCTCATCCTGGTTCCGGTCCTGTACCGGCTCGTGGAAGGACGCCGGGAGCAGAAGGCCCTACAGAAGTCCCAGCCCCGCGGACGCCATTCCGGGCCGGCCGCCGCGGCGGATGACTTCCCGGATGACATCCCCGAGGACTTCGCCGAGGACGCTCCGTTGCCGACGGGGTCGCACTAGGAACGGGAACCCGGCATCTCGGCCTGGGCCGGGGCCTTTGCCTGAACCTTGGCTTGGGCCTTGACCTCGACGGGGGGCTTGGCATGGGCCCGCGATGCCTTCGGTGCCCTGTGGGTACCGTGGATTCCGTGGGTTTCGGAGGTACCTTTCGAGATTCTGAGGAGTCCGCCCGGGGAGGCGACGGCCTCCCTGTGACGGGGGCCGCCGTGGCGCGGACCGCCGTGCCGGGGGCTCCCGGACACCACGGCCGCGAGCGGTTTGGCTGCGACGGGGCTCATCACCTCACGCGCCGGGTTGCCGGAATAAATGGCATTTTCCGGGACGTCCTCGCCCTTCATCAGGAGGGCGTCGGCCCCTAGCGTCGATCCATCGTG
>Ga0213841_1000754_pt1 | contig 25467 bp, 25 predicted proteins | sample SWPATP23_FD_160125 | JGI IMG/M metagenome (GOLD analysis project Ga0213841, IMG submission 160125) | Coastal seawater microbial communities from Marineland, Florida, United States - SWPA TP2 #3 | ecosystem: Environmental > Aquatic > Marine > Coastal | place: USA: Florida | collected 2016-08-14 | reverse complement strand
CGGGATCGACGGGATCGACGGGATCGACGGGATCGACGGGATCGACGGGATCGACGGGATCGACGGGATCGACGGGATCGACGGGATCGACGGGATCGAGACCGCCGCTTGTGGTCACTGTCAAGTCCAGAACCACCCCATCCAGACGACCGTCGCCGGCCGCGTTCAATGCCCCTATCGTCGCGTCGTCGGCAAGCAGTCCGGTCGGCAAGGCCCCCGGCGCATCGACCAGCCGGACCGAATCCTTTTCCAGCCAGATGGTGCCATCCGCATCCGCCCCGACCGACCACATGGCCCATTCGCCCTCGGCCACCGCATCCTGTGCGGTGATGCTGTAAACCTGACCGTCATGGTCAATCTCGAGACGGATATCGTCGCTGTTGGCCACCTGGAAAAGCCGCATACCCTCGCCGGCCTGCGCGCCTTCATAGGCGAAGACCGCCTGATCTTCACCGCCCAGAAGATCGTCGAACCGCACGATCGCATCGACCTGAAAGGCACCGTCAATGGCTGCGGGGGTATTCAGCCGCCCGTCATCCGCCACGTCCCCGGCATTGCTGATATCCAGGCCCAGAACTGCACCGTCCAGCGGCGAGTCCTCTGCCCAGTTCGATTCACCCACCAGTTCATTGCCGCGCAGGCTGGCATCGGGCGCGACGGCCATGGTCTCGGCCAGCCGAACACCATCCTTTTCCAGCCACATCAGCCCGTCAGCGTCGATGCCCGCCGTCCAGGTGGCGGCCTGACCTTCGTCAATCGCACCGGGGGCAATCACCTGATAGGTCTGTCCGTCCTGATAGAGCGCGAACATGATGTCATTGGTATTCTCGAACTGGGTCAGCAGGATGTTGTTGCTGTCAGGCCCAGCGCCAATATCCACGATCCGCTGCCAATAGCCGCCCCCCAGATCGTCAAAGCGGGCCACAACCTGCATCTCAAATGCGCCGGTAATATTCTGCTGATCATCAAGCGGGTAAGTCGGATCGAGAGGCGGCATGAAAAATTCCTTGGCGGGGCCACAGGGCGACCCCACGGACAGCTCTCAACCACCGCAGCAGATGCGCGGCGTCAGGCAGACCCCAAAGAAAATTCCCCCTGTTGCCCGGTTGATGCGGACAATGACAATTCGGGTACTCATGCGATGATTATGAACAGTTCCTGTCGAACGTTCAGACAGGTTAACCGGATTCTACCCACCGGTTGCCTCGATAATGGAAGCAATCCGTTTCCAATTTCGAAACAGTTGCGGGCCCGCGCGGCGTCAATCTTGAACTCATCCCAAGAGCGGGCTTGCCCAACATTTGCATCTGACCCTGCCCCCAGAATGACCAGGTATAGCGCCGTAACCTGGGGGTGCCTTGCTATAGGCGGCACAGAGGGTGTCGGCGCAGCACCCTCTTGTCGGCGCCCGCTTTGCCCTTCTGCAAGCGGTGGTCAGGTCACGAAATCTGCGCGTCGGGACCGGAAGTAGGGCACCAGCACATTCCGAAACGCGCGTGGTTTGGCCGACCGCCAGACATCCCGATGGCCGACCAGCCAGACATCGGCATAAGGCTGCGGCGGCAGCACCGGAACCTGCATCAGGCCGGACTCTGATCGCCCTATAAACAAGGGCAATCGCGCCACCCCAAGCCCTGCACGCGCGGCGCCGATCACCGCCACCATGTCGTCGAACTGCATACGGACATAGGCGTTCGGGTGGCTAACAAGCGAAGCTTTGGGCGGCGCGGCCATGGTCGTGAAACCGACCCAGGGCAGCCGCATCGTGGCATCGGCGGCTATCGCCTTGGCCAGATCCGGCGCCGCGAAACTCGCCGTCTCCTGCGCCGCCAACCGAACCCCCATAAGATCATCCCCCGGATCCCGACTGATCCGGATCGCCAGGTCCGCTTCACGCCGTGCAAGATCCAGCAACTCGTTCGTGGCCCGCACCACCAGCTCAACCTCTGGATGGGCTTGGGAAAACTGCGCCATAACCGGGGCGAGGTAGCCACCTATCAACAGCTGGGGCGCAGTGATCACCAGCCGCCCGGTCAGGGTTTCATCCCGCGCGGCGACCTCTCGGGTCAGGGCGAATTCCGCCTCTTCCATCCGTTCAGCATTGCGCGCGACGGCCAGCCCGGCCTCGGTCGGGACATAGCCATCAGCCAGCCGGTCGAACAGCACCGTGCCAAGCGCCGCTTCGGCGCGGGTGATGCGCCGCGCCACGGTTGTGTAGTTCAGCCCCAGCACGTCGCCGGCACGCGCCAGCGTTCGGTGGCGCACCAGGGCCAGCACCGTGCGCAAATCGTCCCAGTTAGAAGTCATACATGCGTATTCGCATATTCAATGCGATATTTCACGCGTTTTCGCACATCGCAATCCGACCCATCTTGCCTGCATCGACACACCCAAGGAGACCACAGATGATTCACGCAATTGCCCGACTGACCGTAACCGACCCCGACATGCTGGCCGCCTACCGTGCACAGGCTGGCGAGGCGTTGTCGCGTCATGGCGGGGCGGTGATAACCGCCACCCCAAACCCCACCCTGCTGGAAGGAACCGGCCCCACCCCCAATATGATGGCACTGCTGTCCTTCCCCGACCGCGACGCAGCAATAGCCTGGATCGACGACCCCGACCTTGCCCCAGTTCACGCCAAGCGCAACGCTGCGGGCAGTTCGGAGATCCTGCTTTTGGGGTAGGCACCCCGGCCCCGGCGTGACCGATCAGGCCGGGGCCAGATCCGCCGCCGCGCGGGCCAGAACCCTGAGACCGGTCACCAGATCAGTCTCGGCCGTGTCCTCGGCAAAATCATGGCTGATCCCGCCGATGGAGGGCACAAACAGCATCCCCACCGGCATCAGGCGCGACAGGTTCGACGCATCATGCAGCGCGCCAGAGGGCATCGACCGCCACCTGCCCGGCGCGATCTGTCCGGCGGCACGCGCCAGCGCCGCCTGCATCTGCGCATCCATCGGCACGGGAACCAGATCGTGGCGCAGGCGGTCCGTTGTGATGTTCAGGCCAGTGCCGTTCTCGACCTCCAGCAGGACCGAATCAATCACCCGTTCCATCCGGTCCAGGCGGTCCGCTTCTCCGTCGCGCCACTGGATCGTGAAAACGGCCTGGCCCGGCACGATAGAGGACGCATTGGGCGACAGGCGCAAATGCCCAATGGTCCAGACGGTCTGTGGCGTCACTAAATTGCGGAATCGGTCATTCAACAGCGTTGCGATCCGGGCCACCCCCTGAAACGCATCCCTGCGCATCGCCATGGGCGTGGTGCCCGCGTGGTTCTGTTCGCCCTGAATGGTGACCTGCAACTGCCGCAGCCCCACGATCGAGGTCACGACGCCAATCGCCTCGCCTACCTTGTCCAGTACCGGACCCTGTTCGATATGGCATTCCAGAAATCCGGTGAACCGATCTGGGTCGACAAAGTCGGGGTCTGCGATGTGATCGACGGATCTGCGCGCCTCGGCAAAGCTTTGGCCATCGGTGGCGCGGAATTCATCCGCTTCGGCCAAGGTGGTCGCGCCAGACCATATATCGCTGCCGGTCAAGGCACCGTAGCGACCTTCTTCATCCTGAAAACTGACGCAGGAAATAGCCGGCCCGCCAGCCTCTCGCGCGGCGCGGGCAATCTCCAATCCCATGATGACGCCAAGCGCGCCGTCCAGCCAGCCGCCCTCGGGCTGGGAATCGGAGTGCGAGCCAATCAACAGCGACGGTCCCTCCACAAGGCCAAACAGATTACCCGCCGGATCTATATGCGGAGTCAGTCCAGCCTCTTGCATCCGCGAGGCCAGCCAATTGCGCGCAGCCACATCCGCTGGTGAAAAGGCAGGGCGTACAACGCCGGGCCCCTCTGCGCCAAAACTGCGAAGGTGATGCAGATCGGCCAGGAAGCGGGCGGAATCGATGTCGAAGGACTGTCCCATATCCCATTCGTAGCCCGTTTTGTGCTATCGTCCAGCCATGGATCCAATAACTCTTTTCTTTTACGCAATTGTGTGTGGCCTTTTGGGCCTTGCCGGTCCTCGCCTTGGCCGCCCCCTAGTCCGGCTTGGCATCGGTGCCATCGTCGGCCTGATTGCCGCCGGGGCGCTGCCCACAATCCGCGCAACGCTTGGTATCTGAGACGCTTCGCCCCTTTCCTCGCGCGTGCTGACGTCCTAAGCGGGGGACAGACGGCGAGAGGAACCCCTATGTCCTACATCACCCTCGTGCGCCACGGTCAGGCCAATACCGAAGCGCGCGATGAAGACAGCTATGACCGGCTGAGCCAGCTTGGCATCCAACAGGCCAAATGGCTGGGCGAACATCTGGCCCGTACTGGCGAACATTTTCCCCGGCTCTATTCCGGCACCCTGCACCGCCACCGCGAAACCGCTGCCGCTATCGGGCTGGCGGGCCATGCGGAACCCGTGATCGACGCCCGCTTCAATGAAATGGAATTCTTCACGCTGGCAACGCTGTATCGCGACCAGCACGGCGTGCCGATCCCCGAGGATCGAGAGGATTTCACCGACCATCTGCCACGTCTCTTCGGGGCTTGGCAGGCGGGTGAGATCGAGAACCCGCCAGAGAGTTTTGACGGGTTCGAGACGCGCGTGCGAGAGGGGCTGGAGACCATTGGCGCAGGCGACGGCCGGGCCCTGGTCGTCACCTCGGGCGGGGTCATTGGCATGGCGATGCGGATCACGCTCGGGCTTGACCTGATGGGCTATGCCCGCGCCTGCCTGGCCGTGGAAAACACCTCGCTCAGCCGCTGGTTGCCCTTGCGCGGGTCGCTGGCGCTGACGCAATTCAACGCGCTGCCGCATCTGGAACATCCCGAGCGGCAGTTTGCCCGCACCCATCTTTGAGGGGAAAAACCGACATGACACATCTCTGGGTTCGCGCCGAACAGCGCCCGAATGAAGAACGTGCCGGGATCACGGCAGAGGGCGTAAAAGCCCTGGTCGCCGCAGGCATCCGTGTGACGGTCGAGGAAAGCTCGGCCCGTGCGGCGGGACTGACGGGCTATGCCGAAGCCGGGGCCGAGATTGCACCGGAAAACAGCTGGCCCGACGCGCCCTCCGACGCGATCATCTTTGGCTTGAAGGAACTGCCAGAGGACGGCACACCCCTGCCGCATCGCCACATCATGTTCGGCCACGCCTTCAAGGGGCAGTTTTCGGGCCGCGCGCTGCTCGATCGGTTCAAGGCAGGTGGCGGGACGCTTTATGATCTGGAATATCTGGTGGATGAGGACGGTCGCCGCGTCGCTGCCTTTGGGTATTGGGCGGGCTTTGCAGGGGCGGCTGTTTCCCTGAAAGCGTGGATCGCGCAGCAATCGGGCGGTATCTGTCCGCCCGTTGGCGCCTATCCCGGCAAAGATGCGCTGCTGGCCGATCTGGCGGCAGGCATGGCTGGTCTGACCCCGCCGCGCGCCATGGTGATCGGCGCACTTGGCCGCGTGGGCACCGGCGCGGCGGATCTGTGCGAGGCCATGGGGATGAGCGTGACCAAGTGGGACATGGCAGAAACCGCCAGCGGCGGGCCGTTCCCGGAAATCCTTGCCCATGACATCTTCCTCAACTGCATCTTCGCGCGCCCCGGCACGCCGGTCTTTGTCCCGCACGAAGCACTGGCCCAACCGCGCAGCCTGACCGTCATCGGCGACGTGGCTTGCGACCCCGACAGCGATTACAACCCGGTGCCGGTCTATGACCGCGCCACGACGTGGGATGCACCGGTGTTGCGCGTTCATGACGCGCCGCCGATGGATGTGATGGCCATCGACAACCTGCCCTCGATGCTGCCCGTCGAATCCTCTCAGGACTACGCGGCGCAGCTTCTTCCCTCGCTTCTGACGCTGCCCGATCTGAATAGCGGGGTCTGGGCGCGGGCACAGGCCGAATTTGAAAAGCACACGGTCTGACCACCCAACAAAGGAGATCTGACAATGACCATCCATTGGTGCGGAACCGGCCTGTCGGCAATCCCCGGCTTACGCAGGCTGATCGAAGCAGGTCAGCCCGTTGTCGTCTGGAACCGGACGATTGAAAAGGCCGAGCAAGCCGTGGGCGACCTGACCAAGGATATCCGGGTCTTCGGCATGGATGCCATCGGCGCGGCGCTTCAGCCCGGCGACGTGGCTGTTTCCATGCTGCCCGGCGACTGGCATGTGCCGCTGGCCGAGCTGTGCATTTCCAAGGGTGCGCATTTCGTGTCGTCCTCCTACATCGCGCCGGAAATGCGGGCGCTGGATGCAAAGGCGAAAGAGGCCGGGCTGACGCTGGTCAATGAGGTGGGGCTCGACCCCGGTATCGACCATCTGATGGCACATGCTTTGGTAGCCGATTACCGCGCGTCCGATGTCTTTGCCCCGGCCAACACCCATAGCTTCATCAGCTATTGCGGCGGCATCCCGAAAATCCCCAACCCGTTCCGCTACAAGTTCAGCTGGTCGCCACTTGGGGTGCTGAAGGCGCTGCGCTCGCCCTCCAAATCCCTGGCGGGCGGCAAGGAAAAAATCGTTACCCGCCCGTGGGACGCGATCAGCAGCTACGAAGCGCCCCTGCCCGCGCCCGAGGTGTTCGAGGTCTACCCCAATCGCGATTCCCTGCCCTTCATGGCGGATTACGGGATCGGGGCGGATTGGACCGTCGACACCTTCGTACGCGGCACCTTGCGGCTTAACGGCTGGAAAGACGCGTGGGCGCCCGTGTTCCGCGAAATCGAAACGTTGCAAGGCCCCGAAGGCGATGCGCGATTGAAAGAGATGTCAGACCAGTTCTGGACCGAGAACGCCTATGACGAAGGCGAGCCAGACCGGGTGGTTCTGTGCGTGTCGCTGAAAGCAGAACAAAACGGCCAGACCGTCTGGCACAAGACCTACGCCATGGACGCCTGGGGCGATGACCACGGCACCGCCATGGCGCGGCTGGTATCGGTGCCCGTGTCACTGGCGGTTGAGGCGGTATTGGCGGGCCGCATCGGGGCAGGTGTATCCGCCGCGCCGTCGGACCTGATGCTGGTACGCGAATGGATGGGCGTGGTGGCCGATCTGGCGCAACATCTGGCCATCGTCGATCACGGATAAGAACGGGGGCCTTCGGCCCCCTTCTCACAACAGGTCGTCTTCCGCCTCGGACGGGTCGACGCCCAGCGCTTCCAGCCCGGCCTCCAGGTGATCTGACAGGTGTGGCGTGCCGATCAGATAGTCCGCCGTGGGGGTCGTCGCCTCTGTCTGCGCAGTGGCCAGCGCTTCGGCGAAATCTTCCGCCTCGAAACTGCCGCGCCCGATCCACATGATCGCGACCACTTCGGCCTGCTCGTCTTCGTTCAGGGTTTCCAGCAACCCGCGAAGCTCCCCCTCGGCACGGTCAAGCTCGTGCCCCATCAGGATGATCTGCGCCACCTTGTGGGTCGAAATGGCCAACATGTCGGGTCCTCCGCTTCTTCGTCCGATATTTTGGGGCGTTCTGTGCCCGGGTCAATCCTGCGCCGGTTTTATCAGCCATGCAACGGCGGGTCGCGTCATCCATCCCGGAAGCACATGCAGCAGGCGCACCAATGCGCCGGCGGCTGCGGGCACCGTGCGCCGAAAGCGGGGTGTTCCCATATGTTCAAAGATCCCGGCGGCGGCATGTTCCGGCGTTGTCGTCATCCGGCTGCCCGGCACCCCGAGCGTGACAAGCTGCACATCCAGGCCGGTGCCCCGGGCCTCTGCCGCCAGAGCCTCGGCCATCAGGCGTACCCCGGCCTTCGAGGCCCCGTATCCCGCCTGCCCGGGGGTCCCGCCAATCGCGGCAAGGCTGTCAAGCAGCACCACATGGCCCCGTCCACCGAAGATCGGCAGCGCGACCCCAAGCGCGTTTGCAATGCCGGACAGATTGGTGGCCATCATCCGGGTCACGCGAGGGGCATCCCAATCGGTGGGGTGCGCCGCAATATGATCGTCCAGGGCATAGACCAGCCCATCGATCGACCCGAGTTCGATGGGCACGGCGTCCAGACCGCTATCTTCTGAAATATCGAGGGGGATGTAGCTGGCACGACCTGGCAGGCTGACCATCAGGTTCTCCAGCTTGTCCTGATCACGGCCAGACAGGACAAGCGCAACCCCGGCGCGGCTGAGCTTTTCGGCAAGCGCCGCCCCAAGGGGGGTATCCGCCCCTAGCAGCCAATATCGCAAACCTGCCCAATCGCGCATTATGCCCTCCGCCTGAATGATAATGGGAAGGTTTCATTTCCGCGCAGGCAGGTCCAGCGCAGTTAAGGCGCAAGATCGTCGCAGCAATGCCCTGCCCCGATATCGGTCGGGGCAGGCAAGGGTCGGTCAGCCCAAAACGCGGTTGCAGATAGTCCGGTCACGCATCTGTGCCTGCCCGCCAAGCAGCGACCAGATACGGAACATGGTCTGCGCGTCGCTGGCGCGATCGATCTCCTCGGGGTGGGTTTCCTTCAGCTTCAGAACTCGGACTTCCGATGTGTTATTGATCATGACGTTCACCTGTTGGTTCACGCCCCCACAGCCCAGCCAATCTGCGCGGGCCGAGGTTACCCAGGGCTTAACATCGGCCAGGAAAACGCGTTCAATTGAAACGAGTTCGCGAAAGGCCACGTCATAGATAGCAGTGTTCTCATCCTGTTGATCACTCAGGGACTGTGCTTTGCATTGTGGGCGGCGCTGTCCTTCCGGGCATTGTTCCAGATCCGCGCCATCGCTGCAGGCCACACCGGGCAGATGTTTCCCGGCCCGGTATCGTTTCTGTCGGCCATGGGTGTCTGGCTAAATGACCCCGGTCACCGGCTGACGCGGGGTCTCTGGGTCCTATCCTTACTCGGGATCATGGGGCCATCCATCACCCTTGCCCTCAGACCCGGCGGCGTGGAATAGCCCTTTCGGAACTAGGCCAGAGCCAATAGACCAGCCCCATGCAACCGCTCGACTACCTCCCCCCGCAGGACCCGCTGGATATCCTGCACCACGATCATGAAATCCTGCTGGTCAACAAGCCAAGCGGGCTTTTGTCCGTGCCCGGCAAGGGCGACCACCTGTCAGATTGCCTGATCGCCCGCGTGCAAGAGGCGTTTCCCGAGGCGCTGCTGGTGCACCGTTTGGATATGGACACATCGGGCGTCATGGTCTTTGGGCTGACACCTCATGCGCAGCGGCATCTGGGGCTGCAATTCGAAAAGCGGCAGATCAAGAAAACCTATGTGGCGCGGGTCTGGGGGCAGATGGCCGAGAAGACCGGCGAAGTGGATTTGCCGCTGATCGTGGACTGGCCGAACCGACCTTTGCAGATGGTCGACCATGAAAACGGAAAACCCGCGCAGACCGAATGGCGGGTGATGCGGGTGGGCGAGGATGAAACGCGGGTGCGGCTTTATCCACGCACCGGCCGGTCACATCAGTTGCGGGTGCATATGCTGGCGCTTGGTCATCCGATCCTGGGCGACCCGTTCTATGCCAAAGGCCCGGCGCGCGACTTCCCGCGGCTGATGCTGCACGCCGAATCGCTGCGCCTGCGCCACCCCGACGGGGGTAAGGGACTGACCTTTTCCGTCAAAGCCCCGTTCTGACCGGCGCGCGGGGAAGGATTTTGAAAATCCTTTCAACGATCTTCCAAGATCGTTCTGGCGCCCGTTACCCGCGCAGCACGCGGTCGGTGAGGTTCAGGCGCGTGGCCACGATCGGGCAGAGCTGAGGCTCCAATTCTGGTTCCCGCCGCAAGACCTCTTCCAGATCATCCAGCCGGTTCGTGGCAATCAGCTGCAGAATATCACTTCGTACGCTGCCATCCTGCCGCCGGGGCAATTGCGCCACGGGCTGCACCAGTTCTGCCCGTGCCTCAGGGATCAGCCCGCGCAAGTCAGCCGCATTCAGCTCGGTTTCCGCAAAGACGTAGACGCCGACTCCCCGCGCCGGCAGGGCATAGGTGCACAACGCAACGTCCCGTATCGCTTCATGCCCGGCAGCCAGATCCCTGATCGCCGGGCCGTCGCGGGCGATCCTGTCTTCCGTGCCTTCCCCGTCAGACCAGTTCATCAGCCGTCGGGTGATGAAATTGTAGACAGGCTTGGCCGTGGCCATCCAGACGCGCGACGGCAGCGATTTGCGCGCCAGAAGCCGCCTTTCGGATGCCGTCAGCAGATCGGGGGCAAAGGCGCGTTTCTGTTTCAGCAAATGCCGCAGATCCTCACGCGCCATGGTGCGGAAGATCACGCCGCGCCGCCGGTGGACGCTGGCCAGCTGAAAATCGATCACCGCCGCGCACCCCTCCGGCGTGCGCAGCCAGTTCTGGGGCTTGGCGATATCGTTATGCGTCACCCCACGCCGCCGCATCTGGCGCAGCAATCGCTTGGCATCACGATAGAACATCGGGTCCACGGGCCGCGCCAATTGCAGCGGCGTGCCGTCGGACCAGCTGCGCAGCAGCCCGACCTTATCCACGCGCAACAGCTCGGGCGTGCCTTCGATGCCTTGCACCGCCCGCAGCCCCCGAATTTCCTTGCGGGCCAAGAACCACGCCACAGGCCGCGCCCAGACCGGCACGCCATCCAGCTTGCGCAGGGCAACCTTGCGGGACGGGTCTTCGGCCAGATGTCCCGCAATGGTTTCCGAGAACACATCGCGTTTGAGCACCGTATCGGGCACGAAGGTCAGGGGCTGGTCAGGCATGAAGGGCGAAACCCCCAAAATGAAACATCCGGGGGCGGTGATACCCCCGGATGCAAAGCTTTGTCCACGTTCACCGGTCAGGCGTCTTCAGGCGACCAGCCAGACACGGCCTTCACTTCGCAGAAATCTTCCAGCCCGAAGACACCGCCTTCGCGCCCGTTGCCGGATTTCTTCATGCCACCGAAGGGCGACCCGGCCCCGCGCGCCTGGCCGTTCATCTCGACCATACCCGACCGCAGGCGCCGGGCCAGCCGGTTGCGCTTGGCCCCGTCCTGCGTCTGGACGTAGTTCGTCAGGCCGTATTCGGTGTCATTGGCGATTGCCAACGCTTCCGCCTCATCCTCGAACGGGATGATCGACAGGACCGGGCCAAAGATTTCTTCGCGCGCAATCGTCATGTCATTGTTCACATCGGCAAAGACCGTGGGGCGCACGAAATACCCCTTGTTGAAGCCCTCTGGCCGCCCAAGGCCACCTGCAACCAGACGTGCGCCTTCCTCGATGCCTTTGGCGATCAGCCCTTGGATCTTGTCGAACTGCATCTGGCTGACGACGGGGCCGATATGACGGCCCGACTCGCTGGCCAAACCCACAGCGGTGGCGTCCGCCGTCGCGGCGGCGATTTCCACTGCCTGATCGTAGATGCCCCGCTGCACCAGCATCCGCGTAGGCGCATTGCAGGATTGGCCGGAATTGTTAAAGCAGTGGATCGCACCCCGCTTTACAGCCTTTTCATCGGCATCGGCGAAGATGATGTTCGCGCCTTTGCCGCCAAGCTCCAGATGCACGGGCTTGAGCGTATCTGCCGCGTTCTTGGAAATCGCGACACCCGCGCGGGTCGATCCGGTAAAGCTGATGGCGTCGATGCCGGGATGGGCCGTCATCATGGACCCCACGCCCGCCCCGTCGCCGTTGATCATGTTGAAGACACCAGCGGGGACGCCAGCCTCATCAAGGATCTCGGCCCAGACCAGCGACGACAGCGGCGCGATCTCGGACGGCTTCAGGATCATCGTGCAGCCGGTGGCCAGTGCCGGGATCACCTTCAGCGTGACCTGATTCATCGGCCAATTCCAGGGCGTGATCATGCCGACGACGCCGACGCCCTCGTATATGATCCGGTCATTGGGGGCGTGGTCGCCCAGGGGGCGTTCGAACTCGAAATCCTCCAACGCCTTGATGAAATTCATGATGTGCCAGGTACCCGCGCCGACCTGAGACGACTGCGCCATGTCAATCGGCGCGCCCATCTCGGTCGAAATCGCCTGCGCCATGTCTTCGCCACGCGCCTTGTAGACCTCCAGCACCTTGCGGATCAGGTCCAGCCGGTCCTGCTTGGATGTGTAGGCATAGCTTTCAAACGCGGTGCGGGCGGCAGCAACGGCAGTGTCCACATCGGCCTGCCCGCCGAGGGAGATCGTCGCGCAGACCTCCTCGGTTGAGGGGTTGATGACGTCGAAATCATTGGGCTGGCTCGGGGCCACCCACTGGCCGTTGATGTAGAAATCTGTGCTCTTGGGCATGATCTGTCTCCCTTGTTCGGCGCGGAGCCTGTCATTGACTGCCAGCAAGGACAAGGCCCCCCGTTTGTAACGCAACGGCGGGCCAGGAACGGGCGTTCAGGCAGTCCCGGTGCGGCGGAATGTCCGTCCCTTTTTTGCAATCATTCTAAAGTGACCCGATGCATCCCGGTCCCGAAACACCTATCCTTTACTTGACGATTGCAACCAACCCCGCAGGAGACTGAAATGGGACTTCGCATCAACGACACCATCCCCAACCTTACCGTTGAAACCGATCAGGGCACCTTTGCCCTGCATGACTGGATCGGCGACAACTGGGCGATCCTGTTCAGCCACCCCAAGGATTTCACCCCTGTCTGCACCACCGAGTTTGGCGCTGTGGCACAACTGGCCGACGAATGGGAAAAGCGCGGCACCAAGGTGCTTGGCATTTCCGTGGACAGCGTGGAAGAGCATGTGAAGTGGAAGGGCGATATCGAAGCCGTCGGTGGTGCCAAGGCCGCTTTCCCGATCGTGGCAGATAACGACCTGCAACTGTCCAAAGCCTTCGACATGCTGCAGGCCGACTACTATCTGGCCGACAACCCGACGCCCGCCGACAGCCAGACGGTGCGCACTGTCTTCATCATCGGGCCCGACAAGCAACTGAAACTGTCGATGACCTACCCGATGAACGTGGGCCGTAACTTTGCCGAGGTGCTGCGGGCGCTGGACGCGCTGCAGACCGCCGCGCGCGAAACCATCGCCACCCCGGCCAACTGGACCCCGGGCGGCGACGTGGTGGTGCCGCTGACGGTCAGCGATGAGGACGCAATTGCCAAGTATGGTGAGATCGACAAGAAGCTGCCCTATCTGCGCATGGCCAAGCTGAAAGGCTAAGCGCCTACGCTTCTGTCCCCATGGAAAAGGCCCCCGGAACCGTTGTTCGGGGGCCTTTTTTTGGGTGAAGACTGGATCACACGGGATGCAGCCTGACCGGCGTTCCAACCTCGACGATATCATATAGCTGGATCACGTGATCATTGACCATGCGGATGCAGCCCGAGGACGCCGACATGCCGATCGACCAGGGTTGCGGGGTTCCGTGGATGCGCAAAAGCGAATCGCCATAGCCGGTATAGAGGTACAGCGCCCGCGCCCCGAGCGGGTTGTCCGGCCCGCCTTCCATACCGCCTGCGAACTGCGAATAGACCTCGGGCTCGCGCGCGATCATGCTTGGCGTGGGGGTCCAGCTTGGCCATTCCGCCTTGCGTCCGACGCGGAAAGATCCCACGGCCTGGCGCCCTTCGCGGCCCACGGCGACGCCAAATCTTAGCGCTGTGTCATTCTCATGCACCAGATATAGGAAATGCGCGCCCATATCGACATGGATGGTGCCTGCCCGGAAACCGGGGTTGATATCGACCATCTGCGGTTCATACCGGCTGGACAGCTGCCAACCCTCGGTTGCGCCTGCGATGGTCGGGGTCAGGGCCAGGGCGGCCCCGGTCGAAATAAAATGGCGGCGGGTCAGCATCGGCAGCACCCCTCCCTTAAGGACATAATTCTGATCTCGGCAAAGTTTGGCCGATCTATGTCTAAGCGGGCAAGTCTTTGTTTGATAACGTTTCTGTAATCCGACCACGGGTGAGTTTCATGTTGCCGATTCCGCCTTGTCATATTCCTTTGACAGGCCGCGACTAGGGTCATCGCCGAACGCGGTTCTCCTGCCAAGGGCACCAAAGCAATCGACTGGGGTGAACAGAGGCAAGGTGCACGGTCGGTCCACCCAGACCAGCGCCGGACAGCCGCGATGGTGTTTCATAACCAAATCATTGATTAAAGCCCCGGCAGGCATCGCTTGCCGGGTATTTCCTGACCAGGGTTCACCCCGCCGCACGAAAAAGGCCCCGACGTAATCGCCGGGGCCCATAGCAGGGATGTCAGTCAGCCTGGCGCTTAGTCGTCGTCGCCCGGCGCTTCTTCTTTGCCGGTTTCCTGGTTGACCATCTTCATGGCCAGACGGACCTTGCCGCGATCATCGAAGCCAAGCAGTTTGACCCACACTTCCTGACCTTCTTTCAGAACGTCGGAGGGGTGGTTCAGGCGGCGGTTCTCGATCTGGGACACGTGCACCAGACCGTCGCGCTTGCCGAAGAAGTTCACGAAGGCGCCGAAATCGACGATCTTCACGACCTTGCCTTTGTAGATCTGGCCTTCTTCCGGCTCTGCCACGATCGAGTGGATCATGTCATAGGCCTTCTGGATGGCCTCGCCATTGGGCGACGCGATCTTGATGATGCCGTCGTCGTTGATATCGACCTTGGCGCCAGAGACTTCCACGATCTCGCGGATGACCTTACCGCCGGAGCCGATCACTTCACGGATCTTGTCGGTCGGGATCTGCATGGTTTCGATGCGCGGCGCGTGGATCGAGAACGAACCCGCTTCGGTCATGGCTTTCGCCATCTCACCCAGGATGTGCAGACGGCCAGCCTTGGCCTGATCCAGTGCCTTGGACATGATTTCGGGCGTGATGCCCGCAACCTTGATGTCCATCTGCAACGAGGTGATGCCCGCTTCGGTCCCGGCAACCTTGAAGTCCATATCGCCGAGGTGATCCTCGTCGCCCAGGATGTCGGTCAGAACCGCGTAATCGCCATCGTCTTCCAGGATCAGACCCATGGCCACACCGGCAACCGGGGCTTTCAGCGGTACGCCCGCATCCATCATCGACAGCGAGCCGCCGCAGACGGACGCCATGGAGGAGGAGCCATTGGACTCAGTGATTTCCGACACAACGCGCACGGTGTAGGGGAAATCGGTGGCGGCGGGCAGAACGGCCTGAAGGGCGCGCCATGCCAGTTTGCCGTGACCGATTTCACGACGGCCCGGAGGGCCGACGCGACCGGCTTCACCGACCGAATAGGGCGGGAAGTTGTAGTGCAGCAGGAAGTTCGATTTGAAGTTCCCGTGCAGCGCGTCGATGAACTGTTCGTCGTCGCCGGTGCCAAGGGTGGTCACAACCAGACCCTGGGTTTCGCCGCGGGTGAACAGGGCAGACCCGTGGGTCCGGGGCAGCAGGCCGGTTTCGGACACGATCGGGCGCACGGTATCCAGTGCACGGCCGTCGATGCGCTTGCCGGTCTTGACCACGTCACCGCGCAGAACGGCGGCTTCCAGCTTTTTCAGGGCCGTGCCAAGGTTCGCATCTTCCTGCTGTTCTTCGGTCAGGGCCTCGATGATCGCGGCCTTAGCGTCGGAAACGGCGGTGGTGCGTTCCTGCTTGTCGGTGATGGCATAGGCGGCGCGGATCTTGTCCTCACCGGCGGCCTTCACGGCGTCATACAGGTCCGAGTAATCGGCGGGCTGGAAATCGAAGGGTTCTTTCGCGGCATCTTCGGCCAGCGAAATGATCAGGTCGATCACCGGCTGGATCTGCTCATGCGCGAAGGTCACAGCACCCAGCATCTCGGCTTCAGACAGCTCGTAGGCCTCGGATTCCACCATCATCACGGCGTTCTTGGTGCCGGCCACAACCAGATCAAGGCGCTGATCGGGGTTGTTGCGCAGGTCGTGCATATCGTCGACCGTCGGGTTCAGAACGTATTCGCCATCTTCAAAGCCAACCCGTGCGCCCGCGATCGGACCACGGAACGGCGCGCCGGAAATGGTCAGCGCAGCAGAAGCAGCGATCATCGCCACGATATCGGGGTCGTTGACCAGGTCGTGGCTCAGCACGGTGCACATGACCAGAACTTCGTTCTTGAAGCCAGGCACGAACAGCGGGCGGATCGGACGGTCGATCAGGCGCGCGGTCAGCGTTTCCTTTTCGGTCGGACGCGCCTCGCGTTTGAAGAAGCCGCCCGGAACCTTACCGGCGGCATAGTATTTTTCCTGATAGTGCACGGTCAGCGGGAAAAAGTCCTGCCCCGGCTTGGGTTGCTTGGCGAAAGTCACTGCGGCCATAACCGAGGTTTCACCGAGCGTGGCGATGACACAGCCATCTGCCTGGCGGGCAATCTTACCCGTTTCCAGTGTAAGCGTTTCTTCGCCCCACTGCATGGATTTCGTCGTAACGTTAAACATGTATCGTTTCCTCGATGGGAGCACTCCCAGCCCCTGCCGGGTCTCCCGTTTGAATGGCGGCCCCATTGCCGCCGACCCCAATCTTGTTCATGCGCCCGGGGTCAAAGGCATCACGTCTCAGATGGGCGGGCCATATCTGAAAACGGAGCATTTGGAAACCGGGAAATTGCCCGCGCAAAGGTGGGCGGGGGCTGAACGAAAAACGCCCACTCGGATGAGCGGGCGTTCTCTGAATTCTTCAGGCGGGTCTTAGCGGCGGATGCCAAGACGCTGGATCAGGCTCTGGTAACGCGCTTCATCCTTGGCCTTGGTGTAGTCCAGCAGCTTACGACGCTGAGCCACCATCATTAGAAGACCACGGCGAGAGTGGTTGTCTTTCTTGTGGCTTTTGAAGTGCTCGGTCAGCGTATTGATGCGGCTGGTCAGAATCGCGACCTGAACTTCGGGCGATCCGGTGTCGCCTTCTTTGGTTGCGAATTCCGCGATCAGGCGGGCTTTTTCTTCAGCAGTGATCGACATCGGGGTCTCCTTTTCAGGTTCAAAGTGGATGGCGCAGGCCGGGATGTCGTCCAGCAAGGCCCATGGAGAGTCATCGTCCCGAAAAGGGCGATTGCGGGCGTATAGGGGATAATCCTGTCAAAGGAAAGCCCCAAGTTGGCCCGTCAAATAAGGCAATTCCGCCGGGAATTGGGCAGCTATGGGTTAACCATATCAGCAGGATTTTATTGAGCTTTTCATCGAAAGCCCAGAACATAAACGCCGTGTTGGGCGATTCATTCACCCTTCGGAAACAGCGCCACATTTATTCCACAGGAAAACCTTGTGGTGGTCGGCAAATGACCTAATGGCCGGCGCAGGATCATCGCCAAGCGTATGAAAAGGCTCAACCCCCGGGGCCGTTCGTTGAGGCAAAGGAACGAAAATGATTGCAGCGGGTGGCGTAATGTTGCTGATGCTTCTCGGGTTCGCGCTCGAGGGGCTGTTTTCCGGCAGCGATGAAACAGAAAGCACGGGCGATGGCTCGGACATGGCCGAAGACGGTCGGTCCGAAGCCGGCTACGATGCATCCGTCTACACGTCCGATCTGCATGACCTGCTGTTTGGCAGCGATGGAATGGGCAACCCCGGCGCGTCCTTCGACGGAGGCACCGGTGGCTCGGCCTTTGCCAATGGCGATTTCCTGGATGACATGGCCGGCGATCAGGCCGAAATTGATCCGGTCGACGATACCCCGCCCGCAGCGGAGCCGCTGATCCTGTTTGGCAGCGCCGCCAATGATGCCCTGTCGGGCGATCAGGGCGATGACCAGATCTATGGCGAAGAGGGCGACGACGACCTGTATGGCGACGACGGGCAGGATACGCTCGATGGTGGCGAAGGGGCCGATACGCTCGACGGGGGCGACGATGACGACACTCTGATCGTTGAAGATGGGGATGTTGCGACCGGCGGGGAAGGTGAAGATATCTTCCAGACCTATGCCGACATTCCCGAAGATGTGCCGATCCTGACCGATTTCATGTCCGGTGTTGATACGATCCTTGTGCGCTATGACGGGGATACACCGCCAGAGATCACCCTTGAAACCGACGAAGACGCTGGCAGCACCTCCGTATTTTCGGATGGCACCCAGATCCTGTATCTGGACGGCACCACCGATGTCACGATGGATGATGTGGTTCTTGAACAGGACATGACCGACCCGACCGAAGGTGACGATTCCCTGACTGGAGACGAGGGCGATGACACGATCGACGGCGGGGATGGCGATGATACGATCACCGGTCTCGACGGTGACGATCTGCTGAACGGCGGTACCGGCGACGATATCCTGCGGGGACGGACCGGGATGGATGAACTCTTTGGTCAGCAGGGCGCCGACGCCCTGACCGGCGGGGACGGGGCGGACCTGGTCTCCGGCGGCGGACAGAACGACCTGGCCTTTGGCAACGAAGGCGATGACACCGTTCTTGGCGGTGACGGCAATGATGAACTGTACGGCGATCAGGGGGCGGATTCGGTCTCTGGCGGAACCGGGCATGACCTGCTGCATGGCGGCGAAGATGACGACAGCCTGGACGGCGGCGAAGGCAACGATCTGCTGTTTGGGGCCGATGGCGATGACCAGATGCAGGGCGGCGAAGGCGACGACTATCTGCTCGGTGGTTTCGGCATCGATGAGATGAGCGGCGGCGAGGGCAACGATACGCTCGACGGGACGTTCACCAGCGGTGACAGCGCCTTTGGCCCCTATGACGAGGACAGCGCCGATACCCTGGACGGCGGGGATGGCGACGACCATCTGTTCCTGGGCGAAGGAGACACCGGGACCGGTGGTCTCGGGGCCGATCTGTTCGAATCCGGCGCCTATATAGAAACCGACGCCGAGGCTGCCGTGGTCACGGATTTCGATCCGGCCGAGGATCAGATCCAGATCAGTGTCGATCTTCAGGCCACGCCTGACCCGAATGTCATCGTTGTCGATTTCGCAGATGGCACAGGGGCTGACATTGTCGTGGACGGCACGACCGTTCTGCGCGTGGTCGGGGCGCAGGGGCTGGACCCAGATTCCATCCTGATCCGCGATATCCGCCTCGACGATCTGGCTGAATCCGCCTGATCCGCCGCCCCCATCAAGCAGGCCTGCCCGCTGGTCCGGACTGTCACATGGTGAAATGCGGCAAGATCGCTGCAAGCACGGCCTCGGGCACTTCCTCCATCGCGAAGTGGCCGGTTCCGTGTATTTCCTGCCCGGTCACGGGCTGGTCGCACCAGGCCTGCCAGATCGCCCTGGGATCACCCGTCTTGGCCGGAAACCCCGCGCTGGCCCACAGAAAATGCAGTGGCGCGGCGATCTTGTGGCCAGCCAACCGGTCAGCCTCATCCAGGGCCCGGTCAATCGTCGCACCGGCCCGGTAATCCGCGCACATCGCATGAACCCGCGCAGGGTCCGATGCCTGCCGCCGATAGCTGTCCAGTGCGGCGCCTTCAAAGGGCGTGAGGCTCCGGCAATGGGTCCAGCTTGACAGGGTCCAGTCGTAATAGGCCACCGGATCGGCCCCGATCATCCGCTCCGGCACCGGGGCAGGCTGCGCAAGAAAAGTCCAGTGGTACGCCTTGAGCGCCAGCTCTGCATTCCAAGCCGCCCAGAAATCCGCTGTTGGCACCACCTCGATAATCCCCAGCCGATCCACCCGGTCGGGATGGTCCAGCGCCAGCCGATAGGTCACCCGCGCGCCTCGGTCATGGCCTAGGATATGGACCTTTTCCAGCCCCATGAAATCCATGACGCCCACGATATCCTTTGCCATCTCACGCTTGGAATAGGTGTGGTGATCGGCATTATCCGGCGGCGCGTCGCTGTCCCCATAGCCGCGCAGATCGGGGATGATCACGTGGAAATCGCGCGCCAGGTCGGGCGCGATCTTGGCCCAACACCTGTGGTTCTGCGGATAGCCATGCAGGCAGATCAGCGGTGGCCCTTCGCCCCCCTGATGCACCGACAGGCGAACCCCGTTCGTCTCGATATAGCTTTGCGTGAAGCCCGGAATATCCGACATGGCGCGGCCCTCCTTGCGCTCAGACTGCGCGCCACAAAGGGCAAGGTCAACGGGCAGGCCAGACCTGCGGCTCTGTGGCATAGGCGATATAAAGCGGATGGCGCGGATGCCCGGCCTTAGAAAGGCCCAGACAATGCAGATCCGTGCCCGCCCCGCGTAGCACCGCTTCCACTTCAGGCCCCCTGTTCAAATGCTCGCCATGCACACCCCAGCCTGCAATGACCATATCGGCCCAATCGAGGCCCTTCAGCAGCAACCGGTCGTTGTCAGCCCCCACAGGGTCAGGCGCGGCACGCAGCAGGCGCGGGTCGGTTTCCCGCCATGCGAAGATATTCATCACTCGGAACCCGCCGAACCCCAGAACCCGCGACCGCCGTTCGCAGCGTTCCACGGTTGGGTCGTTCTGCACCTCAGTCGCTTTCGAGGGGTTCAGCATGATGAACAGAACACGCGGCCGCGCCTCGTCCCAGACCCGGCTGAGCGAATAGCGATATCGCTCGCAATCGGAATAGACCGCGATGCTGGCCGCATCGCCCTTTTGATGCGTCCGGGTGATCACAGGTTGAAGACGCGAGAGGGATGGACCTCGCCACCGCGATAGATGCCAACAGCCACGGGCACGCCTTTGTAAGACACCCAGACCTCATCACCATATTCAGCAGTGCCTAAAACCTGACCGGGATTGCCGTTCTTCAGCCGGGTAAACCCCAGATCATTGGCGCGCAGTTCCGGCAGATCCTCAAGCCCCACCTGAAGGGGCAACAGATGTGCGTCAAGCGCGGGGTCCTTGGCCATCTCCTCGATCATCGAAAAGGCCACCGCGTCCTCTACATCGAATGGCCCGGACCAGACCCGGCGCAGCTTTTGCACATGACCAAGGCAGCCAAGCGCCTCGCCCAGATCGCGTGCGATCGACCGCACATAGCCGCCCTTGCCGCAGACCATCTCCAGTTCAACGTGGTCGGCATCGGGGCGCGACAGCAGCGTCAGGCTTTCCACAAACAGGGGACGCGCGGCAATCTCAAACTCTTCGTCCTCGCGCGCCAGTTTATAGGCGCGTTCCCCGTCGATCTTCACGGCGGAAAACTTCGGCGGCACCTGCATGATGTCGCCCTCAAACCCCTTCAGCGCCTCGGCAACCTGGTCATCCGTGGGCCGCAGGTCACTTTCCCCGACCACCTCACCCTCGGCATCGTCCGTATTGGTCGCGGCCCCGAAGGTGACGGTAAAGACGTAGGCCTTCATCGCATCGGTGATGAACGGCACGGTCTTTGTCGCCTCGCCCAAGGCCACGGCCAAAACACCCGTGGCATCCGGGTCCAGCGTGCCCGCATGGCCCGCCTTTTTCGCGTCGAACGCCCACCGGACTTTGTTTACCACGGCAGTCGAGGTCAGCCCGGCGGGCTTGTCCACCACCAGCCAGCCGTGAATGTCGCGTCCCTTGCGCCTGCGCCCCATGGCTCGGGCCTCCGTTTCATGCGTCCCAGAAAGGCGATGCTGCTAGCGGGACTTGCCCGCCTCGTCAACAACCGTCCCCAGAATGGGGCCCAGTTGAAACCCGAAATCGTCACGCCCCAGATCCGGCGCATAAAGCCGCGACACCCGCCCATCCAGATAGAGCGCATTGGGCGTCCCCAGATGATCACGGAAAAGCCGCCCGAAATGGTCGAAATTCACCGCCCGGTCAGAGATCGCGAAGATCGCGCGGGTGCCGGTCGCGTCTACCCCAACCCCGTTGCGGATATTGAGAGAGTCGCTGTCAGGCAAAAAGCGTGGATGCAAGGCGCCGTCGATCACCAGCATCGGCCCCGATTGCGTGGCATAGCGGCACGCGGGCGGGTTCGCCGCAAAGGCACGGCTTTCGATCACCCGCGCGCGGCCCTGTTGGATACAGAACACCCCGTTAGGCAGTAATCCGAAATTCCCCGGCCCGTCCGAAGTAACGACCCGCATCTCCTGCTGGCCATCTTCGATATAGAGGCCAACGGGCCGCCGGTCGTCATGGAACATGCCCGCATTCACGGCGAACCCCAACCGTTGACCGGGGGCCAGGCTGCGCTCAACCCGCGAAAAGTTGCCAAGGATGTTGCCCGCCTCATCGCGCAGAAACAGCCGCAAATCCTCGCGGCTCAGGTCCACCTCGCAGATGCTGAACGCGACACCATCGAACCGGTCCTGCCGGCATTCGGTCGCCCAAGCCGCCGGGGCGACAAGCATTAGCAGCGAAAAGACCAACGCACGCATCTTAGCCCTCGTCGCTTTCCTCGCCGCTGTCCAGATCCTGCCGCACCTTGTCCTGCTGGAACAATGCGCGGGTTTCATCCATTCGGTCGAACGTTTCGTCGATGAGAAACCGAAAATCGGGCGCGTATTTCAGATTCATCTTCTTGGTGATCATCCGGCGCAATTCACCCTTGTTGCGCTTCAGCGCCTGAATGGCCTCTTGCCGGTGACCGCCGCCAAGGGGCAGCACATAGACGGTCGCGATCTTCAGATCGGGCGAGGTCCGCACCTCGCTGACCGTGATCGACATCGCGTTCAGCTCAGGATCGTGGATATCCCCCTGCATCAGCACATCCGACAGGGTGCGCCGGATCAGTTCGCCCACCCGCAACTGCCGCTGCGAGGGCCCCGGTCCGTCATGAAACTTGTTCTTTGCCATGGCCATCATCCTTTGCCTCTCACTTATGGGATCACCCCGTCCCCCGCAAGCAAGCGCTTTAACGCGGTGCCTGGGTGCGCTAGAGCAGAGGTAGGATTTTGCCAGAGGATCGGAACCATGCAGGGCAGTACCGGAATTGCAGTGATGGGGGCATCAGGCCGGATGGGGCAGATGCTGATTAAACTGGTCAATGACAACGACACCGCGCATCTGGTCGCGGTGACGGAACGGGCGGGCCATGACTGGGCGGGCCGCGATCTGGGCGCATGCATGGGCGGGGCGGCAACTGGCGTGATGGTCCATGCCGACCCGATCGACGCCATCGTAAACGCGCAAGCCGTGATCGACTTCACCTCGCCCGACGCCACCGTGGCCCACGCCCAACTGACCGCACAGGCCCGCTGCGTCCATGTGATCGGCACCACCGGCATGGATGACAGCCACCATCAGGCCCTGACCCATGCCAGCCGCCACGCAACGATCATCCAGGCCGGAAATATGAGCCTCGGCGTCAATCTTCTGATGCAGATCACCAAACAGGTCGCCGCTGCGCTGGACGAGGATTTCGATATCGAGGTGATCGAGGCGCATCACCACCACAAGGTCGACGCCCCCTCCGGTACCGCGCTGATGCTGGGTCAGGCGGCGGCGGAGGGTCGGGGTATTGACCTCAACGTTGCCAAAGACTCCGGTCGTGACGGCATCACCGGCGCCCGCCAGCGGGGCCATATCGGCTTCTCTGCCATTCGCGGCGGCGATATCGTGGGCGAACATGATGTGCTCTTCGCCGGTCAAGGCGAACGTATCACCCTGCGCCACGTCGCCACCGACCGCGCCATCTTTGCCCGCGGCGCGCTCAAAGCGGCGCTCTGGGGGCAGGGCAAAGGCCCCGGCCGCTTCGATATGCTCGATGTCTTGGGTATGCGCTAAATCCTTCTTCTTGGCCCAAATACTCCCGCCGGAGGCATCCCGAACCCACAACCGGCGCAACATCCGGGCAAGATGGCGACCCTCTCCACTATCCCGTGGCAACACGTCCCGCCGAGGCCCCCGCGACTGCGGGGGTTGAGAAGGGGCGTTCCCCGGTCGCCGCGCAATGCGCGGCGAAACTCTCAGAAATCGACCGCGATACCCTTCTTTTCCCAATCGCCATAGCGCACCGGTTCCGGGCCGTCGCGCCCGCCCAGTTCCACAGGCAATTCCTGCGCCTTGGCCGCCTTGCGCCGTTCCTCGGCCTCGGCCAGCGCGCGTTGCGCGGCGGGGGGCAGGTCGGGGCGGGTATCGCTGGTATCGTCAGACATGGGTCGCAATCCTTGTGCGGTCTGGGGCTTTGATATACCCCGCGCGGGTTGAGTGACAAGAGGACCCTCCATGCAAGACACCGGCCCCGATACCGGCCTCGCCGCCCGCCGCGCGGCGCTGGATCATCTGCGCGGCGTCATGATGGACCACCGGATGATGTCGCATCAGCCCACGCTGCAGGATCTGTCCCCGCAGGATGCCGCCCGCGCACAGCGGTTGGCGATGACCGTCATGCGCCACATGGGCCGGATCGACGCGGTGCTGCGCCCCTACCTGACCCGCCGTCCGACGCTGGCGGTGCAAAACCTGCTGCGTCTCGGCGCGGCGGAACTGCTGGTGGACGGGTCCGAGCCCCATGGCGTTGTCGCCTCGCTGGTCGAGATCGCTAAACGCCATCCCCGCTGGTCGCGCGCCTCTGGCATGGTGAACGCGGTGTTGCGCAAGCTGGATGCCGAGGGCCGCGACGTATGGGCGAACACCCCCCCGCAGGCCCTGCCCATCTGGCTGCGCAAACCGCTTCACAAGGCTTATGGGGTCGAAGCTGTCGCTGCCATCGAAGCCGCCCATGAACGCCCGGCCCCTCTCGACATCACGCCCAAATCCGGCGTCACCATCGACGGGGCAGAACTGCTGCCGACGGGGTCTTTCCGGCTGTCTCAGGCACAGGTCACCGCCCTGCCCGGCTACGCCGAAGGCGATTGGTGGGTGCAGGACGCCGCCGCTGCACTGCCTGCAAAACTGCTTGGCGACGTGACCGGCCAGCGCGTGCTCGACCTCTGCGCCGCGCCTGGCGGCAAAACCATGCAACTGGCCGCCGCCGGGGCCGATGTGACGGCGCTCGACCTCTCTGCCCCCCGCATGAAGCGGGTCGAGGAAAACCTCGCGCGCACCGGGCTGCACGCCACCCTCGTCACCACAGACGCGCTGACCTATGAGGCCGGTCCTTTTGATGCCATCCTGCTCGACGCGCCCTGTTCGGCTACCGGCACCATCCGCCGTCACCCCGACCTGCCCTTCGTCAAGACCTCGGCAGAGGTCGAATCACTCACCCGGCTGCAAATGCAGATGCTCGACCACGCAATCACATTGCTCAAACCCGGCGGCAGGCTGGTCTACTGCACCTGTTCCCTGCTGCCCAATGAGGGCGAGAATCAGGTCAAGGCCGCGCTCAAACGTCATGCAGGCCTGACAATTCTGCCCATTGACCCCACCACCCTTGGCGGTGATGCCGATTGGGCCAGTCCCGAAGGCGGTTTGCGTCTGCGGCCCGATTTCTGGGCCGACAGGGGCGGCATGGACGGGTTCTACATGGCCCTTTTGAAACGGGGCTGATCCCTGCTATCCTTGCGGCCAGAAAAACAAGAGCAGCCCGCAAACAGATGTCCGAAGCCCTCTCCCCCGCCCCGGTCGCGCTGCGCGAGCGCCCCGGACGGCTCAGCCGGTTCGCCAACCGGTGGGCGGCGTGGCGGGCGGGCTATGCGCCCAAGCCCAAGGGCTTTACCTCGCAACCAGAACCGCGCCTGATTGGATCGGATGCCCGCGGACGGCAGTTGATGGCCGGGAACCTGCTGTTCGCGGGCGTTCTGGTGCAGATGCCCAAGGATCTGCCCTGGACCATCGCAGCGCCCTCAGACGCGTTCGAGGATGAACTGCACGGCTTCGAATGGCTCGATCATCTGGCTGCTATCC
>Ga0213841_1000753_pt1 | contig 25588 bp, 29 predicted proteins | sample SWPATP23_FD_160125 | JGI IMG/M metagenome (GOLD analysis project Ga0213841, IMG submission 160125) | Coastal seawater microbial communities from Marineland, Florida, United States - SWPA TP2 #3 | ecosystem: Environmental > Aquatic > Marine > Coastal | place: USA: Florida | collected 2016-08-14 | reverse complement strand
CCGCAACCATCGGCATGACGGCAATGGCAAATCCCGACCCCAGAAGGTACAGTACGAAGTAGTAAGAGGTCGCCAGCGAAAGGGCCGCCAGTTCCTCGACCCCATACCAGCCGACCATGACGGTGTCAGTGATCCCGATAGACAGCTGCGCCAGAAAGCTGCCCGCAAGAGGAAGGCCAAGAAGAAACACCGCCTGCAAATGATGGCGAAAAGGCGTCATGGATGGTTCTCTTTCTTGGCTGGGCCGTTTCATCCCTGCCTTCGCAATCGCTTGAAAAAGCGGTAAAATTTGTGTTAGCGTTTCCGAATTGGAACCGCATTGTTGCGCCCGATTCTCTCCTTGGCGCCACATTTGCGCCACATTCTTTGACGAAAAAGCACGAGCTTAAATAACGGGCAGAAACTAAACGAATGCAAGTAACAAATTGGCATAAATTTCTAACGTCTGACAGCGGCGCAGTCTCGGTTGACTGGGTGGTTCTGACGGCTGCGGTCGCGGGCATGGCCCTTGCCGCGACAGCGGTGATCGAGGACGGCATCTCCACACTTGCCTCGGACCTTGAGGCACAGCTGCGCACGCAGCAGGTCAGCGATGCTTTCGTGGTGTTCACCTCGTCCCATTTCGATGCGCTCTATGATGCGGGCGTGATTGATGAAACCGGCGCCGAAAGCCTGTTCGCCATCGCCAACGCGATGACCAATGCCGAAATTCTGAACGGCATCGAGGACGGTATTCTTGCCTATAATGACGGTGCGCTGTCGGATGAAGATGTCGCCCTGCTGGTGGCCATGGCCAGCGTGGGCATCCAGCGCAATATCATCAGCAATGATGATGTGAACCTCGTCTCGACCTACTAGGCCCCTGCCCCGGTTGTCTGCCCCGCAGCGGTCTGGTCACGAAGAAACGGCGCCCATCCGGGGCGCCGTTTCCTTTTCGTCTCAGCGCCCGCGGCGCTGGTCGGGATGCAGCGATGCGCCCAGAATATGATCCGAGGCGTGAATCACATGGCTGGCATTGCCGACGATCAGCGGATCGGGGGCCTGCGCAATGTCGTGGTCCTTGCCAGGATAATCCAGCGTCGACAGGAAGTGGCGCATTGTGTTCAGGCGCGCGCGCTTCTTGTCATTCGACTTGATAATCGTCCAGGGCGCATCGGCGGTGTCGGTGTAGAAGAACATCGCCTCTTTCGCTTCGGTATATTCATCCCACTTGCCAAGGCTCGCCTTGTCGATCGGGCTTAGCTTCCACTGTTTCAGCGGATCGGTCTCGCGGCTGGCGAAGCGGGCGCGCTGTTCTTCCTGGGTGACTGAGAACCAGTATTTGTACAGCCGAATTCCCGAGCGCGCCAGCATCCGTTCCAGATCCGGCGTCTGGCGCATGAATTCCAGGTACTCATGCGGTTCGCAAAACCCCATGACCCGCTCCACACCGGCGCGATTGTACCAGCTGCGGTCATAGAACACCATTTCACCCGCAGTCGGCAGATGGTTGATATAGCGCTGGAAGAACCACTGGCCGCGTTCCTCGTCGGTGGGCTTGTTCAGCGCCACGACACGGGCAAAGCGCGGGTTCAGATGTTCGGTAAACCGCTTGATGGTGCCGCCCTTACCCGCCGCGTCGCGCCCTTCGAACAGGATCACGAATTTCTGACCGGTTTCCTGCGCCCACAACTGCACCTTCAGCAGCTCTGCCTGAATCCGGGCTTTCTCGGCCTCATACTCGCGGCGGGGCAGTTTCTTGGTATAGGGGTATTTCCCGGTTTCAAAGGCATGACGGATGTCGTCGGTCGTCACGGTCGGAAACCGATTTGCGGAACCATTGGGCTTGGGGGCCTCAGGCGCGGTGGCTGTGGCAGAATTCTGGGCGTCGGCGGCTGCGGGTGCTGTCATTTCGGTCTCCTTCTTTTTGTCCTGCGCCTGCCATGGCACAGGTCCGGCTCGCCCGCTTTGATCAGTGTCAAGAAACCGATACAAATCGTGTTTTTCGCACGCCGCTTGTGGTTGTTGCGCCGGGGGCCACAAAATCCTGCGCGGCCCCTTGTCGGCTGCCCCACCCCTGCGATACCCTGCCTGCCAATCATAAGCACAAAACAAAGAGCAGATGGGCATGGCCGACGATCTTCTTTCCCCCTCGGTGGACAATGGGGGCTATGACGCGTCCTCGATCGAGGTGCTGGAGGGGCTGGAGCCCGTCCGCAAGCGCCCCGGCATGTATATCGGCGGCACCGATGAACGGGCGCTGCATCACCTCGTGGCCGAGGTTCTGGACAACTCGATGGATGAGGCCGTGGCAGGCCATGCCAGCCGCATCGAGGTGGAGCTGCACGATGATTACTCCGTCACCATTCGCGACAATGGCCGGGGCATCCCCATAGACCCGCATCCCAAGTTTCCTGACAAATCGGCGCTGGAGGTGATCCTGTGTACGCTCCACGCGGGCGGCAAGTTTTCTGGCGACAGCTATGAAACCTCGGGCGGGTTGCACGGCGTCGGCGTATCCGTGGTGAACGCGCTGTCCGATCACCTGCGCGTCGAGGTTGCCCGCAACCGGGAACTCTTCGCGCAGGAATTTTCGCGCGGCATCCCGCAGGGCCCGGTGCAGGCCATCGGCGCTGCCCCCAACCGGCGCGGCACCTCTGTGACCTTCCATGCCGATGCGCAGATCTTTGGCAGTCACCGGTTCAAACCCGCGCGGCTGCTGAAAATGGTCCGCTCCAAGGCGTATCTGTTTTCCGGCGTGGAAATCCGCTGGAAATCCGCGATTGAAGACGGCGATACGCCGCTTGAGGCCACCTTCCACTTCCCCGGCGGCCTTTCCGACTATCTCAAGGAAACGCTCGGGGCGGCGTCGACCTATGCCGACCAACCCTTCGCGGGCATGGTCGATTTCAAGGAACGGTTCAACACGCCGGGCAAGGTCGAATGGGCGATCAACTGGACGCCGTCGCGCGACGGGTTCATCCAGTCCTACTGTAACACCGTCCCCACGCCCGAAGGCGGCACGCACGAGGCCGGGTTCTGGGCCGCCATCCTGAAGGGCATCCGCGCCTATGGCGAGCTGGTCGGCAACAAGAAGGCTGCGCAGATCAATCGCGATGACCTGATCACCGGGGGCTGCGCACTTGTGTCGTGCTTCATCCGGGAACCCGAATTTGTCGGCCAGACCAAGGACCGGCTGGCCACGACCGAGGCGCAGCGGCTGGTGGAAAACGCCGTGCGCGACCATTTCGACAACTGGCTGGCGGCAGATACCAAGGCGGCGGGTGCGATCCTCGATTTCCTGGTGCTGCGCGCCGAAGAACGCCTGCGCCGCCGGCAGGAAAAGGAAACGCAGCGCAAATCCGCGACCAAGCGCCTGCGCCTGCCGGGCAAGCTGGTGGATTGTTCCAATTCCAACCGCGACGGGACGGAACTGTTTATCGTCGAGGGCGACTCGGCCGGTGGATCGGCCAAGATGGCGCGCAACCGCAAGACGCAGGCGCTGCTGCCGCTGCGGGGCAAAATCCTCAACGTGCTTGGCGCGGCGGGGGCCAAGATCACGACGAATGCCGAGATCAACGATCTTTGTCAGGCCATGGGCGTGGGGATCGGGACGAAGTTCAACATCGACGATCTGCGCTATGACAAGATCGTCATCATGACCGATGCGGATGTGGACGGCGCCCATATCGCCGCGCTGCTGATGACCTTCTTCTTCACCCAGATGCGCCCGATGATCGACGCAGGGCATTTGTACCTGGCCTGCCCGCCGCTCTATCGCCTGACGCAAGGGTCACGCCGCGTTTACTGTCTGGATGAGGCGGAACGGGATGAGTGGCTTGCCAAGGGGCTCGGCGGCAAGGGCAAGATCGACGTGTCGCGGTTTAAGGGTCTGGGGGAAATGGACGCCAAGGACCTGAAGGAAACCACGATGGACCCGGAACAGCGAAAACTCATCCGCGTCAGCATCGACGACGACGTGCCAGGCGAAACCGGAGACCTGGTGGAACGCCTGATGGGCAAGAAACCGGAACTGCGCTTCCAGTATATCCAGGAGAATGCCCAGTTTGTGGAGGAGTTGGATGTGTGATTGGTCGTCTTGTTAGGGCAATTTCGTCGCTTGTGGCGTCAATGCTTCTTCCGCTCGTCGTCATTTCCATTGATGGGCAGGCAACTGCTCAAGAAGCCTTGGATAGCGAAGAACAGCCTTTTTACTATTGTTACGACTATCAGATGTTCCTCGGTCGCCTAGACAGGGATTCCGCAGGCGCATGTAGTGAACTGGAAGATTTCACAGCCTCCTATGAAGCGCGGGATCGGCGGCAATATCTCGAAGACTTCGAGGCGCTGTTCTCGGAAACGAACGCGCTCACACGTCTAGCGGGCGCACTAGCCGTGCAGCTAGATGGTGATCTCGTAAGTTCGTTTACTGATTTGGACGCCGCTGACCGCGTGTTGTATGGCGCGTTCCAGAGGAACAACGATCAAGGCCGGGCAACGGTGTATGCGGTCTTCATGTCCTCGGCGAAGGCTGATCTCCTTAGACAGGTTTGCCGTGAAGACGGGGGCGCGAACAGATGTCCGGATGTTGTAGGGTTCATGACGGCTGCGGAGATGTTGGGTGACTCCCGTTCCATTCTGGACACCGTTAGTCCGTTCGACGTCCTCTATTGCCTACTGAGAGTGGATGCACATACGGGCCCGATCGGCGATGTGCTGTCGAGTCGCCGGTTTAATCTTTGTGTGGTCGAGAACTTGTAGCGAGCGCCATCGACGACGCGCGCGGGGGCGATTCCGAGGTCCGTGGCTTGCGCTTTTTGGCTGCCACGTCCGCACTCCCTCTCCGTCTCGCTCAACCTCTCCAAATCGCCTCCGCGTGGGGGCGCGTCATGCCGGAGGAATGCGTCCCGCATGACGATGGCGCGGCGGCTTCGCCTTGATTCCGCGCCGGGGTGCCTCGGACGGGCAATGCGCCTGTCATCCCCGCGCAGGCGGGGACCTTTTGCCGTTTGCGCCTGTGGAGGGAGGTACCCGCTTTCGCGGGTATGACAGCTTTCGCGGGCATGACAGCTTTCGCGGGCATCGCAGCGGTTCGAGCCGCAACACCGCCCATCACATGCCTTGACCGCTCCCCCTCAACCCGCAACTGTTAACCCACACAACCGGGGGGAGCGGTCATGTGTTGGAGCGAGGGGGCCAGTCTGGCCATGGTAGGCGTGGGCGCTGTGGCCACCGTCGTCACCTGGAAACGCGGTGATCCGCCCGCGATCCCGATCACGCTGGCCTTTTTCGCCGCGATGGAAGCGCTGCAATTCTGGGGCTACCAGACCATCGACCAGTGCGAGCTACCGGGCAACCAAGCCTCGGCACTGCTGTCTTACGTCCATATCGCGCTGCAACCGCTCTTCATCAACGCCTTCGGCATGGCGCTTGTCGGCGGTGTTTCGGCCCGGATGTGGAAGACGATCATGGGGCTGACGACGGTGGTCTCGCTCCTGTTGCTGATGCGGATGCTGCCGATAGCCTTTATCGGGCCATGCGTGCCGGGCACGACGCTATGTGGCCCGCAATGGTGTACCCTGTCGGGCGCGTGGCATCTGGCCTGGGACATGCCGCTGTCGGATTTCGCGGGGCGGTTCGGGGGCGATGTGTTCCGCCATTGGCTTCCCTTCCCCGATTACCTGATCGCGGTATTCGTCTTCCCGATGATCTATGGCGCGTGGCGGTTTGCGCTGGTCCATGCGGCTCTTGGCCCGATATTGGCCGCGACGCTGGCAGGGTCGCCAAACGAGATGCCCGCGATCTGGTGCCTCTTTTCGGTCGGGCTGGTGCTGATTTCACTCACCCCATGGGTGCGCCGGACGGTGACGGGATGACCCGCGTCTGCTAGCCTGACGGACAGGAGGATGCCATGGCGCCATGGTTGCAGGTTCTGTTCACGCTTGTATTTGCCAGCCTGGCAGGGGCGCTGGTCTGGCGATTGCGATCCATCGACGGGGCGTTGTGGCAGAACCGGCCCATTCTGGCCAAGCGGCTGGAGATCTACGACCGCATCGCGCCCGATATGAACAGGATCTACTGTTTCCGGCGGCTGGTGGGGTACTGGAAAGAGATTTCCCCGCCCGACCTGATTGCCACCAAACGGCGGCTGGATCGGGAGGTGAATATCTACCGCCACCTGTTGTCCGAAGATTTTTATCAGCGCCATTTTGAACTGATGCAGCTCTGCTTTCACACCTTCACCGGCCAGGGCGAAGACGCCAAGATCCGCGCGGTGATCACCCATGATCTGGGCGACCGGCGGGTTCACGCGGGCTATGACTGGGACGCGGGCTGGGATGCCATGTTCGTCCCCGACGACCTGCCCACGGATTATCAGATCGACGAGGCCTATATGCAAGCGATGAACGCGCTGAAACGGTCCATCGGGCTAAAGGACTGACGGGGCCCGCACGCCTGCCCCCACATCAAACCTTGACCTGCGCAGTGGCTTGCGAAACCCTGAGACGATTAAGCCCTGCGATTTCAAGGAAAGCACATGTCTGGAAACGGTTGGTATTATGTCGAGAACGAAACCCGTGTCGGCCCGGTTGAACGAAGCGAACTGGAGCGCCTGATTTCCCAGGGCACCATCGCGGCCCAAACGATGATCTGGCGTGACGGGATGGCCGGTTGGGAAGAGGCCGCGCAGCATTTCAGCTTTCCCGCAGGTGGCAGCGGCCCGCCCCCGATTGTGCCGGCCCACCCGGCCACGCCGCCACAAGGACAAGGCGCGACAGCCCCGGCCGGGGGCCTGTATGAGGGCGCACCCGCGCGCAGCTTTGGCGAGGCTATCTCAACCTGTTTCAGCAAATATGTCACCTTCTCTGGCCGCGCCAGTCGGTCCGAATACTGGTATTTCGTGCTGTTCAATGCCCTGGTCAGCCTGGTGGCCGGTTTTCTCGACGCGTCGATCTTTGGCCTGGAAAACGAGCTGTCCCCGATCGGCTCGATCGTGTCGCTTGTATTGCTCCTGCCCAGCCTGTCCGTCGGGGTGCGTCGCCTGCACGATACAAACCGGTCGGGCTGGTGGTATGGCTGGTTCTTCATTGCTATTATCGCAGTCTCTGCCGTGATCGGCGGCATGATGGCGACCAACCCCTATGCGGTAGAGGATCTGTCCATCCTTATCGCGGTCGTCGGGATCGGGGCCTTTATCTACGGGATCATACTGCTGGTCTTCATGTGCCAGAAAGGCGACCCCGGCCCCAATCGCTTCGGCTAAGCCCCCTTGGTTCACGGCACATACCCCCGGGTCGCATATTCGGCCCCGGGGGTATCTTGCATGACTGGTTCAGAAGCTCAGCGGTTCAGCGCAGGATCACCGTGCGCGAGATCGGGAAGTGATCCAGCGGCATGGGCGGGCAGCTCAGGCAGGTGTCCGGCAACGGCAAAGGACGCGGCATCGGGAACGGCATCGGAAAGGGAAACACGACCGGGCGCGGTTCAGGCAGCGGCGTCAGCTTGACGTCTTCGTCGATGACATGAATGGGCGAGGTCATCACGATGATATCGGCCGAGGCCGCCGGGGCGATCGCCGCCAGCGACAGCGCTGCGGCGAGGAGGGTCAAAACGGGTTTCTTCATGGGTCAAAGTCCTTGGGATAAGATGGGGTTGGTTGCGGATCAGGGTGCCGGGGGGAAGGCCGACTGCAATCACCCTGCCAGACCCGGCGCGGTCATCCAAAATCGGCGCGCTGACAGGGAAAAACAGCGTCGCGCTATCGGATAACCCGCCGGGGATTGCCCCTGCATTGCCATGGGCTTAGCTTGGGTACAGCCGTGAAAGGAAAGACCCCGCGCATGACACCCTCTGCCCTGACCCCCGATGATCTGAACGGTTTTCTGGCCGATAATTTCGCCCAATGGGTGCGGGATCTGGCCCTTGATGTGACCGAAGTGTCAGAGTCGCACACAATTTCCCGGATGCCCAACACCGACAGGCTGGCGCGGGTTGGTGGGATCATCTCGGGCCAGGCCTTGATGACCATGGCAGATACCACCATGGTGCTGGCCACCGCCGGGTATTTCGGCGCGTTCCGCCCCGTGGCCACAACGAATTTCACCTGTCAATTCCTGCGCCCCGGTGTGGGCGACTGGATCGTCTGCCGCGCCGATATCGTGCGGGCGGGCAAATCCATGGCCTTTGTCGAGGCCGAAATGGTGGCCGAACCTTCCGGCAAGCCGGTGGCACGGGCGCAGGCGACGTTCTTTGTCATGTGACATGCGTTTTTGCACGCGACCATGCGCCGGGGGCGCTAGGCGGGTGGGTCATCCGACGCTAGGGTCAGACCCATTGCAGGAGAGCTGAGATGCGCGACTTTGCCGATATCCACGCCATAGCCATAGACCGTCACGGAGAAGAGGCCCTGGCAGCCCGGCTCCAATCTCCACAAAGCCCACAGGCGCTTGCCGCTCTGACCCCGGACCGCTGGCTGGCGACAATGACCCAATGCATCTTTCAGGCGGGCTTTAACTGGCGGGTGATCGAGGCCAAGTGGGATGGGTTCGAAGCCGCGTTTCACGGCTTTGACATCGGGCGTTGCGCGATGATGGATGATGACTGGCTGGACGCGCTGCTGCGCGACACGCGGATCGTGCGTAACGGCCCTAAGATCCAGACCATTCGCGACAATGCCGTGTTTCTTCAGTCACTCCATGACCGAGGTGGTGCCGGAACGGTTCTGGGCGGATGGCCCTCGACCGATTTCATCGGCCTGCTGGACCTGCTGAAAACCCAAGGCAGCCGCCTTGGCGGGATGAGCGGGCAATATGCGATGCGCTTTGCCGGGCGCGATGCCTTCATCCTCAGCCGGGACGTGACCGCACGGCTGATCGCCGAGGGTGTGATCGACAAACCTGCGGGCTCCAAATCCTCCATGCGCGCGGTTCAGGCGGCGTTCAACAGCTGGATGGATCAATCGGGGCGTGGGCTGACGCAGATTTCGCAAATACTGGCGATGTCCGTCTGATCGGCTAGACTGTGGCCATGCGCTGGATTCTTGCCCTTTGTCTGATCCTTGCCGCCTGCGGTCGCCCGCTGACCGAGGCCGAACGCGCCTTCATGGATGAGCTGCAACCGGGGCTCGACCCCCGCCCGATCCGCATCGTGGAAATGCCGCTTGTGGGCCTGCGCAGCCACACCCGCCCGGTGCGCCCGCGCGTGACATGTCGGGAAAGGATTTTTCCGCCGCCAGAGGGACCGACGGTTCAAAGCCGCGCTGCCGGGATCGCCACATTCCGGCGCATTTGGGTGACGCCGGACTATTATCTGGACGATTATCTGGCGGGTTACCCGGATGAAATGCGGCTGGTGGCGGCGATGTTCTTTGCCCATGAGATGACCCATATCTGGCAATGGCAGAACCGGGAGGTCACCGGCTATCACCCCTTGCGCGGCGCGTCGGAACATTGGGTGAGCGATGACCCCTATCTTTTTGATATTCCGCCTGAAATACCGGATTTTCTGAGTTACGGATATGAACAGCAAGCCAGTCTGGTGGAAGAATATGTCTGCTGCCGCGCGCTTGACCCAAACGGGGCGAGAACCGGCAGGCTTGAGGATATTCTTCAGCCATATCTGAACCTTACGCCGATCAACGAACGGATCAACCGCCCCGATATCTGGCTACCCTGGGAAGAGGCTCAGATCAACGGCATCTGCTCATAGCCCCTTGTCCCCCGATCCGCCGCAGCTTGCGCATCACCATAGGGGGCGAGCGGTATATTGGTGATGGAGGCAGGCGTCGCGCTAACCCAGGTGGCGGCGCGATAAGGGGGCGCGCCACCCGTACCCCCCCGTCCACCGGGCGTGCAGACAAAACTGGGCTATACGCGGGTCCGGCGTTACCCCCCCGCCTTTTCCTCAAGCGTCAGCCACTCCTCTTCAGCGGCGGAAAGTTTGTCCTGCCGTTCGGTCAGGGCCTCAGTGGCTTTGCGGAACTTCACCGGCTCTCGGGTGAACAGATCGGCGTCCGACAGCAATTGGTTCAGTTTGCCAATCTCTGCCTCCAATCGCTCGATCACGGCGGGCAGTTCCTGCAGGCGATGCGATTCCGTATAGGACAACCCACCTTTGGCCTTGGCGGCGGGCCTGTCTTTCGCGGCGCTTGCCGGTGCTTTCGGCTTGCCTGGTTTTTCGGCCTCGGGCGGTGCCGCCTCGGCGCGTTGCGCCCGGTAATCTGACCAACCGCCCGCATAAGCGGTGGCCAGCCCGTCGCCCTCCATCGCGATGGTGGTCGAGGCCACCCGGTCAATGAAATCCCGGTCGTGGCTGACCAGTAGAACGGTGCCCGGATAGTCGCCCAAAAGGTCCTGCAACAGGTCGAGCGTTTCCACATCCAGATCGTTGGTCGGTTCGTCCAGCACCAGGACATTCGATTCCCGTGCCATCAGCCGCGCCAGCAAAAGCCGCGCCTTTTCGCCCCCCGACAGGGACCGCACCGGCGCGCGGGCCTGGCGTTCATCGAACAGAAATTCCTTAAGATAGCCCACCACATGCCGGGGTTGCCCGCGCACCATGACCTGATCTGACGCGCCGGACACGGCCATGGAGGGATCGAGCGCCAGAGAATCCCATAGCGTTGCATTGGGGGCCAACGCCGCGCGGGTCTGATCGAAGACCGCCATTTCAAGATTGGTGCCATGGGTGACGGTGCCGGTATCGGGGGCAATCTCGCCCGTCAGCACCTTGAGCAGCGTCGTCTTGCCCACCCCGTTGGGGCCAACGAAGGCCACCCGGTCGCCACGCAGAATGCGCAGGTCGAAGGGTTTGAAGATGGTCTTGCCGCCATAGGATTTGGAAATGCCCTGCGCCTCGATCACCCGTTTGCCGGATTTGGTGCCTTCCTCCAACGCCATGGCGGCGGTGCCCTGACGGCGGATCATGCCCGCGCGTTCTGCGCGCAGATCGCCAAGGGCGCGCACCCGGCCCATATTGCGCTTGCGCCGGGCGCTGATGCCCTCGACGGCCCACCTGGCTTCGGCCTTGATCTTGCGGTTGAGCTTGTGGCGGTATTGGTCTTCCTCTTCCCAGATCTTGTCGCGCCAGTCTTCGAAGCTGGCAAAGCCCTGTTCGTTGCGGCGCACCTGCCCCCGGTCGATCCACAGCGTCGCGCGCGACAGCGCATTCAAGAAGGCCCGGTCGTGAGAGATAAGCACATAGCCCGCGCGGGTGTCCTTCAACTGGGTTTCCAGCCAACCGATGGCCTCGATATCGAGATGGTTGGTGGGTTCGTCCAGCAGCATGAGTTCCGGCGCCTCGGCCAGCAGCTTGGCCAGCGCCGCCCGACGGCGTTCGCCCCCCGACGCGGCATCGGCCGAGGCATCGAGGCGCAGCTTCAACCCCTCGGCTGCGGCCTCTACGCGCCAGGCTTCGGACGGGTCCAGCCCGCTGGTGGCGTAGTCGCCAAGCGTGGCAAAGCCTGCGAAATCCGGGTCCTGTTCCATATAGCCAACAGAAATACCCGGCGGCAGGATGCGGCTGCCGGTATCGGCCTCGACCAGTCCGGCCATGACCTTCATCAAGGTGGACTTTCCCGATCCGTTGCGACCCACAAGGGCCACCCGGTCGCCTTCATGGACGACCAAAGACAGGTCGTCGAAAACCGGGTCGCCGCCGAAGGTCAGCGAGATGTCATTCAATTGGAGAAGGGGTGCGCGTGCCATGGCCTCGGCTAGCGCCGCGCAGGCAGAAGGTCAAGCAGGGAGTGGCGCGCGGGAAGCGGCTTCGAAGCCGCTTTCAAAGGCGCTTCCAAGCGCCTTCCCCCGCGCCCGGGGCTACTGCCCCAACATCCACTCGCCGTCGGGCCAGAAGGCATGGAAGGCAAAGGCGAACATCACATCATGGGGCAGGTCCGCCCCCTGCCCGTCCCGCACCCGGATATTGCCCACATCCCGGCCCTCACCGATGCGGTTGGCATCAAGCGCAGAGGCCTGCCCGGCGGTCCATGTCAGGGTGGCCCCCGCTTCCACGATCTGGCCTTCCGCCGCCAACCGTGTCAGCGGCCAGGCCCGGTCGCCCACGCGCACCACGCGGACCAGCGGCGGGATATCATGAGGGGGCATTTCCCCGTTATAGAGGAACGGCCGGGGGGAGCTGTCATAGCCCACATAGGGATTGGTGCCGTAGGGCCTGCGCCAATCGGGCTCATCCATCACCAAACCTTGCGGATTGCGGCTGCGGAACTCCTGCCAGCTTTCCATCCAGGTGGGCAAGGTCACCAGATCGGTGTCCATATGTTGCCCCACGATGCCGCGTCCGATGGCCTGTTGCCACCAGCTTTCGGTTTCGCGGTCATACATCACCATGTCGGAGTTTCTGAGCATCCCTGACACGCCGAAGCTCAGCGTCTCGCCCGCAACCCGGCGGTCAAAAGTGATGGCGGAATTGCACAGCGGGCAGAAGGTGACGGCAATGGGCACGCCCGCGACCTCGTCATTCACGATCTCATGCCAGGTGAGATAGCGCAGCGGATAGGCGCGCGGTGCAGCGCCTGCCAGCTCCACGGTGATCACCGGCTCGGACGGGTCCAGCCGGGTTTCCGTATCGGCCGCGATGAAGCCGGGGTCGGATAACGCAGGGATCCCGTCGCGGGGTGGGCCACCAGACAGGATTTCGGAAAAATCAACCGATGTGCGGGTGAAATCGGTATTAGGCCAGGCCACGCGCCAACGGTCGGGATTGGCGGCGGCGGGAAGGGCGAGGGTCAGGGCCAGCACAATGGCGATTAGACGCATGGGGGACCTCCTTGCATGGCAGGCTGACAGATGCGGGGCACGCGCGCGAGCCCCGCTCACGCGAAGGTTATGAGAGGTGATAAGGCGCTGGCGCTCTGTCGCAGGGTCATCGCCCGGCGGGGCAGATAAGACTGCGACATGCCCCGGATCAGCGCCTGCCCCCTGCCCGATACCGCCCTTCTGCGTCGACATGCGGATCGGCCCGGCTGCCTGTCTGACTGTTTTCACGCCAGCCTGCCCGGCGCGGTCAGTCTGGCCGATCTGGTCGCCGCCTTTTACGGCAGCCAAGCCTTCAGGCCAGAGGCACTGATCCTGCGCCTGACGACCGGGCAGGATACGGGCGCAGACGCGGTCAGCGCGATTGCCGAGGGTCGTTCGGAACGATTTGTCATGTGGCAGGTCGAGGCGCGGACTGACACGCAGCTGTTGATGGCCGTGGGCCGCGGCCCGATCCGGTCCTGGTGGATGGTGGCCCCGCAGGCGGAGGGGCGAACAGGGCTATATTTCGGATCTGCGGTTCTGCCCCGCCCCGGGGCTAAGCCCAAGGTGTTCGCCCCTGTCCGTGTGGGCCATGGGCTGCACAAGCTCTATTCGCGTATTCTGCTTGGCAGCACGGTCAAAAAACTGCGGGCCCCGGCCGGTCTGGCAGGGGCCCGCTGAGACTGTCTGACCAGTGCCATCAGGGTGCGATCACTCGGTGACCCGCATTGCGGTGATATAGTCAGGCTGGCCGATCACGGCACCGTTGCGCCCCGCGCCGCGCTTGATGGCGTCGACGACCTCCATGCCTTCGATCACCTGACCGACAACGGTGTATTGACCGTCAAGCTGCGGGACGTGGTCGAACATGATGAAGAACTGCGAATTGCCGGAGTCCGGATCCTGCGATCGGGCCATGCCGACGATGCCGCGTTCAAAGCTGATCTCATCGGTGAATTCGGCTGGAAGATCCGGGTAGTCCGACCCGCCCCGGCCCGCGTAGCGCATATCCTGGCCAAGATGGCCATATTCCACGTCACCGGTCTGGGCCATGAACCCGTCGATCACCCGGTGGAACACAACCTCATCATAGGCGCCTTCTTCGGCCAGGGTGACAATCCGCTCCACATGTTGCGGTGCGACCTGTTCAAAAAGGTCGATGACGATGGTGCCCTCGGCCTCTCCGGTCACGTCGATCTCCAGCGTGGTGGCCGCGGCGGGGGCGGCCATCATCATCAGGGCAAAGGCGAGCTTACGCATCGGCGGCCACTTTCATCGAGATCATCTTATCGGGGTTCGCGGGTGGCTCGCCCCGGACGATCTTGTCCATATGCTCCATCCCAGACACCACGCGGCCATAAACGGTGTATTGGCCGTTCAGGAAATGGTTGTCCTTGAAGTTGATGAAAAACTGGGAATTGGCGGAGTTCGGGTTCTGCGACCGGGCCGCGCCGATGGTGCCGCGATCATGGGGCAGCTTGGAAAATTCAGCAGGTACATTGGGCTTGTCCGAACCGCCGGTGCCGGCAGAGCGGATGTTCAGCCCCTTGTCGGCATTGCCATGGGCCACGTCTCCGGTCTGGGCCATGAAACCCTCGATCACCCGGTGGAACACGACGCCGTCATAGGCCCCTTCGCGGGCCAGTTCCTTCATCCGCGCACAGTGCTGCGGGGCTACGTCGGGCAGTAGCTCGATGGTGACGGGGCCATCCTTCAACTCGATGATGATGGTGTTTTCGGGGTCTTTGGTCTCAGCCATTGGGCTCTCCTCTGTCTCGGGTCGGGCGCGACCTTAGTGAGGTGTGGGCCGGGCGGCAAGGCGCTTCGAAGCGCCTTGTTGAAAGCCGCTTCGAAGCGGCTTTGGCGCCCCTCTCAGAGTTTGCCGTATTTGGAAAGAACCGCGCGTTTCACCGGTGGCGGCACGAAATGGGTGATGTCCCCATCCAGTCGTGCGATCTCTTTCACCAGCTTGGACGCAATCGCCTGATGTTGGGCATCGGCCATCAGAAACACGGTTTCAACCGAGGCATCCATCTTACGGTTCATCCCAACCATCTGAAATTCATATTCAAAGTCGGCAACCGCGCGCAGGCCGCGCACGATCAACGTCGCCCGCACATCACGGGCGCAGTGGATCAACAGGTTCTCGAACGGATGTGCGACGATCTCGGTCCCGGTTTGGTCAGACAGCTTGGCGCATTCGGCCTGCACCATGTCCAGCCGCTCCTCTAACGTGAACAACGGCCCCTTGTCCCGATTGATGGCCACCCCGATCACCAACCGGTCAACCAGCGAACAGGCCCGCCGGATAATGTCGATATGCCCGAGCGTGATCGGATCGAAGGTTCCAGGGTACAGGCCGATGCGCATGGGTGGTTCCTTTCCATCCCGCAGTGATTTGCCGCACGCAACAATATTGCGCAACTCTTTGCAACCCCAGGGGGGATATTACTTTGCGCCTGCGGCAATTGGGGCGTCAGAAGCCTTTAATCATGCCTTCCAGCGCTTCTTTTTCCATGGAAAGCTGGCTGATCTGCGCCTTGACCACGTCGCCGATGGAAATCAGGCCGACCATTTCTCCCCCCTCCATCACCGGCATGTGACGGAAGCGGCCCGCGGTCATCTTGCCCAGAACCTCGTCCGAGGATTCGGTCCGCGAGCAGCTGACGATATTGGCGGTCATGATCTCGTCGACGCTGTCGGCCATGCAGGACGGGCCGCGCCGACCAAGTTCGCGCACGATGTCGCGTTCGGACAGGATGCCGGATACCTGCTTACCATCGGGCGACACGATAATCGCCCCGATTTTTCGGCTCGACAGGGTTTCAGCGGCCTGCGCAAGGGTCGAGCCGGGGGCGATTGTCACCACGCCATCATCCGACTTTGATTTGAGAATTTGCTGAACGAGCATGTGATCCTCCCCGATCTGTCCTGCCGTACCGTCAGGGTTCCCGCAATGGTGGCGCAAGTCAAGCACTACCCGAATGGGTCAGCGCCTCCAGCCGCGCGATTTCAGCCCGCATTCCGGTGGCCAGCGCTTCGGCAAAGCGGTTCAGGCGGTCGGAATGGCGGTCGGATTCATGGCGCACCAGATAGAAGGTACGCGCCAGCGACACCGCATCCCGCAGCACGATCCGAAGTTCGGGCGCGAAGGGCATCGCGAAATCATGCACGATCCCGACACCCCGTCCGGCCCGCATCAGCATCAGCTGTACCGAGATGGAGTTGGACCCCAGCTTGACCGCCGGCAGGCCAACATTCGCCAGATAGTCCAATTCCTTGTCAAAGATCATATCGGGGATATAACCAATCACCGCCTGATCACGCAGATCGGCAAACCCGGATATCCGCTCGGCCATCGCCTTGGGCACCGCAAGATGCAGGCGATAGTCCGAGATCTTCTGGATCAGCAGCCGCCCCGCCGTGGGCGGGCTGACGGTCACAGCCATGTCAGCTTCGCGCTTGGACAGATTGACCACGCGCGGCAGGGCAAGGATCTGAATTTCCAGCCCCGGATTGTCGGCCTGAATGGCGCTGCAAACCTGGGGCAGCAGGAAATTGGCACAGCCATCGGGCGCGCCCACCCGGATCGATCCGGTCAGCTTTTCCCCCAGCCCCGTTACCGCACCGATGCCGGTGGAAAAGGCGCTTTCGGCCTGTTCAGCGGGGCCGAGCATCCGTTCACCCGCCTCGGTCAGCGCATAGCCCTGCGGTGATTTCACGAACAACGTCACGCCAAGGCGGTCTTCCAGACGCGCCACGCGGCGGCCCACGGTGGCCGGGTCCATGCGCAGATCGCGCGCGGCGCGGCTCAGGCTTTCGCCACGGGCCACCGCCAGAAACACCCGCATGTCGTCCCAGTTCGCCACCGCGCCTCCGTCTTGCATTATTGCAAAATGATTTTGGGAACATGCCCCTTTTGCCAGCAAGATTGCAAGAGTAAGGTTCGCCCGGAATCGTGCATATCTCGATATAAGGGAGAGGTTACATGGAAGAACTCGGCCACTGGATCAACGGCAAGCGCGTGGCAGGCACGTCCGGCCGTTTCGCGGATGTCATGAACCCGGCAACCGGCGAAGTGCAGGCCAAGGTCGCGCTGGCGTCCAAGTCAGAGCTGGACGCCGCAATCGCCGACGCCGCAGAAGCCCAGAAAGCCTGGGGCGCCACCAACCCGCAGCGCCGCGCCCGGGTGATGATGGCCCTTGTCGGGCTGATCAACCGCGACATGGACAAGCTGGCCGAGGCGCTGAGCCGCGAACATGGCAAGACTTTCCCCGACGCCAAAGGCGACGTGCAGCGTGGTCTGGAAGTGATCGAGTTCTGCATCGGCGCACCGCAGATGCTGAAGGGTGAATTCACCGACAGCGCCGGCCCCGGCATCGACATGTATTCCATGCGCCAGCCTTTGGGTGTGGTCGCTGGCATCACCCCCTTCAACTTCCCCGCCATGATCCCGCTGTGGAAAATGGGCCCTGCCCTGTCGTCCGGCAATGCGATGATCCTGAAACCGTCCGAACGGGACCCGTCCGTACCGCTGATGCTGGCGGAGCTGTGCCAGGAAGCGGGCCTGCCCGATGGCATATTGCAGGTTGTGAACGGCGACAAAGAGGCCGTGGATGGCATTCTTGACTCCGAAGTGATCCAAGCTGTGGGCTTCGTCGGCTCCACCCCGATTGCGCAGTACATCTATGAACGCGCCGCCGCGACCGGCAAGCGCGCCCAGTGCTTCGGCGGTGCCAAGAACCACATGATCATCATGCCCGACGCCGATCTGGATCAGGCCGCCGATGCGCTGGTGGGTGCCGGATATGGCGCGGCTGGCGAACGCTGCATGGCGATTTCCGTGGCCGTTCCGGTGGGTGAGGAAACCGCCGACCGGCTGATTGAAAAGCTGGTGCCGCGCATCGAAAAGCTGAAGGTCGGCCCCTACACTGCGGGCGACGATGTGGACTATGGCCCCGTGGTAACCGCCGCCGCCAAGGCCAATATCGAACGTCTGGTGCAGACCGGCGTCGATCAGGGCGCCGAGCTGGTCGTGGATGGCCGTGGCTTCAGCCTGCAAGGCTATGAGGACGGCTTCTTCGTCGGCCCCCACCTGTTTGACCGGGTGACGCCGGATATGGACATCTACAAGACCGAGATCTTCGGCCCGGTCCTGTCCACCGTGCGTGCCGGTTCCTATGAGGAGGCAATCAATCTGGCGCTGGACCACGAATATGGCAACGGCACCGCGATCTTCACCCGTGACGGCGACACCGCGCGTGACTTTGCCGCCCGGATCAATATCGGCATGGTCGGTATCAACGTGCCGATCCCGGTGCCGCTGGCCTATCATACCTTTGGTGGCTGGAAGAAGTCGGGCTTTGGCGATCTGAACCAGCATGGGCCGGACGGGTTCCGCTTCTACACCCGCACCAAGACCGTCACCTCGCGCTGGCCCTCGGGCATCAAGGAAGGTGGCGAGTTCAACTTCAAAGCGATGGATTGACGCCACACCCTGATTGTGAACGTTATGAATGCCCGGCTATTGTCGGGCATTCTTTCATTGCGGGGACAGGGAGGGTCTCATGCCAGTCACTTTCAGGATCTTGTCCGAGCGTGGCCTCGTCTTCGTGCGCTACACCGGATTTGCCCGGCTGGATGAAAGTTTTGAGGCCTTCGGCCAATACGCCCGCCATCCGGATTTCCGACCGGGGCAGAAACAACTGGTGGATCTGTCGGGCGTCACCGGGGTGGAAACGGATTACGTCAAGCTTTTTGCCCTGCAGGCCAGAAAAGCCGATGTATTCCTAGGCAGCGGTGCGCAGACATTGCTGGTCTATTTCGCCCCAACACCGACGGCCATGGACCTGGCCGAGGCGGTGATCCGATCCTGGGAACCTTCTGGCGCGGTGATCCCGCTCATTCAGGAAAACGAACAGGAAGCGCTGCAACTGCTCGGCCAGCCGGAACGCAGCTTCGAAGAATTGCTGCAATCTGCCCGCTGATGCGCGGGCCTGTGCCTGCCCCGATATCCGGGGGCTGAACACACAAGCCCCCGGATCGCCCTGACATATGACCCCTAGCAGGGCAGCGGCGGCAGACCTTCGCAGGATTCATCGGCGATGAAGTTGTCGGTCCCATCGTCCATCGGATTGCCCACTTGAATCTCGCCTTCGCAGCCCGGTTCGAACCCGGAATCGCAGCGGAACCGCAGCTTCAGCGATGCGCCCTCATGAATGGCATAGGCCGCCAGCGCAAAGGCCATCGCGAAGACGGCCAGCATGAACCCCCAAAAGCCAAGTGCCTGGGTCCCGCCGCCGTCAGTTTCGTCATCGTCGTCCCCGGCTGCCTGACCAGAGCCCTGCCAGTCACCCATGCGGTAGTCGAACGAGATGTTGGGGCCTTGTCCGTTCAGTCGAAAGTCCAGATCGACGCTGTCTTCATTGCCGTCCAGAACACGCAGCGGCATCGTGCCTTCCTGCAGGAAACGACGCGACAGTCGGCCGATCCCGGGCGGCAGAGTCATGCGGCGGAATTCATCCCCTCCGGGGGTGCGCAGCATGATCACGACCTCTCGCTGCTGGCGTCCGGGGTAGACCCGGGTCACGATCCGCCCGCGCGGACTGTCCGCCACCGCAATGCCGATCGGTGAAATGCCTGCGGTCGCTTGCGCAAAAGCCCGGGACGACAGCGGAATAGCCGCCGCCCCCAGAGATGTCAGCGCAAGGGACAGAAAATGTCTTCTTTTCATGGGAATTCTCCTGACTATGGCATGTAAGATGTTGGTTTGAAGACCTGTCGGTGTTGCTGCCCGAAGGCGTGCTGTCAAAAAAACGACCCACCCGACAGGGATGGGCCGCTGACGTCATAAAAATTCTTGTGGGAACCAGTGGTCAGCTGCCGCGGCGTGTGGTGCCCAGGCCACCTTCGCTTGCAAAGCCGCCCCGGCGCGTGGTGCCAAGCCCGCCATCCGAGGCGAAACCGTCGATCTGGGCGGTCAGGCTGGTTGACTCACGGGCTGGTTGATCGGCAGCAGCCCCGGTTGCGGCCAGAATGGTAAGGCTAAGGGCAATGGCGAGGGGCTTGAGCATTGGTCCGTCCTTTCAATCAACGATGGCATTGTTAACCATGGGTCGGACGAGCCTCGCGACAGGTTCAATTTTTTTGAGGTGGGCTCCCGAACGACGGCCTGCCGCCCGGGACCCTGGGCGATTTACCAGGCCAGCGTGCGGACATCATCGGCAAAGAGCCAGCTTTCCACCACCGGCCAGGTGCCCATCACGACACCGTCGAGATATTCCTCTTCGGTCAGGCCCGCCGCGCCGGAACAGGCCGAGCACATGATCACGGTCCCACCATCGGCCATAAAGGCGGTCAGCATGTCGTGGATCGAGGTGCCCTCTTCGGCCAGCGGGCCGGGAATATGGCTGGGGCGATCAAGTTCAGCCAGATAGACGCCGCGTACATTCAGCCAGATCGCGGTGTCATAGCCATTTGCCAGCGCCCGGCGATGCGCAAACAAGATCGCCTTCGCCGCCGACCATGTGTCATCGGTCGTCAGGTTAATGAACAGGCGGGGGCGCGCCGCCTCTTCATCCTGGGCCAGGGCCCCGGTCGGAGACAGGGCCGCAGACAGCGACAGTGCAAGCGCGAGGGCCAAAGAGAGAAAGTTGGATTTCATGGTCGTCTCCACAGTTGTCATCGCGCCGACTGTGGCCGCCGGACCGGGCGCCGGGATTGATCTCGATCAAACCTTCCAGCGCTGGAAGGTTTTCTTTCCCGGTGACGTTACGGCGCATTTTCAATCATTGCGCGACCCCGGCAACCGACAGTTGCGGGATGGCGGCACATCGGGCAGACTGAATCTGTTTCAACAGAGGATTTGCCCATGACCCGTCTCAATCGCCGCAGCTTTGTCGCCCTGACCGCCCTGACCGGCCTTATGCCCCATGCGCTTCGTGCGGCGGGCCATTCAACCGCCCATGCCATCACCATCGAAGGCTTTGCCTTTGCGCCCGCCGATCTGACCGCCGCTGTTGGCGACACCATCACCGTCACCAACAACGATGGCGCGCCCCATACGCTGACCGCCGATGACGGCAGCTTTGACACCGGCCGCCTGAACCGCGGCGAAAGCGCCGAGATCACGCTGACCGCTGCCGGCAGCTTCCCCTATAAATGCGCCTTCCACCCGAACATGACGGGCACCATCACCGTGGCCTGACGCGCACTGCCCCTGCCCCGCGACCGAAAGCCCCGACCCTGTGCCGGGGCTTTTTTCTTGGCAAATGCCGCCCCACGGGCTTTGCTGGCCGAAACGGCGGAGGACAGAATGGCACGCAAAGAGCCCCCCTTTTCCATCGGAATCGAGGAAGAATACCTGCTGGTCGATCAGACCACCTGCGATCTGGTGGAAGCCCCCAAGCAGTTGATGGAAGCCTGCACGCAGGAGCTGGAGGGCCAGGTCAGCCCGGAATTTCTGCAATGCCAGATCGAGATCGGCACGCGTGTCTGCGCCGATATCACTGAGGCGCGCGAGGATCTGAAGCGCCTGCGGTCCACCGTGTTGCGTGTGGCAAATGACTTCGGTCTCGCACCGATTGCCGTGTCCTGCCACCCGTTTGCCGACTGGAAGAACCAGCACCACACCGACAAAGACCGCTACAATGCGCTGGCCCGCGATCTGGGGGGCGTGGTGAACCGGATGCTGATCTGCGGGATGCATGTGCATGTAGGGCTTGGCGCCGACGATCTGCGCAATGACCTGATGGGGCAGCTTTCCTATTTCCTGCCGCATCTCTTGGCGCTCTCGGCCTCATCCCCCTTTTGGCAGGGGCGTGATACGCGGCTGGCCTCGTACCGGCTGACGGTCTTTGACAACCTGCCGCGCACCGGTCTGCCGCCCTCCTTCCCGTCCTTCGCCGATTATGAACGTACCGTGGATGTGCTGGTCGACCTTGGCATTGTCGAGGACAGCTCCAAAATCTGGTGGGATCTGCGCCCATCATCCCGCTTTCCCACGCTGGAAACCCGCATCTGCGATGTGAACCCGCGGCTGGAGGATACGCTGACACTGGCCGCGATGATCCAGAGCCTTAGCCGAATGCTGTTCCGCCTGCGCGGGCTGAACCAACGGTGGCGGCTCTATGACCGGTTTCTGATCGAGGAAAACCGCTGGCGCGCACAACGCTATGGCACCTCCGAAGGGCTGATCGACTTCGGCAAGCGGGACATTCTGCCGATGGCGGAGCTGATAGAAGATATTATCGAGCTGACCGCCGAGGACGCCGCCTATCTGGGCTGCACAGCCGAATTGGAGCGCGCCCGCGACATGGTTTCTCGCGGGACGTCCTCGGATCGGCAGCGCGCGGTTCTGGCGGCATCCGAGGCCGCCGGAAAACCAAGGGATGAGGCCATGCGCGACGTTGTGCGCCACCTGATCGACGAATTTCATGCGGATTTATGACAGCGGGGCCGGGCTTGCAAAACTCCTGAAAGAATTCGTACTTAAACACGCGTTCAATTCTATGACGCTACGGGAGGAGCCCCCATGGATTTCGAGCTGTCCGACGAACAGGTGATGATCTTCGACATGGCGAAAGCCTTTGGAGAAGAACACATCGCCCCCTTCGCCCTGGAGTGGGAAACAGAGGGCACGATCCCCAAGACCCTATGGCCGCAGATCGCGGAGCTTGGCTTTGGCGGGCTTTACGTCAGCGAAGAATACGGCGGATCGGGCCTGTCGCGGCTGGATGCCACGCTGGTCTTTGAAGCGCTGGCCATGTCCTGCCCCTCGGTCGGGTCGTTCCTGTCCATCCACAACATGTGCGGCGGCATGATCGACAAGTTCGGCAGCGAAGAGACCAAGCAGAAATGGCTGCCCGACCTCTGCACCATGGACAAGGTCTTTTCCTACTGCCTGACCGAACCAGGCTCGGGCTCGGACGCCGCCGCGCTGCGCACCCGCGCTGATCGCACGAATGAGGGCTATACGCTAAACGGCACCAAGGCCTTCATCTCGGGCGGGTCCTATTCCGACGCCTATGTGACCATGGTCCGCACCGGCGAGGACGGGCCGAAGGGCATTTCCACCGTGGTGGTCGAGGACGGGGTCGAGGGGCTGTCTTTCGGCGCACTCGAAAAGAAAATGGGCTGGCTCGCCCAACCCACGGCACAGGTGCAGTTCGATGACTGCAAGGTGCCCGGCGACAACTTGATTGGCGAGGAAGGCAAGGGGTTTGTCTATGCCATGGCGGGCCTCGATGGCGGGCGTCTCAACATAGCCGCCAGCGCCCTTGGCGGCGCGCAGAAGGCGCTGGATCTGACACTGGCCTATATGGGCGAGCGCAAGGCTTTTGGCCGCACCATCGACAGCTTCCAGGCGCTGCAATTCAAGCTGGCCGAGATGGAGGTCAAACTGCAGTCCGCCCGCACCTTCCTGCGTCAGGCGGCATGGAAGCTGGACAACAAATCCCACGACGCCACCAAGTTCTGCGCCATGGCCAAGATGTATGTGACCGACGCCAGCTTTGACGTGGCCAATACCTGCCTGCAACTGCATGGCGGCTATGGCTATCTTGCCGATTACGGGATCGAAAAGATTGTCCGCGACCTGCGGGTGCACCAGATTCTGGAAGGCACCAACGAGATCATGCGCCTGATCGTGTCGCGGCAGATGCTGGCGGAGCGGGGGTGAATGACTGACATCACCTGCCGCATCGAGGGCCGCGCGGGCCGGATCACTCTGAACCGCCCCAAGGCGTTGAACGCGCTGACCTGGGACATGTGCCTGGAAATCGAAAAGGCGCTGAACGCATGGGCCGATGACCCGGTCGTAAAACTGCTGATCATCGACGGGCTGCCCTGCGAAAAAGCCTTCTGCGCGGGGGGCGATCTGGCCGAGATGTATGCGACCGGCAGCGCCGGCGACTACAGCTATGGTCGCCGTTTCTGGCAGGACGAATACCGCATGAACGCGGCCCTGTTCAATTTCCCCAAACCCGTCGTCACCTTCCTGCATGGCTTTGTTATGGGCGGCGGTGTCGGCGTCGGCTGCCACGGCTCGCACCGGATCGTGTGCGACGACAGCCGTATTGCCATGCCCGAAACCAAGGTGGGGCTGGTCCCCGATGTTGGCGGGTCCCTGATCCTCGCCCGCGCGCCGGGGCGGCTTGGGGAATATCTGGGAATCACGTCTGCCCGGATGGGGCCGGGCGACGCCATCCATGCGGGCTTCGCCGATTACTACATCCCGCGCGACCACTGGGCCTCGCTGATCGAGACGCTTGTGGAGACCGGCGATTGGGAGGCCGTGGATCGTAGAGCACGACCCGCGCCACATTCGCAAATGGCCGCGCAACATGCTGAAATTGACGCGCTGTTCGGGGGCGAAACGCTACGCGACATCGTCAACATGCTGACCGCCTCGGACAGTGATCTTGCCGCCAGCGCCTTACTGAAAATCAATGAAAATTCCCCAATTTCAATGGCCTGTGCAGTAGAATTGATCCATCGAAGCCGCAGCAAGGACCGAATTGAAGGGGCCTTGAACCTTGAATACCGCTTTTCGGCGCGATCCATGGAACATGGCGATTTTCTCGAAGGCATCCGCGCGGTGATCATCGACAAAGACAATGCGCCCCGCTGGCGCCACGCCGGACCGACAGAGGTTCCCTCTGTCGAGGTTTCGGCCATGCTACGGCCACTTGGGGCAGACGGCCTGACACTCTGAAGGAGAACGGATATGAAAATTGGATTTATCGGCCTGGGCAATATGGGCGGACCAATGGCCGCCAACTTGGCGGCCGCAGGGCATGAGGTCACCGGGTTCGACCTGGCCGCGCCCGCGCCCGAGGGGGTCAGCATGGCCGCCAGCGCCACTGAGGCTGCCGCCGGGCAGGACGTGGTTATCACCATGCTGCCCAATGGCGGCATCCTAAAGGCTGTCGCGGGCGATATCGTGCCGGCGATGGCTGCGGGGGCCGTGCTGCTTGATTGTTCCACGGTTGAGGTTGACGCCGCGCGCGACGTGGCCGCCCAGTGCGACGCCGCCGGGTTGGGTTTCCTCGATGCGCCAGTGTCGGGCGGCGTCGGCGGCGCGGCGGCGGGGACGCTGACCTTCATGGTGGGCGGCAGCGACGCAGCCTTTGCAACCGCGAAACCGCTGTTTGATATCATGGGCCAGAAGGCCGTGCATTGCGGGCCTGCGGGCAACGGCCAGGCCGCCAAGATCTGCAACAACATGATCCTCGGCGTCACCATGATTGCGACCTGCGAGGCCTTTGCGCTCGCTGACAAGCTGGGGCTGGCGCGCGACAAGATGTTCGACGTGGTCAGCACCTCCTCGGGCTATAGCTGGACCATGAACGCCTACTGCCCGGCCCCTGGTGTTGGCCCGGCCAGCCCCGCCGACAATGACTATAAGCCCGGGTTTGCTTCTGAGCTGATGCTCAAGGATCTGCGCTTGTCTCAGGCCGCCGCCGAAGCGGCCGATGCCGACACGCCCATGGGTCAGGCCGCAACGGCCCTTTATGCGCAGTTCGTAGAGGCCGAGGACGGCAAGGGCATGGATTTCTCGGCCATGCTGCCCCGCTTTGAAAAGCGCCACCGCGAAGGGTGATCCCCACCCCTATCGGCAACCGTATCGGCAAGGGGTGACCCCGGTCCAACAAGCGTGACCGGGCGTTACCCCATCCGTCTTTTCCCCGCGCAACCGTCCGCTTCAGCGGACAGCGGGCCGACGAAGCCCCCCGTGCAAACGGGGGTTTGAGGAGGCGCGCCGCCACCGCCCGTCAGGGCAACGCTATAACGATATCTAAAGAAAGTGGCGCGGTTGACGGGGCTCGAACCCGCGACCCCCGGCGTGACAGGCC
>Ga0213841_1000752_pt1 | contig 25631 bp, 21 predicted proteins | sample SWPATP23_FD_160125 | JGI IMG/M metagenome (GOLD analysis project Ga0213841, IMG submission 160125) | Coastal seawater microbial communities from Marineland, Florida, United States - SWPA TP2 #3 | ecosystem: Environmental > Aquatic > Marine > Coastal | place: USA: Florida | collected 2016-08-14 | reverse complement strand
CCCATGCGCGCGGCCCAGGCGGTGGGCAACTGGCCCGACCCCATGATGCACTCGCTCAATGTCGGTAACTGGCCCGACCCGATGTAACACGCCCCGGGAAACAAAAAAGAGGACCCTCCGTGTGGAGGGTCCTCTTTTATTTCTGGTCGGGATGACAGGATTTGAACCTGCGACCTCGTCGTCCCGAACGACGCGCGCTACCAAGCTGCGCCACATCCCGATCCGTTGCTTCAAAAGCAACTTCACAAGAGTATCCGATCATGGGCCCGGATGCGAAATCGGGAGCGAAATCGGGAAGGAAATCGGAATTGAACCTGGGGCCGGGCCCGTCACCCGCGCGGCCGGCAGCCGCGGCGTCACCCCCGGCCGGTCGGGGCGGGCGGGCCGGTCTCGGCGGGAGCCTGGGTCAGACGAGCGAGTCTTTCCATGCGCCGTGGAGGCGGGCGAAAGCCCCGCCGTCGCCGATCAGCTGCCCGGGCGTGCCGTCCTCGACGACGCGTCCGTCGTGCACCACCAGGACCCGGTCCGCCGTCTCCACGGTGGAGAGCCGGTGGGCAATGATGAGAGCCGTCCGTCCGCCGCCGGGCGTCCCGGCCGGGCCGGTCTCCCGTGTGCCGGCCTCCCGGGTGCCGGCCTCCCGCGTGCCGCGCAGCAGCCCCGCGAGGCCCTGCTGGACCAGGCGCTCCGACGGGATGTCCAGCGAGGACGTTGCCTCGTCCAGGATCAGGACGGCCGGGCGGGCCAGGAACGCCCGGGCGAAGCTGATCAGCTGCCGCTGCCCGGCGGAGACGCGGCCGCCGCGCTTGTTGACGTCGGTGTCATAGCCGTCCGGAAGTTCCATGATGAAGGCGTGTGCCCCCACCGCCCGGGCCGCGTCCTCGATCTCCTCGCGGGAGGCTTCGGGCCGGCCCAGGGCGATGTTGTCCGCCACGGAGCCGCTGAACAGGAAAGCCTCCTGGGTGACCATGACGACGTTCCGGCGCAGGTCCTCGGTCGAGAGCCGGCGCAGGTCCACGCCGTCGAGCGTGAGGGACCCGGCGGAGACGTCGTAGAAGCGGGCGATCAGCTTCGCGAGCGTGGACTTGCCCGCGCCGGTCTGGCCGACGAGCGCGACCGTCTGGCCGGCGGGGATGTGGAGGTCCAGCCGCGGGATGATGACCGGGCCGTCGCCGTAGCGGAATTCGACGCCGTCGAAGTCGATGCTGCCCCGCGCGTCGGGCAGGTCCACCGGTGTCTTGGGCGGCCGGACCGTGGGGACTTCCTCGAGTAGGCCCGAGACCTTCTCCAGGGCTGCCTGGGCGCTTTGGAAGGAGTTGTAGAACATCGCCATCTGGTCCACCGGCTGGAAGAAGCGCTTGGTGGACAGCATCAGGGCCAGGAGCACGCCGACCGCGAGCTCGCCGCTGAGGACCCGGAAACCGCCGGTGAGCAGCACGACGGCGACGCACACGTTGCCGATCAGCACCAGCCCGGGCTGGAAGATGCCGTTGAGGTTGATGGAGCGGACGGTCGCGCGGCGGTAGTCCTCGGAGAGACCGGCGTAGCGCGCGGCATTCTCGGGTTCCTTGCGGAACGTCTTCACCGCGCGGATGCCCGTCATGGTCTCCACGAAGTGCACGATCAGCCGGGCCGAGACCACCCGGGATTCGCGGAAGGCGATCTGCGAGTGCTTCTGGTACCAGCGGGCCAGGAAGAACATCGGCACGCCGGCGGCCAGCACCAGCAGCCCGCTGCGCCAGTCCAGGACGAACACCGTGATGGCCGTGAACGCCATGAACAGCATGCCCGAGGCCAGCGAGCTCACGCCGGAATCCAGGAGCTCGCGCAGGGCCTCCAGGTCCGAGGTCTGCCGGGCGATGATGCGCCCGGAGGTGTACTTCTCGTGGAATTCCAGGCTCAGCCGCTGGGTGTGGCGGAAGACCCGGACTCGGAGATCCAGCAGCATCGCCTGGCTGAGCCGGGCCGTGGACGTCACGTACAGGGCGGTCAGGCCGGCTGCGGCAGCGGCCGCGGCAAGGTACGCGACGCCGGTAAACACCAGGGGAAGGCTGTCGCCGGCGCGCAGGGCCGGCAGGGCGTGGTCGATCCCGAAGGCGATCAGCGCCGGTCCGGCCACGCGGGCGGCCTGGGACAGCACGACGGCGCCGATCGTCAGCCAGAAACGGGCCTGCACGGGGCGGATCAGGGAGCCCAGAAGGGCCAGAGAGCGCCGCCGGACGGCCTTGCTTTCGTTCTTGCTGAGGTGGGCATTGTCCTCGTTGGCCGTGCCGAACGTTGCGCTGCTCATCGGGAAATCTCCTCGGACTGGTCCTCGAGGACGGACAATTCTGAATCCAGGTCCCGCGGTTCCGTGTCCAGGCTGGCGATCACGTAGCGGTAGTGACTGTTCCTGGCGAGCAGCTCGGTGTGGGTGCCGACGGCGGTGATCCGGCCGTCCTCGAGCAGGGCCACCCGGTCCGCCAGCGCCACCGTGGAGGGCCGGTGGGCCACGATGAGTGTGGTGGTGTCCGCGAGGACCTCGCGAAGCCGCCTCTCGACCAGTTCCTCGGTGTTCACGTCCAGGGCCGAAAGCGGGTCGTCCAGGACCAGCACTGCCGGTTTGGCGGCGATGGCGCGGGCCAGGGCGATGCGCTGGCGCTGGCCGCCGGAAAGGCTGAGGCCCTCCTCGCCGATCAGGGTTTCCACCCCGTCCGGCAGGGAATACGCGAAGTGGGCCTGGGCGACGTCGAGGGCTTCCGCCAGGGCCGCGTCGCGGCCTTCCGCGGACCCGGCGTCGGGCGCGCCGAGCAGGACGTTGTCCCGGACGGAGCTGGAGAACAAGGTGGTGTCCTCAAACGCGACGGCGACCACCGTGCGCAGATCCTGCACGCTGAACTCGCGCAGGTCCACGCCGTCGATGGTGATGGAGCCCGCGGTGACGTCGTAGAGGCGGGGGACCAGCTGGAGCAGCGCGCTCTTGCCGCTGCCTGTGATGCCCACCAGGGCCATGGTTTCGCCGGGCCGGATGTCCAGGCTGATGTTCTTGAGGATCGGTTTGTCCGGGGCGTCCTCGAACGCGAACGTGGCGTTGCGGAAGCTCAGGGCGCCCTTGAGCTTCGCTGGCCGGCGCGGCTGGTCCGGGCTGGTGATCGTGTTCTTCGCGTCCATGACCTCGAAGTGCCGGTCCACCGCGGACTTCGCGGTGAGGGCCATGGCCAGCAGCATGCCGCAGAACTCGACCGGCGCGGCAACCACCGCGGCGGTGGCGAAGAAGGCCACAAGGGACCCGATGGAGAGCTGGTCCGTGGAGGCCAGCATGACGCCGACGACGAGCCCGGCGCCGAGGGCGAGCTCTGGCAGGAGCGTCACCACCAGGCTGAAGGTCGCCAGATGCTTGGCCTTGGCGATCTCCGTCTGGCGGAGTTCCTCGGCCTGCTCATTGAAGTTCTCCAGCGCCTCGCGGCTGCGGCCGAACGCCTTCAGGACCCGGATGCCGTGGACGGATTCCTCGACCGTCGTGGCGAGGTCCCCGGCCTGGTCCTGGCTGCGGCGGGCCACCTTGCTGAACCGGGTGCGGAAGCGGAAGCCGTAAATCATGATCGGCACGGCGGCGGCCAGGAAGATCAGCGCGAGCTGCCAGCTCATGGAGAACATGACGGCGACGCCGATCACCACGGTGAGCGTGGTGACCACCAGCATGATGGCGCCGAAGGCCATCCAGCGGCGCAGGAAGTTCAGGTCGGTCATGGCGCGGGAGAGCAGCTGGCCGGAACCCCAGCGGTCATGGAAGGAGACCGTGAGGTCCTGAAGGTGCCCGTAGAGCGAGACCCGCATCCGGGTCTCCACGGTAGTGGCCGGGTTGATGACGAACTGGCGGCGCAGGGCGACGAGACCGGCCTCGGCGATGCCGAGGCCCAGGATCACGAGCGAGGCGGTCCAGACCGCATCCGTGCTGCCACCGGGCTTGAGGGATTCGTTGACCAGGACGCGCAGCACCTGGGGGATGGCCAGGGCCACCACGCTGGCCAGCAGCGCGCAGAGCAGCCCCATGACCAGCCGGGGCAGGATGGGCCTGACATGCGGATAGAGACGGCTGATGGAGGTGAAGAATGAACTCTGCTTGGCCATGCCTGCTTCTTAAGACGCCCGTGCATAGATAGCACCGTTGAATGTAGTTTCCTGTAGCAACTACCCTAGGCCATGACGTGACCGGATTCACACGCCAGTGGTCGGTCCCATGATCTCTCCCAGTCATTGCGATCCGCAATGGAGCCCGGATGGCGTCTCGGGACCGCGGGACATGTCCGGTCCTGGCGTCAACCCGAGTGGGACATGTCCAGTCGTCGCGGCGAGTGGACATGATGCCCATATGTCCAGTGCCCGTGATCAGCGGAGGGCATGTCCCGCGGTCGGGAGTACGAGGGGAGGGCATGCCCCGGGGGCGTGGGTGCGGGAGGGCATGTCCACCCGTGGGGTCGGGCGGCGCCGGCTCGGACCTACGCGCGGGAGGTCAGCGTGAGCAGGACAGCTTCGGGGCGGCAGGCGATGCGGACCGGGGCGAAGCGGGAGGTGCCGATTCCCCCGGAGACGTTCACCGGCGTCGCACTCCCGTTGCTGTTCCAGGTGTGCAGGCCCCGGGCCCGCCAGGTGGGCAGGTCGCAGTTGGTGACCAGTGCCCCGTAGCCCGGGATGCAGATCTGCCCGCCGTGGGTGTGGCCGGCCAGCAGGAGATCGGCTCCGGCCTGGGTGAAGTGGTCGAGGACGCGCTGGTAGGGCGCATGTGCCACGGCGACGCGCAGGTGCGGGTCGGCGTCCCGGCCTTTGGTGCCGCGCGGCCAGCCGGCGTAGCGTTCGAGGCGCAGGTGGGGATCGTCGACGCCGGAGAAGTCGAAGCGGATGCCCTTGAGCACGACGGACTGGCAGCGGTTGGTCAGGTCCACCCAGCCGGACATGCCGAACTCCGACCTCAGCCGAGCCCAGTCGAGCTTCTCCGGGTCCTTGCGCTGGGCAGAAGGACCCAGCAGGTAGGAGGCGGGGTTCTTGAAACTTGGGCCGAAGTAGTCGTTGGAGCCGGGCACGAACACGCCCGGGAACTCCAGCAGGGGACGCAGGGCGGCCAGGAGCGGGGCGACGCCCTTGGCATGGCTGAGGTTATCGCCGGTGTTCACCACGAGGTCAGGCTTCAGCTCCGCCAGGGACGACAGCCACCGGGCCTTCCGGTGCTGGCCCGGAACGAAGTGGATGTCGGAGAGATGGAGGATCCGGAACGGGCCGAAGCCGGCCGGCAGGATGGGGAGGGTTTCCTCGCGGAGTTCGAACTGGTTCTTCTCCCACAGCCCGTAGCCGGCGGTGGCCGCCCCTGCCGCCGTGCCGAGCGCTGCGGTCACGGCAAAGCCGCGTCCGATGCTTCGAACGCGGCTCGCCAGATCATTCCCCCGGACCATCGGCTACTTCTTTTTGGATTTCGTCGGAGCCGGTGACGGGTCGGCGGACGGTTCCGTGGCCGGTGCCGTGCTCTCGCTCGTCGGGGTGGTCGCCCGCGGCGGCGCTACCGGGGCGGGCGCGTTCAGCAGGTTCGACGGCGGTGCCGGGAACGGGTTGGTGCCATAGGACGGCGCCACCTGGGCCATGTAGTTGGAGAACTGCGGCCCGGCGATCATGTAGCCGTCGATGCCCTTGTAGAACTTGCCGTTGATCGTGACGTTCTGGCCGGCCCGCTGCTGGTTGCCCAGGGGATCGCCGAACCACGTGGCCGTCGCCAGACCGCTGGTGTAGCCCGCCACCCAGGTGGAGCTGTTGGTGTCGTTGGTTCCGGTCTTGGCCGCGATCGGGAACGTGGTCCTGGTCGAAATCCGCGGCTGGATGAGCGAGCCGGAGCCGCGGTTGAGCACTTCCTGCATGGCGTATGCGACGCCGTGGGCTACCTCGGGCGTGATCGCGTCCCGGCAGTTCGGTGTCTGGGCCGGCAGCTGGGCGCCGGTCGCGTCGGTCACCGAATCAATGGCGATCGGTTCGCAGTACTTGCCGTCGTTGGCGAACGTCGCGAACGCGCTGGCCATGGTCAGCGGTGCCGTCTGGGTGGACCCGATGAGGTTGCCGAGCGTGGTCATCGGCACCTGGGGGTTGGGGTTGTCCGCGCTGGGCAGTCCGCCGTGGATGCCGACGGCGTCGACGATCTTCTGGATCCCGCAAAGGTCCACCTGGGCCGCCGTGGCAAAGGTGATGGTGTTGATGGAGTTCGCCAGACCGTCGAGGACTGACATGTACTTGTAGTAGCCCTCCTCAGCGTTCTGCAGGTCATGGCTGCCGTTGGTCGCGTCATACCAGCCGACGGTCGGTGCCGGGCAGGTGTTCCTCCAGGGGAAGTACTGCGGGTACCGGCGCACGGCGCCGTTGAGCTGCGTGTTCATGGACTTGCCCTCGTTGAGCCACTCCGCGAACGTGAAGGGCTTCATGGTCGAGCCGGGCTGGAAGCCGCCGAGGCCGTTGAGGTCGTTGCCCTTGGCGTCCTGGCTGTCCACGTTGAAGTTCTGGGTCTGGTCGAACTTGCCGTCGGCCGGGAACCAAACGGTGTTCTGGGCCATGGAGATGATCTTGCCGGAGCCCGGCTGGACGGACACCAGCGAGGCGCCCCATTTGTCCGGGTTCGCGCCGGCTGAACCGTCCACCTGGGCCTGGGCCACGGCCTGGGCGTTCGGATCCAGGGTGGTCTTGATGGTCAGGCCGCCGCGGAAGATCTTCCGCTCGCGCTCGGCGGCGTCGGCCCCGTAAGCCGGGTTGTTCAGCAACAGGTGCAGCACGTAGTCGCAGAAATACGGCGCCGTCTGCGAATAGGCGCAGCCCTGGCGGGGCTGGGTGACCTTGGTCTCCACGGGCGTCGCGACCGCGGCGTCGTAGTCGGCCTGCTGGATCTTGCCCTGGGTCAGCATGGCCTTGAGCACGAGGTCCCGCCGGACCTTGGCGTTTTCCGGGTTCGTGATGGGGTCGTAATAGGAGGGGCTGTTCACGACGCCGGCCAGCAGTGCCGCCTGCGGCAGGGTCAGGTCCTTGGCCGTGGTGCTGAAGAAGAACTTGGACGCGGCTTCGATGCCGTAGGCGTCCCGGTTGAAGAACACGATGTTCAGATACCCCTCGAGGATCTGCTCCTTGCTGAACTTCTTCTCCAGCGCGATGGCCAGTTTCATTTCACGAAGCTTGTCCCCGACGCCCTTGTTGACGCCGTTGAGGAGGACCTCATCGCCCTTGCCTTCGGCCTCCAGCGAGGAGTTGATGACGTTGTTCACGTACTGCTGCGTAATGGTCGACGCGCCCTGCTTGTTGCCGCGGGCGGTGCTGACCAGGGCGCGCAGGATGCCGGTGGTGTCCACGCCGCCGTGCTCGTAGAACCGGCTGTCCTCGATGGCGATGATCGCGTCCTTGATGTGCGGGGACATCTGGTCGAGCGACACCCGGGTCCGGTTTTCCGCGTAGAGGTTGGCGATGACGCTGCCGTCGGAGGCCAGGATCGTCGTCGACTGGCTTGGCGGATCGACCTTCAGCTCTGCGGGAAGAGTGTCAAAAAACTGGATGGATCCGCTCGCCGCGCTGCCCGAAACGGCTGCCGCGGGGACCAGGAGGCCCGCCACCAGGACGCCGCAAATGGCGCTCACGCCCAGGAAAAGAAAGATCTTTCCGAGGGTGGTGGCCGTGTCGAATAAAGGGTTCTTGCCAGTCGCCATGTTTTCCACTTTACCGGCAACGACTAGGCTTTATGTCATGACCAAATGGGAGTACGCCACGATTCCGCTCATCATCCATGCCACAAAGCAGATCCTGGACCAGTGGGGCGAGGACGGCTGGGAGCTCGTCCAAGTTGTCCCGGGCCCTGACGGAAACGGCCTGGTTGCCTACCTGAAGCGGGAGAAGCAGTAGCCATGAGCAACCCCTCAGAAGCCGCCGCGGCCACGCCGGCGAGCCCGGCAAACGGTTCCGAAAACACTGCCGCGACAGCCGGTGCAGCGAGCCAGGCCGGCGGCGCGGGCGCGTCGTCCGCCGTCGAACAGCGTCTGGCCGAACTGGGCCTGACCCTCCCCGACGTCGCGGCCCCGGTCGCCGCCTACGTTCCTGCCGTGATTTCCGGCAACCACGTCTACACCTCCGGGCAGCTGCCGTTCATCAACGGCAAGCTCGAGGCCACCGGCAAGGTGTCCGCCGGCTCGGAGGGCGCCTCGGACGAGTCCACCGTGTCCCCGGAAGCCGCGAAGGCCTACGCGGCCGTCTGCGCCGTCAACGCCCTGGCCGCCGTCAAGAGTGTCATCGGCGACCTCGACCGCATCACGCGGATCGTCAAAGTTGTCGGGTTTGTGTCCTCCGATCCCTCGTTCACCGGCCAGCCCGGTGTCATCAACGGCGCCTCGGAGCTGCTGGGCCAGGTCCTCGGCGACGCCGGCCAGCACGCCCGCTCCGCCGTGGGGGTATCCGTCCTGCCGCTCGACTCTCCCGTTGAAGTCGAACTGATCGCCGAATTCGCCTAGAAGGCCGGTCACTTCGTTGCCTCACTTAGCACGCCGCCTGTTCGTTCTGCCCCCCGATCTCGAAGGAGCAGCACGCAGCTGGCTTGAACACGGCGAACGCACGCCCCGCGCCCCGCGTCTCGCCTCTTCGGTGGTCCTCCTGCGCGACTCGCCCACCGGCCTGGAGACCTGGCTCGGGTACCGGACGGGGTCCTCCCCGCTCGGTATCCTCGCCTTCCCGGGGGGATCGCTGGAGGCCTCCGACGACGACGCCGTCGGCTGGCTGGGTCCCTCGCCCCAGCACTGGGCCGAGCAGATGGGGACGGCCGACGTCGGGCTGGCGCGCCGCCACGTCGTCGGCGCCATCCGTGAACTGTTCGAGGAGACCGGCATCCTGCTGGCCGGCCCGGACCTGTCCACCACGGTGGAGTCGACCTCCAGCGCCGAATGGATGCGTGCCCGCGAAGCCGTGGCGGACCAGGACAAATCCTTCACCGAGGTCCTCGCCAAGCGCGGGCTCTCGTTGCGCACGGACCTGCTCAAGCCCCTGGTTAACTGGCTAAGCCCCGATTTTGCGCACCGCCGGTTCAATACCCGCTACTTCGCCGCCACCCTGCCCGTGAACCAGCAGCCTTCACTGCTGGCCAGCAAGGGCGTGTGGGGCCGCTGGGTGTGCGTCCGGCAGGTGGTGCGCGAGCGGGACACCACCGCGCTGGGCGACGAGGTGGGGCAGGAGAACACGGCCGGCCGGACCCTGGGCGAACTCCTGGTGCCCGGCTCGGAGATCATGCTGGAGAAGATGGCGAAGGCCAACGGCTGCATCGCCTACCTTAGCTACAAACGCAAGGCCCACGTCTACCAGCCGAAGCTCGTCGAGGAAGAGGGCCGGCTTATGCTCGAAGTCGAGGCCGCCACGACGGTGGCCGGCGAACCCCAGCGGGAGCGCTAGGCCCGAAACGGGTGGCCTGGGGCCCTAGGTTTCGTTGGAGCCCGCGGCCGCCGTGGGACATGCCCTCCGGTGCCCCGCACGGCTGGACATGCCCCTTGCTGCGCTGTGCCGGCCCGGGACATGCCCTCCGGTGCGCCGTGCGGCTGGACATGCCCCTTGCTGCGGCGTGCGGGCCCGGGACATGCCCTCTGTTGGCTCTGACCGGTGGACATAGTGGCATCATGTCCAGTCCTCGGTGCCGGGGTTGCACATGTCCTGGGCATGTGGCGTCAGCAAGAGAGCATGTCCCTCGCCGCGCTGCACAACGGAGCCGTGCCCGCAGGCCGATGCCGGCCCGGCGCCCACGGCACACACCCCCGTCATGCAGGCTTGGCGCCGCCGGAATGAGCATGCCCCTTCTTGCGCTGCACCGGCCCGGGGCATGCCCTTCGTTGGCTCTGGCCGGTGGACATAGTGGCATTATGTCCAGTCCATGCGGCCGGGGTTGCACATGTCCTGGGCCTGTGGCGTTAGCGAATGAGCATGTCCCACGCTGCGCTGCGTAACCGGACATGTCCTGGGCCTGCGGCGGCAGCGAATGAGCATGTCCCTCGCTGCGCTGCGCAACCGGACATGTCCCGCGGGGCGGCCGGCCCCGGAACTACAGAAGGCCGGCCCCTTTTTCCGGGGACCGGCCTTCGTGCTTGCTGCTGAGGTTTCCTAGCGGGAACGCTGGCGCAGACGCTGCATGTCGAGGATCACAACGGCGCGCGCTTCCAGGCGCAGCCAGCCGCGCTGCACGAATTCAGCGAGGGCCTTGTTGACCGTTTCGCGGGAGGCTCCGACCAGCTGGGCGAGCTCTTCCTGCGTCAGTTCGTGGGCGACCAGGACGCCGTCGGTCGCGGGGCGGCCGAAGCGGTCGGCCAGATCCAGCAGTGCCTTGGCCACGCGGCCCGGCACGTCGGAGAAGACAAGGTCCGAAAGGGAATCGTTCGTGCGGCGCAGGCGGCGGGCCAGGGCCTGCAGCAGCTGGGCCGAAACCTCGGGGCGGGTGCGGAGCAGCGCGTTGAGGCTCTCGTTCTTCAGGCCGGCGAGACGCGTCTCGGACACGGCGGTTGCAGTGGCCGTCCGCGGGCTGGGGTCGAACAGGGCCATTTCGCCGAAAAGTTCACCAGGGCCGAGAATGGCCAGCAGCGATTCGCGGCCGTCCGGCGACGTGCGGCCGAGCTTCACCTTGCCGGAGACGATGAAGTAGAGCTGGTCGCCCTGGTCGCCTTCCCGGAATACCGAGGCACCGCGTGAAAGGTCCACCTCGGTGAGTTCGTCCGTCAGCAGACGGAACGCCTCGTCGTCGAGCGTGGCGAAAAGGGGTGCGCGGCGCAATACCTCGATATCCATGAAATCTCCTGACTAGCTGTGTCGGCTGGGGCGCTTCAGCCATTCTTTCAGAATTTTGGCGCTTCTGTGACGTAGTTGGCACCGAAACGCCCGAAGGGTCCGAATGCGAACGGTCCGGGAAGTCCCCGCCGATCCCGGCAGACCATCCAGAGCGGCGGCCGGTCGGCAAACGTTCAGCTTACACCGCTAGAATCATGGCTGAACTGTCTGTGAGGAGCCCCGGTGTTTGGCTTGACCATTTTGGACCTGGTGTTGGTCGTGACGCTCTTGTCCTACCTGATCCACGGCCTTCGCAACGGCTTCCTCGTGACGCTCGGAGGCATCGCGGGATTCGCAGCAGGCGCGGTCGCCGCTTTCGTGTCCGTTCCCATCGTCAGCGGTCTCGTGGAAGACAGCGGCTGGCGCCTGACGGCGATTATTGCCACCGCGGTCCTGCTGATGATCGTGGGGAACGGACTCGGCACCATGATCGGGCGGCAAATCCGCAGCGTGGTGCCGTTCAGCCCCCTGCGGGCAGCAGACCGCCTCGTCGGCGGAGGCGTGAACGTGGTGGTGTCCGCCCTCGTCATGTCCATGCTGGCGTTCAGCATCGGGGCCCTGGGCGTGCCGTTCGTGTCCCAGCAGCTCGCAGAGTCCAAAGTCATCAGGTTCATCGACGGCGTGACGCCGACGCCGGTCAAGGCATCGATGGCGCAATTGCGCTCTGCCGTGATCGGCGAGGGCATACCCACGCTGCTCGACGGCTTCGGTCAGGGCCAGCCCGTCGCCGTCCCGGACACCAACACGGACACCCCGGCGCTGAACAAGGCCGCCGCGTCGGTGCTGAAGATCGCCGGAACCGCCTACCAGTGCGGCCAGAACCAGACCGGGACCGGCTTTGTGGTCGCCCCCGGGCGTGTGGTCACCAACGCCCACGTCGTCGCCGGAGTCGACGAGCCGGTAGTGGAGACGCCCGCCGGCCGGGCCCTGCCCGGGCGCGTTGTGTACTTTGACACCCAACACGACCTCGCTGTCGTGGCCGTGGACGGCCTGCGCTCGGAGCCCCTGCCGCTGGCCTCGGACCTCCCGGCCGGCAGCGCCGCGGCCTTCGCTGGCTACCCGCACGGCGGACCCTTCCAGTCCAAGCCGGCCACAGTGCAGGACATCACCACCGTGCTCGTCCCTGACATCTACGGCAACAATGCGGCGCCCGAGGATGTGTACCGGCTCGCCGGCGACGTGCAACCGGGGAACTCCGGAGGCCCGCTGCTGACCATGGACGGACAGGTGGCGGGGGTCGTCTTCGCCAAGGCCACCACGGAATCCTCGCTCGGGTTCGCCATCACCATGAATGACCTTGGCCCCGTTGCGGCCCAGGCGCCCGGCCTGGGCAGTGCCGTCTCGTCCGGACAGTGCGTCAAGAAATAGCCGGCTAGCCCCCGCGGGTCTGTCGCCCGAGTAGGTAGCTCCCGCTACAGCCACTCCAGGCTCTGGCCGTGCGGCCCCGCGATGGCCGCCGGCTGACCGTCCTGCAGCAACAGGAACCGGCCGCGGAGCCGGGTGTCGTCCATTTCCGGAACAACGGTGGACCCGTCGGCCTGGGCCAGCACCGTGTGCCCTTCGTTCGAGAGCCAGTGGCAGCCCCGCTCCGCCGCGAGATCCGCCATGGTGCGGCGGAACCGGGCCCGGCCGCCGGCGTCGAGGTACGCCATGACGGCGCTGTGGAACACCACCAGGGCGGCGCCCTCCGGAGCGCGGGCGGCCAGTCCTGCGAGCTGTTCGTTGAGGTCCCCGGACACCAGCAGCGGCGGGTGTTCCCGGGCGATTGCGATCGCCTGGCGCAGCCGTTCGAGGCGGAACTCCTGCTCCGGCCAGACGAGGGCTTCCAGCCAGGCGACGTCGTCCGGGTTGCGGACATCCAAGGGATTGAGATCGATCCCGGCACGCCAGACCACCTCGGGAAGTGCTGCCGGCAGCGGCACCGGTCCTGAGGTGACGCAGCGCAGAACCGGGTAGGTGCCAGGCCGTGCGCCGGCCGGAACCAGCCGCGTCGTCGTGTCCTCGTGCGCAGTGGAAGTATTCCCGGCGCCGGGACCGCCCCTGGCGCCACCGCCCTCCGTGCCCGCGCCCTCCGAACCCGTGCCCGTGACGGAACCCGAGCCTGCGCCGGCGTCCGTGCCTGTGCCGGCCCCGTTGCCCGAAGCGGCCTCCGGGACGTACTCGTAGCCGTAGCGGTCCGCGAACAGCGCCAGACCGGCCGAGGCGCCCACCTCGATCAGGGCCAGCGGCCGGCCCTCGGCGGCCGAGATCTGGGCGAGGGAAGGCAGCAGGGTGGCGCAGCGTCCGGCCTCGTTGGTCTGGGTGGCACGCGAAAGCACGATTTCCGAGACCGCGGCCCAGCGCTGGTCCAGAAATTTCCGGAAGTCGCGGTAGGGGCTGATCTGCGCGCCGAGGAACCGCGCCGCGGCGAGGACCAGCAGCGGCTGGCGCTTGTGGTGCGGCCATTGATCGATCCGCCGGATCAGCTCGGCGTCCCCGGCGATCCCCACTGCCCACTCGGCATAGCACGGGGAGGAGCCCGGCGCGTCGAGTGTGCCGAAGTGCCGGTACCACTGCGCGGTGGCCGATTCAGCGGCCGGTTCCCCTGACTCTCCTACGGGCTCCCCGGGGGACATGCTCAGTCCTTGGCCGTGTCCAGCCCCGCGAGGTATTCCACCGCGAAGCGGTAGCCCAGGATCCCGGCGCCGGCGATCACGGCCTTGCTGATGTCCGAAAGGTAGGAATGGTGCCGGAAGGGCTCGCGGGCGTGCACGTTGGTGATGTGCACCTCGACCGTGGGCAGGGCCACGGCGGAGATGGCGTCCCGGATGGCCACCGACGTGTGCGTGTACGCGCCGGCGTTGAGCACGATTCCCACCGCTTTCCCGCGGGCGGCGTGGATGGCCTCCACGAGGGCCCCTTCATGGTTGGATTGGAAACACTCGACGTCCAGGCCGTGCGCGGCACCGGCGTCTTTGGCGAGCTGTTCGACGTCGGCCAGCGTCGCCGTCCCGTATTTCTCGGGCTCGCGGGTGCCGAGCAGATTCAAATTGGGTCCGTTGAGAACCAGGATGGTGCCGCGGCCGGCAGCGCTGGCGGAGGTGGCTTCAGTCATGTCTGCAAATCTATCGCGCCGCGGCCCGCCCGCGCTGTTCGTTACTGCCACTCATCGTTTCTGCGGATGGTCCGGCCGCGGCCGTGTCGACAGACAGGAACAACGACGGCGGCGGCGCGGCCCACCGGAGTGGGCAGCGCCGCCGTCGTGCATGTGCCGGTGTTCGAACAGCCGGCGCTGCGGTCATTTCAGCCGGCTGTTTCTGCGGGTTATTTCTTCAGTGAGTGCGCGATCTGGGCCATGACGGTGTTGTCCGCGAGGGTGGTGGCGTCGCCGACCTCGCGGCCTTCCGCGACGTCCTTGAGCAGGCGGCGCATGATCTTGCCGGAGCGGGTCTTGGGCAGTTCGGGCACCACGAGGATGGTCTTGGGTTTGGCGATGGGGCCGATTTCCTTGCCGACGTGGTTGCGGAGTTCCTGGACGATGGTGTCGCCGGTGTCCACGGCGTCGGCGCGCAGGATCACGAAGGCGACGACGGCCTGGCCGGTGGTCTCGTCCGCGGCGCCCACGACGGCGGCCTCGGCCACCGCGGGGTGGGAGACGAGGGCGGATTCGATCTCGGCTGTGGAGAGCCGGTGGCCGGAGATGTTCATCACGTCATCGACGCGGCCAAGGAGCCAGATGTCGCCGTCCTCATCCTTCTTGGCGCCGTCGCCGGCGAAGTACATGGTCTCGAAACGGGACCAGTAGGTCTCCTTGAACCGTTCCGGGTCGCCCCAGATGCCGCGCAGCATGGCCGGCCAGGGCTCGCGGATGACGAGGTAGCCGCCGGAACCGTTGGGCACGGATTCGCCGGCCTCGTCCACGACGTCCACGGCGATGCCGGGCAGCGGGACCTGGGCCGAGCCGGGCTTGGTGGCCGTGACGCCGGGCAGCGGCGCGATCATCTGCGCCCCGGTCTCGGTCTGCCACCAGGTGTCCACGATCGGCGCGGGGATCGCCTTGCGGCCGCCGTCGGCGCCGATGACCTCCCGGTACCACATCCAGGCTTCCGGGTTGATGGGTTCGCCCACCGAGCCCAGGACCCGGATCGAGGAGAGATCGGACTTGGCCGGGATCTCCTTGCCCCACTTCATGAAGGTGCGGATGGCGGTGGGGGCGGTGTAGAGGATGGAGACTTTGTACTTCTCCACGATCTCCCACCAGCGGCCCTGGTGCGGGGAGTCCGGGGTGCCCTCGTACATGACCTGGGTGGCGCCGTTGATGAGCGGGGCGTAGGCGACGTAGGAGTGCCCGGTGATCCAGCCGACGTCGGCGGTGCACCAGTAGACGTCGGTCTCCGGGTGCAGGTCGAAGACCGCCTTGTGCGTGTAGGCGCCCTGGGTGAGGTAGCCGCCGGTGGTGTGCAGGATGCCCTTGGGCTTGCCGGTGGTGCCGGAGGTGTAGAGGATGAACAGCGGGTGTTCGGAGTCGTGCCCGACGGCGGTGTGTGTGGGGGACGCGGCGCCGACGGTGTCCTCCCACCAGTGGTCCCGGCCCTCGTGCCAGTCCACATCCTGGCCGTTGCGCCTGACCACCACGACGTTCTGCACGGTGTGTCCGCTGCCGTCTCCCTCGTGAGCCAAAGCCTCGTCGACGGCCGGCTTCAGCGCGCTGGGCTTGCCGCGGCGGTAGGTGCCGTCGGCCGTGACCACGAGCTTGGCCTCGGCGTCGTCGATCCGGGAGCGCAGGGCCTCCGCGGAGAAGCCGCCGAACACCACGGAATGGATCGCGCCGATCCGGGCGCAGGCCAGCAGCGTGATGACGGCCTCGGGAATCATGGGCAGGTACACGGCCACGCGGTCGCCCTTGGCCACGCCCAGGGACTCGAACGCGTTCGCGGCCTTCTTCACTTCCTCGGTCAGCTGCGCGTAGGTGTAGGTTCGGGTGTCGCCGGGCTCGCCCTCAAAGTAGATCGCCACCCGGTCCCCGTGGCCGGCCTCGACGTGCCGGTCCAGGGCGTTGTACGCGGCGTTGACCTCCCCGCCGACGAACCACTTCGCGAACGGCGGGTCGGACCAGTCCAGCGCCTGGGTGAAGTCCTTGGACCAGCTGAGCAGCTCGCGGGCCTGCTTCGCCCAGAAGGCGGGCCGGTCGGCGTCGGCCTCTGCGTAATCGGCGGCGGTGACCACCGCGTTCGCGGCGAACTCCGCGGAGGGCGCGAAACGGCGGTTCTCCTGGGACAGGTTTTCGAAGGCATCGCCCTGGGGCGCCTGCATTGCCGTGGATCCGGGAGTCTGCTGGGACATGGTGAACCTCATCATTCATCGATCCGTGCTGCGCGGACGTTCGTGGTGCCTCCGCGCCGGGCCGCATGCGCGACGTCGGGCGGCGGCTGATCACGGCAGTGCCGCGAGAGCTGTTCTGCCATAAACACTAATACGTGGGTACGACCAAACGTGCGCCCCGTCACAAAGAGCGCCGTGAGCGGTGTTTGTTAAGCGCCGAGTGGTTTGGCGGGCGGTGCGGAGCGCGCTCCGGCGCACATGCCCGGGATCGAAGAAAACCAGGGAATTCTGCTGTGTCCGCCCTCGGCTTGTCAGCTAGTGATCGGCCAGCCACTTGGCTAGGCTGAGATGAAGTTGTGACATCCGATGGAGGCGACGGGACCCGCTGGCGGTCCCGTCCTTGCCTGCCGTTAGACGGCACTGTCCAGAGTGCCGCCATGCTAAGGAGATACGGAATGAACGAGCAAGACAACGGGCAGGTCCGGGCGCCCGCCCAGAGCCAGGGCGGAACGGCGCAGTCCGGCCCCGCCGGGTTCGGCGACGCGCCACGGTTCACCGTGGACAAGAAGACCGCGAAGAAGAACGAGGCCGTCCTCGGTCCGTTCACGATCCGTGACCTCACCGTCTTCGGCTCCACGCTGCTTCTCTTCATCGCCTCGCTGATTCCGATGTTTGCCTCCGCCTACAACCTGTGGAACCTGGGCAGCCTGTTCTTCCTGGGGCTGGGCATCGTGCTGCCGCTCATCGTGACCGCCTTGTTCGTGGCCCGCCGCCTCAGCCCGGGGACCAGGATCCGGATCGGATCCCTGTCGATCGACCAGTTCGCATCCGTCGTGGCCTCCTTCACGCTCACCTTCTTCTTCCTCGCCGCCGCCGGGGCGTTTGTGCCGAGCATGCTGATAGCCCTCCTTGGCGCCGCGGGGCTCTTCACGGCCACGGTGCTGGCCCGCTGGATCCCGTTCTTTGCCGGCGACTTCCTGGGCCGGACGGAAACGCCTGCCCACGTGATGGCCCGCGAAGCTGTTGCCCCGGTGCAGAAGCCCCGCGCGCCCAAAACTCCGAAGCAGCCCAAACCGGCCAAGGACTCCTCGGACTCATCCAAGGCCGCAGCATCCGGGACCGCCGCAGGCTGGGCCCAGCGTCCGGCCACCGGCGGCCAGGGCGCCGCTCCGGCAGTATCACCCGTTGTGTCAGGGGCCGGAGCCGCAGCGGCCGGAGCCGCCGCAGCAGCGGCGGGTGCGGCGCCAGCCGCAACACCGGGCAGTCCTGCTTCCAGCGCACCGGCGACCCAACTCTCCGGCGTAGTGCCGGCCGCCGGCGCTTCCAGTCCCGCCCCGGTTCTGTCGGCCGGGTCGTCGACGTCGACGTCGGCTCCGTCCGCCGGGGAACCGGCTCCGTCCGCGGAACCTGTTCCGTCGGCCACGGCGCCCGCCGCGGCTTCCCCGACGGCGGCGGAACAGACCCGGGCCGCCGGCGTCGCTGTAGCTGCCCCGGCCGCCGCCGCTGCGGAACAGGCGCAGACCGCCGCTTCGTCCGCCGCCGCTTCCCCGAGTGCGGCAGAACAGACCCAGACCGCCGCCGCTCCGGCAGCCTCTGGCGGCAGTGCGCCCACCACGGTCAACCCCCAGGTCCGCCCGCAGGAGCAGGTCCGTGCGCAGGAGCCCATCGGTGCCACCGTCGATCCCGCCAGCCGGCCCGCGGAGGACGGCGTCCACCCTGCGCACGAGGCCTTCTGGTTCGCCGTCGCACAGCCACGCACCGCCGTCGATGAGCGCACCGGGGCACCGGCGTTCGTCATTGAACCAGGCGGCTGGGTCCTTGCATTGGAGGACCGCGGTACCTCGTTCCTGGTCCAGCACACCGACGGTCGACTCGGCGTGCTGCGGGATCTCAGCAACATCGAACGCGGTTAGCCCGGCCCCGTGACCACGGAATCCGGCAACACCAAGCCAGAGGCCGCGGGGGTGCCAAGGGAATCCCTCCTGGCGCTCAAGCGCCGTGCCCGCCGGATCAACCGGGCACTCGCGGAGCAATACCCGTATGCCCACGCGGAGCTCGATTTCCGCAGCCCGTTCGAGCTCGTGGTGGCTACCGTGCTGTCCGCCCAGACCACCGACGTGCTGGTCAACCAGATCACGCCCCTGCTGTTTGCGCGGTACCCGGATGCGCGGCGGATGGCGGAGGCGGAACCGGCCGAGCTCGAAGCCATCATCAAACCCACCGGCTTCTTCCGCGCCAAGGCCAGAAACCTCCTGGCGCTGTGCAACCGGCTGGTGGACGAGTACGACGGCGAGGTGCCGGGCCGGCTGGAAGACCTGGTGACGCTGCCCGGCGTCGGGCGGAAAACCGCGAACGTCGTGCTGGGCAATGCCTTCGGCATTCCGGGCATCACGGTGGATACCCACTTCGGCCGCCTGGCCCGGCGATTCGGCTGGACGGAGTCGGATGACCCGGTCCGGATCGAGTCCGACGTCGCTGAGCTGTTCGAGCCGAAGGACTGGACCATGCTCTCGCACCGCGTCGTCTTCCACGGCCGCCGCGTCTGCCACTCGCGCAAGCCGGCCTGCGGCGCCTGCGCCGTCGCGAACTGGTGTCCCAGCTACGGGATGGGCGAGACCGACCCGGCGAAGGCCAAGAAGCTGTTGAAGTACGAGCTCGCGCCCGGGCAGGAGGAACTGCTCGCGAAGCTGTTGGCCGAGACGCACCGCGCCGCCGAAATCAGGATGGAATCGCAGAGGAAGCCGCTGTGACCGCGCGCCAGGACCTGGTCGATCTTGTCGCCGCGGTGGAGGCGGGCACGGCGCCGGCGCCGGATCCGCGCTGGCGGGAACTCGCCGTCGAACCCGGCGAACGCGTCAGGAGGGCCGCGGTGCTCATGCTCTTTGGCGCGCTGGACAACGTCCCCGCGGTGTCCGAGAAGTTGCTGGCTCCAGCCGATCTGGACGTCCTGCTGCTGCAGCGGGCACAGACCCTGGACGACCATCCCGGCCAAGTGGCCTTTCCCGGCGGAGGCATCGACCCCGGTGAGACGGTGGTCGCCGCGGCCCTGCGCGAGGCCGAAGAGGAGACAGGACTGAACCCGGCGGGCGTGGACGTGCTCGGGGTCATGCCCGAACTGGCGCTGCCCCGGGGGAATTTCCTGGTCACCCCGGTCCTGGCCTGGTGGGCCTCCCAGTCGCCGGTCCGGGTGGTGGACTACGGCGAATCGGCCCAAGTGTTCCGTGTTCCGGTCCGGGATCTGCTGGACCCGGACAACCGGGTCATGGCGACGGTCAGCCGGGCCGGCCAGACATTCCAGAGCCCCGCATTCACCGTCAACGGCGTGGTGGTATGGGGGTTTACCGGCATGATCCTGAACCAGCTCTTTGAACAGCTGGGCTGGGCCGTTGCCTGGGACCGCGCGCGCCTGTATGGGATCGATGTCTGAGTCCCGCCTGCGATGTGAGTGACAGGCGCCCGCCTGCCGGCGGACTCGCTAGCCGGTCGCCGCGATGCTGCCCGGCAAACCGCTGCCGGCGAAGCCGCTGCCCGCCAGTCTGCTGCCCTGTGCGGCGGCTGCCGCCCGTGCCCCGGGCCTGCTGGTTGTGGCTCTCTTGTGTGTACCGGAACGATCCACCACCAGACCGGTCGCGGCGTTTTCGCGCACGGCGGTGATGCCCGCCGCCGCGCCTTTGATGGAGCTGAACAGCGGGGAAACGGCCACAACCGTCCCATCCGCCGCCGTCAGCCTGAAGAAATAAGCCTTGTCTCCAGCTTGTGCGATCTCAAAAGTGCCAGCCAAACCGCTGCCTCCCCAATATCCTTGCGTCGTTGCAATGGCCGGCGGAATCTACGGGAAATCTGCCGGCCTTTTCGAGCCTAGCCCGGTGACGGGGACCACACAACGCTACCGACGGGTACGTTACAGATGGTGACCGAGGTCACTCACTTGGCGTTGTCGTACGAGTCCACTACGGCCACGCTGACCGGGAATTCGACGGGAATGCGGCCGAACAGCAGCTCTTTGGCCGCAGTTGCGGAGTCCTCGATCGCGCGGATGCATTCCCCGACAGCGCCTTCGGGGCAGTGCACCATGACTTCGTCGTGCAGGAAGAACACGAGCTGGCCCGCGGCCGTGCCGTCCGCCCGCATGGCGCGCAGCCGCCGTCGCAGTTCCGCCAGCCAGCACGCCGCCCAGTCGGCGGCCGAGCCCTGCACCACAAAGTTGCGGGTGAAGCGGCCGCGCGAGCGGGCGATCGAGTCCGCCCGGCGCTGCTCCTCCGCCGTGGTGGAATGCTGGCTCTGCAGCCACCGTTCCGACGGCGGCGGGCTGCTCCGGCCCAGACGTGAGGTGACGGTTCTTCCGGCTTCTCCGTCGCGGGCAGCCTGCTCGACGAAGCCCACGGCGCGGGGGTACGTGCGGGCAAGCTGGGGCATCAGCCGGCCGGACTCGCCCGTGGTCGCCCCGTAGATGGCGCCGAGGAGGGCAACCTTGGCTTTTGCCCGGTCGCCGCCGAAACCCTGCGCGGCGATGCCGGCGTAGAGGTCCTTGTCCCGGGCGGCCTCGGCCATTTTGGAATCCTGTGCGAGCGCCACGAGCACCCGCGGTTCCAGCTGGGAGGCGTCGGCAACGATCAGCTTGTGGCCCGGATCGGCGTGAACCGCCCCGCGGACCTGGCGGGGGATCTGCAGCGCCCCGCCGCCCCGCGACGCCCACCGCCCGGATACCACGCCGCCCACCACATACTCCGGCTGGAACCTGCCGTCCTTCACCCACGTATCCAGCCACGTCCAGCCATTGGCCGTGTGGAGCCGGGCCAGCTTCTTGTAGGCCAGCAGCGGCACGATCGCGGGATGGCTGGATTCCTTCAATTCCCACTGGCGGGTGGTTTTCACCTCAATGCCGTTGCGGTGCAGGGCGCGCATCAGCTCCTGCGGAGAGTCCGGGTTCAGCCCCGGTGACTGCAGCAGCTGCCGTAGCTCGGCCGTGAGCGATTCGAGTTTGGCCGGCCGCTGGCCCGGGGCCGGGCGGGGTCCGAGCTGTTCCGCGAGAATCTGCTCGTGCAGTTCGGCACGCCACGGGACGCCGGCGTGCTGCATTTCGGCGGCGATCATGGCCCCGGCGGATTCCGCCGCGAGCAGCAGCTGGAGCCGTTGCCGCCGGGTGGCGTCACCGGCGATTGGGGTGGGCGTGGCAGGGCCGGCGGCTGTTCCCGTGCCCGTGCCCGTTCCCGCCTGGCGGAGCGCCTCCTGCTGGGCGGCATACTCGGCGCGGAGATTTTCAAGGGATTGGCCGGGGCGCTGGCCTGGGGCCGGGGCGTCGAAAAGCGCACCCTGTTCCGGCGGCGGGGGAGGGGGCTGCAGGGCCCGCGGCGGCTGGTTCAGCTCCTCGTCCTGCGTCAGTTTTTCCGCCGCCTGTGCATAGCCGGTGTGGGCGGTGAACTCCGAGTGGGCGAGGATCGCACCGCACAGCGTGAGGTCGTAGCAGCGCTCGAGCTCAACCCCGGCGCGCAGCAGTGCGGGGTACCAGTCCTGCGTGCGGCGCCAGATCCAGCGCGGGTGCCGCTCCTCAAGCCCGCGCACGACGCCGGCCAGGTTCCCGGCGCCGACAACGCGGGGTTCCGGATTGGAGGGTTCAGGGACGCCATCCGCCGTGAGTTCCTGGAGGGCCGCGCCGTCGGCGTGGGCGGCGAGCAGCAGGTACATAGGGTCAATTCTGCCCTGCTCCGGGGCATGGTCCGTGCGCGTTTGACAGCGGCGGCCGCAGGAAGCCCCGCCGCCTTGTCCACATAGCCGACGGCGGCGGTTACGCTCCGCTTCCGGCACAGGCACAGTGGCAGCATGAACAGGCACCAGCAACCGGGTCCAGGCTCGCCGCCCGCGCCGGATCCCGGGCCGTGGGTCCCGGGGGAATCCGCGGAAACTTTGCTCGTCACCGGGGCCGATGTGCTGCGCAGCGAGGTGGAGCGCATTGTCGCCGCGGCCGGGGGCCAGCTGCGGACGGTGGAGGATGTGTCCGAGGCCGCACCCTTCTGGGACGCCGCGGCGGCCGTGCTGGTTGGCAGCGACATCCGGGAGTTGCCACTCCGACGGAGGGCGCCTGCCGTGCTGGTCGGCCTCAAGGGTGACGGGGACGGGCTGTGGCAGCTGGCCGCCGCTATCGGGGCCGAACGTGTCGCGGTGCTGCCGGACGCCGCCGCCTGGCTGGCGGAATACCTGAGCCGGTCGCGCGCGCCGGAAGCCGGCGGGCTCGTTCTCGGGGTCACCGGCGGCTGCGGCGGTGCCGGGGCCACGACGGCCGCCATCTGGATCGCGCAGGCCGCCGCCGGGCTCGGGGTCCGGGTGCTCCTGATCGACGGCGACCCCTGGGGTGGCGGCCTGGAACTGGCGTTGGCGGCCGAGGACACCGAGGGGCTCCGCTGGCCGGATCTGGCCGGGGTGAGCGGCAGCATCGACCCCGCCCAGCTGGACGACGCGCTGCCAACGGCGGGAGGCTTCTCTTTCCTGTCGTGGCCGGGCACCCGGGACGGTGCAGCCGGTGTGGACGCAACCACGGTGGCCGGAGTTCTGGACGCCGCCCGGCGCGGCTGTGAGTTGGTCGTGCTGGATATCGGCCGGGGACGGGAGACTTTGCGGTCCTTCGGCTGGGAATGCGACCGGATCGTCGTCGTGGTGCCGGCCCGGCTGCGGGCGGCCGTCGCCACGGCCCGGTTGTTGCAGGAGCTGCCTCCGGTGGAAACGGCGCTGGTGGTCCGGGCCAGTCCCGGCGCCACCTTGGATGCGCCCCTGATCGCCGAGTCCGTGGGGCTTCCCCTCCACGGAATCCTGCCGGAAATCAAGGGTCTGGCCGCGGCAACCGAACTCGGCCGTCTTCTGGAAACCGGCCGGCAGCGCTCTGTGCGCCGTTTCATCGCCGGGCTCCTTGACCTGGACTGGGGTGGCATCTGATGAGCGCTCATTCGGCCGGCGAACCCGCCGAACCGGATCCACCCGTCCGCCTGGCGCCGGGCCGCCTGGCGCCGGGCCGCCGGCGCTCGCCGGGATTTTTCGACGAGAAGCTGCTGGAGTCCGTTCGCAAGTCCGTCATGGCCGATGCCGCCCCGGTAACGCCATCGCGGGTTGCGGCGGCGGTCCAGGCGAGCGGGCGGCTGCTCGGCACGGCCGGCGCACTGGCCGCGGTGGAGAGCATCAGCGCGGAACTGAACGGCCTGGGCCCCCTGCAGCCGCTGACCCGGGATCCCGCCGTGACGGACATTTTTGTCAATGGGCCCGACTCGGTGTGGCTGGACCGGGGCAACGGTTTGGAGAGGGCGCCGGTCGTTTTTTCCGGGGAACCGCAGGTCCGGGCCCTCGCGGCGAGGCTTGTGGCAGCCGGCGGCCGCCGTCTGGATGATGGTTCGCCGTGTGTCGATGTCAGGCTCGACGGGGGCTACCGGGTGCATGCGGTGCTGCCGCCGATTTCCACCGCCGGGACCCTCGTGAGCGTGCGGATCCGCCGGGCCAAGGTTTTCTCCATGCCCGAGCTGAGGCAGGCCGGCATGTTCGGAACCGGAACGCCCGGAGGACTCGTCCAGTCGGTGCTCGAACGCATGGTGGCGGTCCGGCTGAGCTTCCTCATTAGCGGGGGCACCGGCTCGGGGAAAACCACGTTGTTGGCCACATTGCTGGGGTTGTGCCATCCCCGGGAGCGGCTGGTCCTGATCGAGGACGCCGCGGAACTGAATCCTGTCCACCCGCACGTCGTCTCGCTGGAATCCCGGCACGGAAATCTGGAAGGCGGTGGTGCCGTGGACTTGGGCGAACTGGTCCGCCAGGCCCTTAGGATGCGGCCGGACCGGCTGGTCGTGGGCGAATGCCGCGGTGCGGAGGTCCGCGAACTGCTGTCAGCCATGAACACGGGACATGCGGGAGGCGGCGGCACGATCCACGCGAATGCGGCGGCGGCTGTGCCCGCCCGGCTGGCGGCGCTCGGCGCGCTCGCGGGCATGGGGCAGGATGCCGTGCGCCTGCAGGTGGCTAGTGCGATCGACGCCGTCGTGCATGTTGAGCGGACCGAGACCGGGCGACAGATTGCGAGCATTGGAATCCTGGAAGCTCACCAGTCGGGACTGGCTGTCACCGTTGCGCTGGAAGTATTGAAGGGCCAGGTCAGCTGCGGGCCGGCCTGGCCGCAACTGGCGGACCGGCTCGGGCTGGATCCGGGGATGGCCGGCGCAACGACTTCCGCGCCTCCCATGGCGCGCACCGCTCTTCACCTGCCGGGGCCCGGCGAAGAATCCCAGCCATCATGGAGCTCGCGATGACCGTCCTCCAGATCGCCATCCTGGCTCTGCTGCTGGTCCCGGCCTGGTGGCTGGCATTTCCCGCCCGGGGCGCGGCAGCCCACCGTTTGAGCAGGGCATTGCGAGGCGCGGGCACCCGGAGCTCCGCAACCCGCGACCGGCCGCGATCCCGTCTGCCGGGGCCCGGCCGAAGAGCAGTCGCAGGGTTTGGCCGGTGGTGTGGCCGGTGGTCTGGCGGAGGGTCAGGCCGAGGGTCCGCCGGGGCAGGGACCGTCCCGATGACCGTTGTGGTCCAGCAGTTGGCCGCGCTGCTGAAGGGAGGACGCATCCCTGCCAGGCTGTGGGACGAACTGTGGGTGCTGTACGGCGGCGAGTCTGCGCGGGACCGGCCCGAGGTGTACTTCGCGGCCCACGGAACTGGCGGCGGCGGGATCCGTGACGTCTCCGGACCGGTGCTCCGCGCCGAGTCCCTCAGGATCCTCGCAGCGGCACGGGCGGCGGCCCTGCGCGGGGCCTCCGTGGCCGCGGCCATCCGCCGAGAAGTGTCCGGGGAAATAGCCACAGGGCGGACCGGCGCCGCCCTCGGCAAGAGTGCCGCGGGCGTGCGGTCCGGCCGCGACATGCGGGTGTGGGGCGAGCTCGCCGCGTGCTTTGACACCGCAGAAGCCAGCGGCTGCCCGCTGGCCGACGTGCTGGCGCGCTTTGCCGCGCACCTGGAGACAGAGGATGACGCCGAGGCCGCCCGGCAGACCGCCTTGGCGGGGCCCCGGGCAACGGTCCGCCTGCTGACCTGGCTGCCGCTGTCAGGGTTGGGCCTCGGCCTGCTGCTCGGGGTGGACCCTGTGGCGACTCTCCTTGGGAACCCGTGGGGCCTCCTGGCGCTGGCCGCAGGTGCAGTCCTCACCACTGCCGGCCGGTTGTGGTCCTCGAGGCTGGTCCGGGCCGCGGCGGGAGCTCAAGCATGACTTCCCGGCCGCCGTGAGCCCCGAACTCGCCGGAGTCGTCGTGGCAGCGGGCCTTGCCGGTGCAGCCCTTGTGGTACCGGCACACCCTGGTCGTGTCCGCCGTCGACTCCGCCGCCAATTTTTGGCCCCGGCGGGCGGGACGGGCCGGCGCCGGGCGGTTCACGACGCCGCCCCGCACGGACGGCAAGGACATCCCGGCTTTCCTGGTTTTCCCGGTTTGCGGGACGCCGCCATGATGCTCGAACTGATCGGCGCCATGCTGGATGCC
>Ga0213841_1000743_pt1 | contig 25869 bp, 27 predicted proteins | sample SWPATP23_FD_160125 | JGI IMG/M metagenome (GOLD analysis project Ga0213841, IMG submission 160125) | Coastal seawater microbial communities from Marineland, Florida, United States - SWPA TP2 #3 | ecosystem: Environmental > Aquatic > Marine > Coastal | place: USA: Florida | collected 2016-08-14 | reverse complement strand
TTTGTGACCAGCGGGCAGGATACAGGCCGACCGGATCAGCACATCGGTGCTTTCGGTGGCGGGGTGGCCGGGAAAGGCATCGGTGATGCCGCAATCATATTGTTCGCCGATGATCCATTCGAGGATGCGTTCGGGCCGGTCGGGTTCCAGCGTGACCGTCACGCCGGGCCGGTCCGCCAGAAACCGCATCAGGACGCCGGGCAGGTGGCTGGTGGCGAAGCCGGGCAGGCAGGCGATGCGGATGTGACCTGCGGTGCGCTCGGTCAGGTCGCGGCGCAGGTCCTCCAGATGGTCCAGCCCGTCCAGAACCCGACGCACTTCCGTCAGCAGATAGCGCGACTCACTGGTGGGGTGCAAAAGGCCCTGTCGCCGCTCAAACAGGTCAAACCCGATGGATCTGGAAAAGTCCGACAACAATCGGCTGACCGCAGGTTGTGACACACCAAGCGCCTGTGCTGCCTTGGTGACATTGCCGGTTTCCGCTACGGCACGGAAGGCTTCCAGTTGTCTAAGCTGAAATTTCAACGACTTACCTGTTTTTCTGCGCGCGCGAAGGCGACTGTTCTACAAGGCAAGCCATAACATTGTATTATGAATGAAGTAATATAAATTTCACTTGAATTATTTCTGCCCCTCCCGAATGCTGCCGCGCATATCAGCTGCATTTCTGTCAGGGAGAGAAGAAATGACCTTCACCAAGACGCTACTGGCGAGTTCCGCCCTTGTCGGCCTTATGGCCGGGGCCGCCGCCGCACAGACCGAGATTCATTGGTGGCACGCCATGGGCGGCGCCAATGGCGAGCGGGTTGACCGTATGGCGGCGGAGTTTAACGCCATGCAGTCCGACTACGTGATCGTGCCCACCTACAAGGGCAACTACACCGAGACCATGACCGCAGCCATCGCCGCCTTCCGCGCTGGTGAACAGCCGCATCTGGTGCAGGTTTTCGAAGTGGGTACCGCCACCATGATGGCCGCCGAGGGCGCGATCTACCCGGTCGAGGAAATGATGGCTGACGCGGGCGAGCCGTTTGATGGCAGCGCCTATCTGCCTGCTGTTGTGTCCTACTACCAGACCTCGGAAGGTGAACTGCTGTCAATGCCCTTCAACAGTTCCACCCCGGTGATGTGGTACAACGCCGACGCGCTGGAAGCCGCCGGTGTGGGCGTACCCAGCACATGGGACGAGGTTGAGACCGCGGCGCAGGCCCTGGTCGATAGCGGCATGGCCTGCGGCCTGTCCTTCGGCTGGCAAAGCTGGGTGATGGTCGAAAACTTCTCGGCCTGGCACGATATGCCCATGGGCACCCAGGAAAACGGCTTTGCCGGGTTCGACACCGAGTTTACCTTCAACAACGAGGCCGTCGCCAACCGCCTGCAGCGCATCGCCGACATGCAGGAAGGCAACCTTTTCGTCTATGGCGGCCGTCGCGGCGACAGCCTGCCGCTGTTCACCAATGGCGAATGCGGCATGTGGATGAATTCTTCGGCCTATTACGGTTCGATCGTTGCGCAGGCAGAGTTTGAGTTCGGCCAGACCATGCTGCCGCTGGATACCGATCTTGCGGACGCTCCGCAGAACTCGATCATCGGTGGCGCGACCCTGTGGGCGCTGCGGGGCCATGAGGCTGCGGAATACGAAGGTCTGGCCCAGTTCCTGACCTATCTGTCCTCGCCTGAGGTGCAGGCCTGGTGGCACCAGGAAACCGGCTATGTGCCGATCACCACGGCCGCCGCTGAACTGAGCGCAAGCCAGGGCTTCTATGACGAAAACCCCGGCACCGACACCGCCGGTCAGCAGCTTAGCCTGAACGCACCCACCCCGAATTCCCGTGGCATCCGCTTCGGTAACTTCGTGCAGGTGCGCGACGTGATCAACGAAGAGCTGGAAGCCCTGTGGGCCGGTGATCAGACTGCGGCCGAGGCGCTCGACAATGCGGTCGAACGCGGCAACGAGCTGCTGCGCCGCTTCGAGCGTTCGGCCAACTGATCGCGTCCCCCTGACGCGATCCAACCCGGCGGCTCGTCCCGGCCGCCGGGTTTTTCCCTTCCGCACCCGGCCCATTCCCGATGCTCAAGCGCGTTCACTTCCCGGCGTCCCTGTTGCCCTACCTTCTGGTTGCGCCGCAGGTCATCATCACGCTGATCTTCTTCATTTGGCCGGCAAGCCAGGCCGTCTACCAGTCCTTCCTGATCGAGGACGCGTTCGGGTTTTCGACAGAATTCGTCTGGTTCGAGAACTTCGAATACCTGCTGCAAAACGACCACTATCGCGACAGCTTTGGCCGGACGATCTTCTTTTCCGCTGCCGTTGCCTTCCTGTCGATGAGTTTCGCGCTGATCCTTGCGGGCTTTGCCGACCGGGTTGTGCGCGGATCGACCGCCTACCGCACGCTGCTGATCTGGCCCTACGCGGTGGCCCCGGTGCTGGCCGGTGCGCTGTTTCTGTTCATGTTCAACCCGACGATCGGGATCTTCCCCTATCTGCTTGAAATGGTTGGGTATGACTGGAACCACTACCTGAATGGCGGGCAGGCGATGTTCCTTGTGATCATCGCAGCCGCGTGGAAACAGGTGGCTTATAACTTCCTGTTCTACCTTGCCGCGATGCAGTCGATCCCGCGATCCATCATCGAGGCGGCGGCCATCGACGGTGCCGGCCCCACCCGTCGATTTGCGACGATCATTTTCCCGCTGATTTCGCCGACCACCTTCTTCCTGCTGGTGATCAACGCGGTCTACGCGTTCTTTGAAACCTTCGGCATCATCCATGCCGTCACCCAGGGCGGCCCCGCCAATTCCACCACTACGCTGGTCTATAAGGTCTATAACGACGGCTTCATCGGTCTCGACCTTGGCGGCTCGGCGGCGCAGTCGGTGATCCTGATGTTCCTTGTCATCGTCATGACGGTGATCCAGTTCCGCTTCATCGAAAAGAGGGTCCAGTACTGATGGTTGAAAATCGCCCCCTGCTGTCGATCCTGGCCCATATCGTGCTGCTGCTTGGCGTCGCCATCGTGGCGCTGCCAGTCTGGATCACCTTCGTTGGGTCCAGCCACGAAGCCGAACGGATGCTGCAAACCCCCATCCCGATGCTGCCCGGCGACCAGTTCTTTGTGAACCTGCGTCAGACGCTGTGGGGATCGGGGCTGGAAGGCAGCCAGACCGCGCCCGTGTGGATGATGCTGATGAATTCGATGATCATGGCGCTGATGATCGCAATTGGCAAAATCGCCATTTCGCTGCTGTCGGCCTTTGCCATCGTCTATTTCAAGTTCCCCTTCCGTATGGGGTTCTTCTGGATGATCTTCATCACCCTGATGCTGCCGGTAGAGGTGCGCATCCTGCCCACGTTCGAGGTTATCGCCGATCTGGGGATGCTGAACAGCTACTGGGGCCTGACCGTGCCGCTGATTGCCTCGGCCACGGCCACCTTCATGTTCCGGCAGGTATTTCTGACCATCCCCGACGAAATGCTGGAAAGCGCCCGCATCGACGGGGCGGGGCCGATGCGGTTCTTCTGGGACATCGTCATTCCGCTGTCCCGCACCAATATCGCGGCGCTGTTTGTCATCCTCTTCATCTATGGCTGGAACCAGTATCTCTGGCCGCTGCTGATCACGACGGAAACCGACATGATGACCATCGTCGTGTCGATCAAGCAGATGCTGGAGGCGGCGGAACAGACCCCGCAATGGAACATCATCATGATGACATCGCTGCTGGCGATGGTGCCGCCGATCTTCGTGGTGATCGCAATGCAAAAGCTCTTCGTGCAAGGGCTGACCGAGACCGATAAATAGGACGCGCCAAATGGCTGGAATTACGCTCGACTCTCTGACGAAATCCTACGGTCCGACGCAGGTGCTGCACCATGTCAGCGCCGAGATTGAGGACGGTGAATTCGTCGTCATCGTGGGCCCCTCGGGCTGCGGTAAGTCCACCCTTTTGCGGATGATCGCGGGGCTGGAAACGATTACCTCAGGCGATGTGTCCATCGGGGAAAAGGTGGTGAACACGCTGGAACCGGCGGATCGGGATATCGCCATGGTGTTTCAGAACTACGCGCTCTACCCACATATGACGGTGCGCCAGAACATGGCCTATGGGCTGAAGATCCGCAAAATGCCCAAGCCCGAGATTGACCAAAAGGTACAGGAAGCAGCCGAGATTCTGGAGATCGCCCAATATCTCGACCGCAAGCCCCGGCAATTGTCCGGCGGTCAGCGCCAGCGCGTCGCCATGGGGCGCGCTATCGTGCGCGACCCGCAGGTGTTCCTGTTCGACGAACCGCTGTCCAACCTCGACGCCAAGCTGCGCGTGCAGATGCGGCTGGAGATCCGCAAGCTTCAGAAACGGCTTGGCGTGACATCGATCTTCGTGACCCATGATCAGGTTGAGGCGATGACGCTTGGCGACCGGCTGATGGTGCTGAATGGCGGCTATGTGGAACAGTTCGGCACACCGATTGAGCTGTACGAACGCCCGGCGTCGGTCTTCGTGGCGGGCTTTATCGGCAGCCCCGCGATGAACTTCTTCCCGGCCGAGGCCGGTGGCCAATCCGTGACGCTGGCAAATGGTGCGATCCTGCCCACGAACCAAACGGCGCGCGGGGCGGTGACCTGCGGTTTCCGTCCCGAACACCTGGTGGTCGACCCCGAAGGCCCGATCGCCATGGAGGTTGAGATGCTGGAACATCTGGGCGGCGTCACCCTGCTGCACGGGCCGCTTCAGGGCACAGATCAACAGATGGTGGTCAGCCTCGACGGCATCTCGGATGTGCAGATGGGCGACAAGCTCCATTTCTCACTGCCGGCCAACCTTGTGCACCTGTTCGATGCCCAGTCCGACAAGCGGATCGGCTGAGATGGCGGACCGGCTCGCCCCCCTGCGCCGGGCGCCCGGCATCGTGCGGCTTCACGGCCACCGGGCCGCGCGGGGGGTGTTGCCGGAAAACACATTGCTGGCCTTTCGCAACACCTTCGATATCGGCGTGCAGGTGGTGGAACTGGACATCCTGTCCACCCGCGACGGCATTCCCGTGATCACCCATAACCCGCGGCTGATGGCGGCCTCGACCCGCGATGCGCAGGGCAACTGGCTGACGGGCGAGGGGCCGCGCATCCACGATCTGACCTATGAGGAGCTGAGCCGCTACGATGTGGGCGGGCTGCGGGCCGGCACCGACTACGCGGCGCGCTATCCCGATCAGGCTTTCCTGACCGGCCAGCACATCCCCCGGTTCGCAGATCTTGCCCGGATGCTGCAAGAACCCGCCTATCGCGACATCTGGCTGAATATCGAAATCAAGAGCCACCCGGATCGGCCCGAGGATACTCCGCCTGTCCCGGACTATGTGACCTCGGTTCTGAAGGTCCTGCGCAGCCATGGGTTGGAGGACCGTGCGATCCTGCAAAGCTTTGACTGGCGGATCCTGGAAGAGGTGGCGCGTAAAGCCCCCGAGCAGCCGCGATCCTATCTCAGCTACCTGCCGCGCCCCGATCCGCCGATGGATGTGAATGTCTACGAAGGCTCGCCCTGGATCGGCTCGGCCCCCTGGGCGCTGTTCGGCGGGTCGTTGCCGCGGATCGTCTCGCATCTGGGGGGGCTGTTCTGGTGCCCCTATCACGAAGACCTCAACCCTGACGAGGTGGCGCTTGCGCGCGATCTGGGGCTGATCGTCAACACCTGGACGGTAAACAGCCCCGAGGACATCCTGCGCGCCATTGATGCGGGCGTTGACGGGATTATTACCGATTACCCGGGCCGCGCTCAGCGGCTCCTGCTCGACCGGGGTCTCAGCTGGCGAGAGGATATTCGTCCGATCCGGGCCACCGGCTGACCCGCTCCCGCTTCATTGTTCCATAAATATCCCGGGGGAGTCGCGAAGCGACGGGGGCAGCGCCCCCAGAAAGGCTCTTGCAAGAGCCTTCCACGCGGCCCGTCAGGGCCGCGCGGGTCGACGTGGCGAAGCCACGGCGACCCCTCAGTGTGTCAGGCCGCAAGCTCGATCCAGACCGGAACGTGATCCGATGGCTTTTCGCGCGCCCGGATCTCCTTGTCGATCTGACAGCCTTCCAAAAGGTCCGCCGCCTGCGCGCTTAGCAGCAGGTGGTCGATGCGAATGCCGTCATTCTTCTGCCATGCCCCGGCCTGGTAGTCCCAGAACGAATAATGCTCCGGTCCCGCCACCCGGGCGCGGAACGCTTCGGTGAAGCCGAGATTCAGGATCCGGCGATAGGCCGCGCGGCTTTCAGGGCGCGCCAGCGCGTCTTCGCGCCACGCCTCTGGCCGGGCGGCGTCCTCATCCTGCGGGATGATATTGTAGTCGCCCGCCATCACCACCGGCATTTCTTCGGCCAGCAGCGCCCGCGCCCGGGCCTCCATCCGGGCCATCCAGGCCAGCTTGTAGTCGTATTTGGGGCCGGGGCAGGGGTTGCCATTGGGCAGGTACAGCCCGCACAGCCGCACCGCCTGGCGGTCGCCCACCACCGTGGCCTCGATCCAGCGCGCCTGTTCGTCGCTGTCATCGCCGGGCAGGCCGCGCGTGACGTCCTCCAGCGGCAGTTTCGACAGGATCGCGACGCCGTTAAAGCCCTTCTGCCCGTGGGTTTCCACGTTATAGCCGCGCTCCTCGAACATCTCGCGCGGGAAGTTCTCGTCCACCGACTTGATCTCCTGCAACAGCGCGACGTCGGGCTGTGATTCGTCCAGCCAGTCGCACAGCGCCGGATAGCGCGCCTTGATTCCATTGATGTTGAAGGTGGCGATCTTCATGGCGCGGGTCCAGTTCGTGTTCAATATACAGATATTGCTTCCATTTTTGCCGGTTATGGACCTAAAGCCAAGAGGGCTTGCCTTTAAAGTGTCAGTATGACACTATTATTGCAGACGATGCACCATGTAGTGGACCAGACCGATGCGTAATTTCCTGACAGCCCTGTTTCTGATCTTCCTTCTCCTGCCGATGCGGGTGATGGCCGATGATGACCGGGCGGCTGCGGGGGCTGCGCCGGGCCCTGTCACCGCCAGCATGGAGATCTCTGCACAATAATTCGAGCGACAAAAAACATGACCCGACTCACAGCCCTGCTTCTGTCCCTCCTGCTCGTGCTGCCTTTGGCGGCCCGGGCCCAGGAGGATTCGCTGATTTCCGCTTATCGTGCCGAGATCTCGGTTCTGCGTGACCAGGCAGCCTCGGCCCCGGCGCTTGGCGTTGTGCGTGGTCAGCTCAGCCGCGCGTTCATCGACAATGACATCGTCTTTTCCCGCCGCTACCTGGACAATTGGAGCCTGCTTTTGCAGGACCGTTGGGCGCAGCATGACGCCTTTTTCGCCACGCAGCTGGATATTCTGTCCAATTGGGATCAGGCGCTGACCACCGGCGCGGTCACCCATGAAGAGGCCGAGGCCGCGCTGGACCCGGCGATCGCGCAGATTCAGATCATCGCCGGTCATATTCCCAATTGGCTGGAGGATGACACCGCGCGTATGGCGGAACGGGCCTTCTGGACCGATCTGGCGCAGGAAATCGGCTGCTGTGATCCGCTCTATTACCATGCCCTGTCCGAGGCGAATGCCGTTTGGGGGGTGGCGCTCAGCCCCGATCCGGCGGCGATTGCGGCCTTGCAGATCCTGCCCTCGGTTCCGATGCCGGACAGCCCCCAAGAATCTGCTGGCGTCCGGGCCTTTGCCTGGCTTGCCTCGCGCGCCGAGGGGCTGATGACCGACGGGGCCGCCAGCCCCGCCCGCCGCCGGGCGTTGCTGATCGAGGCGCATTTGCTGGAAGAACTGTTCGGCCTGCCTGGGGATGCCTCGCTGGACCGCGGTCTGATGACGCTGGCCACCCGCGAAGGTTTCGCCGCGCAACCTGTTGCGCCTCTGGTCCGTATGGCGGCCCTGACCGAACCCGGCCCCTTGCGGGATCTGCTGCTTAGCCGGGCCGCTGCCCGCCTGGACAGCCGCGCAGACCATCTGCGCCCGGCGCTGCAAGCCGCCACCGATGCGGAGGGCGTACCGCTTAGCCGGTCGGCCTCTGTCAATGCGACCCCCACCCGCCAGATGACCGGGTCCGGCAACAGTGTCAGCGCCCTGATGGTTGCCCCCCCCGCCGCGACAGGGGCCCCAAGCCCGGCCCCCGCGCCGATTGTCACGCGCAATACCGATGTGGAAGCGGCGGAATTGGTGGATGATGCGCTGGCAGCGCTGTTGCGCGCCGAGGCCGGGGACCTGAGCCTGTTCATCGACATCGCCGATATGGCGGAACGGGCCGATGCGCTGATCGGCAGCGGCACCGCGCTTGACCTGGTGGAAACCCTGTCAGCCGAGGCCCAGTAACGCGCGCTTATTCCGGCGCGCGCCCTGACAGCCATGCCCGCGCGCTGGCCTCGGCATCGGGGGCGAAGGACCGGATTTCAAGGTTCGGGATCAGGAAGCTTTCAACCGCGGCCAGGTTTTGCACCCATCCCGCATCCGTCAGGACGGCGATCTTGTCCACTTTGCGGATCATCGCCATCAGCTGCACCCAGTGGCGCAATTCGACACCGATCGCGCCAAGCGTCGGCCATTCCACGCCCGCGGCCCGCATCAGAACCCCGCCATGGTGCATGTTCTGGACCTCGGGCACCAGCATGTCCAACGCCACCTCCATCGCGACGGCGGTCATGGCACCGGAGGCCTCGACCACCAGCAGGTTCGGGGCGTCCAGCGTGGCGGTAAATGTGGGGTGGGTCATGGGGCAGCTCCTGTTACGGCTGCCGCGATCCTGCGCCTTTCCGGGCGCGGTGGCTTTGATCAGGGTCAATCCCCGTCCGGTCAGCGGTTACATCGAGAACGACGTTCCGCAGCCGCAGGACGATGTGGCGTTCGGGTTTTCGATGGTAAAGCGCGCGCCGATCAGTTCTTCGGTGAAGTCGATGACCGCCTCGGTCAGGAAGGGTAAGGACACGCTGTCCACCACCACCTTCTGCCCGCTGCCTTCCAGAACCATGTCATCCTCGGCCGGCTCATCGAGCGTGATTTCGTATTGAAAGCCGGAACAGCCTCCGCCCTCGACCGCCACGCGCAGCGCCTTGCTCTCGCCCGAGGCTTCGTTGATTTCCGCGATCCGGGCAAAGGCGCGGTCGGTCACTTTCGGGGGCAGGGTCAGCATCACCGGGTCACCATCTGTGTTTTCGGGCGGTCATTGGCATTCCTGACAAAAATAGGCGCTGTTTCGCGGCTTCACAAGGGATGCGGTGCAGCAAGGCGGTGGCGGCGCCATTCGACGCTCGAATCCCCGCCCGCGCCCTGCTATAGCCATGAAAACAGGCGGGCAAGAGACCCGCGGGGACATTTGGACAGGAGGCAGGGCAATGGCAGCCCCCTATGCCTGCAACCCGGATCGCAGCCTTGGCCGGCTCTACCCGGAATCTGAAAGCGCCTTTCGGTCGCCCTTTCAGCGTGACCGTGACCGGATTATCCATGCGGGGGCCTTTCGTCGGCTCAAGCATAAGACGCAGGTCTTCGTGGAACATGAGGGCGACTATTTCCGCACCCGGCTGACCCATTCCATCGAGGTGGCGCAGGTGGCACGCACCATTGCCCGCGCGCTTGGGCTGAATGAGGATCTGACCGAGGCGGTGGCGCTTGCCCATGACCTTGGCCATACGCCCTTTGGCCATACCGGCGAGGATGCGTTGAATGCGCTGATGGCCCCCTATGGTGGCTTCGATCACAACGCGCAGGCGCTGAAGATCGTGACCTCGCTGGAACGCAACTATGCGGGCTTTGACGGATTAAACCTGACCTGGGAAACGCTGGAAGGCATTGCCAAGCATAACGGCCCGGTGCCCGCGCCGCTGCCCTTCGCATTGGCCGATTACAACGCCCGCCACGATCTGGACCTGAACAGCCATGCCAGCGGTGAAGCGCAGGTGGCCGCCGTGTCTGACGACGTGGCCTATAACAACCACGACCTGGCCGACGGGCTGCGCGCCGGGCTGTTCACCGATGCCGAGGCGGCGGAATTGCCCATTGTGGGCGCGGCCTATGACGAGGTGGACCGCGCCTGGCCGGGGCTGGAGCTGAAACGCCGCCGAGCCGAAGCCTTGCGCCGGGTCTTTGGCGTGATGGTATCGGACGTGATCGACACCTCACGCGCGCGGCTGGCGGATGCGGCCCCGCAGAGCGTAGAGGACCTGCGCGCGGCGGGGCGGCCGATGGTGCGGTTTTCAGACGCGCTGTTTGCCGATCTGAAACAAATCCGCGCCTTCCTGTTTTCGCGCATGTACCGTGCGCCCTCGGTGGTCGAGATGCGGACGCGGGTGACGATGGTGGTGGAAGAGCTTTTTCCGCTCTATATGGCGCGCCCCGAATTGCTGCCCGAGGAATGGCAGCAGGACGTGGAAGCAGCGAGGGATGAGACCGCCCGCGCCCGGCTGGTGGCCGACTATATCGCCGGGATGACTGACCGCTTTGCCTTGCAGCAACATGGCGGGCTGACAGGAAAGACGTGACAGGGTCGGACGGGCGTGATCTGCTTCGGGACAAGATTTGACCTGAAGGGAGTTTTCGATGATCCGAATGATTGCGACCGCCTGTCTGCTGTCAGTTGCCGCCAGCGCCGCCATGGCCCAGAATCTGCCACAGGGCCGATATGAGCTGAACTCCTGCAGCGGCAACCCCTATAGCGATGGCGGCATGGAACTGAACGGATCACAGATCCTGTTCTATGAAAGCGCCTGCACGGTTTCAAACCCGGTGGCGGTTCAGGGGATGGCGGGCGCGTATCTGTATGATGCGCAGTGTTCTGGCGAGGGCGAGACCTGGTCCGCGCGCTATATGATCATGCCGGGTTGGGACAATGAAGTGGTCTTCGTGCAGGAGCATTGGGCCGGGGTCTACGCCTATTGCGGCCCGGTGACGACGCCCGCCCCCGCGCCGACGGCCCCGGGTGGCGTGACCAAGTAGGGCGGTTTCGCCGCCTGTCGGCGTCGACCCGCGAACGGCCCGGCTCGACCCCCGCTTGCGCGGGGGCGCTCGCCCGTGCCGTGTTGCCACGGACAAGGGGCAGGCGGCGATTTGCTATAGGCAAGCGGGGCAGGGGCGATCCCAAGGGGATTTGGCACCAAGATGACCGGCCGGGCGGCTCGGCGATTGACCTCGGCGGTCCCCGTGGTAAACCCGCGCCAACCAGACAGGACCCGTAAGATATGACCCTTTTCGCCGATATCCGTGCGCTTGTGATCGAAAGCCTTGAGGCCATGACCGCCGAGGGCGCGCTGCCCGAGGGGCTCGATATGAAAAATGTCGCGGTGGAGCCGCCGCGCGACGCGGCCCATGGCGATATGGCGACCAATGCCGCCATGGTGCTGGCCAAACCCGCGGGCCTGAAGCCGCGTGACATCGCCGAGGCGCTGGCGGGCAAGCTGGCAGCGGACGACCGGGTCGAGACGGCGGAAGTGGCGGGACCGGGTTTTCTGAACCTGCGCCTTTCGGACGCCACCTGGCGCGGCGTGATCGCGGGCGTTCTGGCGGCGGGCGGCGATTATGGCCGGTCCACCATGGGGCAGGGGCAAAAGGTCAACGTGGAATTCGTGTCGGCCAACCCGACCGGGCCGCTGCATGTGGGACACACCCGTGGTGCGGTTTTCGGCGATGCGCTGGCGAGCCTGCTGGATTTCGCGGGCCATGACGTCACCCGCGAATACTACATCAACGATGGCGGCGCGCAGGTCGATGTGCTGGCACGCTCCGTCTACCTGCGCTACCTTGAAGCGCACGGGCAGGAGGTGGCGTTCGAGGATGGCACCTATCCGGGCGACTACCTTATCGAGGTGGGTGAGGCGCTAAAGGCCAAGGCGGGCGACGCTTATCTGGGCAAACCCGAGGCCGACTGGCTGGTCGAGATCCGTGACTTCGCCACGGAGGCGATGATGGATCTGATCCGCGCCGACCTGTTGCAGCTCGGCGTCAAGATGGACGTCTTCTATTCCGAGAAGTCGCTTTATGGCACCGGCCGGATCGAGGCGGCGATCGAGGATCTGAAGGCCAAGGGGCTGATCTACAAGGGCACGCTGGAGCCCCCCAAGGGCAAGACGCCCGAGGATTGGGAACCGCGCGAGCAGACCCTGTTCAAGTCCACCGATTACGGCGACGACGTCGACCGCCCGATCATGAAATCGGATGGGGCTTGGACCTATTTCGCCCCCGACATCGCCTATCACTATGACAAGGTCCAACGCGGGTTCGATGCGCTGATCGACATTTTCGGGGCCGACCATGGCGGCTATGTCAAGCGGATGAAGGCGGCGGTCTCTGCCCTGTCTGCGGGGCGCGTGCCGCTCGATATCAAGCTGACGCAGCTGGTAAAGCTCTACAAGAACGGCCAGCCCTTCAAGATGTCCAAGCGGGCGGGCACCTTTGTGACCCTGCGCGATGTGGTGGATCTTGTGGGCGCCGATGTGACCCGCTTCGTGATGCTGACCCGTAAGAACGACGCCCCGCTGGATTTCGACCTGGACAAGGTGCGCGAACAGTCCAAGGACAACCCGGTGTTCTATGTGCAATACGCCCATGCGCGGATCTGTTCGGTCATGCGCAAGGCGGCTGAGGCAGGGATCGCGGCGGATGCGTCCGACCTGTCGCCGATTGCCCACCCGGCGGAGTTTGCGCTGGCGGCGAAGCTGGCGGAATGGCCGCGCCTGGTCGACATCGCGGCCGCCAGCCACGAACCGCACCGGGTGGCCTTTTACCTCTATGATCTGGCCAGCGAATTCCATGGGCTGTGGAACAAAGGCAACGCGGAACCGGCGCTGCGCTTCCTTCAGGAAGACGACCCTGTTGCATCGAAAGCAAAACTTGCCCTTATCGGTGCCGTTCAGGTTGTTATTTCCAACGGTCTTGGTATTCTTGGCGTGACACCGGTCGAAGAAATGCGCTGAGGTCAGATCCCGGGAAACGGGGCGGCCATATAATCAGACAGCGACCGGGGATCGAGCAGGCTATGAACAACCCGGTATGCCGCGTCCTCGCGGACTGCCCATGCCGGGGCAAAGAGGGCAGGCATGGCAGATATTGAGTATTACGACGAACCCGCGTCCCGGTACGAGTCCGAGGGCGCCGTTGCCGCGTCGGGCATGTCGATTGTGGTGAACTGGATCGGCGCGCTGATGTCGGTCTGTCTGGTTGTGGGGCTGGCGGTTTGGGCCTGGCAATTGACCGTGCGTGACGTGTCGGGCGTGCCCGTGATCCGCGCCCTGGAAGGTCCGATGCGCGTGGCCCCGGAAAACCCCGGCGGCAGCGTGGCCGACCATCAGGGACTGGCCGTGAACCGGATCACCGAAGGGGCCGAAGCGGCCCCTGCCGCCGACCGTATCGTTCTGGCCCCCGCACCGCTGGATCTGGAAGAGATCGACCTGACCTCTGCCAGCCTGCCTGCTGAAATGACGCCCCCCGCCGAGGGCACCGGCGAAGAAACCCTGGCCCTGATCGACCGTTTGCTGGAAGAGGCCGCGCCGCTGGAGCCGCTCGACCCGGTGGCCGATCGCGAAGGGGCAGGGCCGGAGGCGGTAGATGCCGCCGTGGCAGAGGCCCTGTCGACGCCTGCGCGCCCGGTGATCGAGGTGATCCCGGCCACCATTCCCGGCGTCAGACGATCCTTGCGCCCGCTTAGCCGCCCCGAAGAGGTGGTGCTTGTCGCCTCTCTCAGCGCCACGACCCCGGCCGCCGCGCGCCCGGCCGCGGCCAATGCCGGCGCCTCGGTGACCGAGCTTGATCCCGAGGCATTGCCGGAAGGCACGCGGTTGGTTCAGCTTGGGGCCTTTGACGACGCTGATACCGCGCGTGAGGAATGGACGCGTCTGGCGCGGCTTTACCCGGATTTCTTCCTTGAAAAAGACCGTGTGATTCAACGCGCCGTGTCGGGTGGACGGGCCTTCTTCCGGCTGCGCGCGCATGGGTTTGACGACCTGTCGGATGCCCGCCGCTTTTGCACCGCGCTGAATGCACAAGGCGCGCCCTGTATCCCCGTTACCGTGCGCTGAGCCATATGCCCGCCGCCAAGAGCGCCACGATCCTCGGCTGTCTCGGCCCACAACTGTCGCGCGCCGAGGCCGGGTTTTTCGCCGATATCGCGCCGGCGGGGTTCATCCTCTTTGCCCGCAATGTGGAAACACCCGATCAGCTGAAACGGCTGACCGGCGATCTGCGCGCGGCCGTGGGCTGGCAGGCGCCCATATTCGTCGATCAGGAAGGGGGCCGCGTACAGCGCCTGGGTGCACCGCATTGGCGCGAGTGGCTGCCGCCGCTGGATCAAGTGGCGAAAGCGGGCCCCGCGCGCGCCGCGCGGTCGATGTATCTGCGCAGCCTGCTGATCGGGCGCGAACATCTGGCGCTTGGCATCGACGGAAATTGCGCGCCTTGCGCCGATATCGCACGGGAAACGACCCATCCGTTCCTGCGCAATCGCTGCTACGGGGCGGATGTCGAAACGGTTGTGGAGGTATCGCGTGCCGTGGCGCAGGGGCTGGCGGATGCCGGCGTCTTCCCGGTGATGAAACATATGCCGGGCCACGGGCTTGGCACGCTGGACAGCCACTACGACCTGCCCCATGTCACAGCGGCCCGGGCGGATCTGGAGCAGACGGATTTCGCCGCATTCCGTGCGTTGAGCGACCTGCATTGGGGGATGAGCGCCCATCTGGTCTATGAGGCGATCGACCCGCACGCCCCCGCGACATTGTCATCCGCTATGGTCCGCGTGATCCGAGACGAGATCGGCTTTGACGGTCTGTTGATGACCGATGACCTGTCGATGAATGCCTTGCCGGCCAGTTTGGCGGACCGGGCGGCGCGGGCGAAGGCTGCGGGGTGTGATGTGGTTCTGCATTGCAACGGCAAGCTGGCAGAGATGGAGGCCGTCGTCACCGCTGCGGGGGGGCTGGACGAAGCCGCTTCGAAGCGGCTTTCCCGCGCCCTGGGCAGCCGGCAGCCCGCCATTGAGATGTCCGAGCACGAGGCCCTGGCTGAACTTGACGCGCTGCTGACGTGATTGCGCATGAGGGTTGGCCGCGACGCCCGACAATGCGATTTCGAAATCGCATCCCTGCGCGCCGCCCGCGATCTTGACATTCCGCGGACATGCCCGGACTTTGTCCCCCTTCAATGCGGACCCGCCCTTGATGTCAGACAGCACAGATCAGCAGCCAGAGGACCTTTGGGAAACCGTCGCCGAACGGCGCGCGGCCGAGGCGTTGATCGTGGATGTGGACGGGTTCGAAGGCCCGCTGGACGTCTTGCTCACGCTCAGCCGCACGCAAAAGGTGGATCTGCGTAAGATTTCGGTCCTGAAACTGGCCGAGCAATATCTGGCTTTCGTTGAGAAGGCCCGCTCGCTGCGCATCGAACTGGCGGCTGACTACCTTGTCATGGCGGCTTGGCTGGCCTTCCTCAAGTCCCGCTTGCTGCTGCCGCCCGACCCCACCGAAGACGGCCCGACGGGTGAAGAACTGGCCGCGCATCTGGCCTTTCAGCTGGAACGCCTGCAAGCCATGCGCGACCGCGCCGCGCGGATCATGGCCCGCGACCAGCTTGGCAAGGACCGGTTCCCGCGCGGCCTGCCAGAGCAGGTGGAAACCGCCCGCAAGACGACGTTTACCGCCACGCTTCTGGATCTGATGCAGGCCTATGCCCGCACGCGCACCCGCGATGATTTCCGCCCCTTCGTGCTGGACCGCGAGTCCATCTTTACCATGGAACAGGCGCTGGACCGGATGCGCGGGATGCTGGGCTTTACCGGCGATTGGGTCGATATCTCGGCCTTCATTCCCGATGATTGGCGGCGCGATCCGATCAAGCGCCGTTCGGCAGCCGCCTCGACCTTTGCCGCGTCGCTGGAACTGGTCAAGGCAGGCAAGGCGACCCTGCGCCAGAGCGAAACTTTCGCGCCGATCCATCTGAAAGCAAGAGGCCCCGATGACCGCTGAGGACCCCGAGATCGCACAGGATCAGCCCACAGAGGAGGGACAGGAGGAAAGCCTGTTCCAGGCGCCGCCGCTGGCCGAACAGGAACGCATGGTTGAGGCGATGCTGTTTGCCTCGGCTGCACCGCTGACCACACGCGCCATGCAGGACCGGATGCCGCATGGCTGCGATGCGGCCGAGGCCATCGTTCTGCTGCGCCGTCGCTATCAGGGTAGGGGGGTCAACGTGGCCCGCGTGGGCGATGCCTGGGCGATCCGCACCGCGCCCGACCTGTCCTTTCTGATGAGCCGCGAAACGGTGGAAACCCGCAAGCTAAGCCGCGCCGCGATCGAGACGCTGGCCATCATCGCTTATCACCAGCCCTGCACCCGTGCGGAAATCGAGGAGATCCGCGGTGTGTCCGTCAGCCGGGGCACCATCGACCAGTTGATCGAGATGGAATGGATCCGCTTCGGACGCCGCAAGATGACGCCGGGCCGCCCGGTGACTTACGTGGTCACGCCGCAGTTTCTGGATCATTTCGGGCTGGAAACCACCCGCGATCTGCCGGGGTTGAAGGAACTGCGCGAAGCAGGTCTGCTGGACAACCGTCCGCCGCCCGGGATGTTCCCCGGTCCTGAGGATGACGGCGCGGACGACGCGTTGGACCCGGCACCTGGGCAAGAGGACATGTTCGGCCCCTGACCTGACAGCCGCCTTGCCCCATTTTTGCCGCAGAATCGTGCCAGATTGGCCCAAACACAAGATTCGAGGCAGACCCATGGACCGTATCATCAACATGATCGTCAACCGCCTGTTGCGGCGCGCCGTAAATCGAGGCGTCGATGCGGGACTGAATGCCGCCTTCGGCGGGCAGCGTGACGACAACCCGATGACGCCTGACCAGCAGCAGGCGATTCAGCGCAACACACAGCGCGCCCGTCAACTGACCCGTGTCGCCAGCCGGATGACCCGTCTCTGACTTATGCCCAAGGTTTATTCGCCGCATTGACGCTGGCGCCCCCGGGTGCGGCATGTCATTGTGCCGCCGCGCCTTTCTGATTGGAGAGTTATGTCATGTTCCTGTCCCGTATTCCTTTTTCAATTGCCTTGCTTGCCCTGACCACCCTTCCTGCCGCCGCTCAGCAGGAACCAACAGCCGAGGAACTGGCCATCCGCGCCGCCTCGCCCGGTGTGATCGTCAACGACGAAACCGGCGAATACACCGCCATCGAGTTGGAGCTTCAGGGCTGTCGCATCGTCCAGACGCTGATGACCAACCAGGGCCATACCATGGGCGGCCCGGTCGGGGTTCAGGTGCTGCGCATGGACCTGCGCGACCTTGATCCGCTGACCGGCATCCTGCCTGCCGAAGATACGGTGAACGGCCATGCCCGCGTGATGCTGATGCCCTCGCAACAGGCGTGGGAGGCGATCCAGACCGCCGGAGGTATCTTTTCCGATATGCGCACCAGCGCCGCCGAACAGGGCGATCAGGACAACCCCGATGCGATCAACGGGGCCCGCACCCTGCGCACCCGGGCGCAGCGCATGTTCTCGGCCGATGCGGTGCTTGGCGCGTTCGGCCCGATCATGGCCCGGACCCATGTGCTGCAAATGCGCGGTGACCGGGGGGAGCTGATCTATCCTCTGGTTGCGCCCATGCAGATCACGTTGAACCCCGAGGCCGCCGATACGGCGCTGGCCGCGATCAACGATCTGCGTGCCGGGCCCTGCGCCCCGGAAGACGGTATTTCCGCCGAGCCGGAACCGCAGCCGGAAGAGGATGCCGCTGAGGGTGGCGAAGCCTCTGAATAAGTAAGAAATTCCTTGCGCCGGGGCCCGGTACCGGCGCAACTTTTCCGTGTATTTTACGGAAAAAAAGGACATTTCAAAATGCTTCGCTGTGCCCTTCTCGTCGGCGCCATCAGCCTTGCCAGCCCCGCCGCAGCCTTCCCGCGCACCTATTTCTTCTGCATGGATGCCGATCCATCCGCGCCCACCATCCGGGTTGGTCCCATGGCCCCCAACCAGACCGAGGCGCGGTTTCTTTACCCGCCCGACCACGATGGGCCGCAACGGGGGCCAGATATGCTCTGGATCGGGATGTCTGACGAGGGCGATCTCCGGTATCTGGCAGATGGGCTGTCGCTGATCCTGGCAGCCGAGGAGACGGCCTTGGAGGTGGGGGACCAACTGTTGCCCTGCACGCTGCTGGATCTGCCACAGGATCACCCGCGCGGGGCCTATCCGGCGCTGGCGCGGTCCGTTGGGGGGCAGATGCGGGCGGGGCCTGGCGCGGATCACCCGGTGCTGGACCAGATCGCCGAGGGCCGCACGCTCTACCTCGCGTCCCGGACCGATGACCTGACCGATGGATTCCCCTGGTTTGAACTCTACGACCCGGACGGACCTGCCGGGTACATATGGGGCGCACAGATCTGCCCCGGTTTTGAACCGCTTGAGGGCGCGTTACCCGCCTGCGAACGCTGACAGAAAAGGGGCGGCATCCTGTGTAGGACCACGGTGCCGGCGGATGGCGTCTACCAGTCCTGCCCATGAGGCGGGTGGCGGAGGGCGGCCCTGACCGGGCCGCGATCCATCAGTTTCCGAACCGGGCGCTGAATTCCCGCATCAACCCGCCCCAAGCGTGAAAGGCCGCCGCAGGATCGGTGGCCGGGGCGTTGTGGGTCAGCACCAGCCAGCCATCGCCCCCCACGCTGACAGTGCCACCAAGCCCGGCGGCCTGCCAATCGGCGGCGGCATCGCCCCCGGCGGGCGGGGGGGCCACGGCCTGAAAGCTTAGCGTGCTGCAATTGCTGCCGCTGCGGCTGCAATCGGGGCCCGACGCCATGGCCACATAGCTGGCGGTCCCGGCCTCGCCGAAGATGGTCAGGCCAGCACCGGCATCTTCCATCCGCGCGGGGCCAAGCAGCATCGCCTGAGTCAGCAGATCCCCGGGGGCAGTCTGTGCCGAAAGTGGCGTGGCCAGCAGCGCCAGCCCTGCAATCCAATAACGGGTCATGTGCGATCTCCCTTTTTGGTCGGGTGTCATTGCGTGATGTGGGTGTTGAATTCGGCCAGCGTCAGCCGCCAGATATCCAGACTGTCCACGAAATTCTGGCGCGAGATGCCAAAGTCTATATTGACGCTCCAATGCAGGATCACCCGCCCGTCGCGCGCCACATAGGCCGCCCCGAAACGCTGATCCTCGTTCCATTGGTTCAGCAGGGTCAGGCCGTTACGCTCGGTCGTGAAGGTGGCGAAGAACTGTAGCGAATCGCAGACATTATCCTCGCAGCCATACATCAGGATACCGTAGTTATTGCCCTCGATCGTGCCGGTCATCATCGGTTGGCCGTTATTCGATGGCTCCAGCCGGGCCGGACCGACGCCCTGGGCGACGCTGACGATATCCTGCGGGCTGTTGCCCATCATCTGGGCATGGGCCGGGGCGGCAATAGAAAGGGCAATGGCAGTCGCGGCGAAAATGCGTCTCATGGGCAATCCTCTGGTCAAGACGTCAAACATAATGCCCCAAAGGTAGGCCCGGGGCCCATGGCTGTCAAAACGCAAATCCTCCCGCTGCCCTGAAACAGCGAAAGGGCGCCCGAAGGCGCCCTTTGCAAATCTTCCGAACCGCTGTGATCAGCAGCTGTAGTACATCTTGTATTCCACCGGGTGTGGGGTGTGTTCGAAGGCATAGACCTCTTCCCACTTCAGCTCCAGGTAGCCCTCGATCTGGTCCTTGGTGAACACGTCGCCCTTGAGCAGGAAGTCGTGATCGGCTTCCAGCGATTCCAGGGCTTCGCGCAAGGACGCGCAGACGGTGGGGATGTCGGCCAGTTCCTCGGGCGGCAGGTCGTACAGGTCCTTGTCCGACGGCTCGCCGGGGTGGATCTTGTTCTCGATGCCGTCGAGGCCAGCCATCAGCAGGGCCGCGAAGCACAGATAGGGGTTGGCCGCCGGATCGGGGAAACGGGCCTCGACGCGCTTGGCCTTCGGCGATTCCGCCCACGGGATACGGACGCAGCCAGACCGGTTGCGGGCCGAATACGCGCGCAGAACCGGGGCTTCAAAGCCGGGGATCAGGCGCTTATAGGAATTGGTGGCCGGGTTGGTGAAGGCATTCAGCGTCTTGGCGTGCTTCAGGATGCCGCCGATGAAGTACAGGGCCTCATCCGACAGATCGGCATATTTGTCGCCAGCGAACAGCGGCTTGCCGTCCTTCCAGATCGACATGTTCACATGCATGCCGGTGCCGTTGTCGCCGGAAATCGGCTTGGGCATGAAGGTGGCGGATTTGCCATAGGCGTGGGCCACGTTGTGGATCACGTATTTGTATTTCTGCAGCTCATCGGCCTGCTTGGTCAGCGATCCGAAGATCAGGCCAAGCTCGTGCTGGCAGGACGCCACCTCGTGGTGATGCTTGTCGACCTTCATGCCGATGCGCTTCATGGTGGACAGCATCTCGGACCGCAGGTCCTGGGCCGCGTCGGTCGGGTTCACGGGGAAGTAGCCGCCCTTGATGCCGGGGCGGTGGCCCATGTTGCCCATTTCATATTCGGTGTCCGAATTCCAGGATGCGTCCTGGGCGTCCACTTCGAAGGACACTTTGTTCATCTCGACCGAGAAGCGCACGTCGTCGAACAGGAAGAACTCTGCTTCCGGGCCAAAGAACGACTGATCGCCGATGCCCGAGGAGATCAGGTAGGCTTCGGCCTTTTCGGCGGTGCCGCGCGGGTCGCGGGAATAGGCTTCACCGGTGTCCGGTTCCACGATGGAACAATGGATGCACAGCGTCTTTTCCGCGTAGAACGGGTCGATATAGGCGCTGCCCGTGTCGGGCATCAGTTTCATGTCGGATTCGTCGATCGACTTCCAACCAGCGATGGACGAGCCGTCGAACATAAAGCCTTCTTCGAGAAAGTCTTCGTCGACCTGATCGGCCATTACGGTCACGTGCTGCAGTTTTCCGCGCGGGTCGGTGAAGCGGATATCGACATATTCGATATCTTCTTCCCGGATCAGGTTCAGAACGGTTTCGTTGCTCATGTCCAAGTTTCCTTGAGGGTGGTTAACGGTAGAATGACTGAAAGGCCGGCTCAGAGAGCGTCTTCGCCGCTTTCACTCGTACGGATGCGGATCGCCTGTTCGACGGATGAGACGAAAATCTTTCCGTCACCGATCTTGTCGGTTTTGGCCGCGTCAACGATCGCCTGGATCGCGCCATCGACCATGTCGTCAGACAGGACAACGTCAATTTTCACCTTGGGCAGGAAGTCGACCACATATTCCGCGCCGCGATACAGCTCGGTATGGCCTTTTTGACGTCCAAAACCCTTAACTTCGGTGACGCTGAGACCCTGGATGCCAATCTCCTGAAGAGCCTCTTTCACCTCGTCCAGTTTGAACGGTTTGATGATGGCTTCGATCTTTTTCATGTCTGCCGACTCCTCTGGCCCGAGTTTTGCAGGCCTGTGACACCACTTTCACAGTAGGGTCGCAATCGGGTAGCGTGACGCAGGGCGCTTGCATCTTGGGATTCCATCGGGTGCGCCACGAAATTATGCGTTGCGCATAAAAAATGTGCACCGTGAAAACACAAGAGCCGAAAGGTCGGGTGATCATGGCAATGCTGCTGACAGCGGCCCAGATGCGGGCCGTCGAGGGAAATGCAATCCAGAGCGGCGCGGTGTCGGGGCTGCAGCTGATGGAACGCGCAGGAAAGGGCGTGGTTGCAGCGATTTTCGAGGAATGGCCGGAGCTGAAGCTGACATCGCACAAGGCCGTGGTTCTCTGTGGTCCCGGCAATAATGGCGGCGACGGGTTCGTCATCGCGCGGCTTCTGAAAGACTGGGGCTGGGAGGTGGAGGTGTTCCTCTACGGTGACCCCGCCAAGCTTCCGCCAGATGCGAAGACGAATTATGAGCGGTGGACAGGGGAGACGAAGCCGCTTGAGGCATATTCAGCAAGTTTTCCCGGCCTACAGTGCGATATTGCCATTGATGCCGCGTTCGGAACCGGGCTGGCGCGCCCGATCGAAGACAAGCAGGTCCTTCGTTTTCTCACGGAAATGGAAGAGGCCACGCGTTTCGGCGCAATGGCGCGCGCCGGGGTCAAGGTGAAAGGCGTTCCGTTTCGGACGGTTGCGGTGGATATCCCCTCTGGTCTTTGCGCGGACTCGGGGCGCGTGCTGGGGGGCGATCACCCATGGCTGCAATATGTCCATTGCGCGCCTGTTGACCTGACCGTCAGCTTTCATGCCGAGAAACTGGGGCACCGTCTGGCCGCCGGGCCGCGCCATTGCGGGCGAGTCGTCGTCGCGGATATCGGGTTGGGAGAACTCTCAGCGACCAAGCTAAAATTCGCCCTGATCAAAGCGGGTATGGAGATTTCCGAGGTCAAGAAAGCGACCCGGATTGCGCAAATGAATGGTCCACGGGAATCGCTTGGAGACCAGGGCAAACCGCCTTTCGATCACAAATACACCCACGGCCATGCGCTTATCTTCTCCGGCTCCATGGGGCGGTCCGGCGCGGCGCGACTGGCGGCGCGGGGGGCGCTTCGGATTGGGGCGGGGCTGGTCACCGTTGTGGCGCCGGGATCGGCGATGATGGAATGCGCGGCGCAGCTGACGGCGGTGATGCTGCGCAAATGCGACGATGCCGATGCGCTGGCGGCCCTGTTGGAGGACGCGCGGCTGAACGCGCTCTGCCTCGGGCCGGGGCTGGGTGTGGACCGGGCGCGGGATATGGTGCCGGTGGCGCTGAAGGCACGGCGCAATACCGTGCTCGACGCCGATGCGCTGACCACTTTCGCAGACGACCCCGACGCGCTCTTCGCCATGCTCCACAAGGGCTGCGTGCTGACCCCGCATGCGGGTGAATTCGCGCGGCTCTTCCCCGATCTAGCCGCGAAACTGGACGAAATCCCTTCCAAAGGCCCCGCCTATTCCAAGATCGACGCCACGCGAGAGGCCGCCGCGCGGGCGGGCTGCACCGTTTTGTTCAAGGGGCCTGACACCGTGATCGCCGATGAAACCGGCGCTGCGTTGGTGAACTCCTCTGCCTATGATCGTGCCGCGCCCTGGCTTGCGACCGCCGGGTCGGGCGATGTGTTGGCGGGGTTCATCACCGGGTTGCTTGCGCGTGGGCAGCACCCGTTGATGGCCGCGTCAAACGGCGCGTGGCTCCATACCGAATGCGCGCGCAGCTTCGGCCCAGGTCTGATCGCCGAGGACCTGCCAGAGCATCTGCCGCATGTCCTGCGCCAGCTCGCCCCGGGTTCCTGATCCCTTCATTGTTCCATAAATATCCCGGGGGAGTCGCGCAGCGACGGGGGCAGCGCCCCCAATCACCGGTTGTGTCCCTTCCCCCGGCATCCTGAACGAAAAACGCGATCCCGCAGGGATCGCGCGGATCGATGCGCCGCAGGCGCAGCGAAAGCCCTTCGACGGATCAGCCGCGACCGACCTAGGGCAGGGCACTCATCACTTCCAGCCCGTCGGCATAGATCACATGTTCGCGGGCAAACCGAAGCCGGATCAGCGCCTCCGGTCGTGCATCGCTCCAGCTCAGAAACTCGCCATCCACCAGGCGCGACAGCGCCACCCGCGCGGCGGGCGTGCCGAACAGCGCCTGTGCGCGCCAGTCGCGCAGCAGGATGCGGTGATCAGCGGGCAGCAGCAGATCGCGCGTGGGTTTGCCGCCAAGCGCGTCCTGCCGGACCGCGACGAACCGCATATCCGCCGGCACCGGGTGGCGGGTAATTTCCAGCAGCCGCTGTGCGCCGGCGTCCCGGGTGATCACCCGGTCGCCGGGATACAGCGCCTCAATCGGCAGCGCCCCCGCCAGTGTCAGAATCTCGGTGCCCGGCGGCAAGCCCGCGTGGGAGAGATGCGGTGCGTCGCGATCCGTCGCCGGAATGGGGCCCGTTCGATCTGTCATGCCAAATCCTGCTCTTGCCGGGCGATGTTGCCTCGCCTTGTGTTACGGTCAGGTTAACGCAAAGGCCGGGGCCGACCCAAGCGCTTTCTCATCGGGAAAGACGCGAATTTCCGTCAAAACCCTCTCGCCACCGGGGCCGGGCTTTGCTAAAGACCCGCCACCGTCGGCTTGATCCGTGCGGTTCGTGCGGGTGTGGCGAAATTGGTAGACGCACCAGATTTAGGTTCTGGCGCCGCAAGGCGTGGGGGTTCAAGTCCCTCCACCCGCACCACTCTTTCCGATACGTTGATCGTTGCGCGTGACCTTGCGCCGGTTCTCTGACAGGCTGCGGCAGCTTGGGGAAAGGGGGGCGAATGCGGGGATGGTGGTGCCGGATACCGGTCATGGGGCTGGCGCTGCTTGGCGTGGCGGGCTGCGCTGCGCCCCTGGCACCGGCCTCTGTCGCGGCCCTTGCCCCGGCGCAGATCGTTGCGGGCTGCTGCGAAGGGGCGGGGGGCTACCCTGACTGGATGATCGCGCTGGCCGATGCCAATGTCGGCACCCTGCGCCGTCTTGGTCTGATCCAGCTGCGCCCCGGTCGCATGACCACCCAGCCCGAGGCGGTGGCGCTGCTGGAAAGCGCCCTGCGCCCGATGGATGTGGTTTTCTTCCATTCCGACAATCGGGTGTCGGGGCTGCTGATCCCCGGGCAGTTCACCCATGGTGCCGTCTATATCGGCACCGAGGTGCAATTGCGTGCGGCGGGTCTGTGGCATCACCCGGCCCTTGCTCCGTACCATGACCAGATCCGGGCCGGTCATATCTATCTGGAGGCTGTGGATGGCGGCGTTCGTCTGGCGTCCGCCACAGTGGCGCTGGACACGGATGCGGTGGTGGCCCTGCGCCCCCGGGCGACCGGGCGGGCCGCGGCGCTGGCGCGTGGCCTGTCCCGGATGGGCACACCCTTTGACATGCGGTTTGACGCAACCGATCCCTCGGCACTGTTCTGCGCCGAGCTGATCGCGCTGATCTATGCCGAAGCGCAGCTGCCCCGCACCCAGGTGCCCGGGCGTGAGACCATCCTGATCGACCGGATCGTTGCGGGGGCCCTGTCGGGAGAGTTGCCCTTCGGGCTTGTGGGCTATGTGGAGGCCAGCCCGGGCGGCGGGGCCCGGGTGGCCTCGGTCACCGATCTGGCCTGGGATGTGCGGCAGTCCTGGCCAGATTAGGATGGGGGCATGCGCGCCTCACAGCTGAACCCGGGTGGCTTTCCCCATGGTTTCGGCCAGCTGCGCGGCGGCCGAGGCCACGGCCAGATCCTGCAATCCCACGCCGGTGCCATCGAAAAGGGTGATCTCATCGGTGGACCGGCGGCCTGGATGGGTGCCGTTGATCACCGCGCCCAAGGGGGTGATCTGGCCCGCCTCGATCAACCCCGCCGTCACCGCGTGCTGTGCCTCGCCGATGGATACGGACTGAGCGATTTCATCGGTAAAGACGGTGGCCGCCGCGACCAGCGCCGGGTCCACCTCCTGCTTGCCCTTGGTATCGGTGCCCATGCAGGCGATATGGGTGCCGGGCCTGATCCAATCTTTCATAAGAAGCGGTTCAAAGGCGGATACGATGGTGATGATCACATCGGCCTGGGCACCCAGTCCTTCGGGCGACACGGCTTCAAAGTCCAACCCCAGTTCCCCGGCCACGGCGGCAAGCCGGTCCAGCCGGTCGGGGGTCCGGTTCCAGGCCACGACCTTTTCAAAATCGCGCTGCTCGGCCGCTGCGCGCAGCTGGAAGGTCGACTGGTGCCCCGCGCCGACCATGCCCAGAACCTTTGCATCCTTGCGCGCCAGATGGGCGATGGACACGGCAGACGCTGCCGCCGTGCGCAAGGCCGTCAGGTAGTTGCCGCCGACCAAGGCCGACAACTGCCCGGTATCGGGGTCGAACAGAAAGACCGTCGACTGGTGGTTGGTCAGCCCCTTGGCCACGTTTCCCGGCC
>Ga0213841_1000736_pt1 | contig 26227 bp, 23 predicted proteins | sample SWPATP23_FD_160125 | JGI IMG/M metagenome (GOLD analysis project Ga0213841, IMG submission 160125) | Coastal seawater microbial communities from Marineland, Florida, United States - SWPA TP2 #3 | ecosystem: Environmental > Aquatic > Marine > Coastal | place: USA: Florida | collected 2016-08-14 | reverse complement strand
TGGCATCCAGATCCACCCCCATGGACCGCAGCACCTCGGTCAGCCGGTCATAGGCGGCGGCCTGGTCTTCGGAATATGTGATGCTCTGCCCGGACATGCCCCGCACCCTAGGCAAAGCCTCGCCCGGGCACCACGGCAAAACCGCGCCTCCCCTTCTTCTTGGCCGAAATACTCCCGCCGGAGGCATCCTGACAGCACCGCCAACGCGCCCCATCCGCAGCGTACTGCCCCATCCAATATCCCGTGGCAACGCGGGCCGAGGAGGGCGCCAGAGGCGCCTGACGAGGCCCGCCCCCGGGGCGACCGCGCAGCGGACGCAATCCCGATCCATACAAAAAACCGCCCCGAGGCTCCTCCTTCCCCGGGGCGGCTTTGCCAGACCGTGCCTCACCGCTTACGCGGTCGGGCCCGCCTCCAGCACATCTTCCAGCGTGGTCAGCCCGGTTCGCGGCGCTTGCACCAGCACCGACATATTGCCCGGCTTGTGCTCGTTGCGCAGCATCTTCATATGAGCCGCCGGCAGCTCCGCCCAGGGGAAGACCTCGGACATGCAGGGGTCCAGGCGCCGTTCACACATCAGCTTGTTGGCCGCCGCCGCCTGCTTCAGATGCGCAAAATGCGAACCTTGCAAACGCTTCTGATGCATCCACATGTAGCGCACGTCGAAGGTACAGTTGAAGCCCGAGGTGCCCGCGCAAATCACGACCATGCCGCCCTTTTTGCACACCAGCGTCGAGACCGGGAAGGTCGCCTCGCCGGGGTGTTCAAAGACGATATCGACATTGTTGCCCTTGCCGGTGATGTCCCAGATCGCCTTGCCGAACTTGCGGGCTTCCTTGAACCATTCCGCGTATTCCGGCGTATTCACCGTGGGCAGTTGACCCCAGCATTTGAAATCCTTGCGGTTGATCACGCCCTTGGCGCCCAGATCCATCACGAATTGCCGCTTGTCCTCGTCCGAGATCACAGCAATCGCATTGGCACCTGCCGTATTGATCAGCTGGATCGCATAGGACCCCAGACCGCCCGAGGCCCCCCAGACCAGAACGTTCTGGCCCGGCTTCAGCTCATGCGGGTGGTGGCCAAACAGCATCCGATAGGCGGTGGCCAGCGTCAGCGTATAGCAGGCGCTTTCTTCCCAGGTCAGGTGGCGGGGACGCGGCATCAGCTGCTGCGCCTGCACATTGGTGAACTGGGCAAAGGACCCATCGGGCGTCTCATAGCCCCAGATCCGCTGCGAGGGTGAGAACATCGGATCGCCGCCGTTGCATTCCTCGTCGTCGCCATCGTCCTGGTTGCAGTGGATCACGACCTCGTCACCCACTTTCCAGCGCGTGACCTTGTCGCCCACGGCCCAAACAATGCCCGCCGCGTCGGAACCGGCGATGTGATAAGGCGCGCCATGGCCGTCGAAGGGGCTGATCGGAACGCCAAGCCCGGCCCAGACACCATTGTAGTTCACGCCTGCCGCCATAACCAGAACCAGCACTTCATGGCTATCCAGCACCGGCACATCGACCACCTCAACCTGGAACGCCTGATCCGGTTCACCGTGGCGTTCGCGGCGAATGGCCCATGCATACATCTGCTTGGGCACATATCCCATCGGGGGCATCTCGCCCATTTCGTAGAGGTCTTTTTCGGGTGCATCGTAGCTGGCGATCGCGGGGTTACTGTCCAAGGCCATCAGCTCCTCCAGGATGAATTTTCTGCGGCGCGGAATCATTCCGTGCTCTTGCAGAAACTCCTAATAATGCTTGCGCAACTATGCAACCTGAAAATGGGGTGTTTGTGAAATATTATGTCGTGATGGTTTCTTGAGCTGGTGTTTCTCCCGGAAAATCCCCCAAAATAGGGCTAACTGACCGGGCATAGAAGGCGATCAGGCGTTCTCCTTCCTCGGTCAGGGTAAAGGAATCACCCTGCAACTGCAGAATACGCCGTCCTCTCAGCGTCTTCAGCGCCGCCTCGATCGTATAGTCCAGATCCCGCTTTGGCAGGAAGACAGGGGCGCCCGCCGCCAGCGCCCGTTCAAACCGGTCTTCGATGGCAGGCAGCAAGCCGGCCTGACTGCGGATGCCACAGGCCATGGCATGGGCAATCACCGGAAAGGGCACCACCGGCATCACCGACCCGATCCGGTCCATCAGATCCTGCCCGAGCGTTTCCGCCTGACCTTCATGGTCCGCGATGAACCCGGCCAGGCTAAGAGGCTCGCCAAAGCTGACGGCCGCCATGCCGAACCGGCTGGCCTGCCGGGTCAGCCTTTGCCAGATCAGCAGGCGCAGATAGCGGAAGATCGGTTTCAGAGAGAAGCGAAAGCCGCGCCCGCCCTCGGCATGGATCAGGTTTCGGTCTTCCATCACCCGATCATAGTTAATCGCCACCGGCACGAAGACCACATCGCGGCTTTCCCCAGGGCGAAACCCGTCGATGATATAGGACAGAAGCCCCAGCTTCGGTTCGCGCAGTGCACCGGTCCGGGTCAGCCCGCCCTCGGGGAACACTGCCTGCGTCACGCCCGCTTCGGTCGCCATCTGCACATAGCGCGCCAGCACCTTGCGGTAGAGTGGATTGTTGTACCGCCGCCGGATAAAGTAGCCACCAAGCGACCGGATCAGCGGCTGCAACGGCCAGACCCGCGCCCATTCGCCAACAGCATAGGCCAGCGCGGTACGGTCAGCAGCCAGCCAGGTGACCAGCACATAATCCATGTTGGACCGGTGATTCATCACAAAGATCACCGTCTTGTCCTGGCCGATATGTTCCAACGCGGCAGCGTTCGCCGCCCCCACCCGCACCCGATAGAGCGACCGGGACAGGAAGCGCGCGGCGCGGATCGCGAAGGCGAAATAGGTGAACGCGGAAAAGGAGGGTACAATTTCGCGCGCATAGCGCTCCGCCGTCTGCGCCGCCACGTCTTCGCGAATACCCTTGTCGCGCGCGTATTCGACGATGGCCCTGGCCACCTCCGGATCATAGCGCAACCGCAGGATCGTGTCGTTGCGCCGGGCCAGCTTGAACGGCCGGATGGGATAGGACAGCCGCTGATTAAGCTGTTCAACCGCCCTTTCTAGGCGCCGCCGCAAATACCACCTGACAGACGGCATCAAAACCCTGTCCAAGGCCGTGACCGCCGCAAACAGCAGCACGAGAATCAGTAGCCAGGCAGGAATCTGGATCATCGTCGTCATTCGGGCGACGGTGGCAGGAAACGCGTCCTGCATCAATCACAGTAATACACAAGCAGGGGTTGACCGTGGCGCCAAGCGCCCGGCTAAACTGCCCCCATCAAGGAGATGCACCATGCCCAAACCCGATCTGGACAGCGCCTATACGCTTGGCGGACCAGACGAAACCCGCAAATTCTATAAGGACTGGGCGGAAACCTACGATCAGACCTTTGCCGAAACCCGGGGTTATCGGTCCCCCGCCGAGGTCGCGCGCCGGTTTCACGCGGTCGCCAATGGCAATGAGCCGGTGCTGGATGTGGGCGCGGGAACCGGGTTGATCGGGCGGGCGCTGGCCGGGGTCCAGATCGATGCGCTGGACCTGTCGCCGGACATGTTGACCGTTGCCGGGCGCAAGGGGGTCTACCGCAAGCTGATCACTGCAGATCTGACCGGGCCTTTGGACATCCCTGATGCAAGCTACGGCGGCGTGGTGTCCTCGGGTACCTTCACCCATGGCCATGTCGGCCCCGTCTGTCTGCCGGAACTGCTGCGCATTGCCCGGCCGGGCGCGCTGTTTGTCTGCACCGTCATCCCTGCCGTCTATGACAGCGCCGGGTTCGGATCGGCGCTGGCGCAGCTGGTGGCGGGTGGACGGATCACGCCGGTGCGCTTTCATGACTTCGCGATCTACGACAAGGCGGATGATGCCCATGGCAATGAACGGGGCCTGATCATGGAGTTTCACAGGCTCTGACCTGCCAATGCAGATGCAGAATAGCGGCGCAGCATCTTTTCCGATCTCGCCGCGATGCAGCGAGTTGACGGCGTATTAAAATTCCCGATATACCCAGCCCGACGAAATAAGATTACTCATCTGGATTCGGAGGCCGCCCATGACCGCGACGCAAAAAGACCGCCCCTGGTTGATCCGTACCTATGCGGGGCACTCGACCGCCAAGGCCTCGAACGCGCTGTATCGCGGCAATCTGGCCAAGGGGCAGACCGGCCTGTCCGTGGCCTTCGACCTGCCCACCCAGACCGGCTATGACAGCGACCACGAACTGGCGCGGGGCGAGGTTGGCAAGGTCGGCGTGCCGGTCTGCCATCTGGGCGACATGCGGGCACTGTTCGACCAGATCCCGCTGGAACAAATGAACACCTCGATGACGATTAACGCCACCGCGCCATGGCTGTTGTCGCTTTATATCGCGGTGGCAGAGGAACAGGGCGCGGATATCTCCCGGCTGCAAGGCACGGTGCAGAATGACCTGATCAAGGAATACCTCAGCCGTGGCACCTATGTCTGCCCACCTGCGCCAAGCCTGAAGATGATCGCGGACGTGGCCGAATACTGCTACACCAACGTGCCGAAATGGAACCCGATGAACGTGTGTTCCTATCACCTGCAAGAGGCCGGCGCGACGCCCGAGCAGGAGCTTGCCTTCGCGCTGGCCACCGGCATCGCGGTTCTGGACGCACTGCAACCGCGCGTCCCGGCGGAGGACTTCCCGGCGCTGTGCGGGCGGATTTCCTTCTTCGTGAACGCGGGCATCCGGTTTGTCACCGAGATGTGCAAGATGCGCGCCTTCGTGGATCTGTGGGATGAGATCCTGCTGGACCGTTACGGCGTTCAAGACCCGAAATTCCGCCGTTTCCGCTATGGCGTTCAGGTCAATTCGCTTGGCCTGACCGAACAGCAGCCGGAAAACAACGTCTACCGCATCCTGATCGAGATGCTAGCTGTGACGCTGTCCAAGAAGGCCCGCGCCCGCGCGGTGCAGTTGCCCGCGTGGAACGAGGCGCTCGGCCTGCCCCGCCCATGGGACCAGCAATGGTCCATGCGGATGCAACAGATCATGGCGTTCGAGACCGACCTCTTGGAATATGGCGACCTGTTCGATGGCAACCCAGTGGTCGATGCCAAGGTCGAAGCGCTGAAAGATGGTGCGCGGGCGGAACTGACCAATCTTGATTCCATGGGCGGGGCGATTGCCGCCATCGAATACATGAAGGGCCGTCTGGTCGAATCCAACGCCGACCGGGTGAACGGGATCGAGCGCGGCGATACCGTGGTCGTGGGCGTGAACAAGTACACCGAAAGTGAGCCTTCACCGCTCATGGACGCGGACGGTGGGATCATGACCGTCGATCCGGGCGTGGAGGCTGAGCAGATCGACCGTCTGAACGGCTGGCGCACGGAGCGGGACAATGATGCCGTCAAGGCCGCGTTGGAAGCCCTGCGCGCCGCTGCCGATGCCGGGGACAATATCATGCCCGCCTCCATCGCTGCCGCGAAGGCAGGTGCCACCACCGGCGAATGGGCCGACGTCATGCGTGTGGTCCATGGCGAATATCGCGGCCCCACCGGCGTGTCGCGCGCCGTGTCGAACAAGACCGAAGGGCTGGAAGACATTCGCGATGCAGTGGATGCCGTTTCCGACCGCCTGGGGCGGCGGATGAAATTCCTTGTCGGCAAACCCGGCCTCGACGGCCATTCCAACGGCGCCGAACAGATCGCCTTTCGGGCCCGAGATTGTGGAATGGATATCTCGTATGAGGGGATTCGCCTCTCCCCGCAGCAGATCGTGGACGCCGCCAAGGCCGAAGATCCCCATGTCATTGGCCTGTCGATCCTGTCGGGCAGCCATATTCCGCTTATCAAGGATGTGATGGCCAGACTGCAATCCGAAGGGCTGGCCCATATCCCTGTAATGGTCGGCGGGATCATCCCCGATGAAGACGCGAAAACCCTTTTGTCCTACGGAGTTGCGCGGGTTTACACACCCAAAGATTTCGAGTTGAACAGGATCATGATGGACATCGTCCAGCTGGTATCACCGCCGTCTGCCGCCGCAGAGTAAGACGACCTGTCCAATTAGACAGTATGACCCGCCCATTCCCACGGCGGGCCATTTACTATTTACCCTTTCCCACCTATACTTTTGGACAGGTGATCCTATTTGTTATTGAATGTGCTATATTACAAAATTATCACATTAATTAGTTACACGCGGGAGAATGACAAATGGCAGTCGACCTTGATTCGATGTCCAAAGAAGAATTGCAAACACTCAAAAAGAACGTCGACAAGGCGTTGACCAGTTTTGAAAAACGCCAGCGCGAAGCCGCCCTTGCCGCCGCCCAAAAGGCCGCCCAAGAACACGGCTTTTCCCTGGATGACATCCTTGGAAAGAAAGCGGCCGGTAAAACCTCGGTCCCGAAATACCGCAATCCGCAGGACGCCACCCAGACCTGGAGCGGCCGTGGACGCCAGCCGGCCTGGTACAAACAAGCGATCAATGCGGGCGCCGATCCGACTGATCTCGAAATCTGATCCAGTCGTTAAATTGCTTTAACAACAGCCCGAGCCTTCAACAGAATGCTCGGGTTGTTCTGTTTCCAGATTTCCCCGATCGCGTTTCATCTTTCCTAGCGAACGTCTCTGGTGCAGGATGCGCCATCTCCTTTCACGACAAGAGCACCAGATGACCATTCATATCAGCGCCGCCCCCGGAGAGATTGCCGAAACCGTCCTGATGCCCGGAGATCCGCTGAGGGCTAAATGGGCAGCCGAAACTTTTTTGACAGAACCGGTGTGTATAAATCAAACCCGCGGGATGTTGGGGTATACCGGGCATTGGAATGGGCGCCCCGTCACCATTCAGGGGTCGGGCATGGGGATGCCAAGCCTGTCAATCTACGCCAACGAATTGATCCGCGACTATGGCGCCAAGACGCTTGTTCGGATCGGTTCTGCTGGGGGAATGCAACCGCAGGTGAAATTGCGCGACGTGGTACTGGCCATGACCTCAAGCACGCTGTCAACGCCGTCGAGCGGTATTTTCAGGGATCTGAATTATGCGCCCTGCGCGGATTACGGGCTGTTGCAGGCGGCATATGCCGCCGCGCAGAGGCTGGATTGCGGGGTGCATGTGGGCGGGATCTATTCCTCGGACGTGTTCTATGACGAACGCCCCGATCTGAACGAACAGATGATCCGCCACGGCATTCTGGCGGTCGAGATGGAGGCGGCAGAACTTTATACCCTCGCCGCCCGCTATGGGTGCCGGGCGCTGGCGGTGCTGACAATCTCGGACCACCTGCAAACCCACGAGGCGCTGCCAGCGTCAGACAGGCAGTCAAGCTTTGCGGACATGGTGCAAATCGCGCTGGAAGCAGCCTTTGCCTGACACACCAAGACTTTTGTCACAAAAGTCTTGGTGCTTCGCGACCGCAAAATCCTTGTCACAAGGATTTTGCGGCGCTGATCAGATCACAACGACATCCAGCGGCGGGAAACCGTTGAAGCCAATCGAGGCATAGGTCGAGGTATAGGCCCCGCAATTGCGGATCACGATCCGGTCGCCCGATTGCAGGCTCAGCGGCAGGAAGACCGGGCGCTTCTCATACAGCACATCGGCACTGTCGCAGGAGGGGCCAGCCAAAATGCAGGGACCCATAGCATCGTCGCTGTCGCGGTCGGTCAGGAACTGGTAGCGGATCGCCTCGTCCATGGTCTCGGCCAGGCCCGAAAACTTGCCGATGTCGAGGAACACCCACCGGTGCAGGTCGGTCCGCGCCTTACGCGACACCAGCAGCACTTCGGCCGCAATGGCGCCGGCCTCGGCCACCAATCCACGGCCCGGCTCTGCCATGATGTGCGCCACGTCACCGAAACGGTCAGCGATCAGGCGGCGCACCTGCGTGCCATAGACTTCCGGGCCGTCCACTTCCTCACCATAGAAGGCCGGGAAGCCACCACCGATGTTCAGCAGGCGCGGGTTGAACCCGGCCTTTTGCAACGCCCGCCAGCTGGCTGCGACCTCGTCAAGGATGCCCGCCCACATGGACGCGCGACGGGTTTGCGACCCCACGTGGAAGGACAGGCCAACCGGGTCGAGCCCCAGCATCTTGGCGTGCTGGAACAGGTGCATCAGGTTGGACCGTGCACAACCGAATTTGCGGGTCAGCGGCCAGTCGGCCTCGGAGAACTCCACAATCAGGCGGATATAGACCTGCGCGCCGGGGGCATGGGCCGCGATCTTTTCCAGCTCTTCCTCGGCATCGGCTGCAAACAGGCGGATACCCTGCGCGTAGGCATAGGCAATGTCGGCAGGTTTCTTGACGGTATTACCGAACGAAATCTGGTCCGGGGACGCGCCCTGGTCCAGGCACAGCTCCACCTCGGCGCGGCTGGCAGCATCGAAGCCAGAGCCGAGCGACACGAGGCGCGCGATGATTTCCGGGGCCGGGTTCGCCTTCACGGCGTAGTGGATATGCGCATCGCTCAGTCCGCGGGACAGGGCGGCATAGCGGTCGGCCACGGCCTGGGTGTCGATCACCAGGGTCGGACGCTCGAAGCGGTTTGCGGCAATGAAGGCCTCCGCACGGGATTGTGCGGCGACGGCAATAGATTCCGAGAAATCGGTCAACATAGCGGTCATGGTCATCTCCAAAAGACCTGGCCCATCAAAGGGCGGCAAAGTTCAAGTTCGGAGACGTTACCGTCGCTACGTAACTGCGGCGGTCGAAACCACCCATGACAGAGGCGCGTGCGTTGGCGTCTTGTGACGGCGCATTTGGGGCTTTTGCCGAGTCATTGCAAGAATTTTTTTGACTGCAGCCAAAGTTTTTTCGCCCAAGCTTGCCAATGTTTTGATCAAGTTTTCAAGGGCCCGGTGCCGTCACGCCCCATGACTGCCGTCATATCCGTTCAGGGGCGGCATCACCCAATCCGCGGTCGCGTCCGTATCAAACACCTCCACCAGCAGCGGATAGCAGGCAGCGGCATCCGACGAATGCTCAGCGCTGCAATCACCACCCGGACAGGCCGAAAGGCCGCCAAGCAGGTCAATCTCTGCCACAAAGTCCAGATGGTCCCCGGGGCGCACGGGGCTGGCCTTCATGAAATACTGCCCGGTGTCGCGGGTGAAGCCAGTACACATGAACACGTTTAAGACATCGTGAACCAGCGGTTCAGCCTCAGTCAGCGACAGCCCGGTTTCCGCCGCCAGCGCCCGCGTCAGGTTGGAATGGCAGCAGTGGTGATACTGCCCGCCCGCCAGCAGGTTATGGGTATAGGGATCGCAACGGGTGCCGATCACATCATGGACGGACCCGCCAAACGCATCCATCCCGTACCAGTCCAGGCTGTCTTCAAGGACCGTCGCCATCGGTCTCAGGCCCGGGAAAGACGACCAGAGACGATCGCCCGTGGTCACATGCGTTCCGTGCAAAGCTCTTGTCTTTCCTGAATAAAACCGCTCCGTCAGGTCATGGGCGTTCCACAGGTTCAAATCACCCACCTGCGGCCCCTCGACAGACGAAATCCGAAATGCCTGGCCCGCCTTCACCCGAAAGCAGGCCCCGTCACGCGGCGGCACGACAACCTCATCCACCCTCTGCCACCCTTGTTTCGCCCGGTTGGCCAGCGCCGGGGCAAGACGCGGCAGTGTGTCATTGGGGTAGCAGATCACCGGGGCTATGGCCCGGCGGGCATCGGCGTCGGCGGGTGCGCTCATGGTCGTCTCCTGGCCTCACAAACAAGGGGGTGCCCCCGGTACACCCTGCGTACACCCGCTGTGCACCCCCTGTACAGGCACAGTGCCAAGGCTCACTGGCCGCTATCCCGTCTTCTTGGCCCAGACTACTCCGGGTGGGCTGTCGGGCGATACGGGCAGCGGTTCCTGCCCTAATGCGGCGCCGGCCCCAATCCACGCTTGCAATCCTTCGGCGGGCGACCGTCCTGCGTAAAGGCCTGGGCGCCGCAGGTGGCACAGATCCAGCGCGTGCGGCGGCGGCGGCGCGCTGAGCGGTCCTGCCCCCAGATGCAATCGCGCCGCGACTGCCCGGCCGATATGGGAAGCGGCGGTGGAGAGACCTCGGAATCTGCTGGTTGTCTGCGGAAAATCTCCAGCAGAAGAAACGGAATTCGCAGCCAGAGGAAAAGGGCCAGCAGGGTCAGACCGAGTGTCACTAACGGATATTGGCTTGGCAAGAACTCTAGCAGCCAAGGCGGCAGATATGACTCGATACTGTCCATGTCGGGCGCAGGATATCCCGCACCCGCGCCGATACAAGGCCAATCCCCTGCCCCTTCAAACGCAACAGGCCAGCGGAAACGTTCCGCTGGCCCGTGAGGTAAGAGATCGCAAAGCTTAGAGTTGCCGTTCGACCATCATCTTCTTGATCGACGCAATGGCCTTGGCCGGGTTCAGCCCCTTGGGACAGGTCTTGGCGCAGTTCATAATGGTGTGGCAACGGTAAAGCTTGAAGGGATCTTCCAGCTCATCCAGACGCTCACCCGTTGCCTCATCGCGGCTGTCGATCAACCAACGATAGGCGTGCAGCAATGCGGCGGGGCCAAGGTAGCGGTCGCCGTTCCACCAGTAGCTGGGGCAGCTTGTCGAACAGCTTGCGCACATCACGCATTCATACAGACCGTCCAGCTTCTTGCGATCCTCGATGGACTGGCGCCATTCTTTCTCTGGCCGCTGCGTCTTGGTTTCCAGCCACGGCATGATGCTGGCGTGCTGCGCATAGAAATGCGTCAGGTCGGGGATCAGGTCCTTCACCACCGGCATATGCGGCAGCGGGTAGATCTTCACGTCGCCCTTGATCTCATCCATGCCGTAGATGCAGGCCAGCGTGTTGATCCCGTCGATATTCATCGCGCAGGACCCGCAGATGCCTTCGCGGCAGGACCGGCGAAAGGTCAAGGTCGGGTCGATCTCGTTCTTGATCTTGATCAGCGCGTCCAGAACCATCGGCCCGCAGGTATCCATGTCGACGAAATAGGTGTCGACCTGCGGGTTTTTGCCGTCATCGGGGTTCCAGCGATAGATCTGGAACTTGCGGATATTGGTGCCGCCCGTGGGCTTGGGCCAGGTTTTGCCCGTGATGATCTTGGAGTTACGGGGAAGCGTGAATTGAACCATGTCCTCGTCTCCTTAGAAGGTCCGCGCCTTGGGCGCGATTTTCTTGAGCGCGATGCCGCCCTCGGTCTCGGTGGTCAGCGGGTCGGTGATGACCGGACGGTAATCCAGATCGACGCTGTTGCCGTCGATGCGGGAAACCGTATGGACGCGCCATGTCTTGTCATCGCGATCCGGGAAATCCTCGTGCGCATGGGCACCGCGGCTTTCCTGGCGGGCCTCTGCGCCGACGATGGTGGCCAACGCATTGGGCATCAGGTTGGTCAGTTCCAGCGTTTCCATCAGGTCGCTGTTCCAGACCAGGCTGCGATCGGTGACCTTGAGGTCGCCCATTTTGCCCGCGATGGAGGTCATCTTCTCAACGCCTTCCGACAGTGTCTTGGAGGTGCGGAAGACGGCGGCGTCGGCCTGCATGGTCTTTTGCATTTCCAGCCGGAGGTCGGCGGTCGGCGTATCGCCATTGGCGTAGCGGATACCGTCGAAGCGGCCGATGGCTTTGTCGACAGAGGCCTGGTTCAGCGCGGGCATCGGGGCCTCGGCATCGACAACCTGACCGGCACGGATCGCGGCGGCGCGGCCAAAGACCACAAGGTCAATGAGCGAGTTGGACCCAAGGCGGTTCGCCCCGTGAACAGACGCACAACCAGCCTCGCCCACGGCCATCAGGCCGGGCACAACGGCGGTCGGGTCTTTCTTAGTCGGGTTCAGAACCTCGCCCCAATAATTCGTGGGGATACCGCCCATGTTGTAATGCACCGTCGGGATAACCGGGATCGGTTCCTTGGTGACATCGACACCGGCGAAGATCTTGGCACTTTCCGAGATGCCGGGCAGGCGTTCGGCCAGCGCTTCGGCAGGCAGGTGGGACAGGTTCAGGTGGATATGGTCGCCTTCGGCGCCCACGCCCCGGCCTTCGCGGATTTCCATGGTCATCGAGCGGCTGACATAGTCGCGCGGCGCGAGGTCCTTATACTGCGGCGCGTAGCGTTCCATGAACCGCTCGCCTTCCGAATTGGTCAGATACCCGCCTTCGCCGCGTGCGCCCTCGGTGATCAGACAGCCAGAGCCGTAGATGCCTGTCGGGTGGAACTGCACAAATTCCATGTCCTGAAGCGGCAGGCCCGCGCGGGCCACCATGCCGCCACCGTCACCGGTGCAGGTATGGGCGGACGTCGCAGAGAAATAGGCGCGGCCATAGCCGCCCGTTGCCAGCACCACCATCTTGGCGTTGAAGACATGCATGGTGCCGTCGTCGAGCTTCCACGCCACGACGCCCTGACACTGGCCGTCCTCGGACATGATCAGGTCGGTGGCGAAATACTCGATGTAAAACTCTGCGTTGTGCTTCAGCGACTGACCGTAAAGCGTGTGCAGAATGGCGTGGCCGGTGCGGTCTGCGGCGGCGCAGGTGCGCTGCACGGCGGGGCCTTCGCCGAATTCGGTGGTGTGGCCACCGAAGGGGCGCTGGTAGATCTTGCCTTCTTCCGTGCGGCTGAAAGGAACGCCGTAATGCTCCAGCTCGTACACTGCCTTGGGGGCTTCGCGCGCGAGGTATTCCATCGCGTCGGTATCCCCCAGCCAGTCGGAGCCTTTCACGGTGTCATACATGTGCCACTGCCAGTGGTCGGGGCCCATGTTGGACAGGGACGCTGCGATGCCACCTTGGGCGGCCACAGTGTGCGAGCGGGTCGGGAACACCTTGGACACGCAGGCAGTCTTCAGCCCCTGTTCCGCCATGCCGAGCGTCGCGCGCAGGCCAGAGCCCCCGGCACCGACGACAACGACGTCATAGGAGTGGTGATGGATTTCGTAGGACGCGGTCATTCTTCTTGATCTCCTGTCCCTGGATTACAGCGCAATCTGGGCGAGCGAAACGAGGCCGAAGGCCATCAGCCCGTAGCTGATGCAGGCCATGACGATGATGGCGACTTTGCGGGAAAGGCCCTGCATATAGTCCTCGATCACCATCTGGATACCCAGGCGGAAGTGGTAAAAGCCGACGATCAGCATCAAGGCTGCCGATACGGCGGGGAAGGGACGCGACAGGGCGGCCTGCACGTCGGCATAGGGTTCGCCAAGCAGCGGGCCAAAGCTGAACAGGAACATCGGTGTGATGATCAGCAGCGCCACGGCGGTGACGGTTGTCTTCCAGAAATGATCGGTGCCCGATTTGGCCGAGCCAAGGCCAATCACGCGTTTGCGGTCGGTCATAAGTGCCATGGATCAGCCCCCTCAGATTGCGATGATGGTCAGGAAGGTCAGCGCGAAGCTGCCAATGATGATACCCCAGCCCATCTTGTCGCTGTCCTCAGGGTCCAGGCCATAGCCCATATCCCAGACCAGATGGCGGACACCGGCCAGCGCGTGATACCACAGCGCCAACACACAGAGCGTCATCACGATATCGCCCAGAACCGAGGTCATCAGGCCATCGACCACGGCGAAATAGCTTTCGCCGGTTGCGGCGGCCATCAGCCACCAGACCACCAGAACCGCCCCACCAAGGAGCGCGATGCCGGTGATCCGGTTCAGGATCGAAGTCGCGGAGTTGAGCTGCTTGCGGTAGATCTGCAAGTGCGGGGATAGCGGACGGTTGCCGCGGTTGACGTCAGCCATGGCGAACACCCTTTCAGGTTGTGCTAGGTGATTGCTTGTTCCCCTTATGCATAACGCCTTTTTTGCGGGTGTCACCTATCCACGCACAGGAATGGTCGGGTTTTTTAACAGTTTTTTGTGTCTAATCGCCGCAGATCGGCATTTTGTGATCACATCAACAAAATGCGTGATCACAAAAACGAAAGACCGAATCCCGCCAACAACACGGCCAGCAAAACGACCGAGACTCGCCAGGGCGCATGAACACCGGTCTTCGCTTCCAGCTGGCGGGTATAAACGGTGATCGGCGTTCCGATGATCAAACCGACAAGCACTGGCCGCAGGCGCACAATGAAGTTCGAGTCCGGTTCAATCATATCTGCGAACAGATAGATCGACACGCCCGAGGCCAGCAACGCCGCCCCAAGCGCCCGGCCATGAGACATCAGGATCGTTTCCAAGATCTCGGTCATCTCGGCCCCGGCCTTTTCCAACATGTCGCGGTGGTACTGGGTCGGCAAGGTTCCGAACAGATAGCGCGCGGCCATAAAGATCGTTCCCAGAGAGGCGAGATAGTAAAGCGCAATTGCCAGCGAATGCATAGAGATCCCTTTCAGACCTATCCTTTTAGACAGGTTAAACGAAAGTTAACGTCAGAAATAGGGCATAGTCACGCCAAAAACCAAGCAAATACCGCATTCTGTCGGGTTGCCGGAATCAAGAACGGACAATCCGCAATCACAACGGGCTAGACGGGCACCAGCACCCAATAGTCCAGATCGAGCAGCACATCGGGCAGGTATTTCCCATCGTCGCCGCGTAACTGACCGGCCGCGCCGCCCTTGGTCGCGACGAGCCGCAAGCGCAGTGCACCAACGCCGGGGGCCGCGGTTTCGGCCTTGTCCAGCACCTCGGTCCAGGCTTTCACAGTGTCGCCCGAAAAACAGGGGTTCGCATGGGCTCCGGCGTTGATACCTGCAATGATCTGGGCGTTTGCCAGCCCGTTGAAGGACAGGGCGCGGGCCATGGAAATCACATGTCCGCCATAGATCAGCCGCTGCCCGTCGGGGCGGAAGGTGGCATCGAAATGCACTTTGGCGGTGTTCTGCCACAGGCGCGTGGCGATCATGTGCTCGGCTTCCTCAATGGTGACGCCGTCCACATGGTCGATGATCTCGCCAACCTCGTAGTCGCTGAAACGATGCGGCTCACCCGCCAGGGTGAAATCGTAACCAGTGAAATCGAGCCCTTCCGGGATCACGAGACGTTCCGCAGGCACCACCTTGGCCAGATCGGGGATCACCGTTTCAGGCGCGGGGGCGTCAAGATCGTTCTTGCGCACCATCACCCATCGCACATAGTCCAGAACGACCTCATCGCGCTGGTTCAGCCCTTCGGTACGAACATAGACCACGCCCGATTTGCCGTTGGAGTTCTGCTTGAGCCCGATTACCTCGGACACCGATCGCAGCGTGTCGCCGGGATAGACCGGTTTGCGGAAACGGCCCTCGGCATAGCCAAGATTGGCTACTGCATTCAACGAGACATCCGGCACCGTCTTGCCGAAGACCACATGGAAGGCCGCCAGATCGTCCAGCGGAGACCCTGGCAGCCCGCAGGCCCGCGCGAATTCATCCGACGAATGCAGGGCGTGACGGGCGGGATAGAGCGCGTGGTAGAGCGCCCTTTCCCCCCCCGACACCGTGCGCGGCACGGCGTGCCCGATCCGCTGGCCGAGCCTGTAATCCTCGAAGAAGTTGCCGGGGTTGGTCTTGGCCATGTGCCTGTGTCTCTCTTGTTTTCAGGGCCTAGCCGAAGGGCCAGTACCCCAGCCAGTAGTGAATATAGCCGATCACGCCCATCAGGATGACCGAGGCCACGAGGAACATGCCATCCTTGGCGTAGGTGCCGGTTTCCGTCGGTTGCCAGTCCGGTTCGGCGCGGTTGATCGCGATGACCTCTACGATGGCCCACAGAAGCAAGCCACCGAACAGGATGATTGACGCCAGATCGCCGTTGACCAGCAGATGCGCGACAGCCCACAGGCCGAACCCCGTCAGCATCGGGTGACGCATGGAGTTTAGCAGTTTGCCCTTCCGGGGCGCCGGGCTCATCATGAAGATCGCGATCAGGACCAGAAGATTGTTCAGATGCGTGCCCCATACGGGCGGGAACCAGACCTGCCCCACATCGGCACCACGAAAGCCAATCACCATCAGGACGATGCTGGCCAACAGCGCCAGCGCAATGGGTCCCTTGCCCTTATCGCCCATATTGGCGCGGGCGTCGGGGGCGACCCGTTTGAACAGATGGGCACCGGCCCAAAGGGCGATCCCGACGATCATGAGGATGAGGTACATTTGCGTGTCTCCTGCGGACTGGCTGTTATCGCGTCAGCCCGCCTGCATCACAGCGATGGCCTCCGCTTTGGCCAAGGTGGCCTTGGCGGTGGCGACATGCAAGTTCTCAACGATCTTTCCGTCGACCACGGCCACGCCCTGCCCACTGGCCTCGGCCTCTTCGAACGCTGCGATCTGGCGGCGGGCAAGGTCCACCTCGGCCTCGGATGGGGCGAAAGCGGCATTGGCGATATCGACCTGCGCGGGGTGGATCAGGGTTTTGCCGTCAAAGCCCATGTCGCGGCCCTGATCGCATTCGGCCTTCAGCCCCGCGTCATCCTTGAAGGCGTTATAGACGCCATCGACGATCACGATGCCTTCGGCCTTTGCCGCCAGCAGGCTTAGGCCAAGCCCCGCCATCATCGGCAGGCGGTCGGCGCGGAAGCGGGTGTTCATTTCCTTCGCCAAATCATTCGTGCCCATGACAAAGCCCTGCATCTGCGGATGGGCAGCAATGTCGGGCGCGTTGATCATGCCGCGTGGGGTTTCCATCATTGCCCAGATCGGCTTGTCGCCCACAAGGGCCGCCAGCGCATCGACCTGGGCCGCGCTTTCCACCTTGGGCAGCAGTACCGCGTCGCAATCCATCGCGGCGGCGGCCTTGGCGTCGGCCTGCCCCCATTCGGTATCCAACCCGTTGATCCGCACGATGCGCATCCGGGTGCCGTAACCCCCGGCGGTCAGCGCCGCAGCCAGCGTTTCGCGCGCGTTCGCCTTTTCCTCGACCGCGACGGCGTCTTCCAGGTCAAAGATGATCGCATCCACCGGCAGGGTCTTGGCCTTTTCCAGCGCCCGCTCTTTCGAGCCGGGGATATAGAGAACGGAGCGGAATGGGCGTGCGGTCTGGGTCATGAAAACCGTCCTTTCGGGCAAGATCGGCGGCACCAAACACAAAGAATGCTGCGAATGCAAGTTGCTTTATGCCGCAACGTAGCGAAATTTTCTTTCGTGGAGAGGCAGCGGCGGTTAACCGAATCTTCGGATTTCTGCGGCAGGCTGATCTGATCTTTGAATGGGAGCTTCGGGCGGAACCGTCGCTTTCCCTGCGTTTCTGCCCGTGTTTCCCGCAACGAAAGGCAGACATGATGACCCGTCTCGCATCTTTATTCATAGCCCCCGTCGCGCTGCTGGTCCTTCCAGCCCTCGCCGACGCCCAGACCGCCCGCACGCTGTGCGCCGAACGCGACCAGATCGTCGGCACCCTAACCGGCTATTTCGGGGAAACCGCGCGCAGTTGGGGCATGGGGCCCGGTGGCCGGATCGTCGAAATCTTCGCCTCGGACGAAACCGGCACTTGGACCATCACTGTCACTGGCCCCGATGGCACCACCTGTCTGGTCGCGTCTGGCAACTCATGGGAAGATTTGGTCCAATCCTCGCGCGGCGAGGCGACCTGATAGCCTGAACGTGACATCGGAAAAGCTATTTTGAGCCACATCCGGCATACATTTGCATACATTTCTTTTTCGGGCCGCAGACCTGATTTCCGGTTGGATTCCAGCGTTTTACTTATTTTTTACGCCGCAGCGCGGCAATGTGGGTCTTTCCGCCGCGCCGCAAGGGCCTTGCGCGACTCCCCCGCTGCCGCTAGGCCACGGGGCAACTTTAACTGAGCTCGGAGACGAATTCTCATGGCCAGACCCAAGATTGCCCTTATCGGCGCAGGCCAGATCGGCGGCACCCTTGCCCATCTCGCAGCAATCAAGGAACTCGGTGACGTTGTTCTGTTCGACATCGCCGACGGCGTGCCCCAGGGCAAAGCGCTCGACATCGCGGAATCCGGCCCCTCGGAGGGGTTCGATGCCGCCATGTCCGGCACCACGTCCTATGCCGACATCGCCGGTGCCGACGTCATCATCGTGACCGCCGGCGTACCCCGCAAACCGGGGATGAGCCGCGACGACCTTCTGGGGATCAACCTCAAGGTCATGAAATCCGTGGGCGAGGGCATTCGCGACAACGCCCCCGACGCCTTCGTGATCTGCATCACCAACCCGCTGGATGCGATGGTCTGGGCGCTGCAGCAGTTCTCGGGCCTGCCCGCGAACAAGGTTGTCGGCATGGCTGGTGTGCTCGACTCGGCCCGTTTCCGCCACTTCCTGTCGGAAGAGTTTGGCGTGTCCATGCGCGACGTGACGGCCTTCGTTTTGGGCGGCCACGGCGACACCATGGTGCCCTCCGTGCGCTATTCCACCGTTGGCGGCATCCCGCTGCCCGACCTGGTGGACATGGGCTGGACCACGCAAGACAAGCTGGACGCCATCGTGCAACGCACCCGTGACGGCGGCGCCGAAATCGTTGGCCTGCTGAAAACCGGGTCGGCCTATTACGCACCCGCCACCTCGGCCATCGAAATGGCAGAGGCCTACCTGAAAGACCAGAAACGCCTGCTGCCCTGCGCGGCCTATTGCGACGGTGAATTTGGTCTCAATGGCATGTATGTGGGTGTGCCGACCATCATCGGCGCTGGTGGGATCGAAAAGATCGTGGACATCAAGCTGTCGAAGGATGAGCAGTCGATGTTCACCAAGTCGGTCGATGCGGTCAAAGGTCTGGTCGACGCCTGCAAAGCCATCGACGACTCGCTCGTCTGATCGCAGCAACGCTATTACGGAAAGGCGGTCCCAGGGGGCTGCCTTTTTCGTGCGCGCCCCTCGGTCGGGCAGACTGAATTGCGGCCCCTTTGGCCCCCTGGCAGGTCATTCGCCCTGCCCGCGTTCTGATTCGCTGCCGTCAGCCCCTTGAGAACAAGCAACTTCCCGTTTGTGATCACACTTTTTCCGAGCGTGATCACAAATCATGTTTTTTTCCGCGATTGCCCGCCGAAACGGCAGAATGGCGTTTATTTACACGCATGACTTGTGCTTAGTCGGTTCCAACCAAGTAGCAACATGGGACAGTTTCATGAACATTCATGAATACCAGGCGAAGGCTTTGCTTCGCAATTACGGCGCCCCGGTCAGCGATGGCCGCGTGGTCCTGAGGGCCGAAGACGCCAAAACCGCAGCTGGTGAGCTTGACGGCCCCCTTTGGGTGGTCAAGGCGCAGATCCACGCAGGTGGACGCGGCAAAGGATCGTTCAAAGAGGCCGATGCCGGCGAAAAGGGCGGTGTGCGTCTGGCCAAATCGGTTGAAGAAGCCGCCGATGAAGCCAAGAAGATGCTGGGCCGCACCCTGGTGACCCATCAGACCGGACCTGCCGGCAAGCAGGTCAACCGGATCTATATCGAAGACGGATCGGGCATCGAGACCGAGATGTATCTGGCCCTGCTGGTTGATCGCCAGACCAGCCGCATTTCCTTCGTCTGCTCGACCGAGGGCGGCATGGATATCGAAGAGGTCGCCGCCGCGACGCCTGAAAAGATCCTGTCCTTCTCTGTCGATCCCGCAACTGGATACCAAGCCTTCCACGGCCGCCGCGTTGCCTTCTCGCTCGGGCTGAAGGGCGCGCAGGTCAAACAATGCGTGGCGCTGATGGGCCTGCTCTACAAAGCCTTCACCGAGAAGGACATGGAGATGCTGGAGATCAACCCGCTGATCGTGACCGACAAGGGTGATCTGAAGGTGCTGGACGCCAAGGTGGGCTTTGACGGCAACGCCATCTACCGCCACCGCGACATCGCCGAACTGCGTGACGAGACCGAGGAAGATCCCAAGGAGCTCGCCGCCTCCAAATACGACCTGAACTACATTGCACTCGACGGTGAGATTGGCTGCATGGTGAACGGCGCGGGCCTGGCCATGGCGACGATGGACATCATCAAGCTTTACGGGTCCGAACCCGCCAACTTCCTCGATGTGGGCGGCGGCGCGACCAAGGAAAAGGTGACCGAAGCCTTCAAGATCATTACCAGCGACCCCAACGTGAAGGGCATTCTGGTGAACATCTTCGGCGGCATCATGCGCTGTGACATCATCGCCGAGGGCGTTGTGTCTGCGGTGAAAGAAGTGGGCCTTCAGGTTCCGCTGGTGGTGCGCCTGGAAGGCACCAACGTCGAAAAGGGCAAAGAGATCATCAACACCTCTGGCCTGAACGTGATCGCCGCCGACAACCTGAAAGACGGCGCGCAAAAGATCGTTGCTGCCGTCAAAGGCTGATCCCGGATGCCTTTGGGGCGGCTCTGCCCCCAAGAACAGAACAAGGGTGGGCGTCCGCGCCCACCCCACAGTCCCAACCGGAGCAGCCTTTCCGTGGCCGAACCCGCACAGCATATCCCATTTCTCTCGGCCCGGCTTTGCCGGTGTTGCCGGGTGCGGTGCGCAGGACCCCGAGCATGACCGATCAACGGCCCATCCCCGGCCCCTCGGGCAAGCGGCAACGCTGCATCGTCCATATCGGTCTGAACAAGACCGGATCCACGACCATTCAGGGCTGGTTGCAGATCAACCGGGACGCGCTGCGCAAGCAGGGCATCTGGCATGACAGCCTAGCCCCGCATGGCGGCCCGCATCTGTCCACCGCTGCGGGTTGGGCCATCTACGCCCATTCGCAGCGTCCCAATTACGTGCCCGGCGGCTGGCAGGCGCAATCCTACCGGATTGGCAGCCGCGCCGAATTGCAGGACCGGCTGGACCAGTTCCTGACCCGTGTCGAGGCCACGTTTCCCCCGGCGGACGAAGGCACCTATGTAACCTCGTCCGAACATATCGGGGCGGGCATCAAGAACGTGCCCGAAATGGAAAAGCTGCATAGCTGGTTCGCCGCGCGGTTCGACGAGGTGCGCTATGTCGTCTATATCCGCGAACAGACCGACTGGGTTGCCAGCGCTTATGTGCAGGCGGTCCGGTCCGGCATGACCGACAGTCTCGATGCCTATATCGAACGCTTCGGGCTGAACGATTATCACACGCTGGTGCAAAAATGGTGCGGCGTTGCCGGGGCCGGGAATGTCGATGTCCGACTGTTCGACAAGGCGGCCTTCGCCGGCGGCGACCTGATCGACGATTTCGCCAGCGCCATCGGGGCCGATGCCAGCCAGACCCGCCGCCCGCCCCGGCTGAACGATTCCATGCCGCTCTATCAGCTGAACCTGCTGCTGTGGACCAGCCGCCTGTTCGGCAAGGCCATCGAAAAGCTGGGGCTGATCCGCGCCCAGCGCCGGTTCTACAGCCGCAACATGCCCTTTCTTTTCGGCAGCACCCGCCGCCTGCGTCTTAGCCCCGATCAGGCGGCACGGGTGCGGGCGATGAATGCCGAGGGCAACGAAGCGCTGCGCGCGCTTGTCTTTCCCGCCGAGGACAGCCTGTTTCCGGGCGCCTCTAACACCCCATCATCCCGGCCCGCGCAAGGCGTGGCCGCAGCAATCCCGCAAGTGACAGGACAATAAAATGGCCGTACTCGTAGATGAAAACACCAAGGTGATCTGTCAGGGCTTTACCGGCTCGCAAGGCACCTTCCACTCTGAACAGGCCATCGCCTACGGCACCAAGATGGTCGGCGGCGTGACGCCCGGCAAAGGTGGCATGACCCATCTGGACCTGCCCGTGTTCGACAGCGTTCACGAAGCCAAGGCGATGACCGAGGCCAATGCATCGGTGATCTACGTGCCGCCTCCCTTTGCCGCCGATTCCATCCTGGAGGCGATCGACGCCGAGATGGAGCTGATCATCTGCATCACCGAAGGCATCCCGGTTCTGGACATGATGCGCGTCAAGCGCGCGCTGGAAGGCTCGTCCTCCAAGCTGATCGGCCCGAACTGCCCCGGCATCATCACGCCCGATGCCTGCAAGATCGGCATCATGCCCGGCCATATCCACAAGCGTGGGTCCGTCGGCGTTGTGTCGCGTTCCGGCACCCTGACCTATGAGGCCGTGAAGCAGACCACCGATGTGGGTCTGGGCCAGTCCACCTGCGTGGGCATCGGCGGCGATCCGATCAAGGGCACCGAACATATCGACGTGCTGGAATGGTTCCTGGCCGATGACGAAACCGAGTCCATCATCATGATCGGTGAAATCGGTGGCTCTGCCGAGGAAGAAGCCGCTGAATTCCTTGCCTCCGAGAAGAAGAAAGGCCGCTGGAAGCCGACCGCAGGCTTCATCGCAGGCCGCACCGCACCTCCGGGCCGCCGCATGGGCCATGCCGGTGCGATTGTTGCCGGTGGCAAAGGTGGCGCCGAAGACAAAATCGAAGCCATGCAGGCAGCAGGTATCGTCGTGGCCGAAAGCCCCGCCGGTCTGGGTGAAGCTGTGCTGAAGGCGATTGGGTAACGAACGGAGGCGCGCGGTGATCAACGCCGTAGCAACCTGTATGAGAAATTACTTCACGTTCTCCGGGCGCGCAACGCGCTCGGAGTTCTGGTGGTTCTATCTCTTCTCTCTTTTCGGCTCGATTCTTCCAGGTCTGATTGGCCTCGAACCGCTTGGATCTCTTGTCTGGTTCGCAACCATTATCCCCTTTCTTGCTGTTACATGGCGCAGAATGCATGACTGCGGTAGCGGAGGCGCATTGATCCTGCTGCCCTTCGCAGTTCAAGTTGTTTCCATATACGTCTACTTGTTTGCGCAACTGGGGCGCATGATGCCCGGCCTGATGTCCATAGATATGTCACCTGATATGACTTTGGGCGAACTACAGGAACAGCAGTTAGCCGTACTTTTGGAAGCCCAACTTGACGGGCTAACATTTGAGGCGGTTTTGCCGGCTGCTCTCGTTTTTGCCATCGGCTTCATTTGGATGGTCTACCTTCTCGCACGCCCATCCCAAGAAGATGAAAACCAATACGGTCCCAACCCGACAGAGGTAACGCCATGACCGACCAAAGCCCTAACGACCTCTTCCAGGCCTCCAGCTTCATGCAGGGCCATAACGCGGAATATCTGGAACAGCTTTATGCCCAGTACGCCAACGACCCCAATGCGGTCGATGCGGCGTGGCAAGAGTTCTTCCGCGCCCTTGGCGATGCGGAACCCGATGTAAAGGCCGAGGCCGCAGGCCCGTCCTGGGCGCGCGCCGACTGGCCGCCTGCGCCCAATGACGACCTGACCGGGGCGCTGACCGGCGAATGGCCCGCGCAAGCCGAGGCCAAAGGGGCTGAGAAAAAGATCCGCGAAAAGGCCGCGGAAAAGGGCGTAGAAGTGACCGATGAGGTCATCAAACGGGCGGTTCTGGACAGCATCCGCGCGCTGATGATCATCCGCGCCTACCGGATCCGGGGCCATCTGGTGGCCGATCTGGACCCGCTTGGGATGCGCGACCAGACCACCCACCCGGAACTGGACCCGAAATCCTACGGCTTCACCGAGGCCGACATGGATCGCCCGATCTTCATCGATCAGGTTCTGGGCCTGCAGGTCGCGTCTATGCGGCAGATCATCGACATCGTGAAGCGCACTTATTGCGGCACCTTCGCGCTGCAATACATGCATATCTCGAACCCCGAAGAGGCCGGTTGGCTGAAGGAACGGATCGAGGGGTTCGGGAAAGAGATTCAGTTCACTCGGGAAGGCCGGAAGGCAATCCTGAACAAGATGGTCGAGGCCGAGGGCTTTGAGAAGTTCCTGCACGTCAAGTACATGGGCACCAAGCGGTTCGGATTGGACGGGGGCGAAAGCCTGATCCCTGCGATGGAGCAGATCATCAAGCGCGGCGGTCAGTTGGGTCTGAAAGAGATCGTCATCGGTATGCCGCACCGGGGCCGCTTGTCGGTGCTGGCCAACGTCATGGCCAAACCCTATCGCGCGATCTTCAACGAGTTTCAGGGCGGCAGCTTCAAGCCCGAAGACGTGGATGGGTCTGGTGATGTGAAATACCACCTCGGCGCCTCCAGCGACCGGGAATTTGACGGCAACTCCGTGCACCTGTCGCTGACGGCCAACCCCTCGCACCTGGAGGCGGTGAACCCGGTGGTTCTGGGCAAGGTTCGCGCCAAGCAGGACCAGTTGGGCGACACCGAACGCCGCGCGGTTCTGCCGGTACTGCTGCATGGCGATGCGGCCTTTGCGGGCCAGGGCGTGGTGGCAGAAGGCTTCGGCCTGTCCGGCCTCAAGGGCCACAAGACCGGCGGCACCATGCATATCGTGGTGAACAACCAGATCGGCTTCACCACCGCACCGCATTTCAGCCGCTCCAGCCCCTATCCCACGGATATTGCGCTGATGGTGGAAGCCCCGATTTTCCACGTCAACGGCGACGACCCCGAGGCCGTGGTTCACGCCGCCAAGGTCGCCACCGAGTTCCGCCAGAAGTTCGGCAAGGACGTGGTGCTGGATATCTTCTGCTACCGCCGGTTCGGTCATAACGAGGGCGACGAGCCCATGTTCACCAACCCGATCATGTACACCAAGATCAAAAAGCAGAAGACCACCCTGCAGCTCTATACCGAGCGCCTGGTCAAGGACGGGTTGATCCCCGAGGGCGAGATCGAGGATATGAAGGCCGCCTTCCAGGCGCATCTGAATGACGAGTTCGAGGCTGGCAAGGAATTCAAACCCAACAAGGCCGACTGGCTGGACGGGCGCTGGTCGCATCTGGACAAGCAGGGCGAGGAATACGAACGCGGCCAGACCGCGATCAAACCCGAAACCCTGGCCGAGATTGGCCGCGCGCTGACCACCGCACCGGCAGATTTCAACCTGCACAAGACCGTGGGTCGCCTGCTGGACACCAAAAAACAGATGTTCGACAGCGGCGAAGGCTTTGACTGGGCCACCGCCGAGGCCTTGGCCTATGGATCGTTGCTGACCGAGGGCTACCCGGTGCGCCTGTCCGGTCAGGACGCCACGCGCGGCACGTTCAGCCAGCGCCATTCCGGCCTGATCGAACAGGTCACCGAAGAACGCTATTACCCGCTGAACCACATCCGCGAGGGCCAGGCGAAATACGATGTCATCGATTCGATGCTGTCGGAATATGCCGTGCTCGGGTTCGAATATGGCTACAGCCTTGCCGAACCCAATGCACTGGTGCTGTGGGAGGCGCAGTTCGGCGACTTCGCCAATGGCGCGCAGATCATGTTCGACCAGTTCATCAGCTCGGGCGAACGCAAATGGCTGCGCATGTCGGGCCTGGTGATGCTGCTGCCCCATGGCTTCGAAGGTCAGGGACCGGAACACAGCTCGGCCCGCCTGGAACGCTTTTTGCAGATGTGTGCCGAGGATAACTGGATCGTCGCCAACTGCACGACGCCCGCCAACTATTTCCACATCCTGCGCCGCCAGATCCACCGCGACTATCGCAAACCTCTGGTGCTGATGACGCCGAAATCGCTGTTGCGTCACAAAATGGCGGTCTCCAAGGCCGAGGAAATGACCACCGGGTCCAGCTTCCACCGGGTTCTGTGGGACGATGCCCAATATGGCAATTCGGACACCCAGCTGGTGACCGACGACAAGATCAAGCGCGTGGTGATGTGTTCGGGAAAGGTTTATTACGACCTGCTGGAAGAACGCGATGCGCGTGGGCTGGACGACGTCTACCTGATGCGTCTGGAACAGTTCTACCCCTTCCCGGCCCACAGCCTGATGAAGGAACTGGAACGATTCAAGCAGGCCGAAATTGTCTGGTGTCAGGAAGAACCGAAGAACCAGGGGGCCTGGAGCTTCGTGGAACCGAATATCGAGTGGATTCTCAGCCGTATCGGCGCCACGCATACCCGGCCCCGCTACGCCGGTCGCAACGCCTCTGCCTCGCCCGCCACGGGCCTGGCCAGTATGCACAAAGCACAGCAAGCCGCGCTCGTGAACGACGCGCTTACCATCGAGGGGAAATAAGATGTCCGTAGAAGTCCGTGTGCCCACTCTGGGCGAGAGTGTGACCGAGGCAACGGTCGCCACCTGGTTCAAAAAGCCCGGCGATGCCGTCGCAGTGGACGAAATGCTGTGCGAGCTGGAAACCGACAAAGTCACGGTCGAGGTCCCCTCACCCGCCGCCGGCACATTGGCTGAGATCGTCGCCGCAGAAGGGGAAACCGTGGGCGTCAACGCGCTGCTTGCAACACTCTCTGCTGGCGAAGGTGCAGCCCCGGCACCGGCCGCAGCCGAAGCCAGCCCTGCAGCGGCCCCCGCTGGTGGCGACGCCGTGGACGTGATGGTTCCGACGCTTGGGGAAAGCGTGACCGAGGCCACCGTATCGACCTGGTTCAAACAAGTGGGCGACACCGTCGCGCAAGACGAAATGCTGTGCGAG